>OFGC01000619.1_pt1 | contig 32777 bp, 28 predicted proteins | sample 1521691 | NCBI WGS metagenome assembly OFGC01 (sample SAMEA3504121, study PRJEB24116) | mouse gut metagenome | biome: mouse gut; feature: mouse-associated habitat; material: faeces | place: Denmark | collected 2011
GTCCGGGTTTGGTATTTTAGCAAACCCGGACCCTGTATCATGTAATAAATTTGATTAGGCCTTTGAAAAAAGCATGGCCTTAGTCAAAGTAAGCAAATCATGTAGCGGCCATATACACAAAAACGAGAAAAGAGGCATCAAGTTTATCATACCTTGTAGTTCAATACAGTTCTAAAATATCTGTCCTTTTATCTATGCTTGTCAAAAATGCCTGCCAATCATTTATGTAGTTCTGGTGGGTAGAGTTGCTGCTGCGCGGGGAACGGCCTATTTTGGCAAGCAGCTCCTCTATCTCCCGTTCGGACCGCGTCTGTTTCCTGGGATCTGGCACTGTATAAAAGGTTTCCCAATACCGCTTCATAGGAGCACCCCAGCGTGCCGCTTTGGGGTTATTTGCATAGGCCTGCGTTGTCATGATCTCGCCCTGCTCAACACCAGCTCGAAGTGCCTCCGGGCCGCTGCCGCCATTCTTACAGTATGCGTTCAGTATCGCCTTATAAATGTCATGGAAGATAGCGTACTCAATGGCCACAGACGGGCGCTCAAGCTCGTCAGACGGCCTTGAAACCATCTGGCTGTCCAAGTACCTGCCCAGGGCCTCCAGGGCCACAGAATGGCCCCGGAAGCGTGATTTACGCAGGAGTTTCGCCATCTCCTCGCTGACAAGGTTTTTCTGAATCAGCGTTTCTGCTTTCATGTCTACAAAGGCGAGGTTCAAGGCAAGCTGGGCCTCATTCCGGCTGCCGGCACACGCACTCTCAATCTCAGATTGGTATGCCTGAGCAATCCGTCCGGCCACCGACAGATCCTGGATAGAGTATGTTCCCCTGGCCGGGAGACTCCCCGACTTGTTGGGCACCGCAGCCTCCCGGAGCTGGGTGGCCATATAAGCGTCATGATTGCAAAGCCAAAAGCTGTCCGGACCGGTTTGGGCCGCCGCCGCATTTGTCCGCTCTACCAGCGTATGGTATATGCGAACCCGCTGTTCGACAAGAGCATCTAGGCTGACTCGGATCACTTGTGCATCTCTGGCAGAAATCCCCAGGTTGCTCTGCAAAAGCCGGGTGTATCCATCAATCAAGCCAGTCATCCCAGCTACCCAGATGTTTTCCAGCATGGATTCCTGCTCTGCCAGCTCGGCCCCCGTGAAATTGCGCCTTAGCTTATCCAAAACTGAGACATAGCGGGAAGCCACATAGTTCAAACTCTCGGATAATTCCTCCGCCGGCATGTCCCGGAAGCTGCGGAACTCCGACTCAAGCCCATGCCAGTCAATCCGGCCATCAAGCCCATCTTTGCGGAGGCGGCACAAGTAGCCTGTTATCTCCTCCTGTGTGGGCGTCATCCTCAGATTGCCACTTCGCAGACGTGCCTGCAGGCGTGCTACTGAGGCGGCGTCATCCCTCTGAACAATCGTGTTTTCCCTTTGCCAGAGGCTTGTCGCCGCATCCATAACAGAATACCTGCTTTGGAAGCCTTTCAAGTCGAAGATATTGATTTGCGGCCGCAATCCAACATCTGTCACGACGGTTTTTTTCGGTGCCTTGCTCTGTGTGCGATGGGTTCTGGGCTGCTTGGCAGTGCCACCAGGCGAATGGAAAATCTTGTTCGTATCAATCTGCATACACACACCTCAATTCCGGTGAGAAAACCTTCCCTCTAAGACTGCTTTCTCTGTTCCAGTAGGGTAGATCAGTTTGGGGCTCTCTTCAAAATCAATCAGGCTTACCGCAGCCAGTTAAGGGCTGGCGCAGATAATTCCTGATGTCCAGGCTGGCCTTAAAGTGCGTGCTCCAGTTTAGGACGAAGATGGCATCCATACCATGTTTTAATTGAACCAGCAAGCATCTTCTTTTTATTATGTCGTTTTATTACCCAAATTCCTGTTCACTATATATAACGTTTGAGAATGGCAAAATAGGACACTATTTTTAAACTTTTATGCAAAATTCGGGGCAATGTCGATTGCCCCGAATTTTACGCTACGAATATGGACTTTTAGACATATGGAGATTATTTGCAGGTTCCGCTATCAGAAAACGATGATTGCGCCTTACCATTGACAGTATATTCTACTACCAATTCGTACGTTTTACCTTTTGTTACACTCACAGTTTCATAAAAGGACAAACTCCCGTCATCTGACACGTTCCATGTTCTGATGGTTTGATTTCCGCAACGCAATTCTATAGTAGCAGAAATTTTGTCGCTAGCCTTGTTTCCAGAAATCTCAGCATAACAATTGGCAGTAGTGCCAGAGAAAGTAATGTCAACGTAGCCGGAATTTATCCGAATCTCTTGAGCGTTTGCAGTATTTATGAGCAAAATCATCAAAAGAACGGCCAGAATTGAACCTCTCGTTTTCATTAAATCACCTCCTCCCGTAAAACACCTTATAAATATATAACGCAGATAATCCCTGATTTTGGACACTATTTTTATCAAATTTTAAGATTCGTGTTTTTCAACACTTTCAGCCATTTTAATGAGTTCATCTTCGTTAAAAGGTGCCAAAATACGGAATGCCGTGCCACTATCTTCGTCTAACCAAATGAGAACGTTTGTATTCCCATCATTTTGATCAAGATAAAGCTCAGCAGGAACTCCATTAACCGAAACCTGTTTATAAGTGCCTATACCATCCTGATGCATTTGTACTACGGGAGAAGAAGAATCCGGAAAATAGGTAAAGATTACCATGTTATCGGATTCATTCCTATATTTTATAGTTGAAGGGCCATCTGAAATGAATTCAGAGGTTATCTGATAATCAGATGGAATCCAAGTAGGACGGTAGACTATATCGTTCGAGGTTTCTCCACTGGGTTGAAAGAAGCGATAGATAATCTGAGTTTCATAGACTTCTCTCACCCAGCTCACAAACGCCGCCCGCGCCTCCATACTGAAGGTCAGCACACTGCCTCCGCCGACCAGAACAACCAGCAGGAAGCACGCCACGGCCTTCATGATCCGATGCCTGATCGGGTGTTTTGTACGGCGGATCAACTTCTCCATTTTGCGCTCAAACTCCGGTGAGAACGTAGCCTCACATTCCTCCGGCTCCGGGAGACTGGCGAGCAGGCTCTCTTCGGCCTTCCGAGCAGCTTCGCGCAGCCGTTCATCAGAGATCATAAATGCCCTCCTCTCGGCATATTTCCTCCAGCTTGGCCTTCGCCCGCTGATCCAGCTTCCTGACTGTAGCAGGTTTCATGCCGAACATATCGGCAATATCCTTTACGTTGTATCCATGATAGTACTTCAGCATGATGATATGCCGGTACCTCGGCGGCAGCTTTGAAATACATTTTGCCACATCATCGTCATCCGGCGGTGGAAAAGAGAGACCAATCTCGTTTTCGATGCTCTCCAAGCTCACAAAATGCCTGCGCATTCGATAAATATCAATCGCTTTCCGTTCTACAATAATCGTGACATAGCCTTTCGTTGCATGACTCAATGGATCGTAGACCTTCTCCATATGTTCAGAAATACTGACAAAGGCATTATGTACCGCATCTTCTGCGTCAAATTCGTTTTCCAGAATTTTATTCGCAATTTTAAGCATATATGACCGATAATGTTCATAAAGCAGTTCAAACTTTTCTCTATTCTCGGGATCTTCTATCGTTTGCAAGTAGATAATCATGCATCAATCACCCCGCTTTCAATCTGTGGTCACTGTGTTGGAGACGACCATTGCTCTGCTGCTGGCCGTCTGGATACGCCGCTGCCCATGGGATTTATCTAGGATTGTTGGTGCCAAGAAATATTGTAGAATTGCATCTGATTATGATTCTTCATGCTCCCGCAGCGGTACCGCTGCGGGAGGCCGCTTATAAGCGGCCTCATTAAACACTGCCTCGCAGAGATGACCGCCCACATAATGCCTGCTCCATACCTTCACACAGCCGCAGGTCAAAGCTTTTTTCGGATTGGTTTATATCTTGCTCTGTATGGGCCAATTTATCCGTGTCTACCACAAAATCGGTAAGCCAGCGCTCAACGCATCCATATCAGTAGGAGAAATGTCATTTACCTCTATGGTTACAAAGTCTTCAGGTTTACTCGCCTCATATGTGCCACGTTGGCTTTTTAACGAGGCATAGATCGTCCATATACCTGTCTCTGTGTGAATGCGATATAGGTTGTTTCTGTCAATGTTCGGGGTATGCACTACGCCGGAAGGGGCCTTTGCGTAGATGGTAATCTGCGAAACGTCACCGTCCTCCGGCTGAACATAGATATAGACGTAATTTTCTACTGCTGTGCGCTGTACTGAGATAGAGTACCCATTCATCGGATCTGTAACAGTAATAATACACTCTGCGCTCATTGTAGATTTCCGATTTGAAGCCTGCGCAGTGATCGTAGCGCTACCCGCGGACACAGCGGTAATTTGGCCGTTATCATCGACCTGGGCAACAGCTTTATTGCTCGATGCCCAATGAACCTCGCTGCTTTCTGTATTATTAGAATATAGAACCGTTGCGGACAGCGCCTCAACGTCCCCTGTGGTTATATTCAGAACGTCATCGCTGAGCATCACCCGGGTAATCGCAGGGGTGAACGCCCCGGTAAAGCCAGCCCAGATCAGGAAGACCGCACCCACTATTACAATCAAAAGCGCAGCAACCAGAATCTTTTGGCGTCTATGTAAGCCCCTGAATGCACGCACCAAATCTCCCGGATTCTTAAAGGCCGAAATGATCGTAATAAGATTTGCCCAAAAGCCGACCGGGTCACCCACTTGAAACCACCTCCTCCGTCCACACCGCAACTTTTCAGCTTCAGTATATCATACAAATGCGCATTTTGGTAGGTGAAATCTGTATGTTTGACATATTTTTTCCTCGCTGCATCAATGTGGCCGCCCATATTTTGGGTGACCACAGTCTTTTTATGGAATTTGTTCCTTGTCGCTATCACCTTTATCATTATTTGAAGTCTTAACGGCAGCAATGAAGCTGTTCACAATGCTTTTTAGGTATCGGTACTGCGCTGGAGGAAGGTCGGAGATGTTTTTCATCATCATTCCCAAATCCATGTCAGATATTTTCCCAAACAGCAGGAAGTCTGCGCTGGTGTCTAACGCCTCACACAGCCTTGCTATGTTCTCAGGCCGCAATGCCTTGGATCCCGTCTCAGCGGTGGAAATTGTCTGGCTTGTCAGCCCTGCTTTCTCCGCCAACTCTTCTTGCGTCAAGCGGAGCTCCTTCCTGCGTGCTGAGATGCGCTTCCCCATCTCTTGCACCAGCTTGTCCATTGAGCCCACCTCCTATGGCTTAATATTTTACCTGCCATAGCGTAAAAAATACATCGGTCATGGATGGAATTTCTTATCCATAGCATATATAATGAGAGTGCCCAGTAGAATTTCCTGCGATACATTGCCTTAACCCGCCATCCTGGTTGTCCAGCCAAGTTTATGCCTGTCGGGCTTGACATGATTGGTGTCAATCACTGTCATTACAAAAGCAATGTGCTTGGGATTTGCTGTGCCCACATTGAGAAAAGGACTGCCGCATCTACTCACATAGATACGGCAGTCCTATCAGGCAACTAACAATTTTATGAAGAAAGGTTTATGGTGTGTAATGGTACAGCAAATAAAACGGCTAAGGTTTTGGCTCTGCAAGTCCTGCTCCAAGCTGAGCATATTTTTGATAAAGCATTCACCTCAGTATAGGAAGAAAATCGACGCACAGATCGCCGCATTCGATAGCATGGAAGTATCGGAGGATCTCCGGCAACTGGCAGTGGAAGCGGTGGATGAGTATGAGGAGCATATGAACTCCGAACCAGTTTTGGTCCCGCAAGAAACGATCCTCTTTACCAGTGGATGCCACAGCCGCCGCTGCAACTTTTTGACTGCCAGGCGCTATCGCGCATATATCCGCAAGACCTGCATCTGGGCAAGGGAACAGGGCATCACCACCTTCATCGCCGACTATACTACCCCTTTTGGGCTGTTGGCCTTTGAAATACTCCTTGAACTTCGCAGCGCCGGTGCAAACTTCACGCTATACGCTGTCAGCAGCAGGCATATTGGCCGGAGACGGAGTTACCGCCTGGTTAAGGAGACCGACCTGGAGCTTGCCTGGAACTTGGCCAAGTGCGACTATCGCTATCAATGCCTCTACTCAGTTGATACCTTGTATAATATCTATTCAAACTCAGGTACACACTGCACCGAAGATGGCATCCGGCAGAAACGGCAGATGCCCAGGCCCTGCACCTGACAGAACCTGGACACCTGCGCCGTCCAGAATATAGCGAGCAGTAGCAACCCTGCGGCCCACCTCAATAGGGCGGCCAACACGCCTTATTGATGGAGATTATTATAAAATTCCCGCAGCTCCCTTATGTCATTTGTCCGATTGGAGATAGGGAGGGCATTCCACACGACATCACAGTATGGTTTCGGGTTGGAGTCCTTCAGACGCGGGTCAATGATAGATATGATCCCGGTATCCGTAAAATTACGGATTAGCCTGCCTACACCTTGTTTTAATTTCGCAAGAGACTTATTGCCGTAAGCAGCTCCATAGCGGTATCGCTATTCCGAAAGAAAAACCGGTCGGCATATTTCATGTCCTGAACCGACTCGATGATCTGCTGCTGTACCTGTTCCCCAAGCAGCCGGTAAAAGGCCCTGACCGCTGCTTCCGCCGGGCCCAAGCTTCTTTGCACATACTGCCGGTCCGTAGCGGAGACCTCTCTGACTGCGGATCGGATCGTGTTCATAATCACGCACTGGCTGAGATAGACCGTGGTTGCGTTGCGAACCTTGTTCTCCAAATTGTGTGCCTCATCTACAACAACGAGATCCACCCGCTCCGAGAGCAACCCGCGTTGCATCCGACTCATCTTCTGCAGGTGCGAAGTCAAGAAGTCCTGGTTGCACAGGATGATGCCGTCTATATACTGGAGCCGGTCACGGATATGGTAGTAGAGGCATTTGTCCGGGCAGGAAGCGCAAGCGTGCATACTAAACCGCGAGACATTGATTTTCTCCCAGATTTTCTGAGGGATCGAAAACCCGAAGTTTTTCCGCTCCTGGGCGCCAGACTTCAGGCCTGACTCTATCTCTTCGCACAGCGGGACCGCAGGATCCGCTATGTACTGGCTGGCCCGCTTGCCGCAGACATAGTGCGTCTGTCCCTTGGCTAGGATAACCTCAACGTGTGTTTTGACACGGTGATTGATGCGAACGGAAACGGGAAGATCCTGATGACCTACTCCATAGAGGGCGTGGAAAAACTGCTCCCAAACTCAGACCTGAGCGGTGAGCTGCAGTTAAAAACCGCCGTGGTCTCCACACTGAATCGGTTCATCGTAGGCAACGACACCAACGCCTATGAGTGGCACACGGAAAACGACACCCTGGTTCGGAAATACAACTGTGTCTACCACAACTGCACCGCATTCTTTACCAATACAGCAAAGGACCTGGCCATCCTCGTCCACCGCCATAAGGGAGTCTCCGTCTTCCGGGGATCGCCAGCCAAACTGTACGCACAATTCTGTTTCCATGACCCTGAGTACCTGATTGACTTGGTTGGCTATGATGACACCCACAATACCCTAACCCTTGGCTTTGCCCGACCCGGTGAGACGATTGCGAATATGTGTTTCCATGAGGATGGCAGCCGGCTTCTGATCACGACCCAGTATGAGTGCTATGAATGTGAGCTGGAGAGCGGGGCGCTGGCAACTGTGGTAAAGGCAGGCTCAAATGAGCGTTTGGCCGCCGGCCACTACAGGGGAGAGGAGGTATAGGTTGCTGTCGTGGAACACTCCGGGCAGGAGCAACCTTCGGTGAAACCGCACTGCACTTACTACCGGTGCGGTGCCGATGGGGCATATCTTCGCTCCTGGTACTACTTGATGCCAGAGCTGGATGAAACGCTGTTCCGCTACTTTGCTTCCTCTATGCCACCGGTGACTTCGGTTTTGGCGGCTCAAACGATGAAGAGGGCTTCCAGCAATACTGGTTGACCAAGGGCTTCTTCCTGGAACGGCTTCCAGAGCTGAAGCGGTTTTTCCGGCCGAAGTGCTATACCTGGCATGGGAACCGGAGGCTGAAGTTGGAGAAGGAGTTCCAACCCTTGGACGAAATCTTCGCCTGACACAAGGCAGCCATAACCAATCGGTACAGCGTGGACGACAGCGGGTTCAGCCATATGTATCTGGCGGATGATATGTCGGAGGCGATCATCACAGACAACAGGCAGCACCTGCTTTATCAGAGACCATTGAAGGGGTTTACATACCAGCAGATGAAAAATGCTTTCCAGAACTCTTTTGCTGGTGTGCATCAGGATACTTATTGGGATTTTTCAATTCCATGGTGCGATGGGACTTTGATTGGGTGTTTTGAATCCTATAACCTAAAGTATGTTGTTACAACGGATAATAAGCTACTGGGTGCGGTTGAATACAGGCCTGGCACCTCAATATTGAGATGCCAATTCAATGCTATTTGTATCAACTACAACAGCAACTACACCCATTGCAGCTCTAATGAAAACTGAAATAAGCAATCACCGATGGTAAAAATAATACAACTATTGGTTTTTCAGTTATGCAAGATTTTTCAATGGTCAACTACCTGGTATAATAATTGAAGAACCTATTTCTGGACATATCATCTTTTACCGCATTATTCAACCATTGAAAAAAATCAACATCTTTTTCTTGCGACCATACATCATAATCGACTAAGGTTGTAATTGAATAAACTTCATCGATTCGCACTTCATTATTTGTAATAAATAAAAATTCCCCAGTTTTATCATTCAATTTGTGGTGTTCCATTGAAAAGGCAATTTGCTTCAAATAAAATCTTTCGGCATTCTTAAAAAAAACTGGCCCATGATTTGATGAGCATACCCCAAAAATATCATGATTAACGTCAGCAAAGAAACCAATATCAGTTCTTACTTCCGCTGGAAGAGGTATACTATATTTTCTTATTTGATATTCCCCTGTTTCCAAGTTGTATAGACACAACAGGGAAACATCATCCATATTTCTGATATACTTTATTTCCACAATACCCCTCCCGCTAAAGTCCCAATTTGTTAATTAGCCAATCACGAAAGCCACTCAATAACTTATCCACATTTGGGTTTGGGTGTTTGGCCGACTCAATTATTTTTGAATAATCACCAAAGTACTTATCCACAAAGAATTCAAACGAGCCTCCTAAAGGATCGCCATACCGTTTTATATTAACTTCATATATGTATTCTCTTAACAACTCAGGAGTTAAATCTTTATATTCTATTCCAAGATTCCGTCTCGCTTCGTACATGAGCCTAGCTATCTCCTCATCTCCAAGGCCTTGACATCTCAATTGGTTCTCGTAACTGCTAAGATTTTGGACAGCGGTTTCATACTCTTGCCGTAATGGATTAGATTTTATGGACTCTCCCATACTAGCTATATAGTCATCTACTTCCTCCACGCTTTGTGGAAGATTATTTGCTGATTGTGCAGTTGATTCGCCTCTTATAGCTTGAGCCGCCTGCGCAGCTAAAAGCGCATCTTGTGATGTATTATATAAGTTAACCATCTCTTGAGATGGGAAAGCAGTTTTTAATAACCACCGATTGGCTGCAATTCCTAACCCACCACCTATAAGTCCATCTGCCAATACCCTTGTTGGATTAAAAGCATACCACAGCCGGTCAAACGTACCCATATGCTCCATTGCATTTGAAGTTGCAACACGCATGGTTGTACCCGACAGCATTCCAAATTTGACAAACGTGCCCATTGTTGCAACACCATGTGGCATAATGTAAGCACCAGTTGCACCAATAGCAGCCCCAGCAGTAGCACCAACTAAAATTTGGCCGACCGCAGCTTGCCAACCTCTAACTTCACCGTCCTGATAATCCTCAATGGCAATCGTAGCTGTAACTGCAAGAGCCCCCATGGCAGCACCGGCAAGAGCTGCTGCAACAAGGCCTCCTGTCGCAATAGATGCAAATATGCACACAGCTGCGACTGCAACTCCTATCGCAATATTGAGAAGCCAACCTCCAAGATTAAACGAAGTGGGCTCGTCATCAAAGGGAGGATACGTGCAAAATTCTGTTCCGCATAAAATACCCTGTTCGCCCAAAGCGTCAAATTGGTATTCCATGAACATGACGGTGTCCCCGCCGCCGGTGGGGGGATTCCCGCCTCCTGTTCCCTTGGGCACAATCAAGGCAATCCTGGCCGATGCTTGGATTGGCGAACGGCTTGTTCCCAACTGCTGTGGTGTGTTCAAGGTTACTCTGGGAGCTGTAACCTCGACTTGGAGTTTGGCGACTATTTGGATTGCCCGTGTACTTTCCAGGGACATACATTTTATATCATCAAACTTCATTTGTAAAGTCTCGCCCGGAATTCCACCAGAAAAGGTCATACTTTGCGGAAAGAGAAGCATCCTTTTCCCGTGCTCTGTTGTAAAAGCACGCATTTGAGGGTCAGTCATATCGCCGCAGATGTTTCCGTTCGTTCGCGGACTAGTGATTGCTACAGCTTCACCAGTGTTATGGCTAGGTATGTAGAGTGTTGCCCTTGTACCCCGCTTGGGCATACAATACATAATGTTCCCACTCTCTGGAATCCAGGAAAAAGGATAAGTTCCTGCGTTCCGCCCCTCATCAATATCCAGCTTCAAGCACACAATTTCATGATCTGTTTCAACAACTGTTCCAGGCAAACTCAGCCCAATAAGTTTCTTGTTTTTAATCTCATGCTGGCTAAACCAACCAGCATGACCCATTTTGTAAGAATAGAGTAATTCTCCATCTTGAAGAACTGCGTCTTGCTCGCATATGACCATAGATTGTTCCCTAAACTCCGCCTGTGCCCCCAATTGCACAAATTGATAGCTTGGAACCAAATAGCAAAAGAAGTCCGGTTTGTATACTCCTGCCAGTGAACTGCCCAACTCATAAAAGCGTTCGTCCATAATTAATGCGTATTCATCAGCAGCTAGTTCTTTTGAGGATTTGGAGATTTGTCCAAAACTGAATCTTGGAAACGGCGTAGTGGTGTCGGGAATCAACTGCGTCCCGAGCATACTGGCAAGACGCTTGATAAACGCCCAGTCGGTTTCTTCGTATTGAATCAGAGGTTTTCCTATAGTCTGATCTGCAATATCAGAAAAGTCAGCAGACGCATTTGGTGTATCACACAAAATCTCCTCTACTACTTGTCGGTATGTCATATCCACATTTTGAAAGGACCTGCTTTTCAATGTGATATCAAGTTCTGCTGTTGCACCGATAATCTTTCCTTTAGCAAGGAATACTTCTCCCCTACGCATAACTTGGAACTTATCTGCCGTCCCTCTGAATGTTGGTTTTCGCTCCCTTGCCGTTGGCTCATGCAATGTAAATAAACAAAAATCTTGACCCTCAAAATCTTGGAGACAGTCTGTAGCTGCAGAATCAGCATTTATGTACCCTTGCAAGTACATCACTCCATGTTGATTTGCACGCATTCTGAAAGACAGGTCCAAAATGTGAGTAAACTTTACTGGACCACATACCTGCATTTTTTCATGTGTTATTGCCACTGCCATATTCTCATGTCACCTCACTACGGATAAGGTTACTCTGGTCTTATGTACTGAATCCAGAGAATCACACCCTTGCCTTGATTTGTCAGAAATCCGCTCCTAAAAATTTGTGATATGCTGAACTGCCCTTGGAAGCCATCCCATGGATCGAATAGTTTTAACTTCGATGATGACATTGGGTACAGAACAACAGAATGAAATGTTCCATCTTGTCGCTGATAGTTACCTATAAACGGGGTTCCTGATCGTATTGCCTCATCAATTAAGGACGGCGAACTGTCCAGTAATCCCTGTTCGTCCCAATAATGCCCTATGGTTACTATTTCAGGGGATATACTGCTCGGGTTTCCCGTTATTATGTAGCGTAGCGCCCGGGCCTTGCCCTCATCATCTTCTGGCAAATTACCACTGGGATTTCGATAGGTATCTTTAGCGTGCTCAACAATATCTAATTGCATAGCATCTACTGTAAGCATCCCTTTGCATAATCCGCAGATTTGAGGCCGCAACCCTTGGCAATCCTTTCGAATCGTGTTCGCATGTTCAATATTTATACCAGCATGGATTGGAAGGCGATTCCGATGACAGTATTCTACGCCAACAATTTTTGCTGCAGTCGCCCAACACCAATTTATATGGTTTTGGACGTTGTGCAAGGGTTCTCTATCCATTTTCCTCTATCATACTCTTATCAGATACAATTTTCTTTACAACTGCAGGTTTACCAGGTTCCTCCGCTGGAATAGTAACAGAGTAATCAAAGCCATCTCGTTCCAACAAAATGGGTGATTCACAGCTTTCACCAGGGATATATACTCTCGTGCCGCACTCAGCAATTGCACCCAGAATTTCTGCCTGGCATCTAATACTTGGATCCAATGTCCCTTTCTCACTTTCACATGCGTAGTAATCCATCATGTTTGTCAGAATTTCGTTGGGAACTGCATATACATTGTCATCTTGCTGGCTGTCTCCAGAATCTGGGGCTATTGGCACAGTATAGCAAAGATTAATAAATTTTTGAAGGTCATCTATGGTGTGCATCTGACCAAACACATAGTTCAGTGCGTCATATTTGTCCGGATTCATACTCTTAGAATCACTAGCTAAAAGCTGTTCTATATTATGCCAGTCAAACTTCACGATTTTGCCATCCAGGCTAGTAGGGGCCAGTGCATCAATAATGTAGCCAGCGTTTTCACTCAATTGTTTCCCATTTAAAATCTTTGGCGTTTCCTGGATGGACTCACCATGAGGATCGCCCTCACCACCGACTTCCTGCATTGCGCTGTCCTGGGTATCCTGTAGATTATGCTCTTGTGCATATGCCAACTCTGCTGCATCGCTTATGTAATCCTGTCCCGAGTTGTATGGCTCAATCAATCCGCCATACCGACATACCAAAAAAGACAACGTTGTGACTGCACTATAGCCTTTTGGCAATTCCTCCCCGCTAGTAACAAGATCTCGGTCATGATGATCCAGATCACCATTGTCAACAATTCGAGTTTTGGGGTAAGTGTCTTTCCACAAACCAACAATTTCGGGCTGACATCTCCACCCACTCTCAAAACCACCAGGGGATTCTCCACAAGGGCATCCATTCTGATCCCTGGGACGGTCCTTGGTATAAGCAACTCTTTCCACAATAGGAGGTATTGGTGCTTTGCATACACCAAAAAAAGGTATGTTGTCTTTTTCTGGGCCAAACCCTGCTACACAATTTGCTTCATGAACGACAGGGTGAGTTGTAATATACACCCCATGACATTTCAGAAGGTTTAATCTGCGTGCATGGGTTCCATGCCTACAGCGGAGCAATGCTCCGCGCACCAAATACTCCATCTTTCCGTTTTCTGTATGCTCTTGCAGATAGTTTGCAATTTCTTCCTCCGTTTCAAAATCATGTTCCTTCAAAAATTGTTCTGCTGCATTTTCGTCTGGCTCACCTTTAACCAAATAATTTATCAAATAATCCTGATTCAGATAAATGGCCGCAGCACCAATACCGGTACTGGCAAGGCCGCCAATAAGTGCAAGCTTAGTGCTTGTCGGTATTGGCAACTTTACCAGTGACCGAAGTCCAAGAGTAAATTGCTCAATATAGGGATCAAGTGCTTTGGTTTGGTCTTCGGCGATGTCCCAGCCGGCCTGTCCGTCTACCGGCTCCTCCCCAGAAAGGGATTCTTGTAGTTTCTGCATGATAAGGAAGGCAACAGCCTCCCGCAACTCTGTATCCTCAATACTCAAGAGATCTTGTGATATGCGGCTAACAGTTTTGGATATAGGGCCAGGGGTGCCACGGTTTGCAAGATTGCCGTTATTCAGCATAGCTATGCTATAGTGATTAAGTTTAGCACTAAAACCAGCCCCAATTTCAGGGGTTTGCAAGAAAAGCGTTTGGTTAGGTAATGTAAGTCTGAAACCCAGTCCGTTCACATAATCGTTGTCCGCATTAATTCCTAAAATTTTACCGCGCCCTATACCATCCTTGTCTATGCGGTATAAATCGTCCAAAGTTTCTTTTGGAAAACTCTGTCCATCTAGGCTATATGTATTTTGGAAAAGATTGGGGAAAACCATGGTAGCTAACTGTATTAGATTGCCACCCTTTGAATGACCGCTCCCCATCCATGAGTGATCAGCGCTGTTTTCATCGTATATCTGCTTTGTATACCGTAAAGCGGCACATTGCATTGGAGATAAGTGCAAAATCGTGCCATCTGGTGCTTCGTACTCTTCCAAATAATCCGCATCTAAAACACCAGTGATTCCTTTCGCATTGTCAATCCAACTGCCACTAGGTGTACCACGAAAGCATATACTGTCCTGCCGTGTTTTTTCATTTTCAAAGGTACAGGCAACCATTCCATTTGGAGGAAAAATCTCCCTATTGGGATCATCAGACTGCCAACTGAGATGTCCAATTGTAGCTTTCCCAATTTCAGGGTGAGCATCAATAACATCCACCAGTTCTTTGATGTAATTTTGATATTCGCTAATCCTTTTTTCATAATCCTCAATGGATTCCCAAGTCTGGGTGGATTCATCGTATTCTCGTAGTGCTCCACTGTGAATTGCAGCCACAGTTTTATTAACGACGTTTTGTAGGGTGTCGTTTTCTTTTATTCCTGTAGATTGATCGGTCAAGGGAAGATATAGGGCTGACTGATATGTTACCTGCTCCAAAACTAGCATTTCATCTGACGCTTTTACACCTGGGATTAAATTCACTGCTTATTCACCCCTTCTCCTTCTGTCCAAATCTTTCCATAGTTCCCATAGTAACTAGGACCCATCTTATAATCTCCATGATATAAGATTTCTACTCTGTACTTGTACTTATCTGGAATACCATATCTCCAGTCTCGGGATACATCGGCATAGTGTTCCACTTCCACAAACATGAGATCAACATGAATCTTATATTTAAGCTTAACTATGGCATCTATCAACGCATCTGCAAGAGATTGGTAGTTTTCCGTATAGGGAACCCAAATAGCATACTTAACAAGATCAAACTCATAGGTGAAAAAAGTTTCTATTTCTGCATCCATGCCCAAAATTGAGGGATTACCATCAGCCACATAAACTTTACATTCCCCCAAAACTGGTTCTGCAATTTTCTGCATAAACAACTCCAGCTCATCCCGCCGTAACCGAATTGCAAAATTGTCTGCACCAGCATTACAGGCTAACTGCCAATCTTTATATTCAGAGTCTGTGCAGGTGACTGTCCCATATATATCCATTTCAAACATATCTCCATATCTTTCCAGCATACGATCCAGACGCGGCTTGTATTTGTTGTACTGGGCATCTTCCAGTCTCTGCCATAGCGGTTTTTGATTCACTTGACATCCTCCCATCGTAAATAGTAGTAACATTGCGAGTAGCAAATATAAAACGCTATCTCTCTTCATGAACCGTTTTCACCTCATTTAAGCTAAGGCCCTTTGCCCCTCGCCGCAAAAAACTCTCAACAATGTCCAGTCGCGCAACTGTGTATAAATTTCTGACCTCTGCAAGGTAGAAAATACTACGGTCATCAACTTTTCTTCTACTTATGATCCCCTCCAAAATTGTACTACGATCCCTTGTAAGTTTGCTGGCCGGATCCAAGCAATCCACATATTCTAAAATGGGCAGGTAATAGGTACATGTTTCGGCATACTTATGGCCCAATAGCACGATTTCTTTAAAGATTGTCTTGGGTTCATACATCCGAATCACATCCCTAAGGGCCTCTGTAACCATAAAAAAGGGGAATGACAGGACATCTGGAAACACTGTATGAGAGTTCTCCTTGATAAAAAACAACTGACGCTTTTCAATGTTATGAGATTTTCCAAGGCAAATATTTCTCCTATCAATTCTTTTAAACCAATCGATTATTTCAGGCGCAGTATCAAATTGAGGATCTGTCTTTAACAAGAAATATTTCACCTTTATGCACCCCTTTCCCATGTGTCTATCACGGCAAAGCGATCCATAAGACCACCAAAAATAAACTGTGTTTCCTGTATTAAATCTAGCTGTGCCAAGCCCCCATTGATTGCGGCTGTTTTCAAATTTTCAGCAAAAAACATGCCCGTTATACTATAATAGAAAGCATATATATATATCCTCCAAATGGTATCTAATTCAAAGGGACGAAGTCGGACATATTCCTTTCTTAGCTGATTCCATAGATTTGTTTTGTCATCTTCTGCAGGAGCAAATATCCACTTTGGACTCCAATATATGCAGCATTCAATGGGATCAAGGAAACTCAGGCTGTCCATAAGTGAAATTTTAAAATCAAAACTTCCAGTAATCGCACTGCTAAGCAAAAAGTTTGCCGCGACATATTGTATCGGTTGTTTGCCTTGTGTTTCTTGTTGTATTTTTGCTTGATTTATCATACAAGATATCTGCTGTGTGAGATCTGATAATATTTCTTCTTTGTGGTCACTATAATATGCAAAAATCTTGAAGTAGTTTTCCTGCATTCTGTCACGCAATACTTGACCCGCAGCTTTGTTAATTTCATCTTGCCGATTCATCCGCGCCCTCCAATCAATCCAGATGGACCTGAGCCCCCTTGAAAAATAGCTTATTCTGCATATCCATCTCGGTTCCTCCCTGCCGGAATGTTAACCGTTCTGGTGCTGTGACATTCAGAGTGGAGGTTGTGCTGGTAATATCTACCGAAGCCTCAGATTGGATTACAATGGCCTTATCGCTGACGATCTTAATTCCTTCCTGATCAGACAGTTCTATTGACATTCCCTTATTATTCGTCATAAGGAGCGTTCCCGGAGTAAACAAAATCTCCTTGCGCTGCTTATTCATAATAGACTTGAAATCAGGATTACTCCTCTCAGGTCCAGACAGAAGCGGCAGGTGAACTGCGCTGGCCACATAGACTTGCTCGTCGTGCTCGTTGGGTGCATACAGGCGGATAGAGTCTCCTACCTCGGGCATACAATACCAGCCAGTCCCGTCCGGTGTAGAGTACACCGTGGCATAGGGTAGCCACCGCACCCCGGCCTCTTCATTTTCATCCTTGTCGATTGACACCTGCACCACAGCCTTCTGCGTTGCGGTAATTTTCCCGGAAAGGGAGTTCCCGATCATCTCCAGGTTATACTGTTTGGGAACCTGCAGCCCGGCCTTGGGAGCCAGCGTATAGGTATGGTACAGTTCCGCCCCTTCAAGCTCTGTATCAATTGCGCTGATATAGAGTGGCTGATTATTGAAGCTGATACACTCGCCCAGAACATACACCTCGCGGGACTTATAGCGGTAATAGGTCATATCCATTTCGGACTGGCCCTCAACGCCATTGCGCTGGTTATAGAGATAGGTTCCGACATTCTTTGAGATGGCGTATGTTTTGCTCTCGATCCGCACCCGGGGAGCATGGTCATGCAGGCCAAAATCATAGAAGGGCCGCCCCGACAGGTTGTTCGCAACAAGCACAGCATTGAAGCGGCTGGCCATGCGCTTGGCAAAGGCCCAGTCCGTCTCATTGTACTGCAGGATCACGCCGGGGATCTTTTCATCCTTCCCCACGTTCATTGTTACAGAGGCACCCTGGTACCGCTTGTTCAGGACATTGATAACCTGGCTATAAGTAAGCGGCGGGGCCTGGAAGGACCGGATGTGGGGATTCAGATCCATCAAATAGCTGCCAGACCGAACGGTGGCGCTCAACAGCCGCAGCTGGTTCTCCACCTTGATGCTCATTTCCGTAAGCACGCCAGCAAAGATCAACAGCTGCTCGCCGTTCTCGCCCGTGATGGAGACCTGAATGATGGGGTTCTCCTGCTGGGCAATCGCAATACAGTTTTGCTCCTGCTCCTGGTCGATATGGCCGGAAAAAGAGATATACCCATGTTCGTTGACCTGCTGATGTCCCTTGACGGAGAGAATGTCCAACAGTTGGCATGGATTGACATGAATCAGATTGTCTCTCATACTTGCTCCTCCTCCTTTGTTTCAATCGACAGGATTGCCTGCCGGGCCGCTTCTTTCCATTCGTTCATATCGTTGTATTTGCAGTTGAAGGTGCCATGGATCAACTGCTTGTCCTTCCAAGGCAGGACATACATCATGTAATAGACCTGCTCGTCAATCGCAAAGCCTTTATAATCAAACCAGCAGACGGGTATCTGGCTGGCAGTTTGTTCGTCTTTCATGTCATAGAAGGTATTTGCCGGGTTCATGCGCTGGATGACGGCCTTGAGCTGGGAGGCGAGGGAGCGCAGCTGCTCAGGCCGCACCTGCTGGGGCACGATGCTGAAGGTAAAATTTACGCTGGTATCCAGACTGGTCTTGATGATCTGCGGCCGGTTCTCCGACTGGTACTTCACCCGCACCATAGACTGCGGCATGGTCACAAAGGTGGTAGGCAGCATGATCGAGAGGTCCATTGGCTCCAGCAGTACCCGTTCAAATTCCAACAGCTCGTCACGGATATAGAATCCCGTTTCCAAGCTCTGATACTTTTCTTTTTTCTGCTGACGCTTGAGCTCCAAGATTTGTTCATCTAAGTAGGGTTTACTGAAAAATGAGGAAAAGAGGAAAAGGAAAAGAGATTTGAAAATAGAGCAAAAGCGAGCGCGCCAGACGGAGGCTGGCGTTCAAGGCGAAGAGGATGAGGGCGGCCTGGGTTTTGGCGGTTTCATCCAGTTTAGCGAAAATACAATCAAGGCCGAAGCGGCGTTTTGCGTTGCCGATACGGCCTTCAACAGCGTTGCGCTCACAGGAGTCGTGAACGATTTGACGTTTGATCTTGGCGTCAGATACAGTGGCTTTTCTGCGGCCCAGAGGCGGGCCGGAGAGACGGATGCCCCGTTCTTTGCAGTAGGACCTGTTGGCTCTGGTCTGGTAGATTTTATCCGCCAGCACAGCGGCGGGATAGCAGCCAAATTTGCGCCGGTAATCCTCTACAGCGGCTTGCAGATCACCGCCTTCGTTGAAATTCTTCCAGCAGGTTTGCTCCAGATAAACGTAGCCATCCACCACGGAAAGGTGCAATTTTTGCCCAAATTCCGTAGGGTTGGGACGCTTGCCCCGCTGGATCGGCCTGACATGGGGCTGCTCCAGACTGACGATCCGATTCTCGCATTTGTGGGTGCGGTTGTCGTACATCTCTTTCTGCTGGCGGTACACAACGGGGATCACATCCAGGCGGTCCCGCAGCCAGCGGGGGTACAGGGCGCTTGCGCCGGGAACAAGCGCCTCATATTTTTCCAGCTGCCTGGTGGCCTGCTGGATATAGTGCAGCTGCTCACCAATGGCTTTCCGGCACTTGGCTTGGGTCCACTTCTTGCTTTTGGCCAGCTTCAGATAGGACTTCCGGGCCTTTTTCGCGGAATACGGCAGCTTGTGGCCGGTATGCGGCACCTCTTTCCACAAAATGTTGATTGCCGTTTCCAGATGCTCCCGGCTCTTGTTCAACAGGTCGATGTCCGTAGGATATTTGATGTCGGCTGGGGCCACCGTGGCGTCCAGAAGCAGTTTTCCTCGGTTCTTTTTCCGTCGTTTCTCTTTCTTTTTGGACGTGTTTTTGTTTGCTTTCCCCTTCTTCCTAGCCTCTTCTCCCTTTCCTTCGCTCCCATCTACAGGCGGAACCGGTGGATTATTCCCGCCACGATCTCCATCCCCTTCATCGTTCCGGTCCACATTCCTCTGCTCCTCCGGCCACTTCCCGGTACAGACAGATTCATTGATCTTCCCTACCTCTTCCACTGGGAACCGCTTGCGGAAATGCACCATCATGGACGGGTCGAATAGCGGCTCCGGGTGAAATTCATGCAACCCCACAAAGTACTGCATATAAGGGTTTTCCTGGAGTTCCTCTACGGTTCCCTCATCTGTAATATGACAGTACTCCTTGATAAAAATCGCCCCAAACGCTATCCGGGATGGGATGGCCGGACGGCCTGTTTCCTCACTCATGTTCTGTGCATAAATCTCCTCTATGTGCTCCCATGGCATCATCTCCGCCAAACGCACCCAGCGGTTATCCTTCATGAGCCGCCCACCAAAGGGCATAAAAAACTCATCCATGGATAGCTGCTCTTTATCATCCCGGTAATACATGGCTTTCTACCCCCATTTTCCAGGGTTTCTCCTATAAAACCCCATTTTTGGCCCCCTTCATTATACCACATTTTCTTGCTTCTTGCACGCTTTTTCCCCTTTTCTTCCCTGTTTCCATTTGCATTCCTTGATTTTGACTCCCTTTTATCCGTTTTTCAGCAGACACTAAGTAGTCCATAAACGAACCTCCCGTAAATATTTCTTGTTCATTAAAGGCAGGGCAGGCCCCATCGCCGGGGACTGCCCTTTGTATGCAGCTACCATTAGCGATTCCCCAAATAGGTCATACATATATCACAGGGAAATATTTTAATGAGCCATGCTTCAATCAATAAACAGAACTCTGAATGAGCCCTTTTTCAACTTTACTTGTTGTAAAATTGAGTCCACAATTTGTTTAGCGTAGCAAACATTTTGACACAGAACGCTAACCAAGACTTCTGGACCATAAGACTGAATATAATTTATGCGGATTGCTAAGTTGGATGGTACATGAACCCCAACATAACGTGAAAAGGAATAGTTTATGCTGGTAATATCATCTTTAGCATCAAACAAATTGAATTCTTTATTTCCACTGAACCAGCACTCTTCAATCGAAAATTGTGTCTCTATCTCTGACAAGAAATTTACTAATGGGGCGTGTCCAGGAGCTAACCATTCTTTAGGACATTCTGCACGAAACCGTATTGAATAAGAACCTTCAGTCTCACACGGAAGAAAATCCATACTGTCTACGCCATATCCCAAAACTGTACTATGATTGTCTACATAATCTTCCACAAAAATATATGCACAATAAAACAGCAGTTTTGTAAATGTGTCGTGTGAGAAATAGAAACGATTGCCATGGGTTTCAACAATTTGATCGGGGGGAGTTCCTTCGGAAGAAAACCCCCATCCAACTCCAGTCAACATGGTGTAATAAAAATACCAGAACGGTGGTGCGACGGGTGAACTGTTTAAAATATGTTCTATATGCACTCGCATTTTAACATCATCAATCTTATGCTTTGCACCGCGGGCCATGTTGTACCCTTTAAAATAATTCCAATATTCTAAATCACAATCCATAACATGTGAGACTAAACCGCCATCTTCTTCCCCCATTCTTTCCAAATAAGCCTTATAAGAAGACGGGATCGCCTGTCCAAATTTGCTTATAACAATTTGTTCTAGTTGCTGAATATCTTTTGGGGGAGCAGGTTTTATTTTCAACTTCCCCATCGGTTCAAACAATGAAATATATCGATTAATATTGCTAAACAGCTCTCTCTCTGAATTTGGTGGATGTACAAATAGCGATGGAAAATCGTATTGCATGAGATTAAGTCACATCCTTTTTATTATACGATTAATAGTAAGTAAATAAATGCAAAGACAAACTGGCAACTAAGCTAGAAAAGAAAGAGGTGGGATTGTGCTAGATCATCTGTCTATGATTCCGTTGCGTATTCGTAATAGTTTGTTACATTATGTTGACATTGAGTACAAGGCTCCATTTGGGCATATACATAGATCAATCTAGGATCTCTAAATTCGTCAGTTGAATGTGGTATTTCCCCCTTTTCATTAGGACCCCCTCTCCAAACCGTATCGCCACCAGTAATTGCATACTTATTGGAATGTGCAGTCTCCATCGCTTTTGGTTCCGCGCATCGATTTAGTTGAAGAGCTGCTCCTGGACAGTTATCCAACCGATTTAAAGGCATACCTATGCCAGAAACAGCATATTCTTTGGAATAGTTAACACCTTGTGCGTGCCGTTCATTATTTAGGCGAATCAATTCTTTATGTAATACATATGCTACATTTGTGTTTTCCGCATATGCTTCCAGATGTTCTGTTGAAAATCCGACAGAAACAGAGCCGTCTGAATGTGTCAATACAGTCACAGCACCATACATTTTGGGTTCAATTTTGCCGTAATATTCTAGGCGGTTCATAACTGCAGCAACATATTGTGCTTCCATCTGCGCATTGAGTGTGCGATCTGGGAATTGACTTCCATCTTTCCAAACACTTCCACGCCTGTTTTCTTCCACTATGGCGTTAGCTGCTGTTCGAATTTCATCTTTGTGATTTTTCTTTGCAAGTTTTTTTGCTTTTTTTTCGGAATAGCCTTTGTCTATGTATTGTTGAGTTAGTATGTAAACATATTTTTCATAAGCATCTTTATAACATTTGCTCTTTCTAAATCCGCTAGGATCTTCATAAAAAACCGGATTATTTGCGCAATATACATACAGATTTAACCCATCACCCCGATAGGTATCCTCCTGTGTAAACTTCGCAATAACCGGGTTATAGAACCTAGCCCGCAGATAATACTGCTGTGTAACAGGGTCCCACTGCTGTCCTGTGAACTTGAACCGATTGGAAACGGCCTCCTCCTGGGCCGTGATGTTCCCCCATGCGTCATACTCATAGCGGTTCTGTACCGCACCGGCTTCATCGACAATATGGGTGGTTGACCCCATCTCATCGGAAACATAGTGGTAGTACGTCCGGGCGCTGTCGGCACTGGAGCTGGCCGCAATCAGCTCCGTGCCCCGAATCAGGCGGTTCAGGCTGCTGGTATCCTCTTCGGTCACGACCTCCCGGTTCTGGTTGAAGATAAACTGCACCAGATTGCCGTTCTCCTCCATCTCATACCGCAGCCCCTCGGCATCGTAGCGGTTAAGCTGGATATGGCCGTCAAAGGTCTCCACCTTCTCTGTGCGGTTGAAGGCGTCGTAGCTGTACCGGGCCTTGTCGTCCGCCAGCAGGTTGCCGGCGTGGTCATACTGGAACATGGTGGTGACGCCGCCCTTGGTGAAGGCGGTCAGCCGGTTCCGGGGGTCGTACTGGTACAGTTCCTCCACGCCGCTGGCGATCCTGCGTGTGCGGTTGCCCGCCTTGTCGTAGAACAGCTCCTCGGTGTAGGAGGGATACTCCACCTTTTTCAGTTGGTTCAGCGGGTCATAGTGATAGAGGGTATCACCTCCAAGCTGACGCTTCAGCGTCCGGTTGCCGTTGCCGTCATAGAGATACTGGTTCTCCGCCAGCAGCTCTCCGCCGGACTGGACAAGCAGGCCGGTGAGATTTTTGTCCAGGTCGTACTGGAACTGCCGTTGGATCGGACCGTGGGACTCCGCACGGATGGTGCCATCGGCGTTGTACTCATACGCCGCCAGCCTGTGCCCATCATCCCAAACTTCGGTCAGCAAATCAAGGGGAGAATAGACGAACTCCGTCACTTTCCCTGCCACGTCGGTCTGGCGGATCTTGTTCCCATTGCCGTCATAGGCCAGAGCCAGCAGCGTCCGGCCGCTGGCGGACTTGCGGATCATCCGGTCCAGTGCGTCATACTCATAGGCGTACCGCATTCCGGCGGAGATGGCGCACTTCAATAAGCCCTCCGGGGTGTATTCGTAAAAATCACCCAGAGCGCCGTCTTTTACTTTTTTGAACAGGGGAGCGCCATAGAGGTTGTAGCCAAACTCCACGGTCACGCCGTTGCGGTCGGTCTTACGCACCAGGCGGCCCTCGGCGTCATAGCCGTACAGCTCCCGCTCGCCGGTGGGGTCCTGGATAGCGGTAAGCTTGCCTGCCCGGCCATACTCATACAGCGTGGTGTGACCCTCGCCGTCGGTGGAGCTGACCATGTTCCCGGCGCAGTCATAGGAGTAGAACTCAGTGGAGCCATCGGCCTTGGCGATGCCGATGATACGGCCCCAGCTGTCCAGACGGTAGGTGGTGCGGTTCTGGTTGCCGTCCACCACGCCCACAATGTTGCCCCGTGCGTCGTACTCCAGCTCCTGGGCAGCGCCGCCGCGGGTCTGTATCTTGACCCGGTCGCCCGCCAGATCGTAGCAGAACTCCGCGCCGCTCTGAAGCCCGTCCAGATGCTGGAGCAGGCGGCCGTCCGCGTCGTAGGTGTTGGTCTGCAGCACATGGCCATCCGGGCCGACCACCGTCAGCACCTGGCCCCTGTGGTTATAGGTGTACTGGTAGCCCGCGCCGTCATCGGCCTGGGCATTGTACTGGTTGGGCCGTACCACCTTGGAGAGCCGCCCGTTGCCGTCGTAGAAGCTGCGGGTTACGCTGCCGTCTTTCTCAATGCGGCGGATCTCACGGTTGAGCAGGTCGTACTCGATCACCGTCCGCCGTCCCAAGCTGTCGGTGATGCCCACAAGGTTCCCCGCCTTGTCATAGGAGAACAGGGTGCGGTTGTGGATTCCGCTGGCCTTCTCACGATGGGTTTCGGCAATGAGGCGGTCTACTGCGTCATACTCGCGCAGAATCTCGCCGCCGGTGGCAGTCTGGATACGGGTGATGTTGCCGCTCTTATCATAGCTGTATGTGGTGGTGGCAAAGCCCTGGCCGCCGTCAGGGCGGTCAATGGAGCTGGACTGCTCCACCATACGGCCCGCGGCGTCATACTTCCAGAGGAAGATCTGATACAGCCCATCGCTCAGGCGGCGTTTTTCCTTTGTCCGCTGGTTGATGCTGTTGTAACCGTATTCCACCGCCGCACCGGTAGAGTCGCTGACCTGCACCAGACGGCTGTTTTCATCATAGGCAAAGAAGATACTGAGGACAGGGCCGGCTGCGCTCTCTACAGTCTGGCCATCCTGATAGCGCCGCTCCTCAATCACATTGCCGGCCTTGTCGTGGCGGTACTCGGTCAGCCGATAGCGGATGGAGCCGTCCGAACCCTTATCAACCGGTTCCCGCTTCTCCATCAGCCAGCCAGCAGAGTTATAGCGATACAGTGTGCCAATGCGCGTTTCATCTCTGTCCCCAGACAGATAGCCTGCGGCATCGATCAGCTTGACGATATCGCCGCGCAGGTTGTAGACATACCGCTTTTCTACCACGCCATTGGGCGCGGTGATCTGAACGAGGCGGTTGACCTCGTCATATTCATAGGCATACCCGGGGCCGTCATCCGCCGCAGGGTCATAGTCTGTAGGCTGGACCTTCTTGACGATATTGCCGTTGGCATCGTAGAAAATGCGCTCCACACCGCCATCCGGGTAACGGATGCGGATACGGCGGTCTTCCGCGTCGTAGTCATAGACAATGCCCTCACCATCCCTGGTGATCGGGTCATAGGTATTGGGATTGATCTCCTTGTGGATATTACCGTAGAGATCGCGGGGAGTAGCCAGCACGCTGCCCACAGCGTCCACAGTGGCCACCAGCTTGTCCATGGCGTCATAGTGGTAGTGCGTACCCATCTGGTCGTCTGCGGCGTGGTCGTATTGGTTGGGCCGCAGGAAGCGGATCAGGTTGCCCAGCCGGTCAAACTCCCAGGAGGTATGGTGGCCCATGGGGTCTATCATCAGGCACATGAAGTCCAGGTTGTTGTAGCTGTACCGGCGCTCTCCAAACTCATTGCGGACAGACATGCAGCGGCCAGCACGGTCATAGCTGTACTGGATCTTGCGTCCATCGGAGAGCGTTACAACCGCCGGATCGGGAGACATCCCCTCATAGCTGTACCGCAGAGTATTTCCGTTCGGGTCAATAATCTCAGATATACGCCCGTGCGTATCATAGAGGAACTGATATATACTGTACTGGTTTCCGCCCAGAACGACCCGCATCTCAGTGCGGTTGCCATACTTATCATAGCTGTAGCTGGTATCCCGACCGCTGTTATCCCACTGCCGGATCAGATTCCCGTTTTCATCGTAGGCGTAGTTGACCACCAAGCCATTGGGCAGACGCTCTTCCAAGAGCTGGCTGTCCTCATCATAGACACGATGAAGCTCCCCACCGTTTCGGTCCCGCTCCCAAATGACGTTTTGATTTTTGTCAAAGCGCACATCTTCAGAAGTTCCGTCGGGGTATACAGTCCGCTCCACCAGACCGTCCTTATTGTAGTGGAAGAAAGTGCGGTCATCCTTGCCAACCGTCTGGAAAATAGTTGTCCGGTTGCTGTCATCGTAGAGCACAACAAACTCTTCGCCGGTGGCCAGAAACTGGCGTGTCACGCGGCCCGAGAAGTCATACTCATTGCGGACATACTGGTGCCCATTCTGGTCAATGACCGATGTGAGCCAGCCCTCCGGTGTATAGGCGTAATGGATCGTGCCCTCGTCCGCAAGGCGGGTGCTGGTCAGCAGTTCACCGTCATAAGTATAGCAGATCTTTCGCCCGATCACGTCTGTGATGGACGCGAGCTTGCCCTGTTCATAGGCAAACTCCAGCACCTGGCCGCTGGAAAATTCCATGCGCTGCAGGGTGTTGCCCAAGTAGCGGAGCCACACCCGGTTATTGTTGCGGTCGGTAATCATGAGGAGGTTTCCAGCAGTATCATACTGGTACTGCTTTCTCTCCTTCACCATATGCAGGCAGAACCCGGCGTCCGTCTCTTTCAACTGATAGGTTCCGTTTCCTGTCTTGTTGTTGTGCCAGCGGCCATCCTCAGTACGGTCAAAGTGCTCCAGGTGCATATCCGGTAAAACCACCGTTGCCGTCTCGCCATTGACCCACACCCGTGTTTCGATACTCAAAAACCATCTGGAGCCAAGAATGCCGCCTTTGTTTTCATAGCAGGACTCATAGACACGTACTAGCTGGAAGTCTTCACCGATATCCTTTACAATGAAATCGGTATTCCTGATCCGCTGGCTGCCGGTCACCATGTCAATGGGGTCGCCGCAGGAACTCTGCTTTTCTTGAGGCACTTCAGGAGCATCGGTATCAGGGGGCTGCGGCTTTTTTGCACCTGTACCATCGCCGTCGCCATCATCAGTGGGCCGGTTCTCGGGGCCGTCGGGGGCATCCCCTGATTTGGGTTTAAGGGCGTCCGCCGCCTTCATCGCAGGACCAATATACCCCTTCATATTGTTGAGCATATTGTAAGTAGCATCCCACTTTTCCTGGCCAGAGGCGTTGCTGAACACAACAGAGAAGAACGTCCCTATCGAGTACAGTGCATCCTGTGCGCCCACAACGAGCTGGATATTATCAATGAAGTCGGATATCTTACCGAACCATTCCAGCGCCACAAGGATCTTTTTGAATTTCTGAGTCTTTCCCAGAACCTTCCCAGCAAAACCAAGAGCGGAACCGCCCGGAATGCAGCCCAGCAGATTAGCGGCAGCGCCGGCATAATCGCCGCGGCAGAAGGAGATGGCGGCGTTCGCCGCACTGGCCACGACATTGAGCGGAGCACATAGACTGCCGACAATACCGACAATATCCAATGCCAATTGGACACCATCCAACAGGTTATCCAGAAAAGTATTGGTATTCTCCTGCAGCAAATCATATGTACGGCCACGGAAAAAGCCCAATTGGTGAAATTCCGTACATTGAGCGAAAATATTGGCATTGTCAATCATCAGGTAGCATTCCTGCACCTGAAGCATACAGCAGTTCAGGCCAAAGATAGCAACTTCTTGTGTTTCAACATCTTTAAATTCAATGTCATTTTCGTCCTTGTCACCTTCACCACCACCACTGGGGGCAGGTGGTGCAAACCAAGACAGGAACGTGTTCACTGGAGAAGCAATTTCATTAAAAACTGCTCCGCCGACAGCTCCAATAGCCTCAATGCCAGCCTCCACCACAGAGGGATCGCTGGGTGCGCCGCCATGAGCGGCATGATAATTTGAGCCTGCAGTCTCAGCACTTAGGAAGTTATTCGCCTGCACGCCTTGCTCCTGAAGAATCTCCTGGGTCTTTTGCGGATTGTCGGCATCCTGAACCAGTCCTTGGATATAAATGCTCTTATCCGCCTTGAAATAGACATCCTTTGTCGCAGCGATCTCAATGCCTTCTTCGTCAGACAGGACGACTCTAAGCTGCATACCGCCCTTGCCGTCCATCTCACTCCGGCAGCCAGTGATATCCAGTTCAGCGCCTTTGAACTTGATCATCCGATTCTTGGAGGTCAACACCTTCTCTTCTGGGCGCAGGAAGTCGTCCCGGGTAATGTCAACGTGCTTACTGCCAAGGCAGACGAAGGTCCCATCATTTTCAAAGTAGCAAAAAACCGTGTCTCCAATATCCGGCATAACATATACGCAGTCACTCAGGTAACTGGCATATGGGATCCACCGAGTTCCGCCGCTGCTATCTTTATCAACGTCAAACTGCACCTTAACATAGCTGCCGGAAACATCCAGCACCTTGCCGCTGATCACATTGCTGCTATGTAATGCGGGAGTACGCCCTTGGGCAACATCTGTATTGCCAACAGGAGCCTCGTCCTCAGTAGGCGCCTGGGCCGGGACCGGCAATGCACCGGTCATCCCTGTATAGGTGACATTGTTGTATACCGTTCCAAACGCCGAAGTGATCGCGCTTTTGACTATAATAAAAGTGCGGCCATTTTTCTGGACACAGTGACCAACACCCAAGGACAAATTAGCCACTGGGCCGCCACGCCGCTCCATTTCAAACGCCATCAACTGCGGATTCGTTGTCTGCTGATGAAGCCGCAGCGCAGAAATATCTTTTTCGATAACATCATCCGGGATATCGCTGGAGCTGTCCATTGAGAAGGGGACAACCCCTACACTGATTTGGAAACCGCTCGTCTTTGCGTTGACAAACAGGCTCAGCCCAAACTGGTTCGCAATCCGTCGCGCGAATGCCCAGTCCGTCTCATTCTGCTGATAGATCATCTGGGAAACAGGCGGGTCCTGCTCAAACGTCAGCAACGCACCATACGGGCTTAGAACCGGCGTCAGAATATCCTTCAGTGTTTTGCCAGGATCCTGGAATGTACGGCACTTCGGCTCGATGTCCGCCAGGTAGGACTGTGTCTGTGCTGTTACCAGCAACTCGGCATACTGTGTAAATTGCTCCAACTTGAAATTGGTACAAATACCGCAGAAAACCTTCTTGCCCTCAAAGTCCAGAACCTCAATCGGCGACTGCTCCAATTTGCTGAAATCAGAGGGCTGTGAGCCGTCCAGCACCAAACGAAGCATCAACTGCCCATGCTCATTCACCAGCTCCGCAGTAGAGATGCTTTTTATGATATGGTATGAAAATGATGCCTGAACTAACAGATGGCCCAAATCAAGTACATCACTCATAACGCCGTACCTCCAAGAGTTTTGCTAGTCTGCGCTTAACTATCTTTTCTATGGCCAGGAAGGTAATTACAACTACAAAGGTGATAATCAGCCGCACCACCAAGTCAACCATCCATGAGGCCTTACCATAACGGTACATATCCAAAACATAGACAGGGTTTACATCATAGTCTTCGGACATCTGGTTCAGCATTCGCCGCTCTTCGGTCGTGGAGTATCGGATATAGCCGGTTGGATAATCAATTTCCCCGTTCAGCAGATTCTGATAAAGCAGGTAGTCGTCAAAATACACGCAGATATAGGAGCCATCCTCCAGCTCCAGAAGGTGGTAACTATTATAAAACGCACCAGTCAAAAACCAGCGGCTGACCGTATGGAACATATTGAGCGGGTATGAGAACACACAGTATTCCGGGACGTTTACGGTCTTCTTTATACCATGTCCACGGGTGTAATGCGTTCCTTCCTGTTTGAGATCCCTCAAACGTACCAATGGGCAAGGGATAATTTCACGACCTACTACCGTCGTGGGTTCCTGTTTCCAAAAAAGCTGCTCAACATCGTCTTGCTCCTGTAGCTGAGAAACGTCGCTGGTGGGTTTTTGCCCCTGTTCGGCGCCTGTCCCCACCCCAATATCATAGAGCCACCCGGTTGGAAAAGAACCCATGATAATCCAAAGGCAGGCAATCAAGCCAATCAGTGTCTGCGGATGAAAGCGCAGTGTGGACTGCTTATCTTTCCAGTTCATCGTAGGTGCTCCTTTACGTTGAAAAGTATTACTTAAAGCAGGGAACACCCAGCTGCGAAAGCCACCGCTGCAATTTCTTGGCGGGGAACCCGGTAAGTGTATACTGCTCACCGGCACGGCTGTGGATGGTCACCGCGGTAATGAACAATATCCGGCTGACAGAAAATCCTTTGACTTCAGGTAAAGCAACATCCATAAGGACTGTGCCAGACATGGACATATGGAAACATATTCTTCTATTTGTTACATAGATAGTACCCTGATACATCCGCGAAGAGAGCCCCCACTTCTGTTTAAGGGACATGGGGCCACTACCCACCAAAGTTTCATTTGATGCCAGTTGAAATCGTGCCATTGCGATTCTCCTTTACCGCATCCAGATCAAGGGAACCCATCGCTCCAATCAGTCAGTCATACCAGGTTGACTGGCACCAGGTCATATCCGGTCGTAACCCGCCGCAGCATACTTTCCGCGACAGGCAGAGAAACCAGTATCACATTTTCAACAGGCCCTGCAACCTGAAATATCTGGTGTGCTTGAACAGATCTGAGCCGAACGACCAGATTTTCAAGCATTCCATTGGAATAAAAGGTGGTTTCTTGATCCATGCAATCTACCGATTTGAGCATTGGACTCCAATATAATGGAGAAACATCTATCTCGGGGTCGTTTGCAAATACCTGGACGCTTTTAAACTTCATCTGCGATTCGTATAAGCCCCAAAGGCGCTTCATCTTATTTTCAATCAGGAGCGTTGGTTGGAAAAGCACATCGCAGATTTCCATCTGCGGAGAGTACTCGAAATATGCAACCTGATGTTTGGGAATTTTCTTAGGATCGATAACCATCCCCGTTGTTACAGGCCCCTCCACAGCAAAATGAAATATCTTAATTGGGTTGCTCAAAGATGCGTCCGGCTTCAGCCAAAAATATTCAAAAGACTTCATCGCTCACCCCTCCTCCGAGCTGATTTGATTTTGAAGGGTTGGGCAGAGTACACTGTTGTCTGCGGATAGTTCAATGAACTGACATGAACCAATTTGGGTACTGCCAAGATTTGAATCGTTAAACTGGACGCGCTCAAGCAGGCAATTTGTGAAGGTAGTTTGCCCACACGACACGCAATCCTTTTTTTCACGGCTCTGTCCAAGGTCAGACCATACGCAGCTGAATCTAACGTCCGTAAATCGCGTTGCGTAAAACTCAGCTCCCATTATGCTCAGGTCCGATAAGGTGCAGTTTTCAAATGTGCAATCAACGAAAAGCGCATCACAGAGCGCACATTGTTCAAAGACAACATTCCGAAATGTGCAATGATAGAATTTGCTATCTGTTAGAAACAGCTCCGTAAAGGTTTGCTCTGCAAAGGTGCAGTCTTTGAATTTGGAAAACCGTGCATCTGTTCCGTTTTCCAAGTAGGCCAAGTCGAGTTCTGGCCGTTCACCCAGCAACGGGAGTTGACGTTCCATATACTCACCCGCAGAAACAAAGAAAAATATTTGTTTCCGCACAGCAGCCCACTCCTCAGACTGCGGAAGCTGACGCAAATGCGCCTTCATCATCATGCAATAGGTAATCAAAATATTTTGCGCCGCTTCAAGCGCCTTTGCCCTGATTTCTGGAGGGCGGATATAAGTATTTAGCGCCAATTCACCGCACTTGCGTTCGAGCGCATCAATGAAGTCGGCCCAACCATAAAAAAGCCAGGGGGCGGGAATTTTTTCGCTCAGAACAGGATCAGAACCAAAAGGAATGTCTTCGTATGCCTCGATCAATATAGCAGGCTTACCCTGCAGCAGAGAGGTCCACAGTACTGAGAATGTCAGAATACATATTTGGCAATCCATCCGTTCCTGCATTTTGGCAAGTGCTGCCAAGAAGCTTTTCCCGTGGGCCAGCAGCAGCTTTTCCGCCCGTTCATAGTCTTTGCCGTATTGCTCAGTCACAGTTTGCGTCCACTCAGTGAACAACGGCACAAAGCATTGTTCTTGGAACTTCTGTGTGGCTTTTTCTCGCTCCATTCAGCTGCGCACCTTTCCTGCTTTTCTATTGCTATGTCAAAATAACATTGGGCGAGGTCATCGTAATTCCCTCGTTGCGAATATCCACATAGGAAGCCTGGGTTCCCAATAGGATATGGTTCTCTGCCACTATATTCACCGTATCGCCGGCCTGTATATTGACATTACAGGCCGAGGTAATGGTGATATTCTTATCCGAAATAATCTCGATCCCTGTTGCGTCCATGAGGTTGATGAAGAGTTTTGCCTCTTTGCCGATAATCATCAGCCCATCCTCAGTTAAAAGGATCTTTTTCCCATTAGGGCCGCTCCAGATCTTGTCCGTAACTCTTTCGCCGGGATTGACCTGGATGGAGCAGGCTGCAAACGCCTCCCCCTCGTTGCCAGACGGGAAGAACACCCGCACCTCGTCACCAGCAGCCGGCATACTGTACCACCCGCTGCCATCCTGCGATGAGTAGGAGGTTGAGTAGGGGAACCACCAGTCGCCGCCGCCATCATACGAAGCGTCAATGGAGTTGAAAAAGACCTGCACCTTGTCCATCTCCACATTCTGCACGATTCCAGTCATGATTTTGCCGGCCGCCTGCGCGTTGGCTATGGGCGCAGCCGCGAAACTGGTCTTGCGACCGACTGTGTATTTGCATACCAGAGTTCCATCCTCCAGATAGGCCTGCACACCGCGTACATAAAGCGTGCTGCCATTGAGAGATATGGCATCTCCCATATAGGCATAGTCAAAGGATGTTACGACATCACCGCCAAAGTCGGAAGACATTGCTCCGCC
>OFGC01000622.1_pt1 | contig 32642 bp, 47 predicted proteins | sample 1521691 | NCBI WGS metagenome assembly OFGC01 (sample SAMEA3504121, study PRJEB24116) | mouse gut metagenome | biome: mouse gut; feature: mouse-associated habitat; material: faeces | place: Denmark | collected 2011
TATCGTTCCACCTGGCACCGAACCAGGAACCGATTGCCGCAAATACACGGGTCACGCCTTTATACGCTTCCGTGAACCGGTCCGTGAACCACTTGCCCACGCCCTGGAAAATGGAAACCAGGCCATCCCACAAATTTTGAAAAAATTGTTTGATGTTCGCCACCAGATTGTCTATAAATTCCCGGAACGCCCCGCAATTATCGTAAAGAAGTTTAAAGGCTCCGGCAAACGGATTGACTATCAGCAGCAAAAGCCCCTGCCAGTTCGATTTTATGAAATTCACCACGGCCTTAAAGGCGTTTGGTATTGTGACGGTGAAAAAGTCCGCAATGGAACCGAAAACGTCCGCCGCCACTTCCTTTACTTTGTTCCATATGGCAATTACTTTGTTTCGGAAATCCTCATTCGTTGCAAACAAGGTAACAAGTGCCGCCACAAGCGTTCCTATTATCGTTACCACAATGCCGATAGGATTGGCGTTCATTGCCGTGTTTAAAAGTTTCTGTGCAATCGTCACGCCCTCGGTGGTTGTTTTCCATACCTTAAAGGCAGAAATCAGCCCTTGGATCATTGTTACCACGTTCCATGCAAGCATCCCGGCGGCAATCCCGGCAATAATGGAAATAATCTGTGACCCATGCTTTGACACAAAAGAAATAAATTCCTTTACCTTGTCGATAACCGCAAGCACAATGGTTTTTACTTGCGGTATCTTGCTTTTGACTTCTTTTATTACATCACTGATTACTGGCTGTAGTTCTTCGCCTATGGGCTTTATCAAATCAACTTTGATGTTCCGCCCTAACTCTTCAAACTGGTTCCCCAGGTCATTGTATTTATTCTCATTTATCTTTTCCAGGGCATCATTGGCGTTGGAAATCTCACCCTGGGTATTCACCAGGGAACGCACTGCATCTTCTCCCAAATCCTCCCATTTGGTCCCGTAAAGGGTAACGCCCAAAATATTGCGCTGCACCTTATCATCACAAGAAAAAAGGGCATTGTTCACTATATCAAAGGCTTCCCTTGCACCTTCGCCGCCCTCTGCGAACTTCTTTTTCAAATCCTCCGCATTAAGCCCCAATTCCTTAAAGGCATCATCCGCCGTTCCGTCCTTTACCCTTATGCCAAACTCTTTCACGGCATCATTCAGATAATCAATCTGGAACGTGCCGTTCTTGGCACCATTCGCCATCATGTTAAATGCTTCCTCTGCGGAAATCCCCAGGTCATTGTAATACACGGAATATTCTGCCAACTGGTCCGCAAGGTCCCCGTTCTGGTTCAGCCCCTTTTGTGCCCCCTGGGCCAAAAGGTTGTATGCTTCCTCGGAAGAAATACCAAACTGCTTCATCATGGCATTAACGCCCCGGATGCCCTCGTTTACGTCTATATCAAAGGTATCACGCATCAGAATGGCGGTTTCCGTGGTGTTTTTCAGTTCTTCATCTGCAAGGCCCGTCTGCTGCTTGACTGCCGCCATGGCCGTTGCTATGTCGTTTATGTCCTCGCCAAAATTATCCTTGTATATGCTTAAAAGGGTTTCTTCCAACCCCTCCACTTCACTGTCTGCTGCCCCCGTCTGTGTGATGACTGTGTTTAATGCCTTGTCACAATCCGTTTCAAACTTTGTGGCATATGTAGCGGCGGCAACGAATCCGGCCCCCAATGCTTTTGCCGCACCCTCCGCCGCTTCTCCTAGCTTCCCTAACTTTTCCTTGAAAGTCCCGGCCTTTTCCTCTGCCTTTTTCAATTCTTCGCCGGAAAGAGCGGATGACTTCCCCAATTCTTCCACGGCCTTGTCCGTCTGCCTTGCCGCTTCCTCCAAATCCTCCAATTCCAGGCTTGTCTTTTCAATTTCCCTTTTCAATGCCCGGTATTGCTCTTCCGAAACCTCTCCCCTTTGGAACTGTTCTTGCACTTGCCTTTCCGCCGTTTTCAGAATATCCAGTTTTTCCTTGGTTTCCTCAATGGCATCACTTAAAAGCGTTTGTTTCTGTGCCAGGGCTTCCGTGTTCTTGGGGTCCATTTTAAGAAGTTTGTTTACTTCCCTTAGTTCTGCCTGGGCATTCCTCACTTTCCCATTCACGCCGGAAAGTGCCTTTTCAAGTTTGGTGGTATCTCCACCAATCTCAATAGTGATTCCCTTTATCCCCTTGTTTGCCACGGTATCAGCCCCCTTTCTTCTTGAAATTTCTTCGTAGCCCCTCACGGTCCGGCTTCGTCTGCTCCATCCGCCAACAGTTTTTCAGATATTCCCGGCCCTCTTCGGTCTGTGAGTTTTCATAAATCATTGCTTCACGCATGAAAAACAGATAAACGTCAATCTCCATTTCCTGCACTTCGTAAATGTCTATATGGCAATAATCCATCACCAGTTTTTCCGGGCGTGTAAGCAATGTGTACGGTATCTCTTCCCCTTTATCCTGGCGTGGATAAAAGGGCATGGCTAGTTTGGGTTTGTTTTCAGTTCGTCCACAAACGACATATAGGCTTCCAGGATTGCCGTACACTCTTCTATGTCGTAATCCTCCAGGTCCTTTTCCGTCACCCTTACACGGTTCATATTGTTGTTAAGGACTGCCGCCAACAGTCTGTAAATGGCTTCCGTGTCCTCCACCGTGGCGTTTTCCTCTTCCACGTCCTGGATTTCCTTAATGGCTTCAAAAACCTGTTTCTGCGGCATCCTCACAATGATTTTCCTGCCCTTTTCCACCACGTTCCCGTCCCCGTCCACCTTGTCTTTCAGCGTGAACGGCCAGAACGTCCTTTTCAGCTTGTTGCAATTAAATTCCTTTACTGCCATGCCCTCATTCTCCTTTCATGGAATAAGCGGCCTGGGGGCTTCTCCCTGGCCGCTCTTACGGTCTTATACTTCGCCGCCTGGTTCCTCTTCTCCGCCTTGTCCCCCTCCGCTTTCGGGTCCTGCTGCTTCCTCTGTAGCGTCCATATCCTCTTCATACAGAATAAGCGTGCCCTCCTTGTCCATGGGCTGTGCCTTAAACTCTGCATCAATGACGGTTTCGCTGTCCTTGGCAAATGCAATGGTAAATCCGGCCTGGTTGTTTCCAACGATTGTTACCCTTACGTCCCCGTCCACCGGGTCTTTATGTACAAAATGGATAACATACCGCTTTCCATCCGCATTGCCGATTCCTCCAATCTTCACAATGCGTTTCTTCTTTGCCTTGTCCTCCGTGACCCTTGCGGTCTGGCATAATTTCTGTAACGTGGTTCCGCACCAGGTCATAATCCCGGATTTAAAGGTTGCTTCCTCTTCCGTTATGATGACCTTGGAAACCTTTCCCATATCGTCTTTGGCTTCGTAGAAAGACGGTGCATATTCGATTTCAGCACCGCCTTTGATATAGCCCAGGCGGTTTTCTTCCGTTTCCAATGCTTCATTGGTTGGCAATTCCTTGTCCGTGCCCTCAAACTCCGTACAATACAAATCGCCGGAACCTAAGACAATGCTTTCTTTGTTCATGCTCTTTTCGCTCCTTTCGTTTTGGTAAGCAGCCCCTTTACCTCATAGGCCGTCTGGAAACATTCTTCATCCGGGATAGGGGCCAGGTACATTTCATATTCCACATCCGGGAAAATCTCCGCTTCCATCTTTCCGGCCAGGTCCTCCCGTTCTTCATCATCCGCCACGGTATATAATTCCAGGTCAAAATCCCTGGCCTTTAAATTGTTTAGGTTGTCCGCTCCCCTGCCCGTGTCATGCGGAAGCATATAAACCATATAGGGAAGCGGCGGCACCGGGTCATCAACGGTTCCCTCAAATTGGTTCTTCGCAAGCGGTATTCCGTGTTTTACAGAAAATGCCTTTGCCCTCTGCACAAGTTCTTCAACCCCCACGCTATCCCCTCACTTTCTGCATTATCTTCTGTACGGCCAGTTCCCCCAGGGTATCATTTACGGGGGCGATATGTTCAAATGCCCTTACCCTGCCGCCGTTCCTTGCCTGGTGCCCTTTTTCCAGTAAATGGGTCAGTTGGTAATGTTTCTTGTTATACACGGAATATCCGTTTAATCCAGTAATGGCGGATGCCCTGCTGCCCCTTACGTCATGCGTCCAGTCCTTGGTATATTTCCCGGTTCTTTCCGTGTACGGTCCGCCCTGCTTCAACGCCTTTTCCGCTGCTGCGGCGGTTTCTTTCAAGCCCTCATTTACGGCTTGTTTCAGCTCCCCGTTTGTCCATTCCTCCAACTGTGACATTATGGCATCCCCCAGGCCGTCAATGGGTGTCCTCAATTCTTACCAACCCTTTCCCCGGCGTAAAGTTCAATCTTCCCGTTGCTTTTGGGGCCGTATGTCCGATAGACAGCCAATGCCCTGCCGTCCACCATGATTTCCGTCTGCCCCTCATATTCAAATCCCCAAACCTCAACCATCATGGATGCCTTGAAACTTTTCTGCCCTGCCGCCGTAAATTCATCACGGCCTACCGGGTGGATTGTCCCATAGGCTTCTTTTTCCAGGTATTCCTTTTGGTTCTTTTTAACCAACAGTTTCACTATTGCTTCGATTGTAGCCACCGCCCTTTATTTTCGTGCAAATCATGTTGTATGATTCCATCAACTCTTTGTGGTTGTCCGGGTGTCCAAAGTTTGCATCCGCATAGAGTAAAGCGGCTTCCACAATCAACGGGTCCTTTATGTCCTCCGGCCCTAAGTATGACGGATGCACCCCTATCCGCTTTAGGTCTGCAAGGGCAACCTCTACCAGTTGCCCCACGTCTATGTCCAGGGTGTCAGTTGACATTTTGCGAATCCGCAATTTTGCCCTGGAAATCAGTTCTTCCTTTGTCATGCCCTGCCGCCTTTCCTGCTTCCTACTTCGCCGCTGCCGGATTCTTTACACGGATGAATCCATTCTTGGCAACCACGTTTCCGCCCATGAACACATCCGCACGGTAGGCAACCTGGCCCTGCTTGAATTTGTAATGCTCGGATTTCCTTGCATCAATATCACCGAAAATTGCCACTTCATAATTGCTTAACGGGCCGTATGCCATGGCATATGCCCCGGCGGTTCCTCCAACCTCTCCGCAAGCGGAATTTATGATAAAAGGCACTTCATCAATGGTTCCCGTGTTGCCATGGTTCTTGATTGTGTACACCTTGCGGCCCTGCTTGTCACGCAACTTTGCGAACTTTTTAAGGTCCTTTTTATTGAGGATAAGCACGGCAACGTCCTCCACATCTTCATCACCGCCATAGGAATAAATGATTTCATCCAGGGTCCCGTCATCAATGGCCGTAATCGTGGTGATGTCCGTGGACGGGTCAATGACCTGCTCCTTTTCTTCTGTGGGATTGAAAAAGATGCCACGGAACTTTCCAGTGCCGCCCGGCCCCACTAAAATCTGTCTGGAAGCGTAACGCTTGATTGCACGGGTCACGCTGTCCTCCACCACGGCATCATAATCCGCATCCGGCAATTTAATCATTTCTTCCGGCTCTTCGGCATAGGCCGTGATTTTCTCCCGTACAATCTCCGCATATTTAAATTCCGGCTCGGAAGCGTTGTAGTCCGCTCCCTCTGCGGTGCTTCCTGCCCCGTCCCCATAGGAAACCACATAGGGCCGTCTGTAGCTTTCGCCGCCCGGAAGCGGAACGGTATGCACCCGGTCAATGAGGGAAGAAACATTGTTGAACGTGGGGGAAATGTCCGGGCTGTCATGCTGCGGCATCACAATCCCGTTGGCGGTGGAAAGTGCGTTCCTGGGACTTGCCAACGCCTTTGCCTTAAAAGTGACTTTCTTCCCGTCCTTTAAGGCCCTGCCGCTCTTTGCCCTGGCCTGGTTCTTCGGCTCCTGGCTCCCCTCTCCGGCTCCCGGTTCCTCTGCCCCCTCTTCCGGCTCCGCTGTCCCTGCTGCGGCGGCTGCTGCCATCAATTCTTCCCTTGTCTTGATTTCATCCAGGATTTCACCAATCAGACGCATTTCGTCCATGGCATCCGTCAATTCCTGGCCGGAAAACGCCTGGGCTTTCTTCCCCAGGTCCGCCGCCCGGTTTTTAAGTTCCTTTTTGGAAAGTTTCATCAACTCTTCTCTTGTCATTGCTATGTTCTCCTTTCTTACTCCCTCACCTGGTCATGTACTCCATGGCAAGTGAAACAATCTCTTTCCGTCTGTCCTGCTTCCCGGTGTCCTGCTGCCCTGCTGCACTCTCCGGCTTTAAAATCTCCCCTGGCGTATTATGGCAATACAGTTTCGTGTAATCCTGCACCGCTGCGGCAATGGTGTTTTCCTCCCCCACCTTTACCCGGAAATACTCCGCCGCCTGGGTTCCGTTCAGCCATGTTTCTGCTTCCACCATCCCTTTCACCGTTTCTATGTCCACACCCTCCGCCAGATGTTCTGCATAAATGTTCATAATGCCGCTTTCCACGGCATCCAGTTTTTCCGCCATCTTTCTAAGTTCCGTGGCGTTCCCCTCGCACCCTGCCCATGGCTTGTGAATCATCAGATAAGCGTTTGACGGTATGGTTGGCATATCGCTGTCCGCAAAGGCAATGACGGAAGCAATGGACCCGGCCAGGGCATCCACATGGACGGTTTTCTTTCCCTGGTATCTTTTCAGCATATTGTAAATGGCAATCCCGGCGAATACGGAACCGCCGCCGGAATTGATGTATATGTTCAAATCCTTTCCCCCGGCTTCCGCAAGGAAATTCTTGATTGCATCCGGGTACTGGTCCTCTTCCTGCCAGGCTCCACACCAGTCTGAAACAATGTCCCCATAGAAATATAGGTCCACGGTGGTTTCCGCCCAGTTTTTAAACTCATAAAATCGTTCCACGGTTGCGTTTGCCCCATCCCGGCACGCCGTAAATCTTTTCTTTGTCCTCGGCATCCTCCTAACCCCCTTTCATGGCCGTAAAATAAGCATTGGCCGCCGCTTCCATTGCCCGGCGTTGTCTGTCCTGTTGCCCTGGCGGCGGTTCCCCATTTCCGCCCTGCTGCCCGTCCTTTCCCACTTGGTAAAGGCTCTGGTCCCCGGCTTTTACATAGTTCAGCGAAACCATACGCACGTCCCCGTCCTCCGTTGGCGGATAATACATAAGTGCCCGGTATTCGTTTATTGTCATGGCTCCACGGTCAAACATGTTTCCGCCTATTGTGTCCCTGGTCTGCAATGTCGCATACTGCAAAAGGTTGGCGGTAAACTCTATCTTGTTTCCATACCCTATTTCCCGTGGCGTAAGAAGTTTAAATGTGAACTCATAACCCAACTGGATTGCTATTGGCTCAATCACATTTTCATAAAATGAAATCCATTCCTGGTCTGAAAGGGTGGAAGTCAGCACCTTTTCATTCACGCCGTAATAGCGGTATACGTTGTCACGTAAGAAAGTAATCTGTGCCGTAGGCAACGGCGTGGTCTTTGTGCTGATTTCGTGGAACTCATATGTGCTATCCAGTGCCGCAACTCCCCCGGCGTTGGAAGCGTTCATATATGATTCCTGGAACTCCTTGGCCTTTTCCTTTAGTTCCTTATCATCTGCAAGGTTGCTATATTTCAGATACCCGGAAAGGCTATTGGAATGGTTTACAATGTTCTTAATCATTTCCCCGGATGTTTCCACAAGGTCCAGGCTCCGTTTTAACTCAATATCCGGGGATGTTCCCAGGAACCGCTTTTTGTTGTACCTTGCCTTTATGTGGATGACGTTCTGGTAAGGCACCGTGTACGTTTCCCCGTCATAATCCCAACGGAAACGGAATAGGACGTTGTGGCGGTCATCCTCAAAAATGCGGTAACTTTTCGTTGTAATCGGTTGTATGCTCGTTACCCTTGTAAAATCCTCATTGTAAAAAATCACGGAAAAGGAATTGGAAGTATAAACCAAATCGGATGCTATGCGGTAAAGGAAATCATAGGTTGACATTTCCGGGCATGGCCGCAAGGTCAAAATCCTTGCCAGATAGTCATTTTTCACCGTCAGCCCTTTTTCATCCTTTCGGATTACCTGGGGCTGTAGCTTGCCCACGTTCTTTGCTATGGCATCCGCTATGGCTCCCACAATGTCATTATCCCGTAACGTCCCCGTTGGCACATATTCCCCACGGCTCAATAAAAGCGGTCTGTACTTCGCCCTAAAGGCTCCAAACACGTTTGCAATGATTCCCGTACTATTACCCCCTTTCCTCAAAAATAGGCCCATGGAACACGCCCATGGACCCATTGTAAATATATTCGTGTTGAAATTCTGACCCACTTTAAAATCCTGCTGCCGGATGCCGCCTTATGCCGCTTCGTTCAGCAGCTTCTTTCCAATCTCGCTATGGTATTTTGAAACCATTGTCATTGCATCAAATACAGAAACCGCCCCGTCTATCCTTAACCGCTTTTCAATCTTTACGGGCTTCATGCGGCTGTCATTCATATTGATTTCCACGGCCACGTTCAAAAGGTGGGATGCCAAAAGGGTATTGTCCCCCAGGTTATACTTTCCGTCTTTTAAATCCCCCTCGAATTGGTGCAGGATAGGCGTTAGGTTGGTGCCCTGGTAAACGTCATCCGTCTGGAACCCGGCCATTTTAAGTTCGTCTATCAAATACCCTGCCATGTATCGGTCATAGCCTATTTTCAGAGGACGTATTTTATAAACCTTTACCAGTTCTATGAACCATTTGTAAACGTCCTTGTAATCCACCTGGTTTTCCCCGGATATTTCCAGGAACCCCCGTTCCCGGTGCAGATTATAGGGCACGTTATCTTCATTCACGGCCACTTCATACCGTTTCTTGGGCATATAGAATTTTGTTATGACGTTCCATTTCCCGTTCTTCCAGATAACGATTGATGCCGCCGTAAGGTCCGTTGTGCGTGAAAGGTCTATGCCGCCCACGCAATAACAGCCCCGGAACTGCTCCAAAGTAAGGTGTATGTCCTCGTTTACGGCTTTCATCACGTCCCAATAGTCAAGCCATGCCACACTGGAATTTTGCTTGATATTACAGTATTTTGTAAGGAACTCCACTTTCTTTGAAAGGGATGCCCTTGCAATTTCTATCTGCTCAATGTAAAATTCCTCTGTCACGGAAACGCCCAGGTTGGGATTGCTCTTTTTCAGTTCTTCCAGGCTGTCCCATTTCTCTATATTGTCAATCATGTAGAGGAAAGGCAGAATCCGGCTTTCCTTGGAATTGCCCTTTAGGAATGACGTTGCACGCCGCATCAGTTCGTCATATACCCCGTCATTTATGTACCCTGCCGTTGATATGGACAATATAAGCGGCTGTTTCCTTGCCCCCAGGGCGGAAGTCATTACTTCATACTGTTTCAAGCCCTGGTCCCCTGGCCAGGCTTCCATTTCATCATTGACAACCATCTGCGGATTGAAACCGTCTGATTTTTTGGAATTAAAGGCAATCTTTTTGATGCTTGTGTTAAATTCCTTGATGTAAATGTCACTCCGGCGTTTCTTCGTGATGCTTTCCAGTTCTTTATCTGCCTGGACAATCTGGTAAAACGCATCATACACAAGGTCCGCCTGGTCCAGTTTAGGGGCAAGGAAATAAACTTTTGCCCCATACTCCCCATCTATATACGCCATGTATGCCGCTATAGCGGCGGCGAATAATGTTTTCCCGTTCTTACGGGCAACAACAACGAAAACCTCCCTAAACTGCCTATACCCGGTCTTTTTATCCATGATGCCGAATATGGCGCTTACAATGGCTTTCTGCCACAATTCTAATTTCAGTAAATCGTTCCGACCCTCGGAATGGTGGCAAAACTCTTCTATGAAACCTATTGCTTTTCCTGCCTTTTCTCCGTCAAAATCCCACTTGCCACTTTTAAGGCCATCCACAAGTATTTTGTAAATGGTCCTTATCCACTCGCCTACCGTTACGGTGCCGTTTTGTATGGCATCCCAATACTGAAAGATATAATTATTTTCCATTCCTCAACGCCGCCAATCTGCTTATGTTCTTTTTCTCCTTTGGCGGCAGATATTCAATAAGCGTGTGGATTATGGCCGTATACTGGCGTGAATATTTTTCATAAATTGTGGCAGACGGGTGAGCCTTTACAAACTTCTGGGAAGCGTTCACGGTTTCCGTTGTAAGCCCCTCTTTTTTCAGTTCTTCCTTGGCCTGGAAGCACGCCACTTTCAGAAATGCCGCTTCCTCTATCAGCGAATTTACCAGGTTTTTCTTGTCCTCATCATCTATCCCGTCAAACATTGGCTTTAAAAAATCTATCTCTTTTTTTATCCGGGCCGGTGTGATTTTGTTTACTCTTCTCTTAGGTTTCGTGTCGGATTTCTCTTTATTTTCATCCAGTTTTTCCGCCTTTTTTGGCGTGTCGGTTTTCTTCGACTTACTTAAAGAAGATTTTTTCTTTTCCTCCATGTTTATCCCCCCTCATATGCGTGCGACCCTGCGGAGTTTTTTTGAGGTATCTCCCTCGGTTCTTCCGGCCCCTCCAAAATTCTGCCCACCGGGGGGCGTACCCTCTCATTTTCTCCTGGCGGCGGCAGCAGGTTCCCGTTTCCGTCAAATCGGTAACGTGCGGCGTGCTTCGCCTTATGCTCCTTGTTGTGGCAATCCTCACAAACCAATTCCAGATTGTCCAGGGCAAGCGTTACCCTGGCATCATGGATATTGCCAGGCGTTATATACTTCTTGTGGTGGACAATCACACCGGGAACGAAACGCCCGGCGGCTCTGCACCGCTCGCACAATCCGTTTGCACGCTTGATTGCTGTCTGCCTTGCTTTCTTCCAGGCATCCGACTGATAGAAACTCTTTGCATATTCTTTCAACTGCTGCCACCATCCTTTCTCTGTACATGATTAAGGGCCTACAGATATTCCCATCCATAAGCCCATGTTAATATAAATCATCCCCATATTCTGACCCGTTTACTGTATGCCCTGCTGCCGCCTGGCTACTTTGTGATTTCCTGGGTAAACTTTGTAATGTTCGGGACAAACTGAAATGTCCATGCTTCATCCCGGATAGATATAATGTTCCCATCCTCATTGATTGCCAGGACTTCAATAAACCTGGGCTTTACAATCGTGTCCCTATTACTGTAATCCATATCATCCGGCATCCGCACTTCCATTAGTGCTATGGCGTTTAATACCATTCCCCATGTATTACTTTGAATCTGCTTAAATCAATTCCCATCTTCCATTCCTTTCCCACCCGGCAACATATCCATTGCCTGGGCAATCCGTGTTATAAATTCCGTCCGATACTCATAGAACTGGCGGCGGCCACACAAGGCATCCGCTATGTATTCATAGGGCGTATTATATACAATGCTCTCATAAATCCTTTTCTGCATCTGCCGCCTGGCCTGGATGCTCTCAATATTCTGGCAAGAAGAACACAAGGCATCTTCCACAACGGCGGCGGCCATAATGTCAAAGGCACTGGCCTTTCCGGCTTTTATTCTCTTTTTCCGCTTTTCGTTGCCTTGTATGATACTTCTGGCTACTGCCTTAATATCGGCATCCATCCTTTCCAACCTCTGCCCCCCCTATTCCTCATAGGTCTTTTTCTGCACTTCGGAACGCTCCACCTTTATGCTTTCCTTTGCCATCTTGGAAACCCTTGCCTTTATGCCCTGCCCTACGTCAATCGTGATGCCTTTCATGGCCTTTTCCTCTATGGCATCCACGGCCCGGAACATGATATTTACAACGCTCTGGTCAATGGGCTTTTCCGCCGTGCTACTGAATAGTTCTTCGATACGACTCTTTGCTTTCTGCACCCGTTCCTTACTTTCTGCATACTTTTTGGCTTCCTCACACTGGCACCTACACGTCACGGCTTCGTTTACTTCATCCTGGCCCCATCCCATCATTGTATGGACAACGCCGCCCTGGCCGCAAAAGCGGCAATATCCCGTCTGGCTCTCCACGCCCTCCGGCATTTCCCGGCCCTCTTCCTGCTCCATTTCCCTTAAATCCTCTTCTGGTATCGCATGGCCGCCGTCTGTCTTTTTTCTCATGCCTTATCCTCCCCTTTCTTGGCCTGGTTATAGGCATCCATGGCAACGGTAAGCACCGCCGCCGACTGCTCCACGGTCAACTGTTTTCCAGTCACCAGGAACGCCAGGTTCTTGTTTATGGTTTCCAACGTATCTTCCAACGTCATGTTCTTTAGCGGCTTCCCGGCGGAAAGGTCTGCAATGGTCTTTATTATTGGCACCTTGAAATATTCGTCTACTGCTGCCATGTTGGCGTTTATGGTGCTTTCCGCCCGTGTCGGCGTGTGCCTTTCACACTTGCGGCAATGCTCCCGGCAGAACATACGCCCCATTGGAACGCCGTCACACTTCCCGTCAATCCACGGGGCGTTTATGCACTTTGCAAGCGGCATCTTCCCAGGTTCCTGCAAATAGTCCAGGATTTCCGCCTTTGCTTCCTCCGCCCCATGGCATACCGCTGTCTTATAGCCCTGTTGCCGCAACCCTGCCATAAATGCTTCCTGCTCCGGCGTTGCTTTGTTCCGGCCATACTTCATTTCCAGATAAAGGCCGTGGAAATTATGGCTTGCCACGGGCAGACACACATCCGGCACGCCGCTTTTCAGCCCCATGGCCTTTAATACCGCCCCGTTTGTCCTCTTCCCCTCGTTTGGGACGTGGTACATAAGGGAAAGGCACGGCAAGACGTGTGTATTGTTCCCGGCCCACACGAAAAGGGCCATCTGCTCCGTGGTTTCCCCTTTCTTCATGTTCTGCATCCTCATTTTCCAAACCTCCTATTCTTCCTCAATGGCATATTCCCGTTTACGCCGCTTTAGGTCCTCCAACATCCTTTCCAGGATGCCCGTTTCCTCTTCATTCAGCCAGGTATAATATTTTTCAATCATCTTTACGGCATGAAGTTTCCGGGCGTTTTCCTTTTCCTCTTTGGTTGTGTCGGTATCTGACACATTGGCTTCCCTGGTTTCCTCTTCCTTGGTCTTGCGGTGTTTTTTCTCTTCGGCCATGGCCTTTATTTCCTCCGCCCCCATGCCGCCTTTGTCCTCGGAAGCCTTTGCAATCTCTTTTTGGGTTCCCTCGTCTGCCCTGGATGCTTCCATGGCCGCCGTGATGCCCATATTGCCTTTCTGGAACTGTTCTTTCACTTCCGGCGTGGCGTTCTGGTCTATGGTATTAAGGGTCCTTATCTTCGGCACGCTCTCCCCCATCACTGCCGCCACATAATCCCGGACCCTCTCCCCTGCTTCCAGGACAAGCAAGCCCCCTTTCCGTGCCTGGGTCAATACCTCTTTCCAGTCCGCCGCCTGGGTCATAAGGTCATAATCCGACATTTTGCGGTTGAACGTGTTGCCGATTAAAAGTGCAATCCGAAATTCTATTTCCGTCATATCTTTGTAGCGGCAAGGGACGGTTTCAAACTCTTCTTTCCCCTCTGCCACAAGGATTTTTATACCTCCCAGGCGGCGGTGGCCAGAAACAAGCCAGTATTCCCCATTTACACGCCCCAATACAAGGGGCTGCTGCAACCCGTCCATTTCAATTCCCGTGGCTATTTCCTGCAATTCGTCCATGCTGTATTTATTATGCGCCGTCACAACAATGTCCCGGTAGTCCAGGTTGATTTCCCGGTAATCCTTGTTTTCCCCTGCTTCCGCCCTGGTTGCGGCGTTCACGACATCCAGAATATTAAATCCCATCCCTTAACCCCTTTCCCCTGCTTCCAGGTTCCCAAATTTCTGCACATACTCCGCCACAAAGGCTTTATAATCCTGGGCGGCTCCGCTGCGTACACTGTAGCGTGTCGGTGTCTGGTGGTAGAACGTGGCATCCTTGGCCTTTGTGGAATGTCTGATTTTCTGTGAGAAAACAGGGCATCCGCTCTTTGCCCTCAACCAACTTTCCGCCGCTTCGCTTGTGTCCGACTTCTCATAGTCCGTGATAAGCACCCCGGCAATCCTGGCCTTTCGGTTCAACGCCTTAACCTGGTTTATCTGCTCCACCAGTTCTTCCAGGCCGTCCAACGAATAGGCATCCAGGCACACGGGAATGATGATTTCATGGGTTGCCACCATGGCGTTTATGACGTTCATCCCCAGGTCCGACGGATTGTCTATGATGCAATAGTCATATTCCCCGGCAACTTCCCCCAGGGCGGTTTTATAACGGTCATGCTGTGCATGGTCCTGGTCTGCCTTTACGGCAAGTTCCGCCAACTCCATGAAATAGTTGCAAGGTATTACATCCAGTTTTTCATCCGCCGCAATCCCGGAAACCCTCCGAATACTGTTTTCTCCCATATGGCCGGTCCGCATAATCCGGCACGCTTCCGCCTCCTGGTCCCGGTTGTATACCTCAAACATACGGGAAGCGTTCCCCTGCTTGTCATTGTCGAACAACAATACCCTGCTACCAGGCCGCTTTCTTTTCTTGTCCCCCTCTGCCAACAGTTCCGCCATGGAAACGGCTGTGGTGGTCTTGGCACACCCACCCTTTAAATTGATGACTGAAACAATCTTCATTTCTTGTTAGGCTCCTTTCGCTTAATCTTCACCATACGGGCGTATATGTAGAACGCCGCATTGATTCCATTGTACTTAACCTCTGCATCCAGAAATTCAAATCCAGGGTATGCTTTTTCCATCTGGCTTTTCAGTTCTTCATGGTCCCTTGCCATCCGCTCCACATTGCCCTTTTTAAACTTTGAATAGCTTCTTGTCGGCTTGTCCGGCTTTTTAAGGTTCTTTGACGGGCACCATCTTTTTGTCCCGTGTGGGTTCTGTGATATGTACGTGGCAAGCCCGGTTATAAGGAAATCGTCATCCGGCTTTATCCTCCTGGTGTTCGGTCTGTCACATTTTCCCCATAGTTCTTCCAGTTCGTCCCGGTCCATCCCGTCCCCGGATAACAGAATATGGAAGTGTGGGCGTTTGTACCCGTCAAAGGCAAGGATATAAATATATTTTGCATTGTCCAACCCGTCTTTTTTCCGGCGGCGGTTTATCCGCTTTATGAAATTGGTTATATCTTTCCTGGCCCTCTCTTCATCACCAGGCAGACAACCATCATTCCATCCAAATGTGGCCCAAATATCACCCTTGCCGAAATTGATATTTGCCAGGCGTATCAGATAACGTCTTGCGTTCTTATCGTTTAGGTTCCGCTGTGACGGCCTGGTTTCCCTCTTCTTTGCCGTTACTGGCATATCCTTTTTATCCTTAAAGGCCGGGTATACCTGGCTTTCCAGTAATACGGTTCCGTTCTGGATGTTCTCCGCCTTGGTGGTGGTTGTCCGATAAAGGCACGCCACCTTTCCATCCTTTAACAGCTTTTCCAACTCCCATTCTTCCAGGGTGTCACACTGCTTTTGGTATGCTTCCTCATAATCGTAATCATCATACAGTTTTTTCATGTTCCCCACCTTTATATGTCAAGCCCCTACCCTCTTTCCTGCTCCTGGGCATCACTTCCCTTTTCCTCCCCTCCCTCCCCTCTTCTTATCACCATCACCCACCTATGCCTTTATATCTTTCTATAAATCCCCAGGGTGTCCGATATGCTAATACCCATTACAAGGACGGGCAAGGGGCACCGCCCATTTAAAAAAATCAGTCCAGAAATTTGTCAAACGCTTTCTTTATCAGTGCAAAACCGAACAAGGCCAGGCCGGATATAATCAGCATTGCCGCCGCTACTGCCGCCATAATTATGTAAACCTCCATGTTTTCCGCCTTTCTTTCTATATATGGAAGAAAACCCTTTCTTTCCTCCATATCTTGTGCTATACTGTCCTTGTTAAGTTCCAACCCGGTTGCTTTTGGTGTTCCCCACCTTGCAACCGGGTTTCGCTTTCCCCGTTCATGCTTCCGGCAACTCTCCGAACATACTTTCGTATGTTTCCGTTGCGTAATGCATCAAAAGGGTTTTGGCTTCCTCTTCCTCTATCGCTTCGCCATACTTCTTTTGGAAATCTTCCTCATGGGTCAACAGCCAGTTCCCTTTTTCAGATTTCCATAACTCGCAATCATACGTTTTTCCTACTTCTCGCCCCTGGAATACCGCACGCATTAAAGGGCTGTCATTTTTATACCATTTCCTTACTGCTGCCACCCGTTCCATCTTGTCCGTGTCATACTTCATTCCGCCAATCACAAACCGCATCCGGCACCCCAGGATTCCAAACCACGGATGGTTTCATATTTTGTATACAGAATATTTATAAGGTCCTGCTTGTGCCCTGGCGTGATGCACCCGGCGGCTTCCTTTTCATAGATTCTTCCGGCCACATACCCGGCCCGGAAATCCAGTTCCGCCAGGCTCTTGTAATTTTCCAGTTCCCGGTCAATGACCGCCATCATTGCCTTTACTTTCCTAACCTCTGCCAGTTCCGGGCGGATGCCCCGGTGGTTCCTGCTTCCAGTGAAGAGGAACGGCACCGCCTTTTCCCGTTCCACGGCTCCCAATATTACCGCAAGTGCGTTTCCCATGTTAAGTTCCTCGCTTTCTGATTCCTATTTGCCCATATCGTGATATTTCCGGCGGAATTTCTTATATGGCGTTCCCTCTTTCCGGCTACGGCAATAGCCGTTCCATTTGTAGCAATCCCTGCATCCCGTCCGGCAATAGTTCAGATATTCCTTTTCAAAGCGGCATTGCCAGTTATGCAAGCTGCTCAATGGTTCTTCCAGGAAAATCCCATACAATGCACCAATCACACGCTTAATCATCCCGTCCCATTCCTCCCTGCTGCTGCAACTTATATTCTTCCACTATGTCCACAACCCGGTCCATGATGCTTTCCAGGGCTTCAATAGGCATTGCCTTATCGTCTATGTAGAAATCCGCATAAACTTTTCTTGTGTCATTCCCCATCTGTCCATCTGCTCCGGCAATGGCTCATTCACCGCATCAAAGATAATGCCCTGCTCTGTACACCATTCCACGGCATCTTTCAAATCCTTTCCGGCTCTGCTTGTCCAGAGGATGATTTTATGGCCGTTGGCTTTCAGCATCTTCACCGCCGCCACAACCTTTGCCTTTGGCCCCACGATTTCCGGGAACCTGGTAACGGCCAGTGTATTGTCAAAATCAACTGCATAAATCGCCATAGTCTTTTCCCTCGCTTTCTGCCTGGCCGTCTGCATCCGCCTGGCTCATTTCATATTTCAACAGCATGGCCGCCACCTGGACCATTTCACAAGCGGCATCCACGGCCTGGCGGTATATTGCCATTGGCTTTGCATCTTCCACCAGGAAACAAGCTATCTTTTTCCCTCTTACGCCGTCCCATAACACGGCAAGGGAAGATTCCGCATTGTCCAGGGCTTCCTTGGCTTCCTCCATCTTCCCCAGTGTCACGGCGTAACCCTCATGGCGGCTATTGAATAAAGGGAACCTTTCGTTTGCCCGGTTCAGTTCTGCCTGGGCGGCGGCTTCAACCTCTGCCCTTAACTCATTCATTGCCATGGCTTCCATCCTCCTTTTCCCCGTCCGTGTCCTGGTCCTGCTGCCCGGTTCCGTCTATCGCTTCATAATGACTTCCATCCTCGCACGTTTCACATTCTCCGGCGGTAAATGTTTCACGCATGGCATTGTTTACGCACGTTTCGCAACTCCATGTTTCCGGCATTTTCTTTTCCCCGGCGGCATCCCTGGCCTTTAACTTTTCCGCATTGTCCAGAATGATTTCATTAAGCCGTTCCGTTTCCGCCAGTGCCACAATACCATTTAATGTTTCCACACCCCTTGCCAACCGCTCTTCATCCGGCAGCATACGCAAGAAACGCCTGGCGGAAGTAATCATGCTCTCAATCTCATAGTCCGGGTGTACTTCTGTTTCCGGCAGAATCTCCGGGGCTTCCATCTTCCCGGTAAGCATTTCCCGGATGTACTCATGGGGCACGTTGCACCTGGCCGCATTTTCCATTAGTTCCGCCCTTGCCGCTTCCCTCATAAGTTTGTAAAATTCCGTGTACTTCATGTTCACGGTTCCGTCACTTGTGAATCCATCTAATAATCCCATGCCCTTTTCCTCTCTTTCTATCTGTAAATCCTGGATGCAAAACAATATAAAGGTTCTGCATCAATTTCCATTTCTTCCCGGTTCTTATAAATCATCAAAGAGAACCACTCTTCCCCCTCTTCATCCGTGAAACGGTGGGCGAACTTCTCAAACCCGAAACGGGAATTTATCCTTGCCCCCTCCACCACGTTTGACAGCTTCGCAATCTCACGGCTGCCCAACGTCACGCCCTCTTCATGGTACTGCTGCCACTTTCGGAATGTTTCTTTGAGATATTCCAGAAAATCCGGCTCCACCACTCCATTGATAGGCGTATAGCTTTTATAATTGGCTTCTGCCATCCTCAATTTGTCCATCCTCTTTTCCTCGCTTTCCCGGCCCTCTGGCCGTTTATCCATGCACGCCGCCGCATAACCTTTTTTATCCTGGCAATCTTTTCCTTGAACTCCGGCCAGTCGGTTATTTCCACCTTTACTTTCAATTCCGCCATCTTTCATTCCTCCTAAATGATGATTTTGTAATATAGGGTCATCTGCAAATCAGAAAAGCGGAAATCCGGCGTTTTCTCCGGCTCCATTGGCGGCATCAGTCCCCGGTCTTTCCATTCCTTATGCCGGATTTCCGGGGATGCCCTAAACCTCTTCACCTGGGCATCCAGGACGGCATCCGCCACGGGGTCATGTGCCAGCAATGCCTTATACCCTTTGTATATGGTTTCCTGCCCTGCTTCGCTTTTGGCATCCCGTACTATCAGCAGATTATCCGAATTGCATATCAATTCCAGGAACTCCCGTACCATCATGGTTTCCACCCTCGCTTTCCGCTCTGATTATGCCGATAAATACACGCTCCGCACACGGGACCGCAATACTGTTTCCCAGGGCCATATAGCGTGCGTTGTCGGACATTTCCCTGCCGGATGCCCCGTACCTTGTCCAGTAATCCGGGAACCCCTGCAGGCGTTCACATTCAAGCGGCGTAAGGCGGCGGACCCGGTACTTTACCGCTGCGGCAATCCGCTCAATTATCACGGCAAGGGTTTCACTTCCTCCCCCTGCTGCCCCACGGCTCTTTTTTATGGTCCCCACGCCCTCCTTGAACTCCGCATAACCGCTTTGTGTATAGGCTACGGCGTGCCGGTCCGTGCTTGTAAGCGTTGGGGCAACGTCCTGGTTTATCCCTAATTGGTTTCCGCCGTGCTTTGCATCCCGGCCAATGACGTTTCCGGCTATGGTATAGACGGGAAGCAAGTAAAGGCCAGTCTTTCCACCTCCGCCCCCGGCCCTCCCCATAAGGGTTACGCTCTTCTTGGCGTTTATGTAAATCCTATCCGCCGTCCTGCCGAAATCCAGTTTCATTTGTCCGCCTGGTTCCTCTGCCAGTCCTCCGCTATCCTCTCCAATAAGGCAATCTTTAGGATTGTCGGAACCTCCTTTTCCCTCTTCTCGGCCCGTGCCAGAATACCCCAACACGCTTTCGCACTCAAAAAGTATTTGTCCGGCACGTCCATTTCCAAAATCTGTGACAAGGTAGATTCTTTTTCTACGTTGGGGCACTCCCCAAAACTGTGCGTCAAGCTGCCGCCATGCGACTGTCCGCAAGTCCCCCCCCCTGGTCCCTCAATTCCAACCAATCCGGCGGATGCCCATTTCCCACTTGTAGGCATTGGAATACTGGCTTCTGTGATTTCTTCCAGGACCCGGCGGAAATCCTCTCCCTTATTGCTTGAAAAAGCCCCGGCCACGTTTTCCCATATGATATACTTTGGATATTCTCCATCTGTCTTTTCCCTCATTTCCCGTATAATCCGCACGGCTTCCATGAATAGGCCGGAACGGGAACCGTCAAGCCCCGTCTGCTTCCCGGCCACGCTCAAATCCTGGCAAGGGCTTCCGAAACTGATAATATCCACCACGGGGATTTCTCCGCCTTTTATCCCGGTAATGTCCCCCAGGTTCACGGCATCCGGGAAATGCCGCCCTGCTATGTCTATACAGTTCGGCTCTATCTCGCTTGTCCATACAGTCTTGACACCGTGCCGCCCTGCTGCCAGGGGAAACCCGGCTATCCCATCAAAAAGGCTCCCCAATGTCAACCCGGCGTTCATTTCAACGCCCCCGGCCTGGACGGTTCGTAGACAATCATCACCGTGTAAGAAGTCCTATAGTCTGCAATCTCCTTTCCACGGATGACGGGCAAGGTTTCCGTTCCATGCTCAATTCCCATTATCTCCGCCCCGTCTGCTTCCAGGGCGGCCAGGTTTTCATTTACCTTTGTTTCAAGGTCTTTCAAATCGGTGTCCCTTTTTAACATGATTTTCATGCTTAAACCCTCGCTTTCTGTTATTGGCCCAGGGAAGCGGCTATTCTATCACGTTAAGGCTGTCATCTATCTTGAAAAGCCTTTTTCCGCAATCTGTACAGACGGCATATTTTCCAGTGTTCCTATATGTCAATCCGCTATGTAGTTCCGTGCTTTCAATCTCTCCCGTTGCCATGTCCACATAATATTCCCCGTTGCCGCTTATCCTCTGCCTTACCGTGAACATGGTGCCGCCGCATCTTGGGCACTTCTTTATTGGAAAATTATATTTTCTGTCCATCTGCTTCCCTTTTTTGGATTTCGCATACCGCAAGCGGCCATCCGTCCGTATCACGCCCTACGGCTTTATAGGATGACTGCTTGCAATATACCGGGTGTTATCGTACAACCTTTTAAACGCCGGATAACTTCACCGGGGCGTGGCATGGTTTTCTAGTTCCCGGCCTACCTGGGAAGAATAGGCGTGTACGCTTCCCTGGTAGGTACTTTTTGCACCAGTGCAACCCATCAACAGTTTGTAGGGGCTTTGGACCCTCACGCCGCCCATGGTCAGCATGGCCGTTTTAGTTGCCGGGCGGTGTTGGCCGCCCTGGGTGGTGCTTATTCCATAAAATCTAAAATTGTCATCTGCTCCGGCTCCGGGAAGTATTCATCTTCCCATTCCACTCCTATGTAGTCCAGCACACGGCCCCATCCGAACTTCCCCCCCGTCTTAGGGTCTGTGCAACATCTATACATCCAGAAATCCCACTCTTTGGGATTCCGTGCCCTTAGCAAGTCAAATCTATGTGGCCGTTTTTCCATATGTACCCCAAATCCGCACATACTGCACCCGGTACGTTGTGCCTTTGTTGTGTAAAGGGTTCCATCTGCCTTTCTTTCAATACTTCCGTATATTTCCGGCACTGGCACTTTCAAGTCAATGGCAAGCTGTAAAAGGTCTTGCCTTAAAAATGGGGCGAATGGTGCGGAACGGATGACATTTTTTCCAAAATAATTACATCCATGCTCCACAAGTGCATCCTCACGTTGTCCGCCCTCTGATGCCATAAGTCCCAGGAATGGCTTGCTATTGTGTTCCTTGGCCCATTTATCACAAGGCTGTTCTTTCATGTAAAGGCAGCATTTATTTGATACAAGAAACGGGGCAATCTTATAGTTTACTTCCTCATTTTCATTCTCATATCCTGCAAATAATTCAAGCCACTTTTGAGGTAATTTCATACGGCTGTTCTTTGCGAAATGTCCTTGTGCCCCACATTCCCCGGTTATTATTGCATGGCGTACCGTTTTATTTTTCTCCGTTGGATGCTGCAATGTTTCAATCTTCCCGGCTATCCTTTTACTGATTACAGGAAATCCAAACTCATTAAGAATCTGTGTTTTGCTTTTCCCTGGACTTAACGAAATGACCCCTATTTCCTTATGGATTTTTTGGATGCTCTTATCTTCCAGGCTCGAAACGGATATGGCCGGAACATTTATACCGATTGACCGTAAAAAATATAAAAGTGTAATACTATCCAGGCCGCCAACTGACACATGGGCTTCCAACCCCATGCCGTCCAAAGTTGAAATAAATTCATGTGCCCGGATTTCCGCACGCCTAACCTTTATGTTGTAGGGTAAATTCTGCATGGCCGTCATCTGTGCCTTTTTCAGTTTCTTTTTTTCTTTAAATTCCTCGAACTCTCTTTCCCGTTCTGCTTCGTTCATTCTATTAAGTTCCTCACTTTCTGCCCTGCTGCCGCCTGGCCTATAATGCTTTCTGTGCTACCTCTGCCCGGTAAGGCTCCCCACCACGTTTCAATTCATTGTAGATAGTTGCCCTATGCACTCCCACTTCATCCGCAATAGCAGAAACCTTTACCCCTGCTGCGTGCATCCTCTCAATGGTCTGGCGGTCCGTGAAGTTCAGCCGTCTATTTCCTTTCCTCATGCCCCTTTATCTCCTTTCTGCTTTTGGTGAAATAAAAAAAGAGTGCCCACAAGAGTTTTTTAATTCTCTTGTAGCACTCTCTTATTTTCTGTTAAAAATAAGATGCTTTAGAGTATATTTCCCTTGTCGCATCTTATTTTACAATGAACCAATTTTTTTCTGTTTTTTCTGTGGTTTCAAATTTCAGGAGATATTTCTTCCCTTTTCCCCTCCGGTATCTTTAAATATTTTGCATAAATGATAATTTCCCCATCGTAATATCCTGCATTTTGGACTTTCTTCCCTCTGGCCGGAATGAAGCATCGCATCATGGAGAAGGGTGATCTCCTCCCAATCCTTCGGCGGATTCCAGTCCAGCGCAAACGCATCCTCTTTCGCCATTTTATCCGGAAGCAGCGTACATGCTGCCGGATTTCCCAGATGTTCCATGGCATCCGCCCGCATCTGATCGGCCCAGGATTCCTGCTGCACATTAGCCAGCTTCCGCGCTCATGGAATGAGTGTCCACATAGATCTTCCTTTTATAATCGCTCATGCGTCGCAAAAACTGCTCCGGTTTTCCGGGATCATCCACTTCTTTTCCCGCCCTCCGGGTCCCTGTCCGGTACATGCCGTAAAGCATGTCAAACCTTTCCAGCATAAAGGGATAAAGACCTCCCAGCTGGCCAAATCCCGCATGGAGCAGTTGATTGGACAGATACCCGGGCAGCGCCTCCTCCGCTTTAAATAGTCGCTCTGATACGGCGTCGGTATGAGATGAGCATGGGGGCAAGTATCATTTATGCATAAACTCCTTTCACTTCTTTTACACGCTGCTTTTTCTTCTTCCACAGCCGGACGCGCCTCTCGTTAATCCGCACAAAAATCGCCTCCTATTTTTGTGCGGATTAACGAATCAGATGCTGTACAGCGCCACAGATTTCCTTATGGCGCTCCTGTGCAAACAGGCAGGGAAGGTTTACCTTCCCTGCCTGCGCACAAAAAAGTACATAATGAAATTGAGGGACTTTTTTGTCATCCACTTTTCCGTTTTTTATTCCACATCTCAATAATCCGCAATCACATCCACAACATTCATGCGCCCGATCCTTTTCACAGGCTCCCACGCCGCGATCACGCAGGAGAGCGCAACCAGCATGATGATTACAAGGAGTTCCTTCACCGGCACCTCCCAGGCCGCATTCCAACGCGGATAGATCAGCTGATTCCACAGATATCTATGGATCGGCAGGCCGAAAAGCATTCCGGCTGCGATACCGGCGCCCGCATAACTCCAGGTCTCCGCCCGCAGCATTCTTCCGATCTGCTTCATATCCATCCCCACCGCCCGCATGGCGCCGTACTGTTTGAACCTCGCCGACACGCTCATGGAGATGCTGTTGATAATATTGAAGGCCGCAATGACGGCGATAATTCCGAGGAACCCATAGATAAAGACCGCAAAGGAATAGTATGCTCCCTTCGCACTCTGACCGCTCAACCTGTTATCCGAAAACTGAAACTGTTCTCCCGCCAGCTCTCTGAGCTTTTTTGCGGTCTCTTCCCCTGCGCTGCGCTTCACCTGGATGTCGATGATCGTATAGTCTGTCTGCCCGGTCAGTTTTGTAAATAATGCCTCGGAGCAGATCAAAATTTCCGTATTTTCTCCGGCGTCAAAAGGACAGTGCTCCAGAAATCCTTCTATGGTCAGTTCCCCCAGGTCCGTCCTGATCCTCTCTCCCTGCTGCCAGGGCGTATCCCCGGAGTAGACCGCAAGCACCGATCCCTCCCCGGTATCTTTCGCCGTCTTCTCAAGGCCGATCCTGTCAGAGACCCATTTTTCCTCATCCGCCCAGTTAAACTGCAGCCCGTCGTAGGAGATCAGCATGATATTCCTTTCACCTGCCTTGCTGTCCGCCGTGACATGATAGGCAAACTGCCTGCCGTACACCCGTTTCACGCCCTCGATCCGGTACAGTTCCTGCACCAGCTCCTTTGGCACCGAGCAGGTCTCGTCTTTGCTGAAAATAGCAAAGTCCGGTGTGTAAGGCCGCAGCGGCGTGATGGCGTGGCCCATAAAATCCCAGAGAGACGAAAAGGCCAGAAACAGGATGATACTGATGGCAAAGGAGCCCGTCATCATCAGGAAATTTCTTCTATTCTGCCCTGCGTGATGTATCCCCAGCGCCGTATCGATCTTCACGCCTCTTGTGTTCGCCGCCTTTTTCAAAGACTGTGTGTACCAGACATTACCCGACACGGCGGTGAGGGGCGATACCTTCGCGGCTTTCTTTGCCGGAGATCCGGCGGCGATTAACACTGTCAGCAGACCTGTCACGGCCCCCATCACGATGCCGGGGAAACTGACGCCAAAGGCCGGCATCTCTGCAAAATACTCTGCACTCAAAGCCCGTAACAGCGCACACATCAGCCAGGTCATGACGACTCCCGCCGACACCCCCGCCGGGATCGCCGCCCTGCACCAGCAGAGCGCCTCAAGCCGCACAAACCGCCTGGTCTGCTTTCTGTCCGCTCCGATACAGTGCAACATTCCGAAGAAGGCTGTCCGCCCCGCGATATTGCTGTTCATGCTGCTGGCAATCATCAGCGTCCCCGCCGTCAGCACCAGCAAAAACAGCACCGCCGCCGCACCGTAGAGGGCCAGGATCGTAGCATCCTCACTTGCCCCGGCAACCGCCAGCACCATGGTGTTTTCCCCCACCTCTTCCGCCGAAAGGCCGTATTGCGTCCTGATATCATCTATGGCCTTCCTCAGACGCACATGGTCTTTTAACCGCACATAGTAAACCATGTCGATATCTGTCTCTTCGCTCTGTTTTTCCTGATGATACAGATCTAAAAAGGGTTCTACAGGCAGGCAGATCACTACCGCATCCGTTTTCGCTGTCATGGCAGTGGACTCCGCAAAGCCGGTGATCCGATATGTTTTCTCCGCACTGGAAGGCGTATGGAGCGTCACGGTATCTCCTATTTTCACCCCCAGGGAATCCCTGGCGTTGTCTAGCAGCAGCGCCTCCCCTTCCTCTTTCGGAAAGCTGCCCTCCGTCAGATCTTCCGCCATGATCTTTGTCAGAAGTACTTCCTCCATACCGCAGACGCAGGCTGTTTTTCCATTTACCCTGTAATCTTCCCGCAGTCTGTAATTTAAACTGTTATACCAGGACCCCGCCTCCACATCCGGCCGCAGCGCGATGAGCGCCGCTTCTTCCTCCGTAATATTTCTCAGATTGACATGCCAGTTTCCATATTCGGCGATAGCCCTGATCCTCTGGCTGCGCACTTCCATATCCGCCATACTGAAAATGCCTGTCACAAGAAAGACCGCCAGAGAAATGCAGAGCCTTGTCATGGTATTTTTTCCTTTATGCACTTTTGCGGAAATGGGGATCAGACTAAGATAACTTTTCATTGCGCTTCCCTCCCAGATCCGTCAGGCGGCCGTCCGTCACGTTAAGTACTCTGTCTACCGACGCCGTCAGATTCATATTGTGCGTGATCATCAGAATTGTCTGGCTGTACTTGCGGGAAGCGGTTACCAGAAGATCCATCACATCTCTGCTTCCCCCACTGTCCAGATTGCCCGTGGGTTCGTCCGCCAGAATCAACAGCGGCCTCGTAATTAACGCTCTGCCGATAGCCACCCGCTGCTGCTGCCCTCCCGACAGCTGCCCCGGCAAATGTTTTCTGCGATCCACAAGTCCCAGCGTTTCCAAAAGTTCCTCCATCGCCTGTTTTTCAGGTTTTCGGTAGTCTAACAGCATCGGAAACATGATATTCTGTTCCACATTCAGTTCGGGGATCAGCTGAAACGACTGGAAGACGAAGCCAATGTTCCTTCGGCGAAAGATCGTGCGCTGTTCCTCCTTCATGGACAGCACGTCCTCCCCGTTTAACAGGATGCTGCCCGAGGTCGGTCTGTCCAGACCGCCGATGCAGTTTAAGAGGGTGCTTTTTCCGGAGCCGGAAGCGCCCACTACTGCGGCAAATTCGCCCTTTTCCATGGAGAAGGAGACGTCTGTCAGGGCTTTTACGGCCGTTTCACCACTGCCGTAGATTTTGCTTAAGTTTTGTACCTTTAAAATTTCCATTTTTTGTCCTTTCTTCTGGCAAGGGAGCAAGTGCAAACGCCGGGATGAAAATTTTCCTTCCGGCTGTTTGCTCCCTTTACCAGCACCAGAGCTTACCTGTTATTTTTTCAACAAATAATTTCTAAATAATAAGGTACAAAGCCGATCTTACAGATAGGTGAATTTCAGCTTACAATATTGTAAGAAACTTTTACAATGTCAGAAAAATTTATCGCAGGACAATCCAAAGAACATAAAATAATCCTGTTAGTTTGGAAAGGCAAGAGTAAAGGTTGTCTCTCTCCCCGGCTCACTCTGCACGCTCACTGTTCCGCCCTGGCCGTCGACAATGGATTTTACGAGGGAAAGGCCTAGCCCTATTCCCTGTCGGCTTCTACTGTTTTCACAACGATAGAAACGTTTGAAGATGTGGTGAAGGTCTTCTTTTTCTATTCCTTCCCCGGTGTCTGTAACGATAAATCTGGTCATAAGCGGCGTCTGTTCCCAGGTGATCCGGATCCGGTCGCCTTCCTCTGTATGGTCTAATGCGTTCTTGATCAGATTGCCAAGCGCCTCTCTGCTCCAGTCCGGATCGCAGTATACTCTGGCGCTGCCATCGCCCGACAAAAGGAGCTTTTTGCCCTCTTTTTCCGCTCTGATTTTCAGTTCCTCTGCGGCCTCCAGCACAAGTTCCTTTGCGTCAAAGTCTTTTTTGAAAAAAATAACAGCGCCTGCATCCAGTCTTGTGATCTTTAATAGCGTCTGAACCAGTCCTTCTATTCTTGCAAGAGCCAATTGAGATTTCTCTGCAAAGAGGGCGACTGTCTCCGCCTCTCCCGGCTCGTTTAATATGATCTCCTGATACAGAGACAGTGCCGCAAGCGGCGTCTTCAGCTGATGAGAGATATCCGACACGGTGGTTTTCAGGAATTCTTTCACTTTATTTTCCGTCTCCTGTCTTGTTTTCAGCATGGCTGCCATAAAGTTGATGCGGGCAAACAGCTGATAGAGCGTGCCGTCATACAGTTCCGGCAGTTTCAGTGTGAAATTGTCCTCTCCGCAGTTTTCAATGGCGGCTATGGCCTCCCTGTAAATTCTGTCCCTTTTTCGCAGATAGTAAAAAATGCTACAGCAAAGAAACAGGTTTCCGGCGAGAATGGCGAACGTTTTTTCTGCGATGCATAGTGCATGGAAACGCGTCGCCTGCCACGCACTTCCGCCCTTTTCCAGTCCGAGCCGTCCCAGGAGCGTTTCTCCTCCAGCATGTCCAGATATATTCGCTGCATTTTTCTGCACATATCCTGCTGCTCCTGCCATGCCTTCCGGCATATATCCCGCCGCGTCCGTGCAGTCATCCTGTGCATACGCGATCGCCCGCGCAGCAGTCTCCTCCGAAATCCCCTGTGACAGCAACGAGGAAGCGATCCGCGCATCATGTTCAAACAGCAGACTCTGCAGCCTGTTCTCCTGTAATCTGAGCAGCAACAAAGCTGCCGTAATGCTCAGACAGGCAATACACAGCAGCTGCGCCAAAAATACTCTCGTATGCTTTTCTTTCCAAAACATGTCGTCACTCCTCGTTCCATCTGTACCCGAATCCCCGGACCGTAACCAGATGTCTCGGCCCGGAGGGATCCGCTTCTATTTTCTCCCGCAGGCGCCTGATGTATACGGAGACCGTATTGTCATCCACAAAGCTCCCACCGCTGTCCCAGAGCTCTTCTAAAATTCTGTTTCGCGTCACAACGATTCCCGCATTCCGCAGCAACAGAACAAGCAGTCTGTATTCCGCCGCTGTCAGTTCAATCACTTCATTTCCCCGCAACACTTTTCCTTTCTGCAGGTCGATCGTGATCTCACCGGATTTTAACAAACTGTTTTCCTCTTTTGATAAACCCGCCCGCCGCAGAAGCGCACGGATCCTGGAGCACAGCTCCCCCAGCCGGAAGGGCTTTATCACATAATCATCCCCGCCGCCATCAAGCCCTCTGACGATACTCACCTCGTCATCCGCCGCCGTCAGAAAAATGATCGGGATCAGGCTGCCGCTTTTCCGCACCTTTTCACACACTGAAAAACCTGTCCCATCCGGCAGGCTGACATCTAAAAGCAGCAGGTCGAAGCTTTCTCTCAAGAGTTTTTCCGCTTCCGCCACACTGCGGGCTACTTCTATTTCATAGCTCTGTTTCTCAAGTGTATAACACAGGCCATCGACCAGAGACTCATCATCCTCCACTAATAAGATCCTGCTCATACAAATATCCCTATTATTTTCTGAATAAAGTTATAAAGCATATTATGCTCATACAAAAAATTCAAAAACAGGTTTGCCCTGATTAACTCCACCAGAGGCTGTCCATTCACCGGGATCCGCAGACAGCCAATCACTGCAAAAGCCACCCATATTACTGCAGTGGCCTCCACGATGCCTGCAAGCAGCCCCAGAAATTTGTTGAGTCCGTTTAAAAGCGGCAGCTTTGCAATCAGTCCCAGTGAACAGAACACCAGCCGGATCAATTTCCTGGCTATTAAAATAACCAGTAAAATAATAGCCGATACCAGAAAACCGATCAGATTTTTCCCCAGTGCAGATTCAAACACGACGATGCCCGCCACTACTGCAAAAGAAACGATCACGATATCAGCCAGGTTCCCTACCTCATCAATCATTCCGTTACGGGATCCGCTGAAAACCCGCCATATGTAAATCAAAACAACTATACCTAAGATGATATACATTCCGTCTTTTTCCTTTATTTCTGTACGCAGCAGGTCAGGTGACCATGCTGCATAAGTGAAATACCCATAGTTTCCTGCAGGATATTTCACTTCAATTCCACCGTATCAACAGACTCCTGATTCACCAGCGTAAACCTGCCAACGGAATCCCCGGGAATCAAAAGGCTGATACTCGTATTCATTATTCCATGATATTTCTCCACGCCGGACAGATTATAAATACTGCATTCCGTCTCCCCATAAATATAGACATTTTCACCTTTTATAATCACATTCCTGTACTCCAGATCAAATCCCTGGCTCAAATGTTTTTCTCCGTTGCTGTCATACACGGTGATCATATATTTATGGTTGCCGGTAGTGTCATATGTCACCAGCGCCACATATGTATCATTGTGGTAAACAGAACGTACCTCATCCTCCAGAAGTACCTCAAACTTGCTTACCGGCTTCTGTGCCCCTTCATAAAAGGCCAGTCTGTCATCCGCCATAGCGTAGGCCAGCTCAGACGTCATAAAACACACATGGGGAACCACTGCCGGATAATCATACCCGCTCATATAATTGTCCACCTCATTCTGCCCCACCTCGCCGAAATTATAGAATGCCACACTTGACTTTACCGTTCCCTCATCCTCTGCCAGAAAAGATATCATGGCCAGATTATTGTTGGGTGAAAGGGAAATGTCTATAGGGTAACCAAACTGGCTCATTGTCGTCTTAATGCGAACTGCCACTTCACCCTTACTGTTATACAGATATATCCATGTAACATCAGAGTCATCCAGCACTGCTGCCACAACACCGGTCTGTGCTACTGCGAGCGCCCGGATCGGCATATTAGTAGCAATCTCCCCAAGAATGCCCTGTGTATTCATTACATATATCTTTCTCCCATTATAATCGCCAAAGGCTACCGTGCTATTACAGACGGTCACAACAGGATCCTGCATCTCGAAGGTTTCATTCCAGACCGGCTTCCCTTTTATATCGAAACAACTTGCGCCGTCGTTGCTGTAGGTCAGAATATGATCTCCCAGCACAATCGTTTTTGCATTGGCTGCCACATCTCTGGCATTGCTCTCCGTCACCACATACTCCGTATACACCCGATTTTTCTGGCTGATCCAGAGTGCCGCCGCCACTGCCACTATAACCACAAAAACCAGGCTGCCCTGGTACAGCCTGTGCAGTCGGTATTTTACAATTTTATCCGAATAGTGTTCTCTTTTTAGCCCCTCCGATGCCTCTTTTTTTCCAAACATAATTCCGCCTTTTACTCGTAACAAAACTGGTATACCGTACTGGACACATACTGTCTGTCCGGTCCGAACATCACGTCCGGAAAGTTTTCTTTATGGATCCCATCCGGGAAATACTGTGTTTCCAGCGCAAGTCCGTATCTGTTGTGGTATTTTGTCCCCAGCTTGCCATCCTGATCTCCCAGAAAATTTCCGGCATAAAACTGCAGGCCAGGCAGCGTCGTATATACCTTCATCACTCTGCCTGTCCCCGGCGCGGTGACCTTAGCCACAAGCTGAAGCTGGCCGTCCACATCGTCCAAAACCCAGTTATGATCATAGCCTCCCCCCAGCTTCAGCTGCTCAAAGTCGGCTCCGATTTCCTGACCAATGGTCTTTGGCTCCGTAAAGTCCATCGGCGTTCCCTTTACAGACGCTATTTCTCCTGTGGGAATGGAACCCTCCGCTACAGGCGTATAATACGACGCCTTCAGCCAGAGTACATGATCCTCTATGCTGCCGCCATCCTGACCTCTTAAATTAAAATAACTGTGGTTCGTAGGATTTAAAATGGTCCGTCTGTCGCTGATGAAATGATAGTCGATGCGCAGCCCGTTCTCCTCAGTCACCGTATAGATGATCTCCAGTTTTTTATTCCCTGGAAATCCCATAGCGCCGTCCTCATCCTGCAGAAACAGTCTGATACTGTTTACGCCTTCCTCCACATCAAATATCCGCACATGATAACCGTTTTCTTTGTCGCTGTGCAGATTGTTTTCGTTTTCATTGACAGGGATCTGATATTCCACACCGTCAATCGTGAATTTCCCTCCGCCGATCCGGTTCGCACTGGGTCCAATGGCTGCCCCCAGAAAGCCCGCGTTCTCATAATATGGCATCAGATCATCATGTCCGAGTACCACATCCGCCAGTTTTCCATTCCCGTCCGGCACCCATAACTCCCGGATAATTCCGCCATAGTTCAGAATTTTGGCATACATGCCGTTCTTATTTTTAATACAGTACTCGTATACCGCTTTTTTCGTTTTTTTATCTGTTCCGAAAACTTTTTTTGTGATACTCATAAGCCCTCCTGTTATAGTTCCACTCTGCCTTCCAGCGCCCGCAGTAACGTCACCTCATCAATATTTTCCAGATCGCCGCCTACCGGCACGCCGCTGGCGATCCTTGTCACTTTGATGCCCGTTGGTTTGATCAGTTTGCTGATGTACATCGCCGTGGTCTCTCCCTCCAGAGAAGAGTTCGTGGCGATGATCACTTCCTCAATATCACCTTCCAGGCGCACCATCAGTTCTTTCAGCCGGATGTCCCCCGGACCGATCCCAAGCATCGGTGAGATACAGCCATGGAGTACATGGTAGACTCCCTCATACTTCCCGGTCTTCTCATAAGCCGCCAGATCCCTGGGATTTTCCACCACCATGATCACCCTGTGGTTCCTGTGGGGATTCTCACAGATCGGACAGCTCTCCGTATCCGTCAGCGTGAAGCACTCCTTACAGTAACGCACATTCTCTCTGGCCTCCGTCAGCGTTTTCGCCAACCTGTTCACTCGGTCCTTCGGCATATTGATAATATAGAAAGCCAGCCGCCCGGCGGACTTTTCTCCGATGCCCGGCAGGGAAGCCAGCTCCTCGATCAGTTTATTGATATTGCCGCTGTAGAGTTCCATCAGAAAGACAGGCCCCCCGTCATTTTCCCCATCAACTCGCCATTTGCAGCGTCCGCCTGTTTTAAGGCTTCATTCACCGCTGCCATGATCATATCTTCCAGTGTCTCAATATCTTCCGGATCCACGGCTTCCTCGGAAAGTTTTATCTTTGTGAGCTCCTTTTTACCGGTCACAGTGACCTCCACCGCGCCGCCGCCGGCTTTCGCCGTAAATTCCTTTGTCTCCAACTCTTTCTGGCTCTCTTCCAACTGGCGCTGCATTCTCTGCGCCTGTTTCATCAGGTTGTTCATATTTCCCGGCATTCCCATCATACCGCCCGGATATCCGCCTCTCTTTGCCATCTTTTCCCTCCATCTGATCATTGTCTGTCTGCACAGCTTTTCATTATCTTTGCATATGATGATTCTACCGCAAAATCACGTTTTCGTAAACCTCAAATCTTATCTGAATGGGATAAGAATTACTTTTCAGTGTCAGGAAAAGCATCCGTGCCGTATAACAATTGCGCACAATTCACGTATGTGCAACAACCGGCAGATTTATTGACGGTATCATTTGAAACGTCTATTGTTAAAACAAATCATTCATCAGATAACAAAAATCTAATGATCTCTCGGAATTCTGATTGATCCTGCCAGCGAAACTCTGGCATTGGACT
>OFGC01000637.1_pt1 | contig 32187 bp, 31 predicted proteins | sample 1521691 | NCBI WGS metagenome assembly OFGC01 (sample SAMEA3504121, study PRJEB24116) | mouse gut metagenome | biome: mouse gut; feature: mouse-associated habitat; material: faeces | place: Denmark | collected 2011
AAAGAAATGAAAAAAGAGCGATAATTCGGGCTTTGTCGAGTTTCCGAGACTGCTCAAATATTTAAAGGGAGGTACAATTATGGCGGAGAAAGAGGCACTGATTAACTGGATAAGGAAACACAAAAAGAAACTAATTGTTGCAGGGGTGAGTATTCCTGTAATTCTAGCGTTGGTTATTGGAATTAAAAATCGTAACGAGCTTACAAACTTATGGGAATCGATGATAAAGCTTGCGGACAAGACATCAAAAAAATTAACCGATACTGCAATATCTGCGGATTTGGATAATATTCCAGTTCCAAAAACCATGAACTTTAAAATGCCAAAAAGGGAATCAGGTTTAATTGATGTACGCCCACACATTCGCAACCTCCCTGAAGGATGGAAGCCTTCAGAGGCAAAGATTATGTCAGCCCCCAAAATGGGATATGAATTAAAACCTAGCCAAACATGGGTGGAACCACATACAAAAAGAAAGTTTGCCGCATAAAAATCAGAGAAAAGGTCGATTTATTAATTATGTGATGGTTCATTTTGATCGAGTGAAGCAAATATCATATTCATGTCGCAATCAAGAATACGGCAACAGGCATACAAAAACAGTACGGTTGGATTTTGTGTTCCTTTTTCTATTCTGTTATATGAATAAACAGAAATATCTACCCCGCTGGTCTGGAGTTTTGCCACCATGTCTGTTTGCTTGATATTCATTTGTTTGCGTAATCGGGCTATGTTCTTGCCTATATTAATGCTGTTCACTTGGATAATTCTATCAACACTTTTTTCGCTTTTCATTATATTGCACCTCTGTGCAATATTCTATGAAAAAAAGCCCAAAAATAATTGCACGAGAGCGCAATATATGATATGATGGCTAAGTATTTATAAATAATGGGAGGTACCAGAATGAGAAAAAAATTATGCGTATTAGGCTTATGCTTGGTTTTATCATCTACATGTGTTACAGGCTGTGGTGGAGAATCCCAACCTTCTAAAAAAATTAATCTTGAGACAGCAACAGAGACCGATTTGTGCCCAGATATCAGTTCAATATTTTCAAATCCAGATCTTATATCCAATGAAAAAATAGAAGAAGGCGGTCGGCGTTGGGAATATGCAAATGTATCTGATGAGGAATATCAATTATTAATTAATGCAATAAACGATGCCGGAATATGGACAAATTTTCTATACTCCAATAAAGAACACGGCTGGTATAGCTGGGCAACCGAAAATTACGAATGGTATATATGGATTAGCAATTCATACAGTTATGCCAATCATACGGTTATCATTATTAGCCAAAAAGAGATTTAAAATGTAACTCAAAGGGATGCATGTATTATAAAAACTGATATAAAATGGAGGTATCAACATGGCAATATGCTGTATGTGTGGAAAAAGATTCAATCTAGCTAAAACGAGGCAGGAGTATAATGATGAGTTTGCCGGAGATCCTGATTATGACGAAATATATGAAGATGGTAATGTATGTGCTGATTGTGCTATACCTGATTCTCATAGTAACATGGCGATTGGTATGGCAATTGATATGGTAAATGGCGATGAAGATTATGATGATGATTTTGTGCAAAAATGCCTTTGATTTGGGAAATTTATGCAGTCCTATTAATTATTGTGAATGCGGCATTATTTCTTAATGCCAATATTCAGAAGTTATTTAAAAATGGCTACATAATACAAATAATAAGGAAGGAGCAATAATTAAGTGAAACCTTTTATTTTTGAACGTTGGAAAGGCGTTATTGACGAGGACAATCATGCAGATGATTACTACGAGTCAGGAGATGATTATGTATATTGTTGGTCATGTGGTAACTTAATGGTTCCCACAGGTGGGAATCATTTTAAATGTCCTGTGTGCGGAGAGGAATGGGATGAATAAATAGTAAAAAGCACCATTTCCCGAAATAATAGGGGGGCGATTATCTCGCCCCTTCTGTTTGCTCATTATCCGTCTACTGATCCGGAAGCATACCTTGATTCTTTGGAAAAAGTTGCGGCATTGCCTGTGAAGAAAGTATTTCCGGCACACCATTCACTGGACATAAAGCCGGAAATCTTAATTCGTATGCGTGAAGCGTTTAGAAATCTTAAGGCAGATGGGAAACTTCATCATGGCAGTGGAACATTTGATTATGGAGATTGGGGAGTATGGTTATAAATCAGAAACTGGAGAGGTGCCATTTTGAAAAAGGTACTTTTATATATTCATGGAAAAGGTGGAAGCTATTCAGAAGCGGAACAGTACAAAATCAAATTCAGTTGGTTTATTAATGAAGCGCGAGATAGATACGATGAAAAATGGAGAGTTTATAAATTGAACAATGGGAGATATTCAAAGATGAAAGATTATAGTATTCAAAATAAAAAGGCGTGGGAATACAATGCATATGATTTTTGGGTGAAACAATCTGGTACACCAGTTGATAGGGCAAAAAGGGACTTAGAAAATCCTATAGGAATGTTGAAAAGATATTCCGATTATTTTCATACTTACAATGGTATTAAAGTGGCAAACATATGCGGTTCTTGCGGAAAGAAGGCTGTTCCCTTAGCCATTTTAGAAGCAGAAGTTACAGTCTTTGATATTTCAGAAGATAATAAGAAGTATGCGCTTGAAGTTGCAGCAGCCGCAAAAGTTGAATTGAATTTTGAGGTATGTGATATATTGGAAATTGATATAGAGAAGTTCGGGAATTATTTTGATGTAGTGTTTATGGAAGGAGGAGTATTACATTACTTTCATGATATTGATGAATTTATGCGTATTATGTATTCGTTATTGAAAGATAATGGAAAAATGATATGTAGTGATTTTCATCCATTTACAAAAATAGCAGATATGTTGAATTTTGAACAACCAACTATGAGTTATTTTTCAAGGGAAATTTTTGAAGGAGAAATGGCACATGCCCGTTTTTTTGAAGAAAACATTCGCAAGCAGATGCCTAAATGCAGTTATAGAAAGTATACAATTAGTGAGATTATCAATTCAGTCATAAATAGTGGTTTTGCATTAAGAAAGTTTGATGAACATCCTGCGTGGACAAATGAAAAGATACCAGGAGAGTTTACTATTGTAGCGAGTAAATAATTAATTTCAGGAGAGCGTTTGACACAGCCCGGCGAAAATGCTTCCTTTTTTGTGCCAGGCGGCGGGAGAGAGCCGCTGATTTTCCCAGTTTTCCCCGATAAATGCGGATTGCGTGCAGGTGCTATGAGGCAAATGAATTGAAAGATACCAAAGTTTAAGCGCCTTATCTATACCACAACGAGTCAATCACCCCGCCGCAAGCAGCGGGGCATTGACCCTCGCGGCATTCGTCAAATACCCATGCAAGCATGGCTATTTTCCTCATTGCTCGCGGGAATAAATCATTGCTCCAAAGGCATGTATAGGGTATTTTATAATAAAACAGGTATAGATAAGGGGCGTTCATATGGAAATTCGAGTTCTTCGATATTTTTTGGCAGTTGTAAGGGAAGAGAGCATTACAAAAGCAGCAGAGGCTTTACATATTACCCAGCTGACTTTAAGCCGGCAGTTATCCCAGATGGAGGATGAAGTTGGTGTTAGACTGTTTGACAGAGGTACCCGCAAAATCACGCTGACGAATGAAGGGATTTTACTGCGCAGACGGGCAGAAGAGATACTTCAGCTTGTAGATACGACAGAAAGAGAGCTGGTCGAGCAGGATGAACAGGTGGAAGGCAAGATTTCCATTGGCTGTGGGGAAATTGCAGCAGTCCGGATGCTGCCGGAACTGATCCGGACATTCAGGGAAAAATATACCCGTGTCAGCTTTGATATTTTTACGGCTACGGCAGATCTGGTAAAAGAGCAGATGGATAAAGGACTGCTCGATATTGGGCTGCTTCTGGAGCCGGTCGATATGGAAAAATATGATTTCATCCGTTTGGACATGAAAGAAAACTGGGTGGTTCTGATGCGGCCGGATGATCCTCTGGCAGAAAAAAATATGTTACCGCAGAGGATCTTTTGCCTCTGCCGCTGATATTGCCACGCCGTTTGAATGTGCAGAGTGAGCTGGCAAGCTGGTTTGGAGATCATTATGGAAATATTAATGTAGCCTTCACGAGTAATCTCTGCACAAATAGTGCTGTTATGGTGGGCGCTGGTCTGGCTTATTCTTTGGTAATAGAAGGAGCGGTGCTCTGGGACCAGTCTAAGATAACCTACAGGCCGTTGTTTCCGGCGCTGACAGCAACAAGTGTGCTGGCATGGAAACGCGGGCAGCCTTTCAGTCCGGCAGCAACAAAGTTTATCAATCAAATAAAATGCTTTTTGGGCATGGATTTGTCATAAAAACTATGTATTTGATATAGAGTAAATAATAATCTAAAATGTAAGTGCAGTCAGGGAAAAGATTTTCTGGCGGCACTTATTTTTATTCCCGCGAGCAATGAGGAAAATAACCATGCTTGCATGGGTATTTGACGAATGCCGCGAGGGTCAATACTCCGCTCCTTGGGGCGTTTCAATTTCCATGCCCCGCTGCTTGCGGCGGGGTGATTGACTAACATAAGGATGGCTGGTAAGACCTGACATCCGTTGTTTAGGATTGGAGGGCATCAATGACATTAAAAGAAGCAAGTGAACGGTTCTGCATCAGTATGGAAAGATTGACCTATTATGAAGAAAACAAGCTGATCATGTATGAGACACTTGTGGATGGCGTACCTGATTATACTGAGGAGGAGCTGCATAAAGTGAGCATGATCCGTGATCTGCTGGAGGCGGGCATGGGGGTGAATATATTGCAGGAATATTTGCAGCTTCTCCGCAAAAGAACGGCAGTTAAAACGGAACAGATCAGGATTCTCAGAAAGCAGTGTGAACTAATGGAAAAGATACACCATAAACAGCAGTGCCTTGACAGGCTTGATTATATGGTTGATGAAATAAGAAAACTAGGTAACTCTGCTGGTCAGGCAGAGCGTTCTTCCACAGAAAACGACGTACAGACACAAAGCAGTGACACGCAGACAGAAACTGAAAGTGCAGGTCAGTCAGAAAACGTCAATGTAAGTGGCACAGAAAATGCAGAGTTTTCTGAAACACAGCAGCCAGAAGCAGAGACCTCTGAAACACAGGGAAAGAAAGTGCTTGTAGCTTATTTTTCCGCGACAGGTACAACGGAAAGCGTGGCGGAACATATTGCAAATGGTCTGAATGCAGATATTTACAAGATCATTCCTGAAGAACCCTACACAGATGCAGATCTGAACTACAATGACAACAACAGCCGCTCCACCATCGAAATGAATGACCCAACTTCCCGTCCGGCGATTTCCGGCTCTATGGAGAATATGGGGCAGTATGATATTGTGTTCATCGGCTATCCCATCTGGTGGGGAGAAGCACCTAGAATTGTCAGCACCTTTGTGGAAAGCTATGATTTTTCCGGCAAAACAGTGGTTCCCTTTTGTACCTCCGGCGGCAGCGGGGTAGGTTCCAGCGCTTCCAATTTGGAACAGCTTACAAGTGGCGCCACATGGATGGAGGGGCGCCGCCTGAACGGAAGCGACTCTCAGGAAACAGTCATGGAATGGGTAAACAGCCTTGACCTGAATTTGGGAGAATAACTTATGAAAACCAAAATAAAGATGGTAATTGACGTCTTGATGACGGCATTACTGCTCTGCCTGATGGCCTATCAGATTACCGGGCAGGCGCTTCATGAGTGGTTTGGGGCAGGGATGCTTGTTCTGCTCATCGCACACAATATCCTGAATATCAGGTGGTACGGTAATCTGTTCAAAGGAAAATACAGATTGTTACGGATCATACAAACAACCTTTAATTTCAGTGTCCTTATTTCCATGCTTTGTCTTGGATACAGTGGCATTGTCATGTCCCGGTATGTGTTTGCTGCTCTTCCTATCAGCGGTCCTATGGCAACGGCAAGAAGAATGCACATGGCGGCTTCTTATTGGGGATTTGTGTTGATGAGCTTTCATCTGGGCATGCACTGGGGAATGGTTACGGGAATGTTCCGCAGATTATTAAAGGGCAGGACACTGCCCGGCAAAAAATTGTCTGGCATGTCTGTGTGGGTTTTACGGTTGGTAGTTGTGCTGATTGCAGGATACGGATTACTCTGCTTTATTCGGAAGAATATTGTTTCTTATATGTTCCTGAAGAATGAATTTGTATTCTTCGACTTTGAGCAGAGTAAGTTGTCTGTAATTCTGGAATATGCAGTGATGATGGGATTCTGGGTTTTTGCTGGTTTTTCTATTACCAAGGGAATCGGAAAACTCTCAGCTTACGCAGCCCAAAAGAAAGGAGATGCAAAGTGAAGAAAATCAGTGCCATTTTCATGGCGACAGTCATGATGATAATGTTATGCTCTTGTGGGAACAATGCCACAGGGCAGGATAGCAGGTCCGCAGACGATAACGGGCAGACAGAAGTCTGAGCTTGAAATTCTGGTAAGAAATGCCCGTGAAACAATGGGCGCGCTGTTTGGTGCCGATCCGAAGGATGTGAGCCATGAGGATTGTGCTGCAATCTTTGAAAAGGCGTACAAATAACAAAGGATTTTAAGCAGGAGGAGAAAGAATGGGGCAGGAAATAGAAATTTTTTCCAACAGAGACTTGAAAAACATGATACTGCCGCTGTTTCTGGAACAGCTTCTGGTCATGCTGGTAGGCATGGTGGATACGTTTGTGGTCAGCTATGCGGGGGAAGCGGCAGTATCCGGGGTGGCTTTAGTCAATCAGTTTAATACCATCTTTATCTATCTGTTTACCGCCCTGGCTTCCGGCGGTGCTGTGGTGATCTGCCAGTATATCGGACGCAAGGCTATGGATAATGCCGGGGAATCTGCCAGCCAGCTTCTGCTGTTCTCCACTGTTTTTTCCGTTATCATCTCGGCGCTTGTACTGCTTGGCGGCGAGTGGCTTTTGCGGCTGCTGTTTGGCAGGGTGGAGCCGGATGTCATGGCAGCCTGTGTGACCTATCTTAGAATCTCCGCTTACTCTTACCCTGCGCTGGCCGTCTACAATTCCGGTGCGGCAATCTATCGCAGTCTGGGAAAAACGGACGTGACCATGTATCTGTCGGTAGTCTCCAACATAATCAATATCATTGGCAATATCATTGGCGTATTTGTCCTCCATGCCGGGGTGGCGGGTGTTGCATGGCCGTCCCTGATCGCCAGAATTTTTTCCGCTGTGGTCATTACAGTGTTGTGTTACAGGAAGCAAAACGGGGTGGTTTATCGGCGGCAATGGATTTTCAGGTGGAACGGCGCGTCCATGAAACAGATTTTGGGTATTGCCGTACCAAACGGTCTGGAGAATGGCGTTTTTCAGCTTGTAAAGGTGGCTCTATCCAGTATTGTGGCCCTGTTTGGCACTTATCAGATCGCCGCAAACGGTGTGGCGCAGAGCATCTGGTCGATGGCAGCTCTGGCGGGAGTTGCCATGGGTCCGGCCTTTATCACAGTGATCGGACAATGTATGGGAAATGGAGACTCGGACGCTGCAGACTATTATTTCAAAAAGCTGACCTGTATTACGCTTCTGCTGTCATCCGCATGGAATTTTCTGATCTTTCTGCTGACGCCGCTGTTTCTCATGGTTTACGCATTGGAGCCAAAAACAAAGCAGCTTGTCATCTGGCTGGTATTGATCCACAACGTACTTAATGCTGTCGCATTTCCCTTTTCCGGCGCATTGAGTAACGGCTTGAGAGTAGCCGGGGATGTAAAGTTTACGATGGTCGTTTCCGTTGTTTCTACCCTTGCCGTGAGGCTGCTTTTGTCGTGGCTGCTTGGTATTGTTTTTGATATGGGAGTCATCGGTATTGCCGTCGCCATGGTCTGCGACTGGTTACTCCGGGCAGTACTATTCTTCCTGCGGTTAAAGTCCGGGAAGTGGAAAAACTTTCAGGTGATTAGGGCATGAAAACGGAGTTTCTGGTACAGAAATGAAAGCATGGGCAGAAAGCGTGTTGTAAAGAAAGGAGAACAGAGCGATGGAAAAGATCATACAGACGGCGGGAAGAACCGCACTTGGAAATTTTGCACCTGAATTTGCGCACTATAATGACGATGTACTGTTTGGAGAGAACTGGAACAACCAAGATATGGACCACAAAACCCGATGTATCATCACCGTGGTAGCGCTGATGTCTTTGGGAGTGACGGATTCCTCACTTAAGTTTCATTTGGAGAATGCGAAAAAGGCAGGAGTAACGAAGAAGGAGATTGCGGCAGCCGTTACCCATACTGCTTTTTATGCCGGATGGCCGAAGGGCTGGGCTGCGTTCAATATGGCAAAGGAAGTATGGAATGAGGAGGCTGAAATGGTGGATGCAAAAACGGCCCACGAAAACAGCATGATATTCCCCGTTGGGAAACCCAATGACGGGTTTGCTCAGTATTTTATCGGGCAGAGCTTCATTGCACCGGTTTCCGCAGAGCAGGTCGGGATCTTTAATGTGTTGAAATAACCATTCAATATACAAAAATGGAAAATCTTTTGTTTGACTGACCGCAGGTAAAAAACTGATATGGAAGGAAATTGAGAAATGAAGAAAGCATTTGCGGTGATCGTCTGTTTATGGACATTGTTTGGTATCTGCGGCTGCGGCACAAATCCGGCATCAGAAACTGAGACAGTTTCATCCAGTGAAACAGAGATGGGGCCTTTGCGCCGGTTATCTGAAAAGCATATTGCAGAGCCAGATTCAGCATTTCTTTTCCGTAACCTTTTCCCCGCTTTGTTTTATCAACGATTATAAATTTAAGAAAGCCGATATTGTCTGCCGTATTGACAGAATAACAGAAGAAGCCTACGGCCTGTCCGTTATTTTCAGTTGCTGCATAAGCACTGTCTGTCCAGTCCAGTGCATTTTTTTCTGGCTTTTTGAACGGGTCTTCCATATATTCAAGCATAATTTAAATAATACAGCAACAGAAGGGCGGACTGAGGGCGTATAAGCCGATCAGATTGAGAAACAATCGCAAGAAATTGCGAAAGAATATTGAAAAGGAAGGTGCATGATGGTATCCTGAAGCTACGCTGAACGTATGGGCAATCAGGTTGGATTGGATTATACTGGATAAGAGCAGGAGATATGATAATGGCTGTATCATACAACAAATTATGGAAACTGTTAGTAGATAAAAAAATGAGCAAATCAGATTTGCGAAAAAAGGCAGAAATTGCCCCTAATACAATGACCAGACTCCGTCGTGATGAAGAGGTGAGTCTTTCAATTCTCAGCAAAATCTGCAAGACCTTAAACGCAGATTTTGGGGATATTGTGGAGTATGTGCCGGATGCGGAAATCTGGGATTTGTATAACGAGAACAGGGAACTTCTGGGAAAAGACCATGTCAGGGGAGAACAACTGCCGATAGATGGATATCACATGGTGGTACATGTGTGGATTCGTAATTCTAAGGGGGAGTACCTTATCTCTCAACGCTCTGCAAACAGACCGACGTATCCCCTGATGTGGGAATGCGTGGGAGGTTCGGTCGTGAAAGGCGAAGATAGTTTATCAGGGGCAATCAGGGAAGCAAAGGAAGAAGTCGGCGTTGATTTGGCGCCGGGAAAGGGGAGGGTTCTTTTTACAAAAACACGCAAAATTATAGATGGTAAGATTTATAATGATATTATGGATGTTTGGCTGTTTGAATATGACGGAGAAGTGGATCTTGGCAACGCTGAAACGGATGAAGTGGCGCAGGCTGCATGGATGAAGCGGGAACAAATTGAGGAACTGTTTGAGCAAAAATTGTTTGTGGACACATTGGAATACTTTTTTACGGAGGTGGACAGGCAGTTACCGTTGGAGGCAAAACAATGAATTTTTTTGATTATATAAAAAATGATGCTTTTTTCAAACCGTTTACATTGAAATACAGAAGAATGTATTATGATTGTATTCAGATATTAATTGATAAAACCAAAGAATTACCGGTATTGTACGAATCAGATGCAAAAGACAGCATTACAGTTTACTTAAAGAATGCAGGGATAACAGACACAAAGAAGAATTCAGCTGATGATATTAGTGCAGCCGAAGAGACAGAAACGGAGGAGAATGGTACTGAGCTGCAATCATCGGAAATTCTTTCCTTGTTTCGAGAATGCGGTTGGTTACTGCCCCGAGAGATAGGCAGAAATGGTGAGTATGTTGTCAATATTTCAATTGACTGTAGAAGATTTATGGATTTTCTGAGGAAAATGACAGAAAAAAGTGGAGAAGGCATGATGTCAAATCGTATTTTTGCTATGTATGATATTATAAAATCTGCATTTGAGGAAGATTCTGGTCGCAGAGAGAGACCTTATACCAATATTCTTGTACCGCTGATTGATAATGAGACAGAATTAAAAAATGAATTGGCAGACTTGAAAGACAGTATTTCGAGTATTATGAAAGCGGTAATTATTTTTCAGGATATAAATAGTTTTGGGCAATTTATAATGAAAGATGAGATGCTGGACCGTTTCTTCAGTGAATATTTTTTCGTGAAAAATAATGGTTTGATTCCCTCTCAGATATCCTTCATAAAAGGAAAATTAAGGATTCTCAGACAAGAAGAAACTTGTGAACAGATGATAAAGGAATGTTCAGAAAAACTGCAATTGGATTATGATGAAGCCAGGGAGCGTGTTGAACGATATTTTGCAGAGCTTCAATATTTTTTGAGTGTTGAATATGAGACTAACATGGAATTAATCGATAACCGTATCAATAATTACTATAATCTTGCAAATACAAGAATTATGTTGATGGCGAGTAATGGTGTGAGATTGGAGGCTGTAATTAATGATTTTTTGAATACAGTGTCAAAAATGACAGAAAAGGAACAGAATGCTGCAATGGAAAAGGTTGCAGATTGTACACGTATTACCAATCAAAAATATGTTGGATACAAGTCCTTCGAAAAGAATAAACGTATAAAAAATGAGGGGGAGAATATTGGGCTCGCGGCAGTGGAGTTATCAGAAGAAGAAAAGAGAATGAAAACAGAAAGGTTGTTTAACAGCTCTCCGAATAGGTATTCTGTTGACAGGGTAAGTGCTTTTTTGGATGTACAATTGGGCAGTGAAGCTCAAATGAATCTGAAAGAAAAGGTGATTCAGTCAAAAGAGGAAATTTTGATGTATGCAGCGGCAATGCTTTATGCAAAAAATGAGGAATTTCCATATGATATTCAATTGTCGAAAGAGACTGTAAAGACAGAAATTGCAGATATTACTGACATGACAGTAATTAAGAAACAGAAGGAGTCTGTTTATGAATGATTTCAGTTTTATGAAAAAAATGAATGAAGAGGATGCATATTTATTTAAGAGATGTATCCGCAAAATGCTTGACGCAACATTTATTGTGGCTGACAAGGACGAGAAATTGTATGATTTTATATCATCAGAGTCCAATCAATATGATGTTAATACATATTTGGCGGCAATTGGGTACAAGGTTGTTGTTGAAGAAAGAATGAAGGTAGCAATGCTGCAGCAATCGGATGAAGATATAGAAACCGTCGGATTAAAGAGAATAAATTTATACCGTTTCGATGCAAAGCAGGTAAAATTATTAATGGCACTTTGGCTTTTGTTTTTGGAACGTATGGGGTATGCGGATCCGGTGCATGTAACGGTCGGTGATATTATCGATAAATGCAAAATTTATCAGATTAATATGAAACCGGCAGAGTTTAAAGATTCTTACCGCGTGTTTAAAAGGTTCAGTCTGATAGATTACAGTGACGACATAACAACAGAGGAAGGGAAAGTCCGATTGTATCCAACATTACAGTTTTGTATGGACATCGGGCAATTGAAACAGGTTATGGCGGAATATGCCCCGGATGGAGAGGATTCAGAGGCTGAGCAGGAAGATTTTCCGGAAAGTGAGGATGCAGATGAATAAAACTATTTTGCGAAATATACATTTGGTAAACTGGTATGGATTCAGCAATAGGACAATCCCTGTTTCTGAAAATCTGACATTGATTTCCGGCGAAAATGAATGTGGAAAATCAACAATATTGGATGCGATTAAGTATGCATATACAGGCGATACACAATTCAACAAGGCTACCAGTGGGTATAATACTGGCGTAGGAAAAAGAAATTTGGTTTCATATACACGATGCCTGGTGGATGCGAGTGCAGGAATATATGCAAGGCCTGCTGATAAGATACCGGTAGTGTATACACACATTGCGTTGGAATATTTTGATCAAATAAATGAGAATCCGTTTGTGCTGGGAGTAGTCATAGAAACTGCTGTTACAGACATCAGAGGCACGCACTGGTATGCCATGGATGGAAAAACAATTGCAGATATATCGTTTGTATATGAGGAAGATTCCATCATAAAACCATATGATGCTTCAGGCTTTCAGAAGAAATATGGTGTGCAGATGAAAACGAAAAAAGAAGGCATTACTTTATTTATGCAAATGATAGGACTTAAATTGCCTTATCAGGAAGTGCCTAAATATCAAAGAAAGCTTAGAAATATAATGGCATATAATCCTGCTGCAAAAATTCAGGAATTTATAAAGGAATCCGTTTTAGAAGAGCATGATGTCAATTTTGATAAATTGAAAGAAGCAAAGAAGAATATTGAACAGATAAATGGAAGCTTGGAACAGATAAATCAAGAGCTGCAGGATTTGGATTCGATATTGGCAGATTACGACGAACATGACAAGAAGGCTTTACAGCTGAAAATTGATGATATAAAAATGAAATATAAAGACCTTGTACAGTGTCAGAGAGATATTCGGGAAGCAGAGGAATTCATCAAAAAAAGTGTCATTACATGTGAAGCTTTAGGAAAGAGAATCGAGGAGCAGGATCAGGAAATAGATGATATTGACAAAACTTATTCGGAAACAAGAAGAGCGCTTCTTGATCTTGATGTGTCAAAGGCAATAGAGGCATCTAAGCAATTGATAGATACATTCGAAAAGCAGCTGGCTAAATTGAATGACGAAAAAGAAAAATTGGATATTTTTCAGCAGAAAATGCAGGAAATGGTTGTTCAATTATCGGAACTGGGAGTAACTGTACAAAATGGAAATGTACTTGGAAGATTGACATCAAAAAGTCTTGATGTGGCCGAAAAACAGAGATTTATTGATTCGCTGAAGGAAGAGATACAAGATTGCCGAGATAAATTAATTGAGAAAAATACCCTGCTGAAAAAAGAGCTGGAAATAGTGCAGATCGAATGTGAGGAACAAAATAACATTATTGAAAGCTGTAACAAAAACAGGATGGATTATTCCAACGTTGAGGAGCAGGTGGAGCTTATAAAAGAAATTAATCGTGAGCTTAAAAAACATGGTATCAGCGAAGAAGCGCATATGGCTTATGAATATGTAATAGAGCTGAAGGATGAGAATTGGAGAAATGCAATAGAAGCTTTTTTGGGGGTACACCGTTATGCGGTTATAGTGTCGAATAAGGCTTTTGACGTTGCGAATGCCGTGTTGGACAAGTCAAGGTACCGATATGTAGAACTGGTAAATACAAAGCGATTAATGTCAAAGGAGATGGATTGTGAAGAAGATTCGGTTTTTCACTATCTTACTATTCAAAATGAGACTGCGGCAAATTATTTTAAGTTTTGGTTAGGAAGAATTCATGCAGTAGATATTGAAAATGTACCTGATTACGATAATGCTATGTCGATGGAGGGAAAGCTGAGTCGTAATATGGCTGTAACCTACATTAATACGAGAAAAATCAGAAGGTATTGTTTGGGAAGTCAGGCAATAGAGCTGAATAGAAGAGCGGCAGAAAAAAAGCTGCAGGAGCTGGAAAATAAAGAAAAGGAAATTCTTTCAGAACAAAAAAGCCTGCAGGATAAATCAATATATTTGCAGGCTGGTTTAGCGTGCTTCAAGGAGTTTAATTTGAATTCTCACAAGGAGTGGGCAGAAGTATCAGTTGACTTGAATAATGAAAGGGGACATTATAATGAGCTGCTTGAGGCACAGAAAAATAATGCTGAATTTATGGCATTAAATGAGAGGGTAACTGCACTTGGAAAGCAATTAAACGCTAAGAAAAAAGAGCGTGCAGATAATATAACACAAAAGACAGTGTTAGAGACAACAATATCAGAGAAGAAGAAATCAGTTGAAGGATATAAAGTAAAGGAAGCGGCAAAACAGGCGGAATTAGATGAGGAAAGAATTTCCGGCAATTCTGCCGTAGAAGAAGCAATAGAAGAATATGACCAATATTTGTCCGGAGAAAACCAGAATGGCGGTCTTATGGTTCGTGCGACAAAGGAGAGAGTAGATCGTAGAGTGCGTCAGCTTGAAGCTGATATTAATGGTAAGCAACAAGCGTATAATAATCGAAAGCAAGAAGTAGATAAATTACCTATTGGCTTGGAGTGTGAAGCTGACTATCAGAGAAGAAGAGGCAAAATCTGGATTGATGATTTGCAGGGGATACAACAAAAACTGAAAGAACAGACAATAACTTACGAGAGAATATTTAAGAGGGAGTTTGTTCTCAGTATATATAGTACGGCAAAAGGTGCAAAGGATGATATTTCGGATATTAATAAGGAATTGCGAAAACTTCAGTTTTCTACAAAATATCAGTTCGATGTTAAAATGTTGAATGACAATTCGGATTATGCAAAAATTCTAAGATATGCAGAATATTTGCAGGAAACGAACAATATGTCTGACGGGCAGATGACATTTACAAGCCTTATGGGATATGAAAGTGACGAAGTTGAAACAAGAGAGAGGGAAATCCGGGATATTATCAATAAGATTATCGACCATAACGACATTGCGGAAATAAAGAAATTTGCAGATTATCGAAATTACATGAGTTATGAAATTATTATCAATAATGATGAGGTAAAAGATGGTAAGCTGTCGAAGCAGGTGGGATATAACTCCGGCGCAGGAACACAGATACCATATACACTTATACTATCAGCAGCATTGTCTATGCTGTACAATGTCAGAGTTAATTCAGTGCGGTTGATTTTTATAGATGAGCCTTTTGAAAAAATGAGCGACCATAATATAAAATTGATGCTGGATTTCTTTAAAAACCAAAATTTTCAGGTTATTTTTTGTGCTCCGCCAAATAAATTGGAATCTATTGGCAGTGAATGCGGCGTAATCATTCCTGTTCTTAAGATCAGTAATGATAATATGCAGATAGGAGAGATTAAGTTCCATGAGCAATAAAAACCAGATAAAGGCAATACTGGACGCACTGCTTAAAAAATATTATAACCGACAGGCAAAGAATATTACTACCAATAAAAGAATTATACTGAAGCCAACAGAAATATATAAAGATTATGATAGAAACAATGCAGATATATTAGTAAAACAAAGTATCAATGATGCTGTGTCCGAGTTGCTGGGCAGAAACTTTATAACCGCTGATTGCTTGAAATTCAGCGATGATATACAAAAAATTTATCTCTCCGAGGAAAGAATAGATGCCATATATGAATACTTAAAGGATGAGTATGGTGTGATTCCCCAAAGTGCTGTTTCAGATCAAGTGCATGAGATAGTAAAAAAGTATCTTTGTGCAGGGGAAATTGTGCAAAGCTATTGTAAAAGTATCCTTGCACAGGCTGAAGATCCAAGGTGCCTGCCAGTTCCGGAAAAGATAGAAGCGAATCTGAAAATGTTTTGTTTTTTGGAAAAGAATAAGGAAAATTTATTTGTAAGAGAAGCATCTATGCTGGTGTATGGTGATTCTAAATGGTTTGAAAAGAATAATTATGAAGATGTATGTACATTTTTGAGAACAGCCACCGGAATGATCAGAGAAGAAAGTGAAAGAAATGATGCCATACTAAGTTCCTTTTATGTTACACCGGCGGAGCAGGAAATTTTTATTAAGGGTAATTGGAAAATAGAGTGGGAGCAGTATACCCTGGATATATCAAAACTCCAGGGGGGAATAGCAATAGCATCCGGGGATATTCAAAGTATAAAAAAGATTAGTGTTAATGCGATGAGCGTAATGACCATTGAAAACAAGACATCTTTTCAAAGACTGAAAAATGGAAATTTCGCGATGATGTACCTGGGAGGTTTTGCTAGCAGACACCAGGTTGAATTTCTTAAAAAAGTTATTTCAGATAATTCAAGTGTCAGATATCAGCATTTTGGAGATATTGATATTGGCGGCTTTTTTATTCATAAGCACTTGTGTCGTGAGACTTCAAAAAAGTTTGAATTATATTGTATGGGGATACAGCAATTATGCGATATACGTTTCAGACACTGCCTGAGAGAATTGACAGAAAATGATGTGATCAGGCTTGAATCGTTAATAGATGATGCGGCATATGGAGAGGTTCTAAAATATATGAAAGAATGTAATGTAAAGCTGGAGCAGGAAATAGTAAGCTATTATCTGGAAAAGGGTGAAAATAACGGAGCAGGAGTTCATGAATATGCAGGTGCCAATGCCGGATTTAAGCAGTGAGAGAATATTTCCCGGTGGAATAAAGTCAAGGCATTGTTTGAGCAGACAGGAGCGAGTAAACAGATTGCGAGGAGAAAAAGATATGAAGATTACGCCAACACTTAATTTTGGAGGAACTTGTCGAGAGGCTGTTCAAATGTATGAAAGAGCATTAGATGGGAAAATAACTTGTTTAATTACTTATCGAGAAGCCAATGACCCGGCGTATATGCCGCTTCTTAATGAAGAACAAAAAGAATATATTTATCATGCAGAACTTATGCTGGGCAACGAAAGAATAATCATGAGTGACAATGTGGATATTGAAATGCCGGTTTGCCATTCCAACTTTCTCACAATCATGTGTGACACAAAAGAAGAGGTGCAAAGAGCGTATGAAACTATGAAAGAAGGAAGTAAAACAATATATAAAATGGAAGCCACGCCATACAGTTCCTGCAGAGTAGTTTTTGTTGATAAATTTGGAATTCGCTGGGGAATCATGACTGAGCAGACGGAGCGATAAAACATGTTTTTGAAAAAAATTCCCTGCCATAGGAGGACGGGCCATGGCGATTGTCTTTGCCTTTATGGGAGTGGTGCAGGGTTTTTATTGTGATGGTTAAGCGCGGGAATGAGAATATTAATCCCCGGGGCGCGACACTGCTGCTGGAGGGGGATGTGGTGCTGCTGTTGGGAAAAGTCAAGTGGGATATAGGCATATTGCACAAAATGGAAGTTAGTAGCTGCTAACTGCACAGACAGTTTGATGAAATTGAAAAAGTGCCTCAAAGATCAATTGACAAATTCACAGGGACGCCATATTATAATTAAGGGTTAGGAAAATCTAACCCTTGTTGATGCTCAAATAGTTAGCCCTGGCTAACTATTTATATTACATAATAGGTTAGCAAAAGCTAATCAATGCGTCAGGATGACAGAATGTCATGGGAAGAAGGAGGAAAAATGATGCCGCTTACATTGGCAGAGGTAGGAGAGAAAAATATCATTAAGCGGATTGGAGGAAAGCAGGAGGTGAAGTCACATCTTGAAACTCTGGGCTTTGTGGTGGGAGGCGCAGTCACGGTGGTAAGCGCCATCGGCGGAAACGTCATTGTGAACGTAAAGGAATCCCGTATTGCGGTCAGCAGAGAAATGGCTCAGAAGATCATGGTTTGATTCCGGGCCGGCTGTATGCGCCAAGGGCCGGAAGGAGGAACAGTAGAGAATATCAGAAAGTTAAGGAGAGCAGAGATGAAAACTTTAAAGGATTCCAAGGTGGGCGACAGTGTCAAAGTGGTAAAGCTCCACGGTCAGGGGGCAGTGAAGCGCCGTATTATGGATATGGGATTGACGAAGGGGGTGGAGGTGCAGATCCGCAAGGTTGCGCCGCTGGGAGATCCCATGGAGGTGACTGTCCGGGGCTATGAGCTTTCCATTAGGAAGGCGGATGCGGAGATGGTTGAGGTGGAGGGGCTGTAGCCAGCCCAAATAAATGGAAAGGTGAGGAAGGATAGATGGATCTGAGAATTGCACTTGCAGGAAATCCAAACTGCGGTAAGACAACATTGTTCAATTCGCTGACCGGCTCCAACCAATTTGTGGGGAATTGGCCGGGAGTTACGGTAGAAAAGAAAGAAGGCAGGCTGAAAAAGCATGAAGGGGTTATTATCACGGACCTTCCCGGTATTTATTCCCTTTCCCCTTATACGTTGGAAGAGGTGGTGGCCAGGAATTACCTGGTGGGCCAGCGCCCCGACGGGATCCTGAATATTGTAGACGGCACAAATCTGGAGAGAAACCTGTACCTGACCACGCAGCTTGTGGAGTTGGGTATTCCAGTGGTTGTGGCTGTCAACATGATGGACGTGGTGGAAAAGAACGGCGATAAGATCAATACAGCGGAGCTGTCCAGGGCGCTGGGGTGCAAGGTGCTGGAAATTTCCGCGTTGAAGGGCACAGGCGTTATGGAGGCGGCGGAAGCGGCTGTCCATGCGGCCAGAAACGAAAAGATCGTTCCCATGCATACCTTTTGCGGGTCGGTGGAGCACGCGCTTGCACATATCGAAGAGGCTGCGGTACACAATATGCCGGAGGAGCAGCAGAGGTGGTATGCCATCAAGCTGTTTGAGCGGGATGAAAAGGTACTGGAGCAGGTGAAGCTGGAAAAGAGTATTCTGGAACATATTGAGACTGATATTAAGGCTGTGGAGGAGGAGATGGATGACGATGCGGAGTCCATCATCACCAATGAACGGTATATTTACATTGCTGAAGTGATCAAAGGATGTCTGCGCAGGAAATCTGCCGGAAAGCTGTCAAACTCCGATAAAATCGACAGAATAGTCACCAACCGCATTCTGGGACTGCCGATTTTTGCTGCCATAATGTTCCTTGTATATTATATTTCCATGGTGACCGTGGGATCGGCGGCAACGGATTGGGCCAATGACGGGCTGTTCGGTGACGGCTGGCATCTCTTGGGCATTGGGTCTGCAGCTTATGAAGAAGCCGCGGAGGAATATGGCGATGCGGCTCTGATCCTGGAGGGCTACGTGGCTTATGTGGAAGAAAACGGAACGGCTCCGGCGGGAGATTTTCCTTATTGGGTGGAAGATGAGGAAACGCTGGAGGTGACGGAAGAAACAGCCACACTTGCAGAGTATGGAGAAGCGCTGGCAGTCATAGAAGAATACGGGGAAGAGCCTGATCCGGCGGATTACGGCGTATGGGTTCCGGGAATACCGGCGCTGGTAAGCGGCGGCCTTGAGGCAGCGGGAGCTTCCGATTGGCTGACAGGGCTGATCGTGGACGGTATCGTGGCAGGTGTAGGCGCGGTTTTGGGCTTCGTGCCCCAGATGCTGGTTCTGTTTTTGCTACTGGCATTTCTGGAGGCCTGCGGCTATATGGCCCGTATCGCCTTTGTTCTGGACCGTGTTTTCCGAAAATTCGGTCTGTCCGGAAAATCCTTCATTCCCATGCTGATTGGCACGGGCTGCGGAATTCCCGGCATTATGGCTTCCAGAACCATCGAAAACGAGCGTGACCGGCGCATGACCATCATGACGACCACATTTATTCCCTGCGGCGCCAAAATACCGTTTATTTCCATGGTTGCCGGCGCGGTCTTCGGCGGCTCCGCGTGGGTTGCCACCTCCGCATATTTTGTGGGAATGGCAGCAATCATTATATCCGGAATTATGCTGAAAAAGACAAGAATGTTCGCCGGAGATCCGGCGCCCTTTGTGATGGAGCTTCCGGCTTATCATCTGCCCACAGTGGGAAATGTGCTGCGTTCCATGTGGGAGCGGGGATGGTCATTTATCAAAAAAGCGGGTACCATTATCCTGCTTTCCACGATCTTTATATGGTTTACCACGTACTTCGGCTTTACGGCGGAGGGGTTCCGGATGCTGGGCGAAGAAGAAATGGATCAGTCTCTTCTGGCTGCCGTAGGCGGAGCCATTGCATGGATCTTTGCGCCCTTGGGCTGGGGAAACTGGCAGGCGGCTGTGGCGTCCATTACCGGACTGGTGGCCAAGGAGAACATTGTGGGAACCATGGGAATCCTGTATCCCGGCGGCTGGTCTGAAATTGCGGCAAACTTTAACGTTGCGGCAGGTTATTCCTTCCTGGTGTTCAACCTTCTGTGTGCCCCCTGCTTTGCAGCCATCGGCGCCATCAGACGGGAAATGAACAGCGCCAAATGGACCTGGTTTGCCATCGGTTATCAGTGTCTGCTGGCCTATGGGGCTGCGCTGGCGGTTTACCAGATCGGATCGGCGTTCACCGGCAGCCTCAACATTTTAGGCCTGATTGCGGCGGTGCTGGTCATTGGTTTTGTGGTCTATATGCTTTTCAGACCTTACGGAAAGCCGGCTCAGCCGGCCAAGGCCATGAAGCTTGCAGGATGATCCTCCGGTTCAGGGGTCTGATAAAAGAGGCAGGATGCATTTTTTCATTGCTTCATAGCTTTCGGGAGTGATGTCGTGCTCCATTTTACAGGCATCCTGGGCTGCAATTTCGGGATCTACTCCCAGATGGATCAGCCAATCCCGTAACAGGGTATGACGCTCATATACATCTTCGGCAATTTTTTTCCCTGTGGCGGTGAGACGGATATATCCGTCCTCCGCCACAGTAATGTATCCGCGGCCCTTCAGGTTTTTCACGGCGACACTGACACTGGGCTTTGAGTAATTCATTTCGTTTGCCACATCGATAGAACGCACGTCGGAAAGGCGTCTGCTTAAGACAAGTATTGTTTCCAGGTAATCTTCCAGGGATTCTTCCGATTTATGTTGAATATAGCTCATTTGACCATGCTCCTTTCCGGTGTATTGGTATCTTTATCCTAACACTTTAGGAGAAGGTTTTCAAGCTTTGGAGGCGGAAAGAACAGCGGAACTATTCTGCCGGATCTGCAGTGTCACTGTTATAGCTGCCATGTTCTCGGCGGAGAATGTAACTATCGCTGTTCCCACCCGGTCTGCCTGTACCGCGGCCAACATTTTTCCCGCCAGCATTTTTCTGGTATCGTTTCCATAGAGTGAAAGATCCCGGGGATCTCCGCTGTCCATGCCGGCCAGATGAGCACAGCCATCCACCCGGCAGCGGACAGGAAGGGAGGCATCCGGCACAGGACGGCCCTGCAGGTCAGTGCAGAATATTTCGATCAGGGCAAGCTCCTTTGGAGAAAGAAATGTTCTGTCCAGGCGGGCCGTCAGACTGATTGGGGAGCCGGTGGTGGTGACCACCCGGACTGCCGCAAGCTTTCCGTTTCGGAACCCCTCCGCCCGAAGCTCTCCGGGCTCATAGGGCACATCCCAGCATAAGTGAAGGTCGTTGGTAGTAGCCGTTCTGGGATCTTCCCTCCAATCCTCCTTCAGTCCATAGCGGGGGCAGGCATATGCTCTTCTTCCCACCAGTCGTCCGTTGCAGTAGAGAAAGACCTCCTCGCTCCCGCCACAGCTGATAGGAGTTCAGCTGCCGGAGGGGAGGGAGGGGCGGCTGATTACGGAAGCAGGTGGGGAGCAGTGTCTGATGGTTTACAACCGTATGGATCAGGGATGGGGGACTGTGGCCTTGATTCCCCTGGAGGATATTTTGAAGGAGACCAGAGACGGCGTGCGCAACATTTTGGGCATCGCAGGGGCCAGTCTGTTGCTTGCGCTGGGAATGGTTCTGCTGATTTCCGGCTATTTCAACGGCCGGATCCGAAGCCTGGCAGCGCAGACAGCCAAGATCCAGTCGGGGGATTTTAAAGGGCGTATTCAGATCCGCGGAAATGACGAGATTGAACAGCTTTCCAGGACCGTAAATAATATGACGGAGCGTCTGGAGGGGCTGGTGCAGGAGCTGTATCATAAAGAACTTTCCAGAAGAGATGCAGAGCTGTATGCTCTGCAAAGCCAGATTAATCCTCATTTTCTCTATAACACTCTTTCAGCCATCGCTTCTTTGGCTATCCGGAGAGGTGATGCTCAAATCAGTTCCCTTATCGACCACCTGTCGTCCTTTTATCGGATATCCCTGAATAAGGGAATGAAATATATCCTGATTAGAAACGAACTGGAGATCACCCGCCATTATATTGCCGTACAGCATATGCGCTTTGGAGACCAGTTTCAGGAAGTATATGAATTGGACGAGGAGCTGTACCCTTACAAAACGCTGAAGCTGATTCTGCAGCCCTTTGTAGAAAACGCAGTGAATCATGCTATGGGCACAGAGTCCGGAGTTCTGCATATTTTTATCCGCCTGTACCGCAGACAGGATGTAATCTGCTTTGAGGTGGAGGACGATGGGCCGGGGATGTCTGAGGACAAGGTAAGATACCTGGAAGCGGATCGTCCTGAAGCAGGATTCGGAATCCGTAGTGTGGATGAGCGGATCCGTCTTGCCTACGGGGAGGATTTTGGTGTCCGGATCAAAAGCGCTCAAGGGAAAGGAACTAAGGTAATGGTCACCATTCCCGTCTGAACTTCTTTGGCCGGAGAGAAAGAAAGCGCTTGGGCTTCATGATTCGGGGGCATGGGGAGGAGGTGCTTTGCCGAGGATATTTCATGGTTTCCATGGGCAGACGTTATCCCATGTGGGCTGCAGTGCTAGGGCGGTCTGGCGGTATCGGCGGTGTTTGCGGCGGGGTCAGCCTTTTTGCTTGCCTGCAGAAAATAGGAAGCGGCAGGCCGGCAGACTCCGTGAAAGGCAACCAAGACATTGACGGAATATAGTCTTTCCGAATCTGCCATATTGAAAATGCAGAAGGCGTATGCTACAATGAAGAAACAGGCCTTTTTCGCGGGAAAAGGGTCGGGGGAATCAGAGTGGAGGCGGAAGGGACAAAAATATGAAAAGCAGAAGTAAAGCAGTTCCAATATTATGCCTGACGGCAGCGCTTGCGGCAGCCCTGACAGGATGCGGAAATAAGAGTCCGCTGGATCCCAGGGATCCGGTTTCATTGACTGTCTGGCATTATTATAACGGCTCTCAGCAGGCGGCATTTGATGCTTTGGTGGAAGAGTTTAACAATACTGTGGGGAAGGAAAAGGGGATTTTCGTACAGAGCTACAGCCAGGGTTCTGTGAACGACCTGGAGACGGCGGTGAGAGATGCCATTGCCGGAAAGGTGGGGGCGGATCTTATGCCGGATATTTTCTCATCTTACGCGGATACCGCTTATGAGGTGGAGCAGGCGGGAGCGCTGGCAGACCTGTCGGCTTATCTGGAGGAGAGTGATCTGGAAAAATATGTGGATTCCTACATCGAAGAGGGGCGGATCGCCGCCGACGGCACTTTGAGGATATTTCCCACGGCCAAGTGTACGGAAATCATGATGATCAATAAGACGGATTGGGAACCCTTTGCCGCACAGACAGGTGTCACGCTGGAGGATTTAGAGACCATGGAGGGCGTGACGGCTGTGGCGCAGGCTTATTACCAGTGGACGGATGATCTGACGCCTGATGTGCCGGGGGACGGCAGGGCTTTTTATGGACGGGATGCCGTGGCCAATTATTTCATCATTGGAATGCGTCAGCTGGGAGTGGAGATTTTTCATGTGGAAAACGGAGAGATGACTCTGCATACACCCCGGGAGGAGCTTTACCGTCTCTGGGAAAACTATTATGTTCCCATGGTGAAGGGATATTTTGGGGCTTATGGCTCCTTCCGCTCGGATGACGTGAAGACGGGAGACCTGCTGGCCTATACGGGATCTACTTCTTCTGCCATGTATTTTCCCAATCAGGTGGAACAGGATGATCTCAGCTATGCCATTGACTATATTGTAATGCCGGCGCCGGTGTTTCAGGGCGGGGAGCCTTATGCCGTGCAGCAGGGGGCAGGCATGGTAGTCAGTAAATCCGATGAAAAGCATGAATATGCTTCGGTGGAGTTTCTGAAATGGTTTACAGAGACGGAAAATAATCTGCAGTTCGGCAGTGTTTCCGGGTATCTGCCGGTGAGGAAGGAAGCCAACAGCACACAGAAGCTGGATCAGGTGATCGCTGAGCGTCAGCTGTCGGTGGCGCCGAAGACTTATGACTGCCTGACAGCGGTTTTTGCCCGTATGGAGGAGCTGACGCTGTATACCAATAAGGGCTTCGCGAACGGTTCCGCTGCCAGAAAGGTGCTGGAGTATCATCTGGCGGACCGGGCGGCTCAGGACAGAGCCCGGGTGACGGCGGCAATGGAGCAGGGAATGAGTCTGGAAGAAGCTTCCGCCCCATATGTGACGGAGGAAGCTTTTGAGGAATGGTACACTTCATTTTGCGATGCATTAAAGTCTGCAGCAGGCAAGTAGGGACAACATGGACGGTAGAAAGAAAAAAAGGAAAAAGGCAACTATATTCAGGATCTTTATGATTCCCTTGATTCTCATTATGCTGATTCAGAGCGTTATCACCATCGGCACATTGGTGATTCGCAGAACCACGGACATGCTGGAGAAATATTCCGGCGGTATGATGAGCCGGATGGTGGAAAACAGGGGCGTGATCCTGCAGAATGATATGAATCAGCGTTGGGCGGCTGTTCGGGAACAGGAAGCCGCCCTGAATGAAATTCTGAGGCAGCTGCTGAAGGAAGAAGGCCTGGGGCCGGAAGAGCTGCATGATTCGGAAGAACTGAGGAGCAGGCTGCTGGAACGGTTTTTTCCGGAATGCCTGGATACGCTGAGAGGTAATCATACCACGGGCATCTTTGTTATTTTGACAGGAAAAAATATGCAGGAGGCGGGAGAGTATGACGGATTTTTTATCAGAGATTCCGATCCGGATACCAGTCCTGCCAACTATACGGATATGCTGTTGGAAAGGGGAAGCAAGCAGCTCTCCAGAACCTGGAATATTCCGCTGGATACCTATTGGACTACCAGGTTTGCCATGGCGGGACAGGGACAGGATTCGTCGGATGACTTTTTTTATGAGCCCTGGAGAGCCGGAGAGAAATATGGGGATGCGGACACCGAGGACCTGGGGTATTGGTCGCTTTCTTTTAAGCTGGAGAAGGACGCTGTGGATTCCTATGAGATGATTACATATTCGCTGCCTCTTCGATATGAGGGCCAGGTATACGCCGTGCTGGGAGTGGAGATTTCCGGCAGAAAGCTGTATGACTATTTTCCGGTGGCAGAGCTGAACGATTCTCAGCAGTCCGGGTATTTGCTGGCAGTCCGGCGGGGCGACGGCAGCTTTTATCCGCTGGTGGGAAAGGGAATTCTATGCAATATGGTATGTGCTTATGGAGATTCCTTTTTTCTGCAGGAGTCACGTTTCGACAATCTTCTGCGGGTGCAGGACATTCGGATGAACGACAGACCAATCTATGGAGTGGTCCGCCCTCTGAAGCTGTACAGCAATAACGTGCCCTATGATAATACTGACTGGGTTCTGATCGGGCTGAATACGGAAGAGGATCTCTTTGGAATGAGCCGGCAGCTTTACGTGTGGATGGTGGCTGCGGTTTTGATTGGATTGACTTTCGGTGTGTTGGGTATCTACTTTCTGGTGAGGCATCTGACCAGGCCGGTTCAGCGGCTGATGCAGTGTATCAGCCGGGGAAGCGCAGGACTCTTGGAGTTTCGTCCCTCCAACATTCTGGAGATCGATGCTCTGCACAATGTGGTAAAGGATCTCACAGACAGGCAGAAGGAGGCGGAAAATGTCCTTCTGGAGGAAAAGGAGCGTTATCGGGTGGCCTTAGAGTCCAGCAAAGACATCTTTTTCTCTTATGATATACACAAGCATACGCTGGATATTGTAAACCACAGCACCATGAGCGGATGCTGGCAGTGCGAGGAATTTGTGAGCGGATTTATCAATCCTATACATATTTATGAAGAGGACAGAGACCGGGTCATCCAGGTGCTTCAGAGCAGGGAAGATATGCTGTATGCGGAATTCCGCCTGAAGTGGCCTGTGGATGCGGAGTATGCATGGGTGGCGCTGACAGGCACTGCTGTCTACGACACGGATGGAAAACGGTGGAAACTGGTGGGCAGCATCCGGGATATTCAGGAGCAGAAGGAGAGAGAGGAAAAACAGCTTCGGAAAAATATGATGGACGGCGTTACGGGTCTTTATGCCTTTGACGCCGGCATGAAGTGCCTGCGGAAGTGCAGAAAGAGCCGGGACGGCGGGGTTATGGCAGATCTGTTCCTGCATGGGCTGAAGGAGGCTAATAAGAAAAACGGTATTGTATTCGGTGATTTGATTCTGGAGGAGACAGGAAATCTGATCCGCAGCTGCTGTGAGGAGCTTGCCGGGCGGACCGGGGCCTCTGTAGAGGCCATTCGTCTGAACGGAGAAGAATTTGCAGTCTGGCTGGGGGACCCGGCAGGGGAGTATGCGGCAGAATTTGTGAAGGAGCTGCAGAGAAAAGTGGCCGCCGCTGTGGACGCGGAAATGTTCCATGTGGAAATGCAGGCCGGCCTGGCCCGGGCAGAAGGAGAGGAAAGCGTGGAAAGGCTCATCCGCATGGCAGTTCTGGCCCGAAGCCTTGTGGTGCCCGGAGCGGGAAGGCAGTATGGCTTTTTCAGTGATGTTCCGGAATCGGAACGAAAGAAACTTCCGCCGCTGCAGGGGCGTGAAATAAACACCCTGGATTATGAGGAGGATGTGAGCCTTGTGAGTCTGGCGCTGAATCTGTTTGGTAAGGGAGAGGATTTTGCCGCGCAGATGAGTTTGATGATTCGAAAGATCGGAAAGGTCTATGAGGCAGACAGCGTGCTGGTGTCCGTGCTGCGGGCTGACTTTAATACCAATTATCTGGAATACCAGTGGCACAGGACCCGGGAAGCGGTCAGCGAGAACGTGAGACAATATACGGAAGAAGAGATAAAGGCCTTCCATGACTGGATGGGGCAGGAGGAGGTGCGGTATTTTTCGGCATCAGACAGCAGACAGGCACGGGTTCAGATTTTCCTGAGCGTGGAGCCGGGGCAGTCCGGGGTGGTGCTGCCAATGTATGACAGCGGAACCTATATGGGCAACATTTGTATTCTGGGGCTGGAGCCGGAAATCCTGGAAAACGCCGAGGAGTACCAGAATCTGGCTGAGCTGGGCAGGGTGGTACAGGGGCAGCTGAACCAACGCCAGCATGACATAGCCAGTAAGGCGAAGTCGGATTTCCTGTCCCGTATGAGTCATGAGATTCGAACTCCCATGAACGGAATCATCGGTATGACGGCCATTGCTCTGCAGCAGAATCAGGAGCCGGAGCGGATCATTGACTGCCTTCAGAAGATTCAGTCCTCGTCAAACTACCTGCTGGGGCTGATCAATGATATTCTGGATATGTCCAGGATCGAGAGCGGCAAGATGAAGCTGGAGCCGGTTTCCTTTGATATGAATGAAATGCTGGATACCGTGAAGGAGCTGATCGCACCTCAGGCGACGGCAAAAAATATTGAATTCATCCAAAATATTAGTCTTACCAACAGATGGTTTGAGGCGGACAGCATGAGAATCAGCCAGGTGCTGATCAATCTGCTGGGCAATGCGGTTAAATTTACGCCTGAGTATGGCAGAGTCACCTTGACGGTGCAGGAGCAGCCGGCAGATGCAAAGAGCGGAGATGAGATTTTTGTGTATTTTGCGGTACGGGATACGGGTATCGGGATTCCCAAAGAGGATCAGCAGAGAGTGTTCCGATCCTTTGAGCAGGCCTCCGGCGTGAACCCGTCCAAGCAGCAGGGAACAGGGCTGGGGCTTTCCATCAGCAGCCGTCTGGTGCAGATGATGGGGAGTCATATCAAGCTGGAAAGCGAGCCGGGTGAAGGAAGTACCTTCAGCTTCATGATTCCTTTGAAGCCGGGTGAAGTATGCGAAACGCCGGTCTCGGAGGAGGAGATTTCCTTTGAGGGCTTCCGGATTTTGGTGGTGGAGGATAATGAGCTGAATGCGGAGATTGCCCAGAGCCTGCTGGAGGAGCGGAATTTCAAGGTGGAGCTGGCCTGTAACGGCGCGGAGGCCGTGGAGCGTATCCGCACTACACCCCCCGGTACCTATGATGTGATTCTGATGGACATTATGATGCCGGTGATGGATGGCCTGGAGGCTACCCGGGCTATCCGGGGAATGGATAGGCCGGATTGCCGCACCATCCCCATTGTGGCCATGTCCGCCAATGCCTTTGACGATGACCTGAAAAAGTCGGTGGAATGCGGCATGAACGGTCATTTGTCCAAGCCTGTGGAGGTGGAGAAGCTGTACCGGACCCTGGCGGAGGTGATCCGGGGAGGCGGAGAGCATTAGGAGAGATCCCGGTCCTGAACTGGTTTGCGGGCCGGGATTCTTTTTACAGTGTTATGCCCAAAATCCGCTGGGCATTTTTATGGAATATCAGCTCCATCTGGTTTTCCGTCAGCTTTTCCTGCAGAACAGCCTGCACGTACATACGTGGGTTGCAGATGTTTTTCGTAATTTTCACGCTCCCCGGGGTGCGCTGCAATAAAAGTGACGTTTGGATGTGCCGCAGCCATTTTGTCCATTTCTGCCTGTTCGTCCGGCAGGGTATGGTAATTGACTGTCATATGGAAGGCTTCTGCAGTATCCAGAATTTCGGCAAAGGCTTGATTTGAGTAATTACGCCAGCCATGCATGTAAGGGACAAGCTCTCCGATTAGACGGATACCCTGTCCGGCATATAGGGCGATTTCTTCACAGGATTCTTTGACAAAATCAAAGGTTCTTTGTTAAAGGATCAGGATCGAACGTTACTATTTGCGGCGAAGCCGTGAATTAACTAACGCTGCAGAAAGAGTAAATATTTATCTGCAGAAGCTCTCGACAAAACCTGGAAAGTCCGGTACAATGAATGAAAAATGAACCGGATAAGGAGAATACAGCTTATGAAACAGGATATGATTGTGATTCTGGATCTGGGCAGCACACAGAATACTGTGATCGCCCGAATGATCCGTGATCTGGGTGTGTACAGCGAGATACATCCTCATGATATTACCGGACAGGAGCTGAAGGCTCTTCCCAATGTAAAAGGTATCATATTAAACGGCGGCGAGAACCGCGTGGTGGACGGACAGGCAGTGGAGGTAAGGCCGGAGATATACCAACTGGGGCTTCCTGTGATTTCTGTGGACTATCCTCAGTCTCGATGTGCTGTCAAATACCAGGAGCTTCCGGATCAGGAAATACTGAAAACATTTCTTTTTGAGGAATGCAAAGCGGAAGCTAACTGGAATATGAAGAATTTTATTGCAGACCAGGTGGAGCTGGTACGCCGCCAGGTGGGGGACAAAAAGGTGTTGCTGGCGCTGTCCGGGGGAGTGGATTCCTCGGTGGTGGCGGCTCTGCTTATCCGGGCTGTAGGCCAACAGCTGGTATGTGTCCATGTGAACCATGGATTGATGCGCAAAAACGAATCCGAGAGTGTGGTAAAAGTATTCCGGGATGAGCTTCACGCCAATCTGGTCTATGTGGATGCCTCCGAGCGTTTCTTGGGAAAGCTTGCCGGAGTTTCCGATCCGGAGCAGAAGCGCAAGATTATCGGCGGAGAATTTATCCGCGTATTTGAGGAAGAGGCCAGAAAGCTGGAGGGAATCGATTTCCTGGGACAGGGCACCATCTATCCTGACATTATCGAGAGCGGCACAAAGACCGCAAAGATGGTTAAATCTCATCACAATGTGGGCGGTCTGCCGGAGGATCTGAAGTTTGCGCTGGTGGAGCCCTTGAAACAGCTTTTCAAAGATGAGGTGCGCGCCTGCGGCGTAGAGCTGGGACTGCCCCATGATATGGTTTATCGTCAGCCGTTCCCCGGTCCCGGGCTGGGGGTGAGGTGCCTGGGCGCCATCACCAGAGACCGTCTGGAGGCAGTGCGGGAATCCGATGCGATCCTCCGGGAAGAGTTTGCAAAGGCCGGGCTGGATAAAAAGGTGTGGCAGTATTTTACTGTAGTGCCTGACTTTAAGTCTGTAGGAATGAAAAATAATGCGCGTGTGTTTGAGTACATGGTGATTCTGCGGGCCATCAACACGGTGGACGCTATGACGGCTTCCGTGGAGAAGGTGGACTGGGAGGTGCTGGAGAAAATAACGAACCGCATTCTGGCAGAGGTGCCGGGCGTCAACCGGGTTTGTTATGATATGAGTCCGAAGCCCCCGGCCACCATTGAGTTTGAGTACCTCACCGGCTTTACCAGCCTGTTCCAGCCCCCGCACACGGTGGCCTACCAGCTCTATGTGGAGGAGGGCATGCCCTCCCTCTCTGCCCTGGCCGGAAGCCAGGGCTACAACACAACCGCTTTTCACCCCTATAAGTCCTCCGGCTGGAATCGGGTGCTGGCCTATCAGTATCTGGAATTCGACCGGCAGATGTATGAAGAGGATGTGCCAAACCCTTACATGATCCGAAATTATATCTCTGACAAGTCGGATTATGAGATGATTTACCAAACGACGCAGGCGGAGGATTCCAGCTTTTTCTTTAATGTTACCATGCAGAACCACAGCGGGTATGCTCAGGGATGGCGCAATTTGGATCGAAGCATTCAGCTGCCCGATCATTTGAAAACAGCGGACCGGACTGCGGAACAGTTTTTGGCTCTGATGCGGGAGAGCGACCAGGCTTTGGAGGAACTGATTTCTTACTACAGCCAATGTGATGAACCTACCTTGGTGGTCTTTTTTGGGGATCACCAGCCTCCTCTAAACAATGCGTTTTACGAGGCGCTGTACGGCAAAAAGCTGTCTGAGCGTACTACCCAGGAGGTCTTACAGCAGTACGCTGTTCCCTTCTTCCTCTGGGCCAACTACGACATAGAGGAGCGTCAGGATGTGGTAATCAGTCCCAACTATCTGGGGGCGCTCACCGCCCAGACAGCCGGCTTGCCTCTGACAGGATATATGGAGTTTCTGCTTCAGATGTATGAGGTGCTGCCTGCCATTACTCCTGTGGGCTTCGTAACCGGAGATGGGCAGTTTTTATCGAAATCGGAGCTCAGTGAAGAGCAAAAGGAATGGCTGTGGAACTATGAGGTGCTCAACTACTGCGGCATGGTAGACCTGTTTGATGAAGCGCGGCCCATGTTTTTTGCGCAGGAATCGCTTAGCTAAAGCAGAAATAGGGACGGTTTGATATATCGGTTCACCTGCATATTCTGTTTGGGTTTTGAGGTGTATTTTTCTCCTTTACTGCATAGAATGGCTGAAAAGGGGGCGGAAACAGTGGAGGAACGGCTGGAAATGCGGGGCGGAGGAACTTTGGCTCTGCGTCAGGAGGGAAACAGGATACACATGGAGGCAGAGCGCCCCGCAGATGGCCAGGGGCTTTATAAGGCATGGCTCCATGGCGACCATGGTGGAAAATATCTGTTGGGCACTCTGACCCCCGAGAATGGACGGCTGAAACTGTACCGGGTCGTGTCTGTTGGGGCGCTGGAGCGGGCTGGATGCTGGCCTCAGTTTTGGGCAGAAGCTCCGCTGGCGTTCTCCTTCCACGGACAGCCGGCCGGGAAATGGTACTGCGAACAGCACCCGGATCAGCTGGTGGCGGATCCGATCCTCAAAAGTTTGCTTGGGAGCTCCATGCTCTGCAAAAAAGAAGAGGACGGCTTTTCCCTGGCCGCCCCCTTTCGCATAGACAGCCCTACCCCCTTAAACACACTGTTCTGTCTGGCTTCGGTAGAACGCTGGGACGGCCGGACCCATCTGGTCTGGAAGTTTGACCAGGAAGGAAATCCTCAAATACCGAATAAAATAGAATGCACTGGGCAGACTAACCGCCAGTAACGGGGAGTTTCCCGAGTATAAAGGAGGTTGCCTCTATGCCAAACTTGACGACCAAGGAGTTGACAGCTCTGTCCGACCAGCTGGATTTTGAACGGGTACTCCACTGCAAGTACCTTTCCGCCGTCCAAGAGAGCCAGGACCAGGAGCTTAAAACCCGTTTTCAGTCCTGTGCCGATCTGCACTTGCAAAATTACAACACCCTGCTGGGACATCTGCGCTGAAAAGGAGAAACACACAATGAACGATCAGGAGAGAATCACCGATTTTATTTGCAGTGAAAAGAAAATGAGTGCGAACTATGATACGTTTGCCTCCGAATGTGTCAACCTATCCCTCCGAGACGATTTTCTGAACATTTTTCATCAGAGCCACCAGACACAGACCGACTTGTTTCGACTGGCCCAGGAAAAAGGCTGGTATCAAGTGGAACAGGCTC
>OFGC01000639.1_pt1 | contig 32125 bp, 23 predicted proteins | sample 1521691 | NCBI WGS metagenome assembly OFGC01 (sample SAMEA3504121, study PRJEB24116) | mouse gut metagenome | biome: mouse gut; feature: mouse-associated habitat; material: faeces | place: Denmark | collected 2011
GCTTTGCCGGGTCTGGCAGACACTCCGCAACACGTTCTGCCGGCATAAAAAAGACGCTCTTTACAGGGTAAAGAGCGCCCATGTGCGGGGAGAGACTCGCACAAAGCATATTGGTCGAGCTGGGACAAGTCTACCATAATTTACCAGTCAAGTCAATGAGAAGTTTTGCCGTATATTGTCAAGAAGGGGATATTTTATGCTGATCATCAACGGAACGGTCCACAGAATGGATGGGCCAGTCATTGAAAACGGTTTTGTCGCCATATCCGGAAGTAAAATTGCCCAGGTCGGGCCCATCGAGAACTGCCCAAAAAACTGGACGGGAGATGTTTTTGACGCTCAGGGGGGACACATCTCCCCCGGTTTCATCGACACCCACTGCCACTTGGGCATGTTTGGGGACGCTCTGGGCTTTGAAAGCGACGATGGAAATGAGGAAACCGACCCCTGCACCCCCCATCTTCGGGCCATTGACGCCATCAACCCTCTGGACCGCTGTTTTTCTGAGGCCCGGGAGGCAGGGGTAACCACCGTGCTCACCGGACCTGGGTCCGCAAACCCCATCTCCGGGGAATTCGCCGCCATCAAAACGGATGGACGCTGGGTAGACGCTATGGTCGTCAAGGCTCCGATTTCCATGAAACTGGCTTTGGGTGAAAACCCAAAGCAGGTCTACCACAACCGGGACGAGACCCCCGTGACCAGAATGGCAATTGCCGCGATTATTCGTGAAAATCTGCGTAAAGCTCTCGAATATGGGGAAAAACTGGACAAAGCAGACGAGGATACCGATCCGCCCGACTACGACGCCAAGCTCGAGGCCCTCCTTCCTGTAGTCCGCGGGAAACTGCCGGTCCATATCCACGCTCACCGTGCAAGCGATATCGTTACAGGAGTGCGAATTGCGCGTGAATTTCATTTAAAGTGTGTCATTGTCCATGGCACCGCCAGCCACTTGATTGTGGATTTTCTTCAGGAAGAGGGAGTCCCGGTGATTACCGGCCCCTGTTTGGGAGACCGTTCCAAACCGGAAGGCCCGGGATCCGCAAGCTCAAGTACCCTGAGCATTGCGCCGGCCTTAGACTATATTGAAGAAAACTACATGAATAAAATTTCCGTGGACGAGCTGGCCTCCCTGTGCCACCTGAGCACCGTCCATTTCCGGCGTGTTTTCCAGAATATCATGGATACAAACCCTATAGATTACATTGCAGGCGTCCGCATCATGAACGCCTGCAACCTGCTGCACAGCACAAACCTGTCCATCCTCACCGTGTCCGAAATGTCAGGCTTCCGCACCCTGAGCAACTTTAACCGCCACTTCAGTGAGATGATGTGTCAGACGCCCTCGGACTTCCGCAGGCAAATGCTCTCCGGCTCCACCGAAAAACGCCCCGACATGGTAGAGTATAAGGGTTGGCTGTAGTTACCTAAAAGCCGAATTTCACAAAGCACCAGGAATCCGTCCAGATCCCTTTCCCCCGGAGATATTCCGGCTCCGTCCAGCCCCCTGTATCCCCGAAGGTATCCGGCCCCACGGAATAGGATTCTCCGCCCGCAAAATGGTGCGGCCCCAGAAGATTTCTGTTAGTTCCCCCAAAACGGTACACGATTCTGTTTGTGCCCTCCTGAAGATACTCCGTGATATCCGTCTCAAGGCTGCCTCCGGCAAAGGTCCGCACCTCCTGCCCGTTTACCAGAATGGTCATCACTGCACAGTCCGGTTTTCTGTCCAATTCCAGAATATAAAGCTTGTCTCCCTTCTCCGGAATCTCGTACTCCTGCAGCAATTCCAGCTTTCCCGCATAGAACTGCAGGCCCTGCCTGGAAAAATCCCCCTTCGCCAATTCCCCGGGCAATTCTCCCAGATAAAATTTTCCCTCCGTCACGTAGGCATTCCGCTGGATTTCCCGGCAGGGCGCTTCATCGTATACACCGAACCCGCCGCACAGATATATGCTCTCCAGCTCCGTGCCATAAGTAAGCTTATTTAACTCCGTCTCCATGACCCCTTCTCCAAACAGGGCGTCATAGACCCTTTGCTCCTGCCGAAACCGGGTTCTTAACCGAATTTCATTTCCGCCCCTGCGAAGATACCCGTCCACCCGGGCCCTTCGGAAGGAGGAATCCCTCCAGAAGCCTTCATCCTCAAAGCAAAGCCCTTCTCCATTGATCTCTATCTCGTACTGCTCCGGCGACTCCAGCACAAGCCACACCGGCGCTTCCGGGCCGGGACTGAAACGGATATCACAGTGAAACCTCAGCTCCACCCATGCGTCCCGTCTCTGCTCCAGAAGCTCCTTCATGATCCTGATCACAGCCTTCTCCGGCTTCCACTCTCCTTCGTCCACCCGATATCGGGCACGGTCCAGGGTAATGGAATTCCAGTCCATGCTCTGTACCTTAAGACGCCGGTCAGGCACTATCACCTCTCTTTTGCTTTCGCAGACAAGCACCGCCGCTTCCGCCCCATGCAGCTTCAGCCAAAAGACGCTTCTGCTCCCTTCCCGGAGGCTCTCTATCCCATGCTTTTTATATTCCCAAAGGTCCCACCGGCAAACCGGATCCCTTCCTTTCATCTTTATTTTCAATACCCTGTCCGTGTCCCTGTCCAGATTCGCCAGAAAATAGATCCTTCCGCTCCGGCCCTCCCGGCACATCACATGGATATCCCGGGCCTCCCTGCCCGATTCGTCCAAAATCCTGATATCACAGGGACTATATTCACTCATCTCCGCTAGAATAACATCTCCGTCGCCTGAAAGCACCAAAGGTTCCAGCCTCTTTGGAAGCTCCGGAGCCTGTCTTCCCTCTAACAGCCAGGGCAGCCTTGAAGCTTTGCTGTAAACCCTTCCCCCTGCCCGGGCAAACTCCTCCAAAAGCTCCAGGGTGCGTGTGTCCATGGAGTACAGCAGAGGCAGCACCACCGCCCTGTACCTGCACTCCCCCACCTGCAGCATTCCCTGTTCCGTGACCAGCCCCAGCCGTGCCAGCATGCCTTCATCCACATAATGATAAGGCAGATGCAGACCGGAAAGCTCCAGACTCACAGCCTCCAGAGATTCGTCCAGAGCAAAAGTGCGCCGGCTGTCCCGTTCCGAAAAGGCAGTCCAGGCGGAACGGATGGGATGAAGGATGCAAATGTCCACGATCTCCCTTGTCCCGGCAAAAAGCTGACCGATTCTGCCAAAATAATCATTCAGCTTCCTGTACTGCTCCCAGTAAGGCTGCTGATAAAACAGGGAAGGCGGATAGTCCCTCTTTCGGCTGCCGCGCAGAGTATAGCCCTCCAGGTGCTGGCAGATCAATGTTACCCCGTTTACCATCTGCCAGTGGGCTATCCACTTCAGCTCCTCAAATCCTACATTCCATCCGCATAAGGCAAAGGTTTCCGCCGCCGCCTGCTTTTTACCCGTCTGAGCCGCCGCCGAGCTGACCTGCCTGGGAATCAGCGGACTTCCTATCTTTCTCCCCAGCCAGTCCATCCCCGGCACGGACATATATTCATAGTGGGGCATAACCCCCGCAGAGCCATGCATCTGGGAAAACAGGGAATCCTCATTCAAAAAATGTCCCGTAAACCCCAGTCCGTTTTCTCTGCACCATCCGTACAGCTGCCCTGTGTAATTTTGCACAAAAAGCCGGCTCACCAGGCTGTAAAAATCATACCTCACCGCCTCTGCGTCCTTCACATCAAAAAAGAGCGCCGGAAGCCTTTCTCTCACCGAATAACCGAAGGCCGCCTCAAACTCCTTTTCCAGAATTACAGACCAGGGGATATTCTCCCGCTTAACCTGAGGCTCGTCCGTGAAAAAGCCTCCCAGCTTCCCCCATGCCTCCCCGGACAGACTCTCCTTATACTTCTGATGCGTCAGGCGGATAAAGGCTTTTGTGGTCTCGGGGTTCAGCAGATCCACATACCCGGGGTTAGAGCGTACCACAATGGCGAAGGAAGGACCTGCTTCCACATCCTCATAAGCTCCGTCCTCCCCCAGACGGAAACGGAGCAGGATCTCATCCTGCTCCGATACCTCTTCCCCGGGCCGGCATTCCAGCCAGGTGATCACCGTTTCCGGATATTCCTTCTGGACCTGTCCGCCTGCGAAGCCCGACGGCCAGCCGTCCTCATCATATCCCCAGGGAACCAGGCCCTTTTCACTGGCATATCTGATACAGTCCTGTGTGACTTCCATCCATTTCTCCGACAAATATTTTGTGGAGAGTCCTGTCCGGGCATGCATGAAAAAGCCTCCGATTCCGGCCTTTGCCATTTCATCGATCTCTTCCCTGCACAGCTGCGCCTCCAGCCCGTCATTCCACGACCAAAGGGGGTGGGGGCGAAACCGGCTCTCCGGCTCCTTTATTTCGTCCCATATTCTTTTCAGTTCGCCAATATCTCCTTTTTTTCCCATATTTATACCTCTTTGTTAATACAACACTCCTTTTTCTTAAACCTCCGCCACAAGCAGCTTCAGCCCAAGACGCTCCAAAGCCTCCCTTTTCTGCAAGGGCAGACCGCTGTCAGTAATGAGCCTGTCAATATCCGCAAAGGAGGCAAAGCCCACGTGGGCGCTGGCCGAGAACTTGGAGGAATCACACAGGATAATGGTCTCGTCGGAATTTCCTATGGCGATCTCATCCATCCTGGCCGTGTCAAAATCTGTGGTTGCAAAATATCTCTTCATGTCACAGCTGTCCGTTCCCAAAAAGCATTTGGTAAAATGCAGCTTTCCGATAACAAGCTCTGTCAGATACCCGGCAAAATCCTTTCGGTGAGCCCGATATTCCCCTCCGATCAGGGTAATGGGCACAGCGGATGCCAGCACCTCAAAATTTGCCAGGGAATTCGTGTACACCCTTATATCAAAGGGCTTTTCCTTAATTCTTCTGGCCAGCTCCACGCAAAAGCACAGTACCGTAGTCCCTGTATCGCAAAACAGCACATCACCTTCCTTCAGCAGATCGCAGGCCTTTGAGCCTATGGCGTCCTTTTCCTCTATGTAGGTCTTTACCACCTGCTCAAAGGAATACTCCGACGGATTTTTTACAGGAAGCCGGATACCGCCGTGGACGCGGATCGCCTCCCCCTCCTCCTCCAGCCGGGAAAACAGCCTCCGGGCTGTTGATTCGGAAATCTGCAGGAGCGTCATAGCCTCGCCAAGCTCCAGCCTCCCCTTCAACTTCAGTCTGTTCAGCAAAACCTCATCACGATTACTGTCCATTTCCTTTGTTCCTTCCGTATAATTATAGTAGCCTCTTCATTTTATGATCATACCATCAATTCCTCGTTCTGTACATAGTTCTGATCGATTCATTCATTCTATATTGACTATCGAACGTTTCAGTCTTATAATGGGTATGCAAAAACAGTCAGGAATCATCCACAGTAACCGAAAGAGAGGAAATATCATGGCTCTTCTATCCAAAACACCCCACGACTGCCATTTCTACCATGAATTTATAAAGGATTTTCTTCCCGAAAGCATCATTGACTGCCATACCCACATCTGGCTTCACCGCTTTATGTCCGGGGAGGCCGCCGGACGCTCCTGCCTATGGCCCCAGATGGTGGCCCGGGATAACTCCGTTGAAGATCTGTTTCAGACCAACCTGGAGCTTTTTCCCGGGAAAAAGGTATATCCCGTTCTGTATTCCCACGTGAGCCCGTCCCTGGATACCCTGCAGTCCAATCGATATGTGGCGGACTGCGCCAAACGTTACCGGCTTCCGGCTCTCTACCTGTCCCGGCCTGAGGAGCCTCTGGAGCAGATCGAACAAAATGTGGCGGAAGGCGGCTTCTGCGGACTGAAGGTCTACCTGGAATACGCGCCTTCCTACATTCCCGCCAACGAAATCAGAATCTATGACTTCCTCCCCAAGGAGCAGCTGGCCCTGGCGGACAAACACGGCTGGGTGGTTCAGCTCCACATCGCCCGCCCAAGACGGCTTGCCGACCCCCTAAATTATGTGCAGCTTCTGGAGATCGAGCAAAATTATCCGGGCCTGCAGCTTTTGGTGGCCCACCTGGGACGCGCTTATGCGGACGAAGATCTGGGGGACGCCCTGGAATATCTCAGGCATACGGAAAAGACCGTATGGGATTTCACCGCAAATACCAATGCCTACGTAATGGAAAAGGTTCTCTCATATTTTGGCCCGGAACGCTTCATATACGGCTCCGATTTCCCGATCTTCCGCATGAAAGCCCGCAGAGTTGTGGAAAACGGCTTTTACATCAATGAGATTCCTGCCGGTTCTCTGGGCGATGTGTCCACTGACCCTCATATGCGGGAAATCCCTTATCCCGAGGCGGAAAAAATCACCTTTTTCATCTATGAGGAAATTGCAGCCTGCAGGCGGGCTGCCCACAGACTACAGCTGTCCCACAGTGATATCCAAAAAATCTTTTATGACAACGCCGCCCGGATTTTCCATATATCCGGCTGAGCCCTCCCCGTCTAAGCAGGGCAGCCTATGGTACCAGAAGCCTTTTCTCTATGCCCAGGAAATCAGCCAGATATTCCATACACTCCAGGCTCCCGCCATAAATCAGAACACTGTGGTGGGTGCCGCCGGTCTGGCTGAACAGCTCCAGAAAACGCTCCAGGGGCACATCCGGACGAAACCAGCCGTTCACCGCCTCCTCCATGCTGTTTTCACCTGCTATTGAAAGCATTTCACCGGCAGCGGCTGTCAGCAGGTATTCCCCTCCGCCCAAAGGAGCAAGATTTACAAACACCGCCCGTCCCGGTTTCATGGTTCTGTATGCCACGGAAGGATTTTCCGCATCGGTAAACGGAAAGGGCTTCTCCTGTAAAATCGGCTTTCCTACGGCGACCCGGTAATTGAACTCACCCATATGGCTTAAAAATGCGCTTCCGCTCCTCCAGTCAGGACAGAACATTTCCGTAAAGGTCACATCAGAAAATCCCTGCAGCAGCGCGCCTGTAAAAGCCGCCGTCAACACATCTCCCTCACCGGCATAACCGATTCCCCGCATCATGGCCTTGCTGCATTCCGTAAAAGGCATAACCGGCAGGCCGGGATTGCTTCCTGCAGTGGCCAGAAAGTTCACGGTAAACGCCGTCAGCTGTTTTTCCTCCAGCCATCTGCGGACCGCCAGACCGGTTCTTTGGCTGCGGTCATATACCTGCCTGGTAAGCTGGGGCCGTATCTCAAAAAACGCCTGATCCTCCTGGTACTCTTCCTGAATCTCCTGTTCCGTCACGGCCTTGATTCTCCGCTCCCCCTCCGTAAAGTCGTAGCGAACGGTTTCAATGCCGAATCTGCGCTCCAGCTCCCCAAAGTCAACCTGAAAATCCCCCATACCGTGAAAGGGCTCCCCTATAAGCCCCACCCTGGACCGGCAGAACAGACGGACTATTCCGGCTGCCCTGGCCGCTTCCGCCAGACGCGCCATCACATCCGAATGCTCCATATGCCCGGCGAACACCCGAAACAGCTTATGGTTCCTCACCAGTAAATTGCACATGTCCTGTACTCCATGAATACCGTGATTGAGCATCAGCTTCCCGGCGTCGGTGGTCTGGTCATAGACATAATCCGGCGTGGTGTCCAGCACCAATATCGGAACCTGAAGCCTCTTAAGCGCTTCTTGTGATTCCAGAGACGGGGAATAGGCCAGATGCAGCGTCACCACCGCATCCACCTCCCTGTCCTCAAACATTTTTACTGCCGCCAGAAATTCCTTCTCCAGCCGGCACACAGGCGCGTCCACTACCTCCAGTCCTGCTTCTCTCAGCTTCCCGGCAGCCTTTTCGTGAAACGCGTCAATGTCCGGACGGATTTCCGGCACCGTCTCATCATACAGCTCCAGATAAAAGGGCAATAACCCTACTTTCGCCTGATTCACAATTACACCTCCGTGTCAGCTCCTTCAAAAAGGATGCTCCTATTCTCCGATAATCGTCACCTGAATCGTTCTCTCATGAGATCCGGTCTGGTCCCAGTCGATAAAATGAATACGGCCAAAGTCCCCCAGATCCATCTCCCCGTTCTCCAGTATAATCGTTTCGCTCCTGCCGATAATGGAAGACCTCAGATAAGCATCTGCGTTATAGCAGGAAAAGGCATCCTCCCCCTGCTCCCGGGCATGAGCCAGCGCCTTATCCCCGGGATAAAGATACATTCCCTCATATCGGCAGGTGGGAATCCATTTTTCAAACACATTGACCAGATCCTGCTGCAGTGTTTCCAGCCCTGTCATTGACATGTCAAAGGCACATTCCTGCGTGATGACGGCACAGGTGGTATATTGGGAGCCTACCACCGCGATACCGTCCCGAACCTGAGACGCAGATACAATTTTCCGCACATGCTCCGTCACATCATGAAAACTGACACCGCGGTCAGTGGTCTGTACTGTAAAAGCTTCTCTGTAAACCATAGCGTACCTCCTCAACTCCTCTGTTTCGCAAGATCATCGGCAGCCCGTCTGACAGCCGCGATCATTTCATCAATCATGGCAATGGGATCCCGGGCGTTCATAATGCCGGACGCTGCTCCTGCCGCCTCTGAGCCGGCCATGATAAAATCGTAAACCTGCTGTCCGTTTGTAATGCCTGCCGCCTGCTCCACCATGATATCCGGGTATATTTCCTTGATCACACGGATGGATTCCTTCACATAGCTCATGGGACTGACACCGTTTCCGCCGCCGATCACCTCCGTGGGCTCCGGATTAATAATATCCGGATGAAGCTGGGCCACAGCCTTGGCCTCCTCCAGTGTGTCTGCACAGGCAAATACAATAAAGTCCAGCTCTCTGGCTCTTTCAATAGTAGCCTTCATCTGCGGCAGACTCATGGGCTTTTCACAATGGTTAATCACCACCCCCTGCGCGCCCGCCGCCTTCAGCCCCTCTGGCAAAATATCCGCCATACCTCTGCCCGGCCTCAGTGTATCCATGTAAGGCGCCAATATGATCAGACGTTTTGTGTTTTCCGCCACCCTGCGGATTTCCGTGCAGGGTGTAATAAAAAGCACGTCGATATCATACTTTTCCGCCGCTGCATCCGCGGCCCTGGCATATTCCAGAACCTGATCGCCATAAATGTAATTTTTGGTCCCAATTTCAAAGTACGGTGTTCGAATTTTAACTGCCATAGGTCCCTCCCTTCCCTGTCTGCCCTTCGTTTTCCTGTTTTTGTAATTGCTTCCTGCCTCTCACAATGATCCTTCAAAGTCCCCTTTAAATACAGGATACAATTGATTCGATCATTTGTCAACATAAAATGACCGAATCTGTCATTTTATATAATACTGCATGAATGTTTCAGCAATTAAAGAGCTCCTATAATGGGGCATAGACCAAACATCAAGCGGCAAGAAAATCTGGATAGTGAAAAGACCAATCTGTACAAGACAAATTGGCCTTTCCAAATATGATTTGCTGATTCCCGGCAATCCATTCCTTTATTCAAATACTCAAGCTGCTAAATATCCATATCGTCCAGCCATTCCTCCAACGCTTCCTTTTCAGTCTCCGCCTCAAACCGTTTCCCTTCCATCCAATATACCGAATCCGGGCATAAGGTGCGCAGATGATCTGCGCTGGAGCCAATACCGCTGCTGTGAGAAGTACAGAAAGGAACAATTGTTTTTCCTGAGAAATCCCCTTCCAAAACAGCACATTCGCAGGCAACTGTTTTTCGTCTCTTTCCCTACGGTTTCCAGAGAAGAACAATTCCATCCTCTGCCGGAAGGCAAATCCGGCCTGTAGCAGGTACCTGCACGGTCTCTCCGGTCCACAGGTCAGTGTATTCTCCTGCCGGAGCAATCACGTGCAGCCCTTTTCCCTGTCTCCAGGTCCTCGGATTGGAGAGAATCGCTGTCAGGCTGCCCTTTTCACAGATCGTGGGCATTGCATAAGCCCCATGTTCAAAGGCTGCAGGACGAACCGGCAGAAGAGATCGCTCCGTCAGAGTTTTCAGAATATATTTAACCCCGGTCTGATTTTCCGTCTCATGAAGAACAGAAGGCCCCAGCATACCGTTTACCAGCACAAATTTCCCGGCTCCGAAAGGCCGCTCCCATACGCAGGGAGCTCCGTCCTTCTTAAAGCAGATGCCGTCCCAGGCGGACCAGGGGGATTCCGGCGAAAAAACAGGAACAATCCGGGTAAGAAGCCATCTGCCCGCATCCTCTCCAAACAGAGAAAGTTCGTACCCTCTGTAATCCGTCTCCAGGTCGGAGGCGGTCATTCCGATGGCCTCTGCCAGCCCGCCGGGCCAGGGACAGTACAGCGCCGCATCCGGCATCTTTCGGCCTGTAGTCGCATCCAGCGCCACAGTACCGCCGTTTTTCGCAAAACTCAACACCTTTTGGGCATTCTCCCGGGACCAGGCTACCAGATGAGACAGAAACAGTGTTTTTCCCTGACTGTTGATCCCAGGGATGAAAAAAGCTTTGAGCTGGCTAGAAATCTGCTTGATGTCCTGTTGGACAATTCCGATTCCGGATACATCAATGTGAATATGGACGAGCCTTTCGAACTGGGCATGGGGAAAAGCAAAGAATATGCTGATCGCCATGGAAAACTGAGCCTCTATTTCGACTATATGAAAAAACTGCACAGCTACTGCCTGAGTCGAAACAGAAAGATGATGATGTGGGGAGACGAAGTACTTCGGGCGCCCGAATATGTATCCCGTTTTCCAAAAGATGTGATACTGCTTGACTGGATCTATGAAGGCGATGCCCATTTCGAAGAGCATGCCCGGCTGATGCAGTCCACTGGACTGCAGTTCTGTCTCTGCCCCGGAACCAGTTCCTGGGGCTCCCTTACAGGACGGTCCGCCAATATGGCCTGCAATATTCGTGATGCCGCCTCCTGTGCCATCCGCTACGGCGGGCTGGGCATTATCACCACCGACTGGGGAGATCAGGGACACTGGCAGTACATCAGCGCCAGCTATCCCGCCTTTGCTCACACCGGATTATACGCCTGGAGCGGTCCCGGGGATGAGGATTCCCTGATTTCTTGGTACTGTAATTGTTTCCTGTACGAAAGTCCCGACGAATCTGCTTATCAGGCAGCCTGGGATCTGGGCAATTACTATCGGCTGGAGAATGCGCCTCTCTACAACACCACTCTGGCCTTTGCCGTTATGTCCAGCAAATATACTTTTGACTCCGTTGAGGAATTTGACCAAAAGATGGACCGTCTGCTGAAGCTGTCCGCCAACATAGCCCGCAGCAACAAAATTCCTCCCAGGCCCCAGGTTATTTCCATAGATTACGACGTCCTGTTCTCCTATCTGGAAAAAGTGGACGGCGAAATCGAACATGCTCAGATCCTCTGTCCGGAAGGAGATCTGATCAGGCAGGAAATGAAAAACGGACTCCGGATGGTCCGCCACGGAATCCGTCTGTATCACGCCCTGAAGGAACTTCGAAATGACAGCGCAGTTCTTGGGGAAGAAATGAAGGTATTGTATGATGATCTGGACGATATTCTGAAAGAACATTATCGGCTGTGGAGCGCCCGGAACCGTTCTGGCGGTTTTGGCAGAAGCACCAACCATATGAATCATCTGCTGGAATTTTACCGCAGAGCCTCTCAGCTTTAAACCAAACGGGGAAGCGTACTCCATGGCAAGCCTGTGCCTACGTCATAGATCTAAAAGGACAATAAGGGAAAAATGAATAACAAAAAACCCCGAAACATCGGGGTTTTTTGAGAGGCGCAGACCGGATTTGAACCGGTGAATCAGGGTGTTGCAGACCCACGCCTTACCGCTTGGCTACTGCGCCATACTATTATATGGCAATATATTCATATATTAATTCATTTATGCACCAATATATTTTTTAATGACTCCGACGGGAATCGAACCCGTGTTACCGCCGTGAAAGGGCGATGTCTTAACCGCTTGACCATGGAGCCGCTTCTCTCACGCCTTCCCGGCTGATTCTCTTTAAGATAATCTTGTTGATTACCTAACGAAAGTATTCTATCACATCCGCCTTTACTTGGCAAGAGGGAATTTTACTTTTTTATATTTTTTGCCAACGGTTCAGCCATGCAGCAATTCACTTAACCGCGCGTGGGCGCTTGCGCACAAAGCACAATAAGTATGCCGCCTGCCTGATCTCCAGTCCCCTGGCCATACCCAGAGATTCGAGCTGCGCCTGAAAAGCGGCAAAGCTTTCCTCCGGTGTGAAGCCGACTGTCAGAGGACACGCAAACAGCCTGAATGTTCACATTCTGTATCGCTTTCATATCTTCCCGTAAGGTTTCTTCATCCTCCCCATGCAGCCAGAGATAGAGAAAATATAATTTCCCTGTTGTCCTTTCAGCAGATGTTCCACTCTGTCCATTTTTATATCTCCATACGCAAAAGAAAACTATTGATTCCCTGATTTAAATCATCATACCGTGAATGTTGTATTCTTTATATCACAATGAAATTTTTTAGAAAAATTACCACCAATACTTTATGTTTATGATAAAAAAGCAGATAGAAATAAGCTTCCTCATATTCAAGCCCTGCTTTCCTGTTTCCCATAAACATGCACTCCCGCGCCTGCCTCCTCTTCTCTGCCGTCCGGCAAAATAATTTTTGCTGTTACATTTGCCGGGATCTCCACCGTATAGACGATTCCCTCATATGCTTTTTCCCAGCGGCTTACCACCTTCCCGAAGGGACTGATATATTCTGCACATACAGATTTCAGACTGCCTCCCGGCACCGGGGCTATTGTCAGCCGGTTCTCCCCTTCCACGCGGATACCTGCCGCCGTATCAAACAGCCACTGGCAGACTGCACCGGGAGAATAATGATTCTGGCTTAAATTCCCCTCCCAATTCTCCCAGATGGTGGTGGCGCCCTCCAGAACCTCCGCAAGCCATCCCGGTTTCCTGGTGTTTTCCAGCATTTTATAAGCCGTTTCTGCTTCTCCCGCTTCTGTCAGCGCCCGCAGCAGGAAGGGCGTAGACAGAAATCCGGTTCCCACACAATAGTTGTAATGCTCCACCGCCTGAACCAGACGCTTCCGGGCATCCTTCTTCGCATCTCCCTCCAGCAGCCCCAGTGCAAGCGGCCTGACCAGCTTTGCCTGCCGGTCTGTGTCAAGAGCGCCTGTCTTTACAAACAGGGCGTCGTAGGCTGCCTTTGCTCCTTTGGCCGTCCTCAGGCAACGTTCCCGCACGCTGTCTTTGCCCAGAATATCCGCTATCTCTCCAATGGTTTCCATTGCATAATACAGATACGCGGTGCATTCCTCCGGGTGCCTTGCCTGTGCGCCGTATACCTTGTCACGAAATTCCTCCGGCTCCAGCCATTCACCCAGATGAACACCTTTTTCATACGTATAGGCATTGTTGGGGTTCGCTCTGGCCGCCCTTTTATCCTTCATGCCCAGATGCGTCATGAGATAATCCGCATATTTCTCCACCATGGGCCAGGTCTGTTCCAAAATCTGCCGATCTCCATAGCGTTTATAATAACGATAGGGAATCAGATACACTGCGTCCGCCCAGCCCACGGAGGAGCCGGTGGATTTATACATCATTTCCACGCCCTGATAGGGAAGAACCGCCGGTAGCAGCCCGTCCTTGTACTGGGCGTCCTCCATATCCCTGATCCACTTTTTGAAAAATGCCGCCGTGTCCATGAGATAGGCCCCTGTGTCGAAGAAGATCTGGGCGTCTCCGGTCCAGCCAAGCCGTTCCCTGGTAGGGCAGTCGGTGGGGATATCCAGGAAATTTCCCTTCATACTCCACTTTGTATTCTCCACCAGCCGGTTGATCCTTTCATCCGAACACGCAAAGCTTCCGGTCTCCTCCATGTCCGAGTAAACTGCTATGGCGGTAAAATCCTCAGGGCAGACTGCCACATCCCCTGTCACCTGCGCATACCGGAACCCGAATACGGCAAAGCTGGTCTTGTAATGATCCTCTCCGCCGGAGCAGATAAATCGGATTTCCTGTCTGGGGGTGGGAGCCGTTTCGCCGCTTACCTTGTTTGTCAAAAGCTTTTTGACCAGACCAAGCCGGCTCCAGCCCTTTGAGGGACGAGTCTCCTGGATGCCGGACAGATCAACCCTGCCGTATTCATCCAATATCTCCCCACAGGTAAGCCTGAGCTCCTGTCCGACTTTGCCCTTCACTTTAAACTCCAGATATCCGGCGATGTTCTGGCCAAAATCCAATACCCTGACGCCGTCCTTCCCCTGCAGCAGCACTGGCGTAAAGCGCTCCTTCTCCCGAACCGGTACATTGTTGGATGCCGTCAGCTTTACGCCATTCCGGGAGGCATCCTCCGTTTTTCCAATACCGGCCTTCCCGGGACCGTCCACCACTCTGGCAGTGCCTCCGTAACCGGGCTTTCGGCGGGCATCGTAAATTTCTCCGTCCTTTAAATCGGCAAACCGGATCGGGCCGTCGCTGCACCATTCCCAGGAATCGTCAGTTGCATAGGTTAAAAGCGTACCATCTGTCAAAGTGACCTCCAGCTGTGCCTTCACGCTGGTCTGAACCCCATAGACATTTGTGACGCCGAAAGCAGCGCTGCTGCCCCGATACCAGCCGTCTGCCAGACGGAGCTCCAAAGTAACATCTTTTTTTCTCTCCTGCACCAGGGCTGTCACATCATAGGTCTGGTACTGAATACGCCTGCGATAATCCGTCATTCCGGGTGCCAGAATGAAATCCTCCAGGCGTGTTCCGTTTAGTGTCACATCATACACACTCCGGGCGGAGGCATAAAGCCTTGCCTTTGCCACAGACTGTTTCAGGGAAAATGTGCGCCTGAAGCAGTCCACCGGGCAACGCTCCTTCCCATGCTGCCACGAGCTTTATCTATGGAGCTATGACAGCTCTTTTCATCTAATTGACAGCAACTGCCCCACACAGGCAGTGGTGAATGATCTGTTTGTTATGAATCACCGCCGGACAGAATTTGACGCTCAGATCGCAGCCCACAATACGCCTATCCTTTTTACCAATGAAATGGGGCTGATGTGGGTAGTGGCGCCTCGGTTTGAAGCCGACGAGCTTGTGCAGCATTATGTGCTGGGCCCGTTTTTTGTGGATAATATTCCTCCCCAAATTCTGGAAGCGAGCTGAACAGGCACGACCTAAGCCTTTCTTTACGTCAGGAGTTCTTACGCTTTTTGCGGAAATTGCCAATCATCAGCCTGAACCGTATCTTTGAGTATGCAGTCATGCTGCATTTTTGTGTCACCGGCGAAAAAATTACGATCAGCGACCTGCGCTATTATGAAAATACTCAGCAGTCTGCAGGGCTCTATATACAGCGCGAAATGCCGGATGCCCACGGCACCTACGAGGGAGAGCAGGAGATGCTTCGGATGGTCCGGGAGGGCGATCTGAACTATCAGGCGCATATGGACAAACTGTCGGTGACAGGGCATCTGGGTAAATTAAGTAATGGCAATCCTCTGCGGCAGATGAAAAATACGGTGCTGGTGTGCATCACCCTGTTTTCCCGAGCCGCCATCGAGGGAGGCCTGACGCCCGAGGTTTCCTATACCCTGACCGACTATTATTTCCAAAGTGTGGAAGCCTGCAGCGCCATTACCGATCTGGTGGAAATCGCACATACAATGCAGGCGGATTTTATCGGCCGGGTACACCGCTGTCGTACCGGCAATCTCTCCCGGCCCATTCGGGACTGCTGCGAGTATATCAGTCTGCACTTAGAGGATAAGCTGACTTTGGCTGCGCTGGCACAGCAGACAGGCTACACCGAAAACTATCTGAGCAAAAAATTCAAGCGGGAGATGAATTTGACTCCGATAGAGTACATCCGCAAAGAGCGCCTGGAGCGCGCCGCCCTCTTACTGGGCACCACCCATGAGAATGTGCAGGATATCAGCGAGCGGCTGCAATTCTGCTCCCAGAGCTATTTTGCGGATCATTTCCGCAGGCTTTTCGGCTGCAGTCCCACAGAATATCGACAGCAGAACCCGGCAGGTTAGCCGCCAATGTCCGCAGGCTTCCTGATCTTCTGTAATGCAGCGTTCAGGCTCTTGATCTCATCTCCCGAAATGGCGTCTCCCGCCTGCTTTAAGATGCTCTGAACGGTCATTTTGGCAAGCATTTTCTGCAGTACCGGATTGTCGCCGGCAGACTGAGCCACGTCGCCGCGGCTCGCCTTCGCCTTTTCCATCATTCTGCCAAGGATTGCGGCGCCAGCGGGTGATGCCATAATCTCACCCATCGTATCCTGAATAGAGAAGCAATCGGGATCCAGCTCCTCCTTATCAAACCAGTTGACCACCTCATCCCGCTTTATCATTCGGTACGAAGGATCCGGATCTGTTACTTTTCGGATTGTAATCTTATCATATACATCCGGCCCGGCAGCATCCACTGTCATGGCAGCATCCGCTTCCGTCTTACATCCGGCTTCTATGGTATGTTCTCCGCTTATGGGAACCTGAAACGTAAATATTCTGTTTCCCGTCTTTGTCTCCACAAGGCTTCCATCCACAAAGAGGCTCACCTCCGGCTGATTGGAATATACCTTGATCTCCGTATTCTCTTCTGCGCGGTTCACATACCTTCTGCCGCAAATATGGACATAGGGCGCCTTGCTCCAATGTGCTTTATACAGATAAAAGGCATCCTTTTTGCATTTACGATCCATGGTCACAAGACCCTTCTGGTTCTCCCCATGCTTGCCGCCTTCATCCCTGCCGTCCGCCGCAAAATCAAACAAATTCCATACATGTGTGGCCCAAAGATAAGGGCGTTTTTCAATCATTTGAAGCAGATGCTCATGATAAACGCATTGATAGGTTTCACTATAATCCCCTCGTTCCGGCAAAGGACTCTGATACTGAGGATTGGCATCCGCACCATACTCCGAAAAGCCCATGACACGGTCAGGAAATTTCTGATGATAAGCATCAAAAAATTCCTCATTTTCAGAAAGCTCTCCCACATACCAGCCATAATACAAATTGTAAGAGCCAATATCCGCAATGGAAATCAGCGGGCTGTCTGTTTCCAGCATGAACACATGGGCCATGGTAGTCGGCCTGACAGCATCCATGGAATGACACAAATCATTCAACAGACGATGGTTTTCCAGCAGATCTTCCATGGCATCTGTAGATGCCATGGCGCTGCTACTGGCTGTGATCTCATTGGACAGCCCCCAGCATACAATAGACGGATGATTATAGCACTGTGTAATCAGCTCCCGCATCTGGTCAAGAGTGTTCCTGCGGCCATTTGGCATGTGCTGGGTGATGTATGGGATTTCCGCCCAGACGATCAGCCCATTTTCATCACAAAGGTCATAAAATTCCTGTGCGTGCTGATAATGAGCCAGTCGAACCGTGTTTGCGCCAATCTCCTTGATGATCTCCATATCTTCTTTATGTTCTTTTATGGTCAGGGCGTTTCCAAGGCCCGCGCGGTCCTGATGGCGGCTCACCCCCCGTAACGGATAGGATCTGCCGTTTAAGAAAAAGCCTTTTTCCGCGTCAAAGGCTATGGTGCGGCATCCAAACCGGGACTGCACCTGATCCACTGCCTCACCATCCTCTATCAGCTCCGCCGCTGTTGTATAAAGGAAAGGATCCTCCACGCCATCCCAAAGGTGCACATTCTCCAGAGTAAATACTGCAGCTGCTTTTCCGTCTGTGACTTCTGCGTCCAAAGTCAGCCTGTTATCCGCAGCCGTCCCATTATCAGCTGCTGACCGGCTGCTAATGGAAAAATGCACACTCCGGGCCGTGCCGCAGATCCATGCCTCCACTGTCACTTCCGCCAGATCCCCCTGTACAACAGGTGTCACCTTGATACCAGGCGTTCCGTCCTTTTCCAGTTCAAAATGACTGGCAGGCACGCAGATCAGATTCACATCCCGATACAGACCGCCATAGAAGGTAAAATCCGCTTTCTGAGGATATACCCTGTCGTTGGCGGAATTATCCACTGCAACACAGATCCGGTTTTCTTCCTGCAGCGCTTCTGTAATGTCTATCCGGAAGGTAGAATAACCGCCCTCATGAGTCCCAAGCTGCTTTCCGTTCACAGATACTGCCGCCGACATGGCCGCACCGCAAAACTCCAGAAAAACAAGGCCGCCCTCCTCATAAAACTCCGGTTTCCTAAAATCCTTGATATACAGACAAGTGCCGCGATAATAGTCGTTGCCGCCATCCTGCCCATCCGCCGCATTCCACGTATGGGGCAGCGTCACGGACTCCCATTCCATGGTTTTTGCGGCAGACAGATCCGCTGCTTTTACAAAATACCAGTCTTTATTAAAATTTTCTGTCAATCTCATATATCATCCCTCCAGTTTAAGCCGCATGTCCCCGGGCATGTCACCAATTCTGCCAAAACCGGCTCACAGCCCGGTGCGCAGACCGTAATGACTGCTTTTCCCGATTCGGTTCCTGCCCGCAGGACTGCCTGCGCCCGTCCATAATAAGTCCTGTGCCGATTGTCCACATAGCTTTCCGTTGTGCAGGGTGCGGCGCTGCCAAAACCAGCCAGCACGGCCGTGCCCTCTACGGTCAACGTTATCTCGCGATCCATGCCGGTTTCAAGAACGTTGTTTTCACCCCTCAGATCGATATCCAGATAACAAAGATCCTGTCCATCAGCAGTCATTTCTGTTTTATCCGGTGTCAGCGTCAGGTGAATATCTCCCTGTGCGCTCTGCAGAACATCACGGCCCAGTTCATTTCCCTCTGCATCGTAAGCGACAGCAGTCAGTATCCCGGGACGATATATAGTACTAAATCCTGCCTGGCATTCCACCAGGGACTGTCTCCCCAAAGAGGTACCGTCCTGTATCAGCTCCACCTCCGCTCCGCCGGAATAGACAACGATTTCTGCCGTGCGGCCTTCACATCCAGCCCAGGACCAGCTGTGCACCGCATCGGAAAAACGCCAGGCGCTGATGATATGGTTCTCCCCTGCGTGGGTGAGCGGTTCCACACCGATATAAGGTCCTCTTTCCAGCCCATAGACAACCTTATTCAGCCAAACCTCCGGACGAGGATGCCCCAGTATATCAATGACACCACAGCCTGCCAGAAGATCCGGATACCCGCCGTCCTTCTCACCCACGGAATCATAGCAGAACATTCCTATCCCGGCCTCTCCGATATAATCCCAGCCAGTCCAGATAAAATCGCCCACAGAATAGGAACAGGCCGTCACATGCTGCCAGTTCTGGTATATCCTTTGGGGTAAGGTTTCTGCGCCGACGGATACCCGATCCGGATACTCACGGGCATCCAGCTCATAACGGGTAATCGCATAATTATAGCCGGCAATATCCAGCGCCGCATAGGCGTCCTCACTTAAGATCCTGGCAATCTCCTGCTTGACAACAGCCTGCTGCTGTTCTTTCATCATGACCATCATCCTGTTAAACATCTCGCTGCCCACAAGCTTGCCGTTTTGCTTTTCTCCGTTTTCAGACGGCATGCCTAATGCGGCGGTTCCGGCAGCGCCGGTGTCACTCTGTTCCCGAGCGGCAGCAGACTTCGCCGCCTGGTCCCTGCGGGCCTCCATCATTTTGCCCAGGATAGCCGCTGCTTTGGGATTTTTAGGCTCCGGCGGGCGAACCGTCTCGTCAGCGACAGGTTTGTACACGCCCATACCGGCAAAGTGCATAACATTCAGCGCCATATTGATGCCACAGGTCACCGGCCTTGCCGCGTCCAATTCATGACAGAGCTTTGCCATGCTGCGGGCATAGTCAATTCCGGAGGGTTCGGCAGTTTCCGTGACTTCATTGCCGATTGAGTACATGACAACACTGGGATGACTGATGTCCTTAAGCACCATGGCAGTCAGATCACGGGTATGCCACTTTTCAAAGCAGGAGGCGTAGTCGTAACGATTCTTATGTTCATACCACATATCCGCCAGTTCATCCATCACATACATCCCAATCTCATCGCAGGCATCCAGCATTGCCCTGGAGATGGGATTATGAGCACTGCGTATGGCATTAAAGCCGGCGTCTTTCAGAATTTTTACCCGACGGCGGGCAGCGGCAGGAAACTCACAGGCGCCCAAAGGCCTATTGTCATGGTGGATGCAGGCACCGCGCAGCTTTGTCTCTTTTCCGTTGATATACAGTCCCCTGGTACTCCATCGACGTTCACAGATGCCGAAACGGGTCGTCTGCTCATCCAGCAGGCCGCCGTCCATATTCATCAGCCTCGCAGTGCAGGTATAAAGATTCGGATGCTCCTCATCCCACAGCATTGCATCAGGAATTATGATTCGCACATCATCCCCCGCAGCGGAAGCCAAGGTTCTGCCGGCCTTTTGAACAGAAATCTGTACCACGCCTTTGCTGCTTCGGGTGCGCACACGGATTTCGGGAGGGTTGGCAGAGATGGTACTGATCTCGATCCCGTTTGGTTCAATGTGATCCCGGCTGCCCACATACAGCCACACCGGGCGGTAAATACCGCTGCCGCTGTACCAACGGGTATTGGGTTCCTTGCTGGTATCGGCAGTAACGGTGATGACATTCTCTGTTCCATAGCGAAGCATATCGCTCAGCTCCAGTATAAATCCGGTGTAGCCATAAGGCCAGCGGCCTGCTTCATTCCCGTTAAGCGACACCATGCAATTGTGATATACACCTTCAAACTCCACTGATACGGACTTCCCCTGCCAATCTGCAGGAACCATAAATGTCTTGGTATAATAGTACACTCCGCCTGGAAAATAGCCGGTGTTTTTACCGTTAAGACATCCGGGATTGCGAGGCTCATACAGCATTGCATCGTGAGGAAGCGCAATAGTCTGCGGTCCTGCATCACCTTTTCTAAATTGCCAGTTCTGGTTAAAATCAATTTTTTTCATTACGATTTCCTCATAAATATACTGTTCCGGCGGACAGGAGATTCCCATCCGCCGGACTGGTTTTCAGCTATTTCTTTGTACGCCTGGCGGCTTTCGCAGCCTTGGCGGCGCGCTTATCCAATGCCTTCTGGTTCTCCTTATCAAAGTCCAGTCCCTGCCTGGCGCACCTTTCTTTCAATTCCCTGATGCGGATTTCCTCGGCCATGCGGTCGGCTTCCTCCCGCTCCCTTCGCTCCAGCTCGTCGGCAGGAATATACTCGATGCCCTTTGCGGCACACTCAGCCACACGGCGTTCCTGAAGCTCCTTCGATATTTTCGGCATATCATTTTCAATTTTAAATACAAAGCAGAACATAAAAAACACAACAAAACCGACTATGATAAAAGTGCCCTGGTAGGAGAAATTGATCCATCCTGTGGCTGCCGCCGCCTGGTCAGCATAGAGGGCAACGCCTTCCGCAGAGGTGCCGATCTGCTGGGGCTGGGTGTAACCGGTGACCATCAGGCCAAGGTTGAACAATCCCTGAGCTATGCCCACTGCGAACATCATCATGGCGCTGACAAGACCGCCCGAGAGACCATCACAGCGGACGCCGGTCTTCCATTCCACCTGGTCAACCACATCTCCCAGATAGGTCATAATCATGTAGCTGAAAGAAATATTACCGATGGCAGCCAGGGCAGTTCCGGCATAAATCATCGTTCCTTTTCCCACACTGAAGAAGGCCAAAACAGAACCCACAATAGTCAGAACAGAAGTCGTCCAGATTGTCTTGGTGCGGCCAAATTTGAATCCAATACTTGCTCTGGATGCAGGCCCGGAGCTGGTCCCACATTCCGGCCTCCTTATGTACCTCCAGCCGGGCAGCATCCGTATGCTTCATGCCAAGCTGGTTCCTGCGCTCCTCGGTGACACGTTCACGGGTATAAAAATACTGTATGAACGTCGTGCAGGCCGCCAGTATTGCCACAATAGACATACACAAAAGATACCCTTTTGCGTTATCGCCGTTGACAGCCCTGCAGACAGCCGCCAGAATGGTCGGAAACAGGATGGAAACAACACCGGTACCCGCACTGCCCACGATCTGTGCGGCCATGGACAGATTCTTCCGCTGATTCACGTTTCGGGTGGCCACTGCGGGAGAGAGCTCCTTGGACATATTCCACATGGTGTAGGAAACACTGTAGTACAGATTAAAGGCTACAACAATCCAAATCGCCTGGTGGACAGGCTGGGTGAACGGAATCCAGAACAATAGAATCACTGTGATTACAATAAAAGGAGTAGATATGAGCAGCCAGGGACGAACCTTACCCTGGCGGCAGGTGGTAGAGTCGATAATCTTAGCCATGACCAGGTTGGTGACGGCATCAATGATTTTGCTCAGCAGCGGGAACAGCACCATAAAGGTGGCGATCCACGCGCCCTTGGTTGAGTCGAAGCCTATGACGTCGGTAAGATATTGGTTATAGTAGCTGTTGACCACGGAACTGGTCATCATCATACCCCATACACCCAATACATAACCCAGCCACATTTCTTTCCTGGTGGTATTCGCCGATTTGATGCGGGAATCCCATTTGGAACTGGAAAACGCATTGGCCAAAAGCCCCTGTTTTACGGTTTTTGTTGTTCCCATATAATCCCTCCTATAAGTAATAATGCCTCGCCGGATCCGCCCTGCTTTGATCACAGCGATAGTTTCTGATACTTTACATTATAGAAGATATATGTCTCTTTAAAAGCAATATATTTGCTTTGCACACAAAATTGTTGTCTTTATCGGAAATATTGTGCAAAATATTGTTTTTATATCGAATTTATGCTATCATTATTTATAAGATTTATGGGAGAAAGGTTATGGAAACTTTTGCATTCGATTCAAACGAAAAAATCCATTTGTTCAAGGAACTCCTGACCTGCGATTCCACTATCTTTAGCTGGACCTATGATGCGGCAGGGGAACTGCTTGACACGAACTGTGAACATCTGGCGCTGGACAAAATATTCAGCGCAACAGGATGTAAAGAATATATGGTAAACTATGCCAGAACCATGACGGCGCCTCTGCTTCTGTCCGCACCTCTGGGCATCATGTGGTGTGCCGTCATCCAGCGGATTGACGGAGTGCTCCTGCGCCTCCATGTGATCGGACCGGTGTTCAACACAGAGATTCCTTCCATCGGTATCCGGAAAGCTGCGGACCGGTACAATATCCCTCTCTCCTGGCGTTCCGGCTTTATCCACCTGCTCCAAATTCTGCCGGTAATATCAAGCACACTCTTTTTTCAGTACGCCATCATGCTCCATTACTGTGCAACCGGTGAAAAGCTTTCCCGAAGCGACATTCAGTTCCAGCAGGCGGCCAATCCCAGGGAAAGCAACCATATCTCTTCAACAAAAGACCGCCGTCAGGTCTACCAGGCAGAACAGGCCATCCTGCAGAATGTACGGGCCGGAAACCCTGATTACTCAGATGTACTGGAACAGGCTAATCTGCTCAGTAACGGAGTGCACATTTCCACCGAAAATCCTGTCAATCAGGCAAAGACAAGCCTGATTGTCTTTATATCCCTATGCTCCCGTGCCGCCATTGAAGGCGGACTGTCCCCGGAGGCTGCCTACAGTGTGGGCGACAGGTATATCCAGGATCTGTTCCGCTGTGATACGATTTCCGAACTGCGGACCTTAAGCCACAACATGTATGAGGATTTCATTGAGCGTGTCCGAAAATGCAAAGCCGCTTCTAATCTGAGCATACAAATCCGCAGCTGCCGCGACTATATTGATATGCATTTGGAAGAGCCCCTTGACCTGAAGGGGCTGGCAGACCGTGTGGGGTATACCGAATACTATCTTTCAAGAAAGTTCAAGCAGGAAATGAATATCAGCATCGGAGGCTACATCCGCCAGGCCAGAGTGGAACGTGCCAAGGTTCTGCTTACGACTACCGATCTGTCCATTGCTGATATCGCGGAACGCCTGCAGTTCAGCTCCAGTTCTCACTTCAGTGATTCCTTCCGCAGGCTTGTCAATGTGCTTCCACAGGCGTACCGCAGGGAGCATCTCCGAATGTAGCGCCAGAGAGTATGATGCCGATAAGCAATACCCTTATTCCCCTGGCCTTACCTGGCCTTCACAGCCGTTGCTGCGTCCTGGCATACTCTGCGTTCTCCACGTTTTCTGCGTTCTCCGCTTCCTCCGCGTTCTCCAGCTTTTCTTCCTTGTCGTCTTGCTCTTTTCTATTTTCTTGCTCTATTTTGTCTTCTTTCTCTTTTTTGTCTTCCTGGTCTTCTTCCTTGTCCTGCGGGATCCGGTTTACGTCATTGCGTTCGTCAATCAGCTTCTTCACTTCATCTGCAAGCTCTTGGGACGCCTTATCAAGACTGCTCTGTCTCGCCTCTCCAATAACAGCGTCAGCTGCCGACCTCATCATGCTCTTCTTCGTCTGCAGCATGCCTTTCATCGGGTCATCCGCCATATACTTCAGCTTATCTTCCTTTGTTTCCCGCAGAACCTGCAGTCCAAAGCCTCTGAAATCCTTCACGTCCTCATAGTTCAGCGCCATCTCTTCCTGAAAGCTCTGCATCATCTCAGCTATCTGTCCATCCGTGAAAGATGGATCATCAAGAGCCGCCCTGATATCCGAGCTTTTTTGGAGCACATTTCGGGTTATATAATCTGCTTTCTCCAGGAACCAGCGTCCGGACTCTTCTACTCCGGTTAGCATTTCTTCCACCATTCTTTCGCGGTTTATGGAAGATGCTATAAATTGATCCGCCGAATTTTCAATTACATTGCTCACTGAATTCCCCGCATTGGCTGCATCATTACCATTGCCGTCAGCTTTTACCCCGCTGTTTTCCTGATTCTCCTCTGCCTTTTCTGCTTCTTCCATTGTCTTTAGCAGGGTCAGCAGATCCCTGTTGTTTCCATCAATCTCTTCCTTATACTGGGCGGACTGCATCGCCAGCTGCTGTGCTTCCCTCACCCTTCTTTGGCTTTCCTCCATCAGATACCGCTTCTGATCCTGCATGGCTGTCCGCAATTTCAGCTGTTCATCAATGGTTTTTTCCATTAACGACGCATTATAAACCACCTTACTCATTTCCGTTTTGTTATAGGAGGTATTATAATCCGTTATCTGTTTATCGATTTCATTCAGCCTCTCCCGGTATCCTTCCCTGACTTTTTTTGCCAGTTCAGCTTCATCCAGCTGACGGAGCAGCATCCTTTCTTTTTTGGCGCTCTGCGCGTTCTGTACACTCTGGCCGCCCACTCCCGGCTGATCTGTCTGTTGCCTGCCGCGCTTTCTTCCCTCCTGGGAAATCGTCACCCTGCACTCAGGGCCGAACATATTATTGCTTTTTATCTGCGCCTGATTCACGCCCGGAAAGGCATTTCCCTGTATCCCCTTCTCTGCCGCCATCATGCCTGCCGCATTTACAGTTATCGCTCTGATCTGCATATCCTGATTCCTCCACTCCATTGAATGTTTATTGCAATTCCGTTTGCATGGCATACGCTTTCATTTTCAGCTGCTGGCACTTATCATTTTTCACATCTCCTTCAGCGCCTTGGAAAGGTCAACATTTCCCATATCATTTGTCGCCTGCTGTCTGCTGCGCTTTCTTCCCTTCTGGGAAATCGTCACTCTGCACTCAGAGCCGAACATATTATTGTTTTCTATCTGCGCCGGGGGGCTATTCCCCAAAACCTTCCATATATTTATATATCGACCATTTCTCAAGCTTCTAAATGCTTAATTATAAAATATGACTGCATTCGCTTCCCAACGCCCCATCAAGCTTAAAACTCATTATTCAGAAGCAAATAAGCTCAGCCTGTCCCAGGAAAACCCTGCCGTATTGAACTTTCCGCAGGTTAGAAGTTCCTTATGTTCTTCCAGAAATGCCATCAGCGCATCATAGTATCCCGGAAAACAGGTATTGTAAATCTGATGGGTGGTATTCGCATTATCCTCTGATTTTCCCCAGGGCAGAATTACGAAATCTGTCTGATATTTCCCAGACGATATTTCTTTCATAAGCTGGTTTGAAACCAGGTTCTCCACTTCATCCTCCACATATGCGGCAGGCATTCCCAGTTCCATACAGAGCTGTCCGATTGTCAAAGATTCCTGATAGGCTGAAAGCAAAATGTTCTGGGGCAGCTTTCTTTTGGCGCAGCTCATAGGCTCATTATCCGCTCCCGAATCCCCCTGACAGCTGAGCACCAAGGTTCCTGGATTATAGCTTTTTTCTCCATATTTTCTCATGGTATCAAATCCCTCCTTTAACCGCCATATCCCTTGCATTAGAGATATTTCTCTCTTCAGAAAAACGCGGCGGCTTTGATTTCTCAAAAGCCACCGTGTATGAATAGGCGTGTGAAAATACCTCTGCTGTACGACGGCTTTTTTTCTTTTGCCGTCGTGCGGCAGATCACTTTATCATTCAGTTTTCTATAAGCTGTTCTTACAAATCCGTGTTAAGAAGTTCAATTACAATGACTTCCGGGCGGTTATTAAAACGGATAGGAATAATGCTGTTACCCAATCCCCGGCTAACAATCATATTTGTACTGCCGTTTGTAAACAGCCCTGCGTCATACTTTGGAAATATCCCTTGATCGGGGGCAATCAGCCCGCCGATAAATGGCAGACGGAATTGACCGCCGTGTGCGTGTCCGCTTAGAACCAAATCAATATTGCAATGTGCATAGCTCTCAAATAGTTCTGGCCGGTGTGAAAGTAAAATAGTGTAGCTGCTTTCATCATCAACAAGGCTATTCAGCTTTGTGCTAACCATAGCCGGGGCTTCCCCGAACATATCACCTTTCAATGTGAAATTAGGGTCAGAAAGCCCGATAAGCGTTATCGTTTCTTTTTCATGTTTTAATTGTATTGCTTCATCTTCAAGCACGATTACGCCAATCGCTTCAAGCCCCGTTTTGAGTTCGTCATACTGTGACAGGCTTGCTTCGTGGTTCCCTGTCACATAGTAGACAGGCGCAATATTAACCGCCACTTTTGCGAAATCAAAAGCCACGTCAATATCTGTATGTCCTGCGTCCACGAAATCCCCGGTTATTACAATAATGTCCGGCTTGCTTTCTGATAGCAATTCCAGCAGCTTTTTATTGCCTTTCCCAAATTCTGCGTTGTGTAAATCTGATACCTGTGCTATCCGAAACCCGGAAAATACGGCGGGAATACGGCTGCTTGAAATTTTTATGTTATTCACTGTCAACGCCGTATTTCCCCATATCGTCCAAATGAGTAGGGCAAAAATTATAGCACTTAGCATACAGAATATTATCTTTGTTTTTTTAGTGAGCCTTTTTCTCATTTCCCCGTACCATTTATTGTTGAGGGATTGCACCCCTTAATCAAAACATGAAATCGTTAATAATACTTATGGCGACAATGCCAATGCCAAACAAGATAAGCAAAATTCCCGGTATACGCAAATACCATTTGTAATGATCGGGCATTTCCTTTTTCTTCATCAGCCACCAAAACGGCTTATATAAGATAAACATAAGCAAACCACCAATAATGCAGATAACAGCAAAAATAATTCCAAAATTAAAACTCATATTTACTCCTTTCAATCAGTTTGTCACTATTCTGTAATAGGTTCTTGCGGTGCTGAAATACATTGCTATATAGATAAAAACAAACAACAAAGATATTGAAATAGCGCAGAGCAAAAGTACCAAAATATTTGTCAGCCCCAGCGTGGAAAGCAGCATAGCAACTGCATAAAGTGAAACAGCCAAATGGATAACCGCCATAAACAGCGGGAAGAAAAACATAGTCCGAATTTCTTTGTGGACTATTGCCGATATTTCGTTTCGGTCAAGCCCTACTTTCTGCATGACTTCAAAATTGTATCGGTCACTATATCCCTCCGTAATCTGCTTGTAATAAATAACCAAGGTCAGAAAAACCATAAATAGCAAGCTAAGTAGTAGTCCAATAAACAGAAATCCCCCATAGGTATAATTATCACTCTGCCTTTCGCTTTCTGCATTTTCATATTTTGCCCCGGCATAATTTGAAACTACTTGATTTTGTAAAACAGCATTAAAATCAGTTCCCTTTGTATCTGCCACGTCAAACATCATGCTATATGTTTGCTTGAATTTATTTTCAGCGGGCGACAGCTCGGCAAGAATATTATCTATGTCTTTCTGTGTCGGGCAAATAAAGAAATATCTCGTTTCAGAGGACAAAATACTTTTATTTTGTATAGCAAATTCCGATAACTCATTTTTTACCCGGTATTTCAAACTATCAAAATTCACTTCTGAAACACCTAAATCTCTTGAAGAAGAAAATACTAAAACCTCATCAGTTTCAAGCGGTTCTGCACTTTCTGCTATGCGGCTATAATCTTCCCATGTTATCAGATAAACACCACAAGTAATATCCGGCTGATAAACAGAAACGGTATTGTCTTTGTAAACACCACTGATATAGGTAACTTTGTAATCAGCTTCCCGGCTTATCGTCACATCATATTGCTCTGCTGTTTGATGAACAAGCTGCGGCAAAGTTGGCTGTCCGTCAGCTATGTCAGAAACAGAGATTTTTGTTTCCATTGGGAAACGGAAAGAGAGCATTTCCTTTTGTCCGACATATAACGCCAGTGTTGTTGTGGCAATAACCATAACAACCGTACTTAAAATACAGATATTTGATAGTCCCTTTGCGTTCTGTTTCAATCGGTAAATAAGACCGGAAACAGAAATAAAGTTCTGTGGTTTATAATAGTAGCGGTCATTCTTTTTTAGAGCTTGCAAAAGAACGACAGAGCAGGACGAGAAGAAAAACAATGTTCCAAACAAAATTAACAATGCAATAGGAAACACCCGCCCAATTATGTCAATAGGTGAGGGGGTAGTGAAAATCAGTGTATATGCACCCCCAATACATATAATTCCTAAAAAGGCTTTTACCCATACAAAAGAATGGTAATTGTCCCCTTTATGAGCAGCATACAACAGTTCAACAGGCTTCGCTTTCATAACAGAAAACAAGTTGTAAAACAAGATGAAAACACCGATCACTATAAAACAAATACCTGTCTGCATAAGTGCTTCCGTTAAAAACTGGAATGTAAGCCCGCTATCTAAGTGCAGCAATTTCAGCAAAACAAGGAAAAAGAGTTTCCCCAAAACGATACCCAAAACGATACCCGCCACAAGTCCGGTGGTTGTAAGCAACAGGCTTTCAAGCATAAGCACTTTTGCGATATGCTTTTTTTCTAAACCGAAAATTGTATATAACCCCAGTTCTTTTTTTCGCTGCCGTATGAGCAGTCCGTTTGTGTATAAGAGGAATACTCCCGCAAACATTCCTGTCATAACAACACCCACTTTAAGAAACTGAACAAATATATAGCTTCCGGGTAGTGTAGCAATGATCGTCTGGTTTTGGATTGAAGCCATAACATAGAAAATCATTACAGACAGAATATTTGTCAAAAAAAACGGGTAATACACGGGCTTGTTTTTTTTAATATTAGAAACTGCAAGCCGGATATAAAAGTTACGCATATAATTCCTCCTTTTGTAAAAGGATTTTCAGATTGTCAGAAATCTTTTCCCCAAAGGCTTCATTATCCATATTTCCACGATACAGTTGATTAAAAAGCTGTCCGTCACGGATAAATAAGACACGCCCTGCATGACAGGCAGTTTTAACACTATGTGTTACTACAAGGATTGTCTGCCCTGTTTTGTGTATATCCGTAAACATCTTCATAACCTGTGCGGAAGAACGGGAGTCCAACGCCCCGGTAGGTTCGTCCGCAAGTACAAGTTTTGGAGCAGTAATCAATGCACGGGCAATGGCTGCTCTCTGTTTTTGACCGCCCGATACTTCGTATGGGTACTTTTCCAAAATATCAGAAATTTTAAGTTGCGCCGCCAATGGTTCTATCTGTTTTTCCATTTGTTTCTTTGGAGTATTGGAAAGCACAAGGGGCAGATAGATATTATCCCGCAGGGAAAAATTATCTAACAAGTTGAAATCTTGAAAGACAAATCCCAAGTTTTCACGCCGGAACCGTGAGATATTGCTATCACCGATTTGCGTAATATCTTTTCCCGCAAGCAGGATTTTTCCCTCGGTAGGACGGTCTAAGGCAGCCAACAGATTGAGCAGCGTTGTCTTGCCGGAGCCACTTTCGCCCATGACAGCTATAAACTCCCCTTGATCTACACTAAATGAAATGTTTTTTAATGCTTCTACTTGATTGCTTCCAAATCGGCTGTTGTAAATTTTGCGCAGATGTTCAACCGATAGTAAGATCGTCTTTTGATTATCCATATATATCTCCTTTCTGTGTGTGTACCCTACACGCGAATATTATAAAAAAAGCGGGAAGTGTCTGCCATAGGTTAAGGTGACATTTCCCGCTTTAACCTTACATGGTTTGTAAGGTTGCTAATCTGCAACAGAAAACTCGTCCGCTGGAAGATTGACTGTCACTGTTGTTCCAATGTTTAGTTGTGACGAAACAGAAAGCGTATATCCTAACAAGAGAGAAACTTTTTTGCACATATACAGACCGCAGCCCGTAGATTTTTGATGAATACGCCCATTAAATCCTGTATATCCCTTTTCAAACAACCGTGGTAAATCCTCGGCTGTTATACCTATACCTGTATCACTAACACATATTTGCAACGGTGTAGGCTGATAAATTGAAATACAGCCTTGTTCTGTATATTTCGCAGCGTTTGAAACCAACTGCTCTAATATAAACAATAGCCACTTCCTGTCAGTGAGGACTGTACCATTCAGATCATGTAAGTCTATTTTCAGCCGCTTTGAAATCAAGACAACAGAGTGCTTTTTGATTGCTTCCTGTGCCAACGGCAATAACTCCACCCGTTCCAAAAACAAGTCGGAATATTGATTTTCTAACTGCAAATACTTTAATGCCATATCTATATAACACGATATTTGCAGCAACTCCGTTTTCCATTTGGACGGTGTGGTGTCGCCTGTTTGTAACATCAAATCCATAGAATAAACAGGGGTCTTTATTTGGTGCGTCCAGAGCGTATAATAATCATCTCTTTCTGCGTTTGTTTTTCGCTGGTTTGCCCGTTCGTTCTGCCATGTTTGCAAAATCTCTTTGACTATCTGCTGATAGCTTTCTTCCACAAGGGTATCAGCCGCCCCCAAATTAGGCATAGCAGGTAATTTTGCTTGTTTGATATTGTTCAATCGTTCACACTTTTGATAAGTGTTGCGCAAATCCCGAAATGCAAAAGGCAGCACAAGCAGAATAAGCAGAAAAGTCGTGTATAGGATTGGCTCCATACGAACATCATAAAGGAAATACATAAAGACATTACATACAATCAATCCACAAAATACAACCATTACTTTATATTTATCTTTCAGATAGCAAATAAGAAAATACTTTTTATCCAACTTGATAGCCCATTCCTTTCCGGGTAACAATAAAATCATCAAGCCCGATCTTACTCAATTTATTTCTTACTCTCGTCACATTGACCGTAAGTGTATTATCATCAACAAAAGTATTGTCATTCCACAATGCTTGCATAAGTTCATCACGGGACACGCTTTTTCCGCTGTGGGTCATAAGCTCTTTTAGGATAATATAATCATTGCGCGATAATTCCAATACATTTCCCTTGTATTGCAGCTTTGCATTATCCAAATCTAATATGACATCACCGCAAGCAACTACATTCATTGCCCCTTGAAAATCATAAGTGCGCCGTAACAGGGAATTGATTTTTGCAAGCAAGAAATTTAGGTCAAAGGGTTTTACAACAAAATCGTCACCGCCCATATTCATAGCTAAAATCATGTTCAGATTATCGTTAATTGATGAAATAAAGATAATCGGTACTTTTGAAATTTTCCTTATTTCCTCACACCAATGATAGCCGTTGTAATGTGGGAGCTTTATATCTAACAAAACAATTTCCGGCTTAAATCTGATAAACTGCTCTGTTATCTGTTGAAACTCTTTCAAGTATTCGCATTGAAACCCCCAAGCACTTAAAAAATCGCTAATGGATTGTGCTGCGTTCAGATCGTCCTCTATGATTAACACTTTATACTGTGTCATGTGTCTACCCCCTGCTTTCCTTTTTTCTTTTATCTACTGGCTTTTCAGCGTCCTTTGGTATCAGCCACAAGCGGCTGAATTTTGCCACGCCCGGTATACGGTTTTCCTCACATAGCTTTTGCACCCGTCTTTCTGAAATGCCCCATTTCTTCG
>OFGC01000643.1_pt1 | contig 31980 bp, 20 predicted proteins | sample 1521691 | NCBI WGS metagenome assembly OFGC01 (sample SAMEA3504121, study PRJEB24116) | mouse gut metagenome | biome: mouse gut; feature: mouse-associated habitat; material: faeces | place: Denmark | collected 2011
GTCAGATGCTCTAACCGACTGAGCTAAGGAAGAATGTTGTTTTTTCTCAAATGCGCTGCAAAAGTAATAGGATATTTTGAAATATGCAATATCTTTGCAAAAAAAATATCGAAGATGGATAAAATAATTGGGTTGGGCAATGCTTTGGTCGATGCGCTGGCAATCATTGAAGATGATAATATTTTGACGGAGATGCAGCTTCCGAAAGGAAGCATGACGCTGATTGATGAAGATAAGTTCTTGAAAATTAGTGAGTATTTCAGCCGGATGAAGACGCACTTGGCTAACGGAGGTTCTGCCGGAAACGCAATTCGGGCAATGGCATGCCTTGGTGCGGGTACGGGATTCATCGGAAAAGTAAGCAATGACTTTTACGGTAACTTTTTCCGGGATAGCCTGCTGGAACGTGGGACAGAGGCGAATTTATTGCTTTCCACTACCCTTCCGTCCGGTGTAGCCTCTACTTTCATTTCTCCTGATGGGGAGCGTACTTTCGGCACTTATTTGGGGGCGGCTTCTACATTGAAGGCGGAAGATCTTTCGCTGGATATGTTCAAAGGATATGCTTACCTATTTATAGAGGGGTATCTGGTGCAAGACCATGATATGATTCTCCGTGCCATTGAGCTGGCTAAAGAGGCCGGCTTACAAGTATGTTTGGACATGGCGAGCTACAATATAGTAGAAGGAGACCTTGAATTTTTCTCTCTGTTGGTCAACAAATATGTGGATATTGTTTTTGCCAATGAGGAAGAGGCAAAAGCCTTTACGGGTAAGGAACCGGAGGAAGCATTGGACATCATTGCCAAAATGTGTAGCATAGCCATTGTAAAGGTGGGTGCCCATGGTTCTCTGATTCGTAAAGGTACAGAGATGGTGCAGGTACAAGCGGCTCCGGTAGAGAAAGTGGTGGACACTACAGGAGCGGGTGACTATTTTGCGGCGGGTTTCTTGTATGGACTGACGTGTGGTTACTCGCTGGAGAAATGTGGCAAGATAGGCTCCCTTCTCTCCAAAGATGTGATACAAGTGGTGGGTACGGAGCTTCAGGTAGCACAATGGGAAAAAATCAAGGAAGAAATTTTATTAATTAATTAGCATATTATCACATAGACATATTATGAAAAGAATTTTAAAGATACGCTGGATGATTACCTTGCTGATTGTAGCAGGAGCCTTTTGTTTTTGGGGGTTTAAGAGTGGTGATAGCCGTAGTTTCCAAATAGCAAAGAATCTGGATATATTCAATTCCATTGTGAAAGAGTTGGATATGTTTTACGTGGATACGATTGATCCGAACAAGACTATCCGTGAAGGCATTGATGCCATGCTCTACTCGCTGGATCCCTACACGGAGTATTATCCGGAAGATGACCAAAGCGAATTGGAGCAGATGCTGAAGAATTCCTATGGTGGTATAGGTTCTGTGATTACTTGGAATCCGAAACTGAAACGTTCCATGATATCTGAGCCATACGAGAATATGCCTGCTGCCGATGTAGGCCTGAAAGCCGGAGATATTTTGATGGAAATTGACGGAAAAGACCTTGCCGGAAAGAACAACCAGGAAGTCAGCGAGATGCTTCGCGGACAAGTGGGTACCAGCTTCAAGCTGAAAGTGCAACGTCCCGGTACAGAGAAACCGTTGGATTTCGACATTGTGCGCCGTTCCATCCAATTGCCGTTCATACCTTATTATACGGTGCTGGATAATAATATAGGTTATATCAATCTCAGCACCTTCTCGGGGAATCCTTCCAAGGAGTTCAAGCAGGCTTTTCTGGACTTGAAGAAGCGGGGGATGACTTCGTTGGTGATTGATCTGCGGAATAATGGAGGCGGTTTGCTGGATGAGTCCATAGAGATAGCCAATTTCTTTCTGCCTCGCGGAAAAACACTTGTGACGACAAAGGGCAAGATTAAGCAAGCCAGCAATACCTACAAGACGTTGCGTGAACCGTTGGATTTGGAAATTCCTTTGGCTGTTCTGGTCAATGGCGGAACGGCTTCCTCGTCAGAAATCCTTGCGGGTTCTTTGCAGGACCTTGACCGTGCGGTCATTATCGGTAACCGTACTTTCGGTAAGGGATTGGTGCAGACCACCCGTCCGTTGCCATACGGTGGTACCATGAAGCTGACGACTTCTAAATATTATATTCCCAGCGGCCGTTGTGTGCAGGCTATCGACTACAAGCACCGGAATGAGGACGGCAGTGTGGGACGTATTCCGGACAGCCTTACTACCGTGTTCCATACGGCTGCCGGACGTGAAGTGCGTGATGGCGGAGGCGTGACTCCGGACATTGCGGTGAAGCAGGAGAAGCTGCCCAACATTCTGTTCTATCTTGTCAATGACAATCTTATTTTCAATTATGCAACGGACTATTGCCTGAAACATCCTACCATCCCTTCAGCAGAGAAGTTTGAAATTACAGATGCCGATTATGCGGACTTCAAGGCGATGGTGAAGAAGGCGGACTTCAAATACGACCAACAGACAGAGAAGATGCTGAAGAACCTGAAGGAGATGGCCGAATTTGAGGGCTATCTGACTGATGCTTCGAAAGAGTTTGAAGCGCTGGAGAAAAAATTGTCGCATAATCTGGACCGTGACCTTGACCATTTCTCCAAGGACATCAAGAGCATGATTGCGGTAGAAATCATCAAGCGTTATTATTTCCAGCGTGGAAGCATTATCCAGCAGTTGAAAGATGATGATGACTTGAAAGAGGCTGTAAAGATACTGACTGCTCCGGCAAAATACAAGGAAATGTTGAGTGCTCCGACAGTGACGTCAATGTCTCTGCAATAAAGAAAGGAGGCAGCCCCGGTTTTTCTGAGTACCGCTACGAGAGCAAATGAGAATGTTTATGATGAAATAGTATAAGGGCATTCTTAAGAGGATTCTTTTATTTGCTCCTTAATTTATACCGGATAGTCTCTGTATAAGCCTTTTATACACGGCTATTCGGTTAAGTTGTTTGTAGGGTATTAACTTGTTTTATATTTTTGCAGGTGATAATGAAAATATTGACAAGGTTATGAAACGATTGAATTCTCTGAAAGTATGGCTGTCTGTGGTATTGTTGCTTTGCTTCTCTCTTTCCGGACAAGCCCAGTTTCTGCGCACTTCCTACTTTATGGAAGGAAGTAGCCAGCGTATGCAGCTCAATCCGGCCTTGATGCCGGGACGCGGTTATCTGAATATTCCCGCGATAGGTTCGTTGAATGCTACCGTCAACTCCAGTTCCCTGGGGTATAGGGATATTATGGACATTATTGAGAACAGTGATGATAGCGACTATTTCATGAGCAATGACTTTATGAACCGACTGGATGCTATCAATAACTTGAATGTGAATTTGAGTGCCGACATTCTGTCTGCCGGGTGGTATAAAGGAAAGAACTTCTGGTCAGTCAATGTGGGGTTGCGTAATGATATCGGTGCTGCCATACCGAAAACCATGTTCCAGTTTATGAATAACATGAGTAGCCTGGAGTTTGGTGACAATATTTCTGACTATTTGGGCATTAACGAAACCATTAATGGACAGAAGCTTGAGATAAATTCCTATGCAGAAGTCGGCGTTGGCTTTGCAAGGAATATAACAGACCGACTGGCTGTAGGCGGTAAGGTGAAGATGCTGCTGGGTATCGGTAACTTAAAGCTGAACATTAACCAGATTCATGTGGAAACTCCTTCTGTGGGCTCTTCAGGAGTGACGAGTAAAGCTTCCATTCAAGTGGATGCAACTTTGGAGAACTCGTCAAAGCTGTTAGAACTTCCCGAGAACGAGAATGGTGATTATATCGATGAAATCGATTTTGGCAGTTTCGGTTTTGCCGGATATGGTGGGGCTATTGATTTGGGAATATCTTACAAGTTACTGGATAAATTGACACTTTCTGCTTCAGTTCTTGATTTGGGCTTTATCAAATGGTCTAAATCGAATACCAGTATAGCGCGAGCCAATGCAGAGCAGACTTATGATCTTCTTGACCCGGCCTCGCAGCAGGAGTTCATAAATATTGTGAACAGCGGCGAGATTCTTAACTATGACATGTTGCAGCTCAAGACAGAGGAAGCTTCTGAGAAGAGCCGTACCCGTGGATTGACTTCTACAATGGTTCTTGGCGCTGAATATGCCTTGCTGAATGATTGGCTGGTAGTGGGTGCCTTGTATACCGGTCGTTTTGCCAAGCCGAAAACTTTGAATGAGCTGACTTTCTCTGCCTGCATCCGTCCGACGAATGCTTTCAATGTAGCTGCCAGCTATTCCGTACTTCAAGGAGCCGGTAAAACCTTCGGTCTGGCACTGAAACTGGGGCCTTTCTTTGCGGGAACAGACTATATGTTCTTTGGCAAGAATACGAAGAATGTCAATGCTTATTTGGGTGTTTCTATTCCTTTGGGAAAACAGAAAGCTGCTGAAATCTTATAAAGTGAGTTGTCAGTTGTCGTGGGTTATCTTTCTATAAAAGAGGATAATCTGCGATTTTGTTTTTACGAAAACGCAAAAAGCTTTATCTTTGCTGGTAAATACCTATAAACAGTACTCATGAGAATTGCAATAACGTTTCTCTTGTTTTTGGTTTTCAGTAGTTTGCTGCAAGCTTCACCCATACCTTTTTCTCCTATAGTGAGGAGCTATTCAGTGTCGGATTATAATGCTGGTATTCAGAATTGGGCCATTGCTCAGGACGAAAGAGGAGTGATGTATTTCGGTAATAACAGTGGGCTGTTGGAATTTGATGGAAGTGCTTGGCGGCTGTATGAATTACCGACAAAAGGAATTGTGCGTGCTATATATATCAGTGAAGATGGAAGAATTTATGTAGGCTCTTACGAAGAATTCGGTTATTTTGTCCGTACTCCTTATGACACTCTTCAATATCATTCATTGAAAAATAAGGTGAAAGATTTTGTGTTTCATAATGACGAAATCTGGGATATTGCTTGCGTTCAAGGAGAAATTGTATTTCAATCATTCGGTTCTCTCTTTTTTTATAATGGAAATTCGGTAGAAGGTATTCGAATGAAGAACCTTCCACTGAATTTGTTCCAGGTTGGAAATACTTTTTATTCTCAAAGAATAAACGGCGGACTTTATGTCTTTGCCGGTAGGGAAATGAAAGAACTTATTCCCAGAAAAGCATTTGGAGATAGTGATGTCCTGGCCGGGCTCCCTTATGATGATGCGGTTTTAATGTTTACCCGTAATCAGGGAGGTTTCCTGTATCGAGATGGGAGGGTAGAAAAATGGGAAACTGAATGTGATGATATATTCAGGAAGCATACCATTAATCGTGCGGTGATGACCAAAGACAGTTGCTACGTTGTTGGCACAATATCTGATGGCATATATGCGTTGGATAAAAAGGGAAAGCTGATTTGGAAGGTCAATACGGATAATAAACTACAGAACAATACTGTTTTGAGATTGTATTGTGATGATGACAACAATATATGGACAGCTTTGGATGAAGGTATTGCCTATATACACAACAATTCTTTAATCTATTATTATGAACCTCCATTTCGTAAAATAGGCATGGTATATGATGTCTTGGTAAGGGAAAATGAAGCTTATATTGCTTCTAATCAGGGACTTTATTGGCTTAAGGATGGAAAGACTGAATTAGTTCCGGGTTTGGAAGAACAAGCGTGGTTCGTCGATGAATGGGGAAAACAGATTTTCTGCGGGCACAACAAGGGGACTTTCTTTATATCAGGACTGAAATCAAAGCTGGTATCTGATGTAAAAGGAGGGATGTGTATGGAAAAGATTGAATTGAAGGAACAATCTTTTTTGTTGGAGGGAGCTTATGCGCTTCTGAATTTATATACGGAGACTGCTTCGGGAGAGTATTGCTTTACTCGGTCCTTACGTGGGTTCAGCCACATGATTCGTCATATAGAAGTGGACCATCAAGGGAATATTTGGGCGAAACATTTAAGGAATGGTTTGTATCGCTTTCGGATTGATTCGGATATGAAGCAGGTAAAGGATGTGCGGAAGTATGAGAGCTTGGGAGAAGTGAAAGGTGGGAGTTTTACTTTGTTCAAAATCAATGGTCGGGTAGTTTTTTCTAATGGGGAATATTTCTATACTTACGAAGATATGACTGATTCGATTGTTCCTTATGAAACAATGAATGAGCAATTGATGGAATTGAAAGGAATCAAGACTGTGAGTCATGCGAACGGAGATTACTATTGGTTTGTGGGCGACAGGACTGTGTTTTTGGTGAAGTGTGCGATAAATACTTTCAATATCGAACTTCGGATTCCATATTCTTTGTTTGACGGTCTGGCTGTGGAAGAACGAGGAAGCGTGGTTTATGACAAGAGAAATAATCATTCCTATCTTTGCTTGAATAATGCCATTGCCCGTATTGAAACAGATAGTTCCTCGTTATATAAATCTCAGACCAGGCGTTCTTTATGGATTTCAGAGATGCAGGTTACTGAGGAATTCAGTGATAAACGGAAAACATTGGTCGTGCAGTCGGGAGTCAAGGTCGAACATGAGTTTAATACAGTGAGTTTTACATTGTGCTATCCGGTTTATAACGATTATACTTATAAAGTAAGATACCGGTTGGAAGGGTATTCTGATCAGTGGATACCCGATGGACGCAATTTGCAGAAAAAGTATGCCCGTCTTCCTTATGGAAGTTATGTTTTTCGGGCGGAGATATATGATACTGGTAGAGTTTTGGCATCGGTAGAGTTTCCCTTTGAGATTTTGTCTCCGTGGTATTTGTCTTATTGGGCTGTGGGAAGCTACATTCTGATAGGGTTGTGCCTGCTGGCCTTGCTGCAATATATTGTTTATCGTTTTGTGAAGAAAAAGAAGGATCGTGTGATTGAGCAGCAGCGTGTAGCCCATCAGGCAGAGCTTGAACGGCAAGAGAAGAAGATTATCGAGTTGGAAAAGGAACAGCTTGAGGCCGATTTGCGTTTTAAAAGCAAAGAATTGTCCAGCGTGGTAATGATGAATATCGCTCATCAGGAGTTTTTGAATTCATTGAAAGAGGAGATACAGAAGCAAAAGTTGTCCGGACAGCATAGTCGTAAGAATTTGGATAAGCTTCTCGCTTTGGTTAACAATAATATAGTGTCTGATGAAGAGAGCTGGATAATGTTTCAAGCTAATTTTGACCGTATACATGAAAATTTCTTCCGGAATCTGAAACTTCAATATACTGATTTGACTTCAGGAGATTTACGCTTTTGTGCATTGCTCCGCTTGAATATGCCGACAAAGGAGATAGCGAAGTTGCTCAACATTTCTACACGTGGGGTTGATGCTGCGAGATATCGGTTACGTAAGAAATTCAATTTGCTTCCGGAAGAAAGTTTGACTGATTTCCTTATAAATTTTAAATGACTGTTTTACAGTAAAATATTAATGGAGGAAGTACTAATATTGTACTTCCTCTTTTGTTTTTTAGTGATGGGTGTACTTTTGTTGTAGTGCGGGATGTGGAGGTTGTCGCATGCTTTTCTTTTATTTGCAGCAAAATAATATTTCTATAAATTAAAAGCATGAAAGACATGAAGCATTTACTTTTCAAGTTACAATCATTTTTAGTCTTGTTGGTGTTTACTGCCGCTAGTGCGTATGCGCAGAAATCTCCGGTCGATATGAATCGTTTCATCGACGATTTAATGAAGAAGATGACCCTGGAAGAGAAAATAGGTCAGTTGAATCTGCCGGTTACCGGTGAGATTACGACCGGTCAGGCTAAAAGTAGTAATGTGGCCAAACGTATTCGTGCCGGTGAAGTGGGCGGGCTTTTCAATCTGAAAGGCGTGGAACGTATCCGCGATGTACAGAAGCAGGCGGTTGAAGAAAGTCGTTTGGGTATTCCTCTCTTATTTGGTATGGATGTTATTCATGGATATGAAACGGTGTTTCCCATTCCTTTGGGATTGTCGTGTACATGGGATATGAAGGCGGTTGAAGAATCGGCACGTATTGCAGCCATTGAGTCCAGCGCCGACGGTATTTGCTGGACATTCAGTCCGATGGTGGATATTTGCCGTGATGCCCGTTGGGGGCGTGTGTCCGAGGGCAACGGTGAAGACCCGTTTCTGGGAGCAGCCATTGCGCAGGCCATGGTACGTGGTTATCAGGGAAAGGATATGAGCCGTAATGATGAAATCATGGCTTGTGTAAAGCATTTTGCCTTGTATGGTGCCGGTGAGGCAGGACGTGACTATAATACAGTAGATATGAGTCATCAGCGCATGTTCAATGAATACATGTTGCCCTATCAGGCGGCGGTTGATGCCGGTGTGGGCAGTGCGATGGCCTCTTTCAATGAGGTCGATGGCATTCCTGCCACTGGAAACAAGTGGTTGATGACGGATATACTGCGTAAGCAGTGGGGATTTGACGGCTTTGTGGTGACAGACTATACTGGAATTGCTGAGATGACCGACCACGGTATGGGCGATACGCAGACTGTTGCCGCCTTGGCACTGAATGCAGGTGTGGATATGGATATGGTGAGCGATGCATTTGTAGGTACGCTCAAGAAGTCATTGACAGAAGGAAAAGTGACAGAAGAAGCAATTAATGCGGCTTGTCGCCGTATTTTGGAAGCTAAGTACAAGTTGGGCTTGTTCGATAATCCTTATAAATACTGTGATGTGAAGCGTGCCAAGAAGCAAATCTTTACCAAAGAGCATCGTGCTGTTGCGCGTAAGATTGCTTCGGAGAGCTTGGTGTTGTTGAAGAACGAGGGTAATGTGCTTCCGCTGGCCAAAAAAGGCACTATTGCTGTGGTAGGTCCGTTGGCAGACAGCCGCAGTAATATGCCGGGTACTTGGAGTGTGGCTGCTGTATTGAAGAATGCAACTTCTTTGGCTGAAGGTTTGAAGGCGGTAGCAGGCGATAAAGCCGAAATATTGACTGCGAAAGGCTGTAATTTGATGAGTGATGCCGAATATGAGAAACGTGCCACTATGTTCGGACGTTCTTTACACCGTGACAATCGTTCGGACAAGGAGTTGCTGGACGAGGCTCTTGCCGTGGCTGCCAAATCGGATGTTATTGTGGCTGCGCTCGGTGAGTCTTCGGAAATGAGTGGAGAGAGCAGTTGCCGCACGAATCTTGAAATGACCGACACCCAACGCATGCTGTTACAAGAATTATTGAAAACAGGAAAACCAGTGGTACTGGTACTGTTTACCGGTCGTCCGCTGGTACTGAACTGGGAGCAGGCAAACGTGCCGGCCATTCTGAATGTATGGTTTGCGGGCAGTGAGGCAGGTTTTGCCATCGGTGATGTACTGTTTGGTGATGTGAATCCGAGTGGGAAGCTGACTACGACTTTCCCGAAGAGCGTGGGACAGATTCCTTTGTTCTACAACCACAAGAACACGGGCCGCCCTCTTGCCGACGGTGCATGGTTCCAGAAATTCCGCAGCAACTATATAGACATAGACAATGAACCGCTTTATCCTTTTGGTTTCGGCTTGAGCTATACCACATTCTCTTATAGCGACGTGTCTTTGGACAAGACTAGCATGACGGATAAGGGCGAACTGACTGCTACCGTGACTGTGACCAATACCGGCAAGAGAGACGGTGCAGAAGTGGTTCAACTTTATATTCGTGACCTTGTGGGAAGTGTAACCCGTCCGGTGAAAGAGTTGAAAGGCTTTGAGAAGATTTTCCTGAAAGCCGGTGAATCTAAAAAAGTATCTTTCAAGATTACTCCCGAATTGCTGAAGTTCTACAACTACAATCTTGATTTTGTATGCGAGTCCGGTGACTTTGAGGTGATGATTGGCAGAAATAGCCAGGACGTAAAGAAAGCAGCGTTCAAGTTACTCTAACTGATTCTCAAGACGGCAATATGCAGCATTCGAGCCACTGCGTTGAGATGGCATTGTTGCTGCATATTGTCTACATCTTCACTGCAAACGTTTTGCAGTATTTGCTTGGTATATAATCTATCGTATAATGGCAATCGGTTATGGAAATCTTATGGTCGGCTTTGAGGCAGTGAAAGGTATGACGTTCTTGAATATGGGATAAAAAACTTCAGAATAGGATAAAAGCCCCCTTTGCTTTTCTATCTTCTTGCTCTATATATATGAATAGTACCTAAATATTTATTGTACTTTTATATTCCTTATAATCTGTCGTTTATGTTATACAGTAGTAGTAATGATGTACCCCTCCGGTGAACTGTGGTACTCTTGTGGTAGCTTGTTTTTTGACATATATCAACTTCTCCGGTATGTTTGCAAAAGAATTTTAAATCAATACAAAATGAAGAAAAATCTACTAATTACATGTGTGATGTTATTGTTTGCCATTACTTCGATGGCACAGAACAAAATTACGATTTCGGGTGTCGTTACGGACAAGACAGGCGAAACTGTTATCGGTGCTTCTGTTCGTGTAAAAGGGCAGGAGAGTAAAGGTAGTATTACTGATATAAATGGTAAATATCAGATTGTTGATGTGGCATCTAATGCTACCTTGATTTTTAGTTATATAGGTATGCGTGAGCAGGAGATTGCCGTAAATGGGCGTTCAACTATCAATGTGAAGATGGAAGAGGACAGCCAGCTCATTGATGAGGTGGTTGTAGTTGGTTATGGTAGTGCCAAGAAACGCGACTTGACCGGTTCTATCGTTACTGTGAAAGCGGACGAGATTGCCTCTAAGCCTTCTACCAATCCACTGGCATCCATACAGGGTAAGGTTGCCGGTGTACAGGTGGTGAATACGGGTCGTGCAGGACAAGACCCTGAAATCCGTGTTCGCGGTACGAACTCCATTAACGGTTTCAAACCCCTTTATGTGGTAGATGGACTGTTCACGGACAATATCAATTATCTGAACACTGCGGATATTGAATCTATGGAAATCTTGAAAGACCCTTCTTCTTTGGCTATTTTCGGTGTGCGTGGTGCCAATGGTGTAATCATCATTACTACTAAAAGGGCAAAAATAGGGAAGACGATGGTCAACATCAACTCTTCAGTGGGTTGGAAGGTTATTTATGACCGTGTAGGTGTGACGAATGCCGAAGAGTTTAAGATGCTGTACAACGAGCAGTTGATATCTCAAGGAAGCGACCCTTATGATTATACTCAATGGACTGGTAATACTGATTGGCAGAATGAGATATTCCAGACAGGTTTTCTGACCAATAACAATGTGAGCATTACGGGTGCAACGGATAAGAGTAAGTTTTATTTGGGTTTGGGTTACGTCATGGAAGAAGGTTCCATTAAAACGGAAAAGCTCAATAAGTTTACCGTAAACTTGAACAGTGAATATAGCGTAACCGATTTCCTGCGTTTTGGTTTTCAGCTTAATGGAGTTCGTGCCAAGTATCCTGATGCAAAGGGTGTGGATGGTGCTTTGAAGGCTGCTCCTATTGCTCCTACTCATGACCTTGAATCGGGACTGATACATACGCTGCCCGACTTCCAGCGTGCACAAGTGTGGAATCCTCTTATTGAAACAGAGCTGCGCGGTGCTCACAACAAGTCTGAAAACTATCGCGTGGCAGGTAATGTGTTCGGAGAGATAGATATTCTGAAGAACCTTACGTTCAAAGCAACTTTCTCTATGGACTATGCTTCCAGTCAGGGACGTTCATATTCTCCGCTGATTTATGTTTATAATCCCGATGTGGAGGGGGGGAAAGAACGGTTGACTGAAAGAGAAAGTGTGAACCAAAGCAAGTCTACCTCTCTTGCTGCACAGTCTGACTATGTGTTGACTTATCTCGGACAGTTTGGCAATCATGGATTGACATTGACTGCCGGTCTTACAACCAATTACAATGAGTCTTCCAGTTTGAGTGGTGGACGCAGCCAGCTTGCGGGCTACGGCATTTTGGTGGGCGACGACCCGGACAGATGGTGGCTCTCTACCATCGACGATGTATCTACGGCAACTAATGGCGGTTCTCAGAGTGACAGATTTACCATGTCTTATTTGTTCAGAGTATTGTATAACTACAAGAATCGTTATTTACTTAATGCTTCTTTCCGTAGGGACGGTTCATCTGTTTTCTATAAGACAGGTAATACTTGGGACAACTTTTACTCTTTCGGTGCCGGTTGGGTAATGACCGAAGAGAAGTTTATGCAGAACCAGAATGTAATTAACTTCTTGAAGTTGAAAGGCTCTTGGGGTGTGTTGGGTAGCCAGAATACTGGTTCCAGTTATCCGGCATATGCCACCATTGTTAGTTCGGGTTCAGCTGTGTTCGGTGACAATATCATTGCGGGTAAAGGCCCCAACAAACTGATTTCACCTACTTTGGGATGGGAACGTAATTATTCATGGGAAGTAGGTTTTGACATGCATATGTTCAATGATCGTTTGCAGCTTTCTCCGGTTTATTATAACAAAACAACAAAAGATATGTTGACTTCCATTCCGGGTATTGCAGGTACTGTTCCCGGATTACAGAATGTGGGTGAGATTCGCAATCGCGGTTTTGAACTTAGTGCTTCTTGGAACGACAAGATTGGGGAAGATTGGAGATATGGATTAGGTGCTAATTTGAGCACAATTGATAACAAGGTGCTTTCACTGGTAAACAAAGACTATAATATTATCAGTGGTCCCTCACGTGTTTCCGAAGGTTATCCGATTGGCTATTTCTATGGTTACAAGGTTGAGGGTGTATATCAGAACGAAGACGACATCCGTTTCTCTCCGATTAACTCGGTTGGCTCGGTAACACCGGGTGACTTGAAATTTGCTGATGTTGACGGTAATGGCAAAATTACTGATAATGACCGTACAATGATAGGTAATCCAACTCCTGATTTTACTTACGGTTTTAATGTTAATTTGGGATGGAAGAATCTGGACCTGACTGTTGACATGATGGGTGTTTATGGAAATGAAATTTACCGTAATTGGGGAAGCAGTAGCTATGCACAACTGAATTATCGCACAGAGCAATTGAATCGTTGGCATGGAGAGGGCACTTCCAATTGGGAGCCCTTGCTCGACCCTTCACACAAAATAAATCAGGAGGCTTCCACGTATTTCATCGAAGATGGCAGTTTCTTCAGAATCCGTAATATCGAATTGGGGTATAACTTTGACAAACGACTGTTGAATCGTATCAAGGTACAGTCACTGCGTCTTTATACCAATGTGCAGAATCCCAAGACCTGGAGCCGTAATGGAGGATATACTCCGGAAGTGGGCGGAAGTGCTATTTCGTTTGGTATTGATGGTGGAGGCTATCCTATGCCTACAGTTTATACGATTGGTTTTAATTTGACTTTCTAAAATTATATAGAGACAGACTATGAAGAAGATATTTTATTATATAGCATTTTTAGCAGTAAGCTTTGCACTAACTTCGTGTGAGGATATGTTTGATAGAAAACCGCTTGGACAACAGACAGAGGATGATTTGACTGGTGGTACTTATGAAACACAGGTTTTTAATATGTATGCCAAGTTGCGCGGTTTTCATTTGACAAGCGGCAATACTGCATTGGCAATCCACGGTATGCGTTCTGAGGACGCAGAGAAAGGAAGTACATTGTCCGATGGAGCAGCTACCGGCAAGATGTTCGATGACTTTGAATATTTGGCAAGTAATGGGATGATTAAGAGTTATTGGAATGATAACTATTCATTGATACATAAGGTAAATGATTTGCTTGATGAGATGAGCCAAAATCCGTCATTGACAGAAGGTGACCTCGTCAATAAGGGGGAAGCTTTGTTTGTACGTGCTTTCTGTTATTTCAACCTTGTACGCGCTTTTGGTGAAGTGCCTTTGATTGACTTTAAAGTTTATGATGCAGCTGAGGCAAATGTTCCAAAGTCTTCTGTGGCAAAGATATATGAATTAATAGATTCTGACCTTACGGAAGCCGAAAACAGTCTGCCCAGAACGTGGGAGCAACTTTATGTAGGTCGTCTCACTTGGGGAGCTGCCCGTTCTCTTCATGCACGCACATACATGATGCGTAATGACTGGGGGAATATGAAGGCTGCCGCTGAAGAAGTGATTAACTCCGGTTTATATAATCTGAATACACCTTATGAAGACATATTCCGAGAAAAAGGTGAAAACTGCAGTGAATCTGTTTTTGAATTGCAATGTACGGCAACAGAATCACAACCAGGTTCTAATGACATAGGAAGCCAGTTTGCTTCCGTTCAGGGTGTACGTGGCGCAGGCGAGTGGAATCTCGGTTGGGGGCAACACACCGCTACTCAAGAATTGGCAGATGCTTTTGAAGAGGGAGATCCGAGAAAAGACGAAACTTTGCTTTATTTTATACGCAACGGCAAGGACGATCCAGAGTCCATACCTGCTAACAAGCCTTATGGTGAGAAACCTATTTCGAATGCTGATGTTATAGCTAAATACTTTAACAAGAAGGCATATACGGACCCGGCGATGCGTTTGAAATTCACAAAGGGAGGATATTGGGTAAATATTCGTCTGATACGTTATGCTGATGTGGTATTAATGGCTTCCGAAGCTGCTTGTGAATTGGGTGATTTATCTTCTGCCCGTAACTATTTGGAGATGGTGCGCGCTCGTGCTCGTGGCAATAATATCGGAATTCTACCGGAAGTGACGACCAACAACCAGAATGAACTGCGTGAGGCCATTCGTCATGAAAGACGTGTTGAGTTAGGTATGGAGTTCGACCGTTTCTACGACTTGGTTCGTTGGGGTATTGCTAAAGAGGTACTTCATGCGGCAGGCAAGACCGGTTATCAAGACAGACATGCTTTGTTGCCCATTCCGCAAGACGAAATTGACAAGTCGAATGGTGTATTGGTTCAAAATCCCAATTATTAATCTATAAATGTACTAACTACTTATGAAAAAATATATAGTATCTGTGGCTTCTTGCCTGTTTGCATTGTGTATGCAGTCTTGTTTTCAGGATATGGATCATCCTGCTTTCGACTACCCTGAGAGTACAGGTGAAGTACCTACTACCCCTTTGAAGATGTATCTTCCTTTTGATGAAGAGGACATTCGGGATAAAGGTGAATGGGGATTTTTGGTAGCAGATAACGGTAATGCCAAGTTTGCGGAAGACGGAATCGCTGGCATGGCCTATCAAGGTGCTGAGAATGCTTACATTTTGGCCAAGACTCCTTCTATATTGGAAAATAACATGCCCACTATCGGTGATTTGACTGTAGCTTTCTGGATGAGAACCACTAAGAATACTTCTGCGCAAGGTTTGTTCTCTATCCCTAACTCTATTAAATTCTGGGGCAACTTCGACATCTTCTTGGAGAATAATAATAGCGAGACTCAGGCATTTTTCAAGGTTCATATCTTCAATCAGACAGCAAAAGAGAATGATGAAAGATGGGTTGAGGCAAAAATAGATGATATTTTTGGTAGCGAATGGGTGCATCTGGCTTTTGTGTATGATGGCAATACTTCTACCATTACTGTTTATCGTAATGGTGAGGGTGTCTTTACCAAAGAATTGCCTGATTGTGGGAAATTGAAGTTTAATAATGCAGGCGCTTCTTTGGCTGTCGGTGCATTTCAGTTCAGCACTACTCCGAGTCTTACTTCGGGTGCAGGAGCACAAACCTGGGCAAAGAACTTTCCCGGTCAGCTTGATCAGTTCCGCCTATATGACAAGGTGTTGACGGCAACCGAAATTCAGAGTATTTACTCTGGAAAAGAATGAAGCTACACTTTAATCTGATGATAGGATGAAAGTATTATATTTCATAGTATGTCTTTTGTTGGTTGCGTGCAGTGGTGATAATCAACCTGAAGTGAATCAGCCTTTCGAGTTGAAGAATATCATTGTGGGTGACCAACAAAACCAACAGACATTTGAGAATGTTGCTCCCAATGTAGCCATTGTTTTGGAGTTCTCGGATGCTGTAGATGAGGCTTCAGCCCGTAACAATATTGCTTTGAAACATGAGGAGCTTCCTGTAAGCTGCGATTATGAGTTCCTGCAAGAGAAAAAAGTATCGGTGACTCCTAAGGGAGGCTTTAAAGTCTTGTCATCGTATAAATTGATTGTCAATCCGGGGGTGAAATCCACTTCCGGGACACTGCTTTCCAATGGCAAGGTTTGTATGATTAAGACTGGAATGGATGATACAGACAAGTTTGAGCGTATCCCTGATGAGGACTTGTTGACATTGGTACAGAAGCAGACCTTTAAGTACTTCTGGGACTTTGGGCATGAATATTCCGGAATGGCGCGCGAACGTACTACTTCGGGCGATGTCGTTACTACCGGTGGTACCGGCTTTGGCGTGATGGCCATGCTGGTAGCTGCTGAACGGGGCTTTATTACCCGTCAGCAAGCTGTTGAACGAGTGCAGAAGATAGTTACTTTTCTTGATAAGGAATGTACGGCTTATCATGGTGCTTATGCACATTGGATAAATGGCGCAACGGGAGCAACCAAACCTTTCAGTGAGAAAGACAACGGTGCCGATTTGGTTGAGACATCCTTGTTATTTCAAGGTTTGCTTGCCGCTCGAGCCTATTTCAAGGAAAATACGGAAGTAGAAAGCAGGTTGCGTGCCGACATAACCCGTCTTTGGGAAGCTATTGACTGGACCTGGTTCCGGAAAAATGGTGAAGATGTACTATATTGGCATTGGAGTCCCGATTACGGTTTTGAGAAGAACCTGGCAATAAGAGGATGGAATGAGTGTCTGATTACTTATATACTTGCTGCTTCGTCTCCAACACATGCTATCGATAAAGTTGTATATGAAGCGGGCTGGGCTAAAAATGGAGGAATCAGGAATGGAAAATCTTATTATGGCATCACTCTTCCTTTAGGTTCGGATAAAGGGGGACCGCTGTTCTTATCTCAATATTCTTTTCTAGGCATTAACCCACAAGGACTGGAAGACCAATATGCCGATTACTGGATGCAAAATCGCAATCATACGTTGATTAATTACAATTATTGTAAGGAAAATCCTAAAGGATATACGGGTTATAGCGCTTCTTGTTGGGGGTTGACGGCAAGTGACGGCGATACGGGATATTCAGCTCATTCACCTACTAATGATAAAGGGGTCATTGCTCCAACAGCTGCTTTGTCTGCATTTCCTTATACTCCGGAGGAGTCAATGGAAGCGCTGCATTTCTTCTATTATAAGATGGGAGACAAACTTTGGAAAGATTATGGTTTTATAGATGCCTTTAATTTGACGGCAGATTGGTACGATACTCAGTACATAGCCATTGACCAAGGGCCGATAATCTGTATGATAGAGAATTATAGAACAGGTCTCCTTTGGAATTTATTTATGTCTATACCGGAAATCCAACAAGGACTGAAGAAGCTTGGCTTTCAGAGTCCGTGCTTAAACTAAAAGAATGATTATGATGAGAATATTAATATATTTGATACTTTTGCTATACCCTTTTAATTTGATTTCGGGACAGAAAAAGCAGAAGCGGCTTTCTGACGACGAACTTATGACCCTCGTTCAGAAGCAAACTTTCCGTTACTTTTGGGATTTTGCCCATCCTGAATCCGGATTGGCGCATGAACGGAGTAACGGTGGTGCCGAGACAGCTACCATTGGTGGGTCGGGATTCGGAGTGATGGCTATCATTGTCGGCATAGAACGCGGGTTTATCACCCGTGAACAAGGTGCTGAACGTATACTGAAGATTGTTCGTTTCTTGAGCGACAAGAATACCGACAGTTATCACGGCATGTGGGCACATTGGATGAACGGTAAAACCGGTAAGACCATTCCTTTCAGCCGTAAGGATGATGGAGCCGATATTGTAGAATCCGCTTTCATGTTCGAAGGTTTGTTGGCTGCCCATCAGTATTTTATAAAGGATAATCCGACGGAAAACCGTATCCGGGGAATGATTAATAATCTGTGGCGCCAAGCAGAGTGGAATTTTTTCACTCAGGGGCAAGATGTGATGTATTGGCATTGGTCACCCTATAACGGGTGGGCGATGAACCATCAGATTAAAGGTCATAACGAGTGCCACATTATTTATATTTTAGGTGCGTCTTCTCCTACTTATCCGATTGCCGAGAGTGTTTATCATAAAGGCTGGGTCAATGCGAATACTTTTCTGAATGGTCGGGAGTATTATGGCATCAGGCTTCCTCTCGGAAACGATAACGGTAAGGGCGGTCCTTTGTTCTTTACTCATTACTCTTACATGGGGCTTGATCCGCATGGCTTGAAGGACCGCTATGCTGACTACGAGGAACAAATGAAGGCCCATACCTTGATTAACCGTGCCTATTGTATCGACAATCCGAAGGGATATAAGGGTTACGGTGAGAAATGCTGGGGATTGACAGCCAGTGACGGTGATAAAGGCTATTCGGCCCATAGCCCCGGAAATGATCGCGGCGTGATTACGCCTACTGCGGCCCTTTCATCCATCCCTTATACACCGGAATATTCTTTGGAGGCCATGCGCTATTTCTATGAAGAACTGGGTGACCGTCTTTGGGGTGAATATGGGTTCAAAGATGCATTTAATCTGACTGAGGATTGGTTTGCGCCTTCGTATCTTGCCATTGACCAGGGACCGATTATTGTGATGATAGAGAACTATCGCACCGGTTTAATTTGGAAGCTTTTCATGAGTCATCCCGATGTACAGAAGGGATTGAAGAGATTAGGCTTTACGTCTCCTTATTTGAATAAGGCTGATTAGGTTTGGCAGGATTTGATTTTGGTAAATTTTATATAGATTAAAAAGGATTATAACCATGAAAAACGTGCTTTTCAATAGTGTATTGGTTGCTTTCGTATTGCTTGTCGCCTCGTGCGGCAAGCAACCGGAAGCTAAGGTGGAGGTGATGTCGTTTAATATCCGTCTGGATCATGTAGCGGACAGTATGAATAACTGGAAATACCGTAAGGATAATGCAGCACAGATGATTGCTTATTATGCTCCGGACATTGTGGGCATGCAGGAGGTGGTAAAGAATCAACTCAATGACTTGAAGGAGCGTCTTCCTCAATATACTGCCCTTGGCGTAGGTCGTGCAGATGGAAAAGAGAAAGGCGAATATTGCTCCCTTTTTTATAAGACAGAGCGTTTTGAGCTTTTAAAGAACGGAGATTTCGGACTGAGTGAGACTCCCGATTCCATCGGAAAGAAAGGCTGGGATGCGGCATGCGAGCGTATCGTGACTTGGGCTGTGTTGAAAGACAAGGTGAGTGGCAGGAAAGTAGCTGCTTTCAACACCCACTTTGACCATGTAGGTGAGGTGGCACGTCGAGAAAGCGCTAAGTTAATACTCGAGAAGATAAAGCAAATAGCGGGAGAGCTTCCGGTAATTATCACTGGAGACTTTAATGGAACGGTAGACTCCGAGCCGGTCACTATATTGACGGAAGGTGGAATGAGGAACGCTTGTTCCACGGCAAAGGTCGTTTACGGACCGACATGGAGCTTTCATGACTTCGGACGTATTCCGGTGGAGAAGCGCAGGCTGATAGATTTTATATTCGTAAATGCTTCTGTAGAGGTGGAGCGTTACCGCACAGTTGGCGATAAGCCGGACAATGGCTATCTTTCCGACCATGCTCCCGTATTGGTTACTTTGAAACTGTAAAGAGGCACTCGTCTAATTCTATTCTGCATTATTTACAAATCATAAGGGCTCAAGAAACACTTGTATACTGAACCTGATTCAGTCGTATAGTGAATGCCATTCAGTCGTATACTGAATAGGGTTCAGTCGTATACTGAATGCACTGTATTCTAACTGTACTGATAATCAGTAAATTATAAAGCGGTGTTACGCCTTTGATAAATTACAACAAATAATGAATACATGAAAAATAAACTATCCTGGGGAATTGCCTTGTTGCCCTTTGTTCCTTCGGTTTGGATGCAAGGACAAGAACAGAAACAAGGAATAGGAAACAGGCGTCCTAACATTATTTTTATCATGAGTGATGACCATGCCCGACAAGCAATGAGTATATATGGACATCCCATAGGTAAAATAGCTCCTACTCCCCATATTGACCGTATTGGGCATGAAGGGGCGGTATTTCAGAATAATTACTGTTGCAATTCCATTTCCGGTCCCAGTCGTGCAGCCATACTGACTGGTAAGCATAGTCATAAGAATGGTTTTATGAGGAATGGAAATAAAGGATTTGACGGTTCGCAGCAGACACTGCCGAAGATATTGCAAGCAAACGGTTATGAAACAGCCATTATCGGCAAGTGGCATCTTGTTTCAAAGCCTACCGGGTTTGACCATTGGATGATTTTGAATGATCAGGGAGATTATTATAATCCGTATTTTATTACCGAGGGAGATACCACTCGGCATAAAGGATATGTAACTGACCTCATCACTCAATATTGTGAAGACTGGATGAGTGGGCGCGAGGATAAGAATAAACCTTTTTTCCTGATGATGCATCACAAAGCCATTCACCGTAATTGGGTGCCTGCCGAACGGCATTATCATTTGTACGAACACACGCAGTTCCCTTTACCCGACAATTATTATGATGCATACGAAGGACGTTATGCGGCACAAATGCAGAAGATGAATATATACCGTGATATGTACGAAGGTCACGACTTGAAGATGGTTGCGGGTATGAATAGCGACAGTCTGCTATTCGACCCGTGGCCTCATGCTTTTCTTGGTACGATGGAGCCGGATGAGCGCCGCCGTTTTATGGATGCCTATCGTGAACGGAACAATGAATTTTATTCGAAACAGCGTACTTTCAAAGAGGTGGCAGAATGGAAATATCAGCGTTATTTGCAGGATTATATGGCTTGTGTGGCAAGCGTGGACGAGAGTGTAGGAGAAATATTGGATTATTTGAAGCGTACCGGATTGGATAAAAATACGATTGTCGTTTATACTACAGACCAGGGGTTCTATCTGGGCGAGCACGGTTGGTTTGATAAACGTTTTATGTACGAGGAGTCTTTCGGTATGCCGATGGTAATGAGCTGGCCGGGACATATTAAGCCTGGAACGCAGGTAACAGGATTAACTCAAAATATTGATTTCGCTCCCACTTTTCTCGATATGTGTGGAATTGAGATTCCTGAAGACATGCAGGGAGTGTCATTTCGTCGGTTGGTAGAGGGAGAAAATACTCCACGAAACTGGAGGAAGTCACTTTACTATCACTATTATGAATTCCCCGGTTTTCATAGTGTCCGTGCACATTACGGTGTCAAGATGGAGCGCTATAAATTGATGCATTTTTATGTGGATGACAAGTGGGAACTTTATGATTTGAAGGAGGACCCGGCAGAAATGCATAATTTGTATGGTGAAAAAGGGATGGAGAAGGTTGCTGCAGAATTGAAAGCGGAACTTGCCCGCCTGCAGGAAGAATATGATGTTCCTGAATCTCTGTGCAAATAATAGTGCATATTTCGTGATGTATAAATGAATATTTAGAAATATAAATGTGGATAATATGATGAAAAGATTAAGTGGTTTGGTGCTGCTGTTGTGTTTGGCGAATTTCCTTTCTGCACAAGACATGCATATGGATACTTATTGTAATCCTTTAAATATCGATTACACGTACATGATTTATAATTCGGATAAGAATATCTCCTACCGTTCTGGTGCCGATCCTGCTGTGGTGGAGTTCCGGGGTGAATATTATATGTTTGTTACCCGTTCACACGGTTATTGGCGTTCCAGGGATTTGCTGAACTGGGAGTTTGTACGTCCGGGCAGGAACTGGTATCCGCAAGGGTGTAATGCTCCGGCGGCACATAATTACAAAGATTCGGTACTTTATGTGACCGGTGATCCTTCCGGTTCCATGAGTATCCTTTATACGGATAATCCGGCTTCAGGAAACTGGGAACCTGTTCCGGCAATTTTGCATAATCTGCAAGATCCCGATTTGTTTATTGACGATGACGGTAAAGCGTATATGTTCTGGGGTTCTTCCAATGTGTATCCTATCAGGGGAATGGAACTGGACAAGAACCGGCGTTTCATCAAGAAGGGAGAAACGAAAGAACTCTTCAATTTGGATATGCCTAAACATGGCTGGGAACGTTTCGGTGAAAACCATACGGATACTGTATTGGGCGGATATATTGAGGGGCCTTGGCTGACGAAGCATAATGGGAAATACTATATGCAATACGGTGCTCCGGGAACGGAATTCAATGTCTATGCCGATGGTGTTTATGTGGCCGATTATCCGATGGGGCCTTATACTTACCAAAAGCATAATCCGGTGTCCTACAAGCCGGGTGGTTATATGAACGGTGCCGGACATGGAAGTACCGTGCTTGGTCCTGGGGGGCAGTATTGGCATTTTGCTTCGATGTCACTCTCTATCAATGTGAATTGGGAACGTCGCCTTTGTATGTTTCCGGCAGGGTTTGATAAAGATGGCATTATGTATGTAGATACCCGTTTCGGAGACTATCCCCGTTATGCACCTGCCGTACCGGGCAAGGCTGGACAGTTCCGTGGCTGGATGTTGCTCTCGTATGGCAAGCCGGTGACGGCTTTTACTACAAAAGACGAATTTAAGGCAGATGCCCTGACGGATGAACTGACTAAAACTTTTTGGCTTGCCGAGGCTAATGACGAACGGCAGTGGGTGATGATTGATTTAGAGAAACCTGCTGATGTGTATGCTGTTCAGATAAACTATCACGATTATCAAAGTAATATGTACGGTCGCTACGAAGGACTCCATCACCGTTATCTCATCGAAGGTTCTCTTGATGGTGAGAATTGGGATATATTGGTGGACCGTAAGGAAAGTTATAGGGATACTCCGAATGATTATGTTGAACTGGCATTACCCAAGTCTGCCCGTTATATCCGTTATAAAAATATAGATATACCGACACCGAATCTGGCTATATCTGAACTTCGCGTCTTTGGATTGGGTACGGGGAAGGCACCGCAACAACCCAAAAAGTTGGTACTTGACCGCCAAGCAGACCGTCGTGACATCTCCATCCGTTGGGAGGCTGTGAAAGGTGCACAAGGTTACAACATACTTTGGGGCATTGCACCGGACAAACTTTACAGCTCTTGGATGGTCTATGATAAGACTGATTTATTGATGAAAACCCTTACTGCTGATCAGGATTATTATTTTTGTGTGGAGGCTTTCAATGAAAATGGTGTATCTTTACGTTCGGAAGTTAAACATGTAAAATAAATAATAAGATGAAACGTATAATCGGCATCCTTTGTGGATTATTCTTTTTCTTGTTTTCGTTTGCACAAGAAACCTTTCAAAAGGAAACTTATATCTCTTCCCGTGGAGATACATTGTTGTATCGTTTGTTGCGTCCAGAGGTGATGAAACCTGATGAAAAGTATCCTTTGGTGCTTTTCCTGCATGGTGCCGGAGAGCGTGGCAATGATAATGAGAAACAATTGGTTCATGGTGGGCAGATGTGGCTTAATCCTGTAAACCGCGAAAAGTATCCGGCGTTTATTTTGGCTCCGCAGTGTCCTGAAACCGGATATTGGGCATATACGGAGCGCCCTTCATCTTTTGCTCCGGCAGATATGCCGTTGGAAGTGCCTGTTTCTCCTATTTTCCGTACGTTGAAAGAGTTGTTGGATTTCTATCTGGCCATGCCGCAGATAGACAAAGACCGTATCTATGTTATGGGACTTTCTATGGGAGGAATGGGTACATTTGACATGGCTGTCCGCTATCCGGAGATTTTTGCGGCAGCAATACCTATTTGTGGAACAGTGAATCCGGCACGGTTGAAGGCTGGCAAATCGGTCAAGTTCCGTATTTTTCATGGAGATGCGGATAATGTAGTAACTCCTGAAGGATCGCGTGCAGCATATCGGGCCTTGAAAGCTATTGGTGCCGATGTGGAATATATTGAATTTCCTGGTTGTAATCATGGTAGTTGGAATCCGGCTTTCAACTATCCTGATTTTATGGAGTGGCTGTTTAATCAGAAGAAAAAATGATGAGAATATTGTCTGTTATCGGAGCGCTCTTTTTAGGGGGCGCTTTTTTAACTTCTTGCACCACTTCCGGTCGGGTAAGTACTTTTGTGGTATTGCCGGATACGCAGACTTATCTGGAGCAATGTCCGGAGGTCTTCGATTCGCAAGTGGACTGGTTGGTTGCCAACCGTAAGAAAATAGATGCCGTGTTCCAAGTGGGAGATTTGACACAAGATAATTCTCCGGTGGAATGGGCATATATGCAGAAAGCTTTTCATCGTGTCAGCCAAGCAGGAATACCTTATTCTGTCGTATGGGGAAATCACGATATTGGCAGTAAGCCCGGTAAGTTTTCGGACGTGCATAACACTGCAATGGCCAACAAGTATTTCCCTCTTTCTGACTATAAGCAGAAGAGTTATTGGGGAGGCAGTGCGGATGGAAAGACATTGGATAACTATTACATAAACCTTAGGTCGGGCGATACCGATTGGCTGGTCTTGAATCTGGAATTCGGGCCTTCTGATGAGGCTCTGCAATGGGCCGATTCCATAGTGGGTATTCATCCGGATAAGCTTGTCATATTGAATACACACGCCTATTTGTATTGTGACAGTACGTTGCATGACGGGAAAGACTGGTGGCGCCCTCAAGGATATGGCATCGGCAAAGAGTCTGGGCGCACAGTGAACGATGGTGCTGGAATCTGGGAGAAATTGCTTCTCAAACATCGCAATGTGATAGCTGTCTTTTGTGGGCATGTCTTGAAAAGCGGAGTCGGCACGCTGGTCTCTATAGGGAAAGAGGGAAATAAAGTGTATCAGATGCTGGCAAACTATCAGCGTGGTGTGGAAGGCAGTAGATTGGGAGGTGAGGGCTACTTACGCATTGTAACTTTTAACCGGAAGACAAGGGAGATAGATGTGAAGACCTATTCGACTTGGAATAAAGCCTATCACCCCTCCGAACATCATAACTTTAAGTTCAGAGAGGTGGACTTTGATAAATATCTACGCTGAAATTTTTCAGAAAATAGATTCCTGTGTCTGTGTGGTCAGCAGTTCCAAAGCCTTGATGCCCATAACGGAATTCCCTTTCTGGTTCAGTCTTGGGCTCCATACTGCGACTGAATAACGCAGTGGATAAACTGCAGCTATGCCGCCTCCTACACCACTTTTTCCAGGAAGGCCTACTAGATAAGAGAACTCTCCGGCTTCGTCATAAAAACCACATGTTTGCATGATGGCATTGATCCTTTTTACCTGAGAGGAGGTCAGAGTGATGTTTTCGAACGCAAAGGCTTGTTTATGGTTGGCGAAAGGTAAAAATGCCTTAGACAAATCATAACAGCTCATCTCTATGGAGCATTGCAGGAAATAGAAGCGGAGTACGCGTTCTATGTCATTGTTTATGTTATGATGATATTTCAACAGATTGGTAATTGCCGCATTCAGGTAGCCGTTTTCGCGTTCGGATAGGGCTACTTCTTCATTATAATCAATCTGGTTGTTTCTGCTGAGTGAACGGACAAAACGGATATATTCCTCTTTTGGATGCTTTAAATGGCTCAATAGAATGTCGGTCATCACAATGGCGCCGGCATTGATAAATGGATTTCGGGGAATACCTTTTTCTACCTCTAGTTGCACTAGCGAGTTGAAAGCAGTGCCCGAGGGTTCTTTACCCACTCTTTTCCATAGATTGTCTCCTTCAAGGCTTAGGCACATGGCAAGGGAAAATACTTTCGAAATACTTTGTATGGAGAAGCCGGTAGTAGCTTCTCCATGCATGAAGGTTTCGCCTTGTATGGTGTGAATGCACATTCCGAACTGGTCCGGATTGATTTTGGCGAGTGCCGGAATGTAATCAGCTTGCTTGCCAATAGTGGCATAAGGCTCTATTTCCTGATGAATACCTTTCAGTATTTTCTGATAATCCATATTATAGTTCTTTTATTTCTCTATATAGTCGCCATTGTCCCTAATGAGTTCTATCAGCTTTTCCACCGCCTCTTCTTCGGGAATGTTCTTTTCGATGCACTCCTTCTTCTTGTAGAGGCTGATTTTGCCTCGTCCGGCGCCTACATAGCCATAATCAGCATCGGCCATTTCTCCGGGACCGTTGACAATGCATCCCATGATTCCTATCTTGAGTCCTTTCAGATGGCCGGTGGCTGCCTTGATACGGGCAATGGTACTTTCCAGGTCGTAGAGGGTGCGTCCGCAGCCGGGACAAGAGATGTATTCGGTCTTGCTGGTACGTACACGTCCGGCTTGCAGGATACCGAAAGCAGTGGCATCCACTACTTTGCCGCTTATGGTTTCTCCCTGGTTGAAGAGAAGGATACCGTCACACAGACCGTCGAAGATGAGTGCTCCCATATCTGCAGCCGCTTTGATTTGCAGATTTTCCAGTTCGCTCTCTGCGTAGTGCTCAAAGAAGACTACCGGGTTTTTTAGGCCTTTCTTCATCATCTGGTGTACTAGAGCGCGTTGTTCGCCCAACCGGTTGGGATGATTGCTTTGCGAAATCAATACGACTTCCGGATGATACTTCAGGCAGGCGATGGCTTCGTCATTCAATCCCATATACGTGATGAAGAGGAATTTCAAGGAAGCGCCGCAGCTGCTTAGGAAAGGAAGCTGGTCTCCTTTGAAGGCGGGCCAGGCATTGTCCGGTTCCGTTCCGCCGTTACTGTGCTCCATCCAGACATCGGCATCGATAATACATTGCATGCCTTCCGGAAGTTGTTCGGGGATGGAACGTCCCGTATAGATATAGTCCGGCACGAATTGTGGATTGAAGTCCATGTCCCCGTCCAGGCGTGCGGCAATGACCACGGGCAGATTGTCTCCGCCGATATTGTGTACGGCGGCAGTCTCGCGGCGGGTGGGAGAGAGATAATTGAATTCCGGCACATCTGCTCCGGGGATATAAGGATGGTCGTGGCGCTGCACGATATAGTCCACCAATTTGCGGGCTACGGGGATTTCCGCCTCCGGAGCTTCGCTCAGGGAAACCCGGATGGTGTCACCCAAGCCGTCTGCCAGCAGGGCGCCGATGCCCAAGGCCGATTTGATGCGTCCGTCTTCTCCGTCTCCGGCTTCCGTTACACCGAGATGCAGCGGGAATCGCATACCTTCCTGCTCCATGACGGCTGCCAGCAAGCGTACTGTCTTTACCATGACCACTGTATTGGATGCCTTGATGGAAATGACCACATCCGTGAAATTCTCTTGTACGCAGATGCGCAGAAACTCCATACAAGATTCCACCATGCCTTCCGGTGTATCGCCATAGCGCGACATGATGCGGTCGGATAATGAACCGTGGTTTACGCCGATGCGGATGGCAGTATGGTTCTCCTTGCAGATATTAAGGAAGGGTACAAAGCGGTCGTGTATCTTCTGCAACTCCTGGGCATACTCTTCATCGGTATACTCCAAATGTTTGAAAGTACGTGCTGCATCCACATAGTTTCCCGGATTGATGCGTACTTTTTCTACATACTGTGCTGCCACGTCCGCTACCTTCGGGTTGAAGTGAATGTCGGCCACAAGCGGCACCATATATCCGTCCTGGCGTAGGCCTATGTTGATATTCATCAGGTTTTCAGCCTCTTTGATGCCTTGGGCCGTGAGGCGTACATACTCTCCTCCGGCATCGACAATACGTTTGGCTTGCGCTACACTGGCTTCTGTGTCCTGCGTAGCGGTGTTCGTCATACTTTGTATGCGGATAGGATTGGAGCCGCCCATAGGGGTGGCTCCGATGTTTACTTCTGACGTTTCCCGTCGGGAATAGTTAAATAAATCCACGATGATATTTACAGTTAAAGGATTAAAAGATTTACGATTGGACGATTTACGATTGGACGATTTACGATGTACGATTGGGATTACTCCCCGATATGTACATCCCGGATTGACTCTATCAACAATCTAACTCCAATCGTACATCGTACATCGTCAAATCGTAAATCAGAAGATGTGGAAGAAACCGTGGAGGTATAAGGAAGGTTTTATCTGTGGGGCAGGACTGTTCGTCACGGGCTTGCTGTTGCAGTGGAGCGTTGGAGATATTCGTTGGGGCTTGTTTGCGTGGCCGGTCAATGTCATCGTTCTGGTGTTGTTCCTGCTATTGTTGGCATGCATGCATGGATTTCGTAGACGGGTGTACTGTTTCGGATGGCTCAGTCATTATACGGCTGCAGTTTCTTCCCTGGTATGTGTGGCGGTTGTCACTGTCGTTATGGGATTGGTGCGGCAGGTTCCTTCTACCCAGCCTTCGGCAGATGTCATCGGCTTTTCGAAGATGCTTTCTTTCTGGCCGTTCGTGTTGCTTTATATCTGGCTGGTTACTGTCTTGGGACTGACCATTCTCCGTGTATGTATTCCTTTAAAATTGCGTAAGATTCCTTTTCTGCTGAATCATGTCGGCTTGTTTGTCGCCCTCTTGACGGCAACGCTGGGCAATGCAGATATGCAACGACTGAGAATGATTACCCAATTGGGCAAGACTGAATGGCGTGCCACGAATGAGGATGGCAAGCTGACGGAGCTTCCGCTTGCCATTGAACTGAAAGAATTCACCATACATGAATACCCTCCCAAGCTGATGCTGATAAATAATGAGACCGGGCAGGCACTGCCGAAGGATGTGCCGGAACATTTGCTGTTGGAAGAGAAGGTAGAACGGGGGAGGTTGCTGGATTGGGACATCTCTATCCTTCAATCCATTCCGATGGCTGCCTCTGTAGCTGCGGAAGATACCTTGAAGTTTACCGAATTCCATTCGATGGGAGCTACCTATGCTGTTTATCTGAAGGCGGTGAATGCTACCTCCGGACAGTCGAAGGAGGGATGGGTGAGTTGCGGTAGTTTCATGTTTCCTTATAAGGCATTGCGCTTGTCGGAACAGACCAGTCTGGTGATGCCCGAACGTGAGCCGCAGCGATTTGTTTCTGCTGTAACGGTTTATACGCAGTCAGGAGAGGTAGTGGAAGACACAATCGAAGTGAACCGTCCTTTGAAGATATTCGGATGGAACATTTATCAATTAAGCTATGACGAAACGAAAGGACGGTGGAGTGATGTCAGTGTTTTTGAACTGGTACGCGATCCCTGGCTTCCGGCTGTATATGCCGGCATCATAATGATGGTGCTGGGGGCAGTCTGCTTGTTTGTCAATGCACCGAAAGGAACAGAAGAAAGAAAGGAGGAGACGGTATGAGTTGGGATTATTTTGCTCTGTTTGCCATTGTCGCTTTACTTTTCTGGGGATTGGGAGCTTTCGCTGCATGGCGTGGTAAACGTCCGGTAGTGGTATACACTTTGACTTGTCTGGGCTTGGCTGTCTTTTTCAGCTTCATTGTCGGCATGTGGATTTCTTTGGAGCGTCCTCCGATGCGGACGATGGGGGAGACGCGTTTGTGGTATTCATTCTTTCTTCCATTGGCAGGAATCATCACTTACAGTCGTTGGAGGTACAAATGGATTCTCGGTTTCAGTTCCGTCTTGTCCTTGGTGTTTGTCTGCATCAATATTTTTAGGCCCGAAATACACAACAAGACGTTGATGCCCGCTTTGCAGAGTCCGTGGTTCACTCCTCATGTCATTGTCTATATGTTTGCCTATGCCATGCTGGGTGCCGCTACGGTGATGGCTGTCTACCTGCTGTGGTTCAAGAAAAAAGGAATTGAACGGCATGAGATGGCTTTGTGCGATAATCTGACTTATGTAGGACTTGCCTTCATGACACTGGGTATGCTGTCCGGTGCTGTCTGGGCGAAAGCTGCTTGGGGACACTATTGGGCATGGGATCCCAAGGAGACTTGGGCGGCGGCTACCTGGTTCTCCTATCTGGCATATATCCATTTCCGATTGGGATGCCCCGCGGCCTATCGTAAGGCACTGTTTGGCTTGCTTGTATCTTTTCTGTTGTTGCAAATGTGTTGGTATGGCATCAATTACTTGCCCTCGGCACAAGGAGTGAGTGTACATACGTATAACTTAAATTAAAATACTTATGAAAACAGTTTATTTGGCATTAGGCTTATTGCTGTTGCCCGGAATGTTGTGGGCACAAGGTTCGAAGAAAGAGAACGAATTCACCATGTCGATGCAAATCAGACCCCGTGCAGAATACCGTAACGGAGCACAGTTACCACGTTTCGAGGGAGACAAGGCTGCTTCATTTATCAACAACCGTGCACGTCTTTCCATGGAGTATAAACGTTCGGATTTGAGTATGAAGATTTCGGCCCAACATGTAGGCGTATGGGGGCAGGACCCGCAGATAGACACTAACGGGCGTTTCATTATGAACGAAGCATGGGCAAAACTCAACTTTGGTGCCGGTTTCTTTGCACAACTGGGGCGCCAGACCTTGTCTTATGACGACGAACGTATTTTGGGAGGGCTGGACTGGAATGTGGCCGGTCGCTATCACGATGCATTGAAGTTGGGCTATGCCAAGAATGCCCACCAACTGCATTTCATTCTTGCCTTCAACCAGAACAAGGAAAAGGCAAAAGGCGGTACCTATTATTATGACGGTGCACAACCTTATAAGAATATGCAGACCCTTTGGTATCATTATGCGGCGCAAACCCCCAACCTTGATGTCTCTTTGTTATTCATGAATCTGGGCCTGGAAACCGGTGATGCAGAAACAGAAACTTCCCATACCCGCTATTTGCAGACGTTCGGTACTTACGTGACTTATCAGCCGGAATCGGGAAATTGGCTACCTGTGCAGGCTGCTTTCTATTATCAGACCGGAAAGAACAAGAATGCGCAGAGTGTATCTGCCTTTATGGTAAGCGTGAAGGCTGCCTATGCCATAGACAAGCAATGGAGTGTGAGCTTGGGTTATGATTATCTGAGTGGCAGTGACGGGAAAGGTGACAAGTTCAAAGCATTCGATCCTCTTTACGGAACACATCATAAGTTCTATGGAGCGATGGACTATTTCTATGCTTCTGCTTGGCAGGGAGTAGCTCCCGGTTTGCAGGATGCCCAGTTGGGTGTCAACTTCAAGACATCCAAGCAGGTGAGTATGCAACTGAATTATCACTATTTTGCTACTGCTGCCAAGCTGGATGATGTAAAAAAGGGATTGGGTTCGGAGATGGACTATCAGCTTGACTGGAATGTGATGAAGGACGTGAAGCTTTCTGCCGGTTACTCCATTATGCGGGGTGCGAAGTCTATGGACGTGGTGAAAGGCGGCGACCATAAACGCTGGCAGGATTGGGGCTGGGTATCTGTCAACATCAATCCGAGAATCTTGTTTGTAAAATGGTAGTTTAGATATACTCTTTCAGAGCTGCTTCATTCAATACCTCAATTTTCTTACCCGTCATTAGGATAATACCTTCTTTGGTCATCTTATTGATTTCCTTTGAAAGTGCCGGGCGGGTTACATTGAGGTATTCTGCCAGCTCAGATTGGGTATGCGCAATGGTGATGCTGGTAGAGTTGGAAATTCTGTTTTCAAACAGATAGACGACAAACCTTTCGCGGACTGTTTTGCGGGAAAGGGTTTTTAATCGCGAAACCGTGCAGGCATTGCAATTTCCCGTTATGCAAAGGAAGTTGTGCAGCACTTTGGGATCCTGGCTGATAAGCTTGAAGGTGGATTCTTTGGTGGCAGTGAATAGGATACAGTCTTCAATGGCAGTAAAAGTTGCCGGCAGTGTGGTGTTGCTGCCGAAGAGATGGGGAGTGGCAAAGGCCCGGGGGGCAACGATGTATTCTACCATAACTTTATTGCCCAGACCGTCTATAATATCTACACGCAATTTACCTTCCAATAGTATATATAGCTTCTTGCAGGGGGTGCCTTGCCGGGCAACTATATCTTTCTTGTCTATAGAATAGACTGAATATTCCAGTTTCTCAAGCAGCGATTGCTTGATATTATGTGGCAAATCCCTTAGTAGAGGGATTTGGAACAACAACTGTTCGTACTTTTCATCCAGTAGAATCTTTTCCATAGCTTTTTATTCTTGGACAAAGGTAAGAATAATATATAAGTGCGGACGT
>OFGC01000647.1_pt1 | contig 31815 bp, 18 predicted proteins | sample 1521691 | NCBI WGS metagenome assembly OFGC01 (sample SAMEA3504121, study PRJEB24116) | mouse gut metagenome | biome: mouse gut; feature: mouse-associated habitat; material: faeces | place: Denmark | collected 2011
TAAATTTTTGCTTACTAAGGATTATCCGCGCACACAATCAGTTCCTTTCCAAAAGAATCAAGTTGCTAATGAGTTCTCATAGAGATTGTTATTGCAACTTCAAGAACGGCAGCGTATTCCCGCTCGTCGACAGCGGCAACTTCCCGTCCCATTTCTCCACAGCCTTTAGTTGAATCAATTCCGGCGTAATGCTTTGTTGAAGAATACGGTTGGCATCCGCCTTACCCTTGGCGGCAGCTACTACCTTTTCTGCCTCGGCTATGGCAGCTTTCTTTTCATTCTCCACCTTCAGGGCATTCTGCACAGCAGTGTTCTTGGCATCAATGGCCGCCTGCAAAGTCTCATTGGGTTTCACGGACGACTGGATATTAGTGAACGTAAAGCCACGCTTGCTCAGACGCTCTTTCAGCAGTTCCTCCACTTCTTTCTCGAAAGCGGGACGGTTGTTGATGAGCGAGTCCGTCTCATAGAGTCCTGCCACGTCCTTATAGGCATTCTTCACTTCCGTCAGAATGACGCTCTGCTCCAATTCTTCGGTAGTCTTGCGATAGCGCAAAAAGACCACCTTGGCATTGTCGCGCTCAATATAATACTCAATAGTAGGGTCTGTCTTGAAAATCGTACCTTTCTTATCTTGAATGTCAAAAGGCTCGTAGTCCACAATCTGCGCGAAAGCGGGATACTCAAAAAGCTGCTTGGCAAAGCGGTTGTAAACCACCCAACCCGTTTCCACCTTGGCATCGTCCACACCGCGCTCACTGCCTGCCAGGTTAACGATAATACCCGTCTGTCCCGAGTCAATACGCTCCACGGCAAACATGACCAAGAACAATACTATAATTCCAATGACTGAGACTCCTGCCGCACCTACTTTTACTGTTGATTTGTTTGTAATTCCCATGGCGTTTTCTGTTAGTTTAATGAATAATGTTACAAAGATATTCATAATTGTTTGTCCAAGAAAGGCAATCCGGTCATTTTTGGAAAGGAAAGGCCTCCCTCCCGCACATAGTGTAGAAAGGAGTCCCATAGTCTCCATATTTTCAGAATTTACTCAGCCCAGCAATGTTCACGATACGACCTGCCAGCAATGCTTTCTTCAGATAAGTACGGAAATCTTTCAGCGTACTGTAGGAATTACCCTCACTCACACCGGACATGACACTGATTTCCTTTGCCACCTCTTTCTGTTTTGCCGGATTGCTGCATTTATAAGTAATCGCAGGATATCTCTTTTTTGCAAAGCTTTATTTCCTTCTCGCAAGATACTCGATGGCATAAACCGGCCAGCGGGGAACTTTGCGGATATTTGTACGGACAGCAGGAATGTCGCACAGCAGGAAGAGGGCGGCAAGGCCTAAAGCGAACCAGATAACATAGCCATAGACCTGCTTCATTGCCACCATCATCATGGAGTGCAGGAAGTCGTGGCCAACGTATTCGCCGAGGTTGAAGTGCGCCATATCCAAGTGCGTGAGAGTGAGTTGCTGTCCGTAGCTCATCATGTTGTCGTTCATAAAGTGCGAGAAGATAGTGGTATAAATGCCATAACCTGCTGCTCCTGCCAGATACATATGGAGGATGTTGAACACGAACAAGCTCATGAAGAACTGCTCAAGACTCGGTACCGATTCATCTAAAGCCCACATCAATGTTGGGGCAAGGATGGCATATGCAAATCCTCGCAAGAAGATGGCAAAGCGATACTGCTCGATATGGACATTTATGTCCAGCGTGAAGTACATCAGCATGCCATAGAGTGCGATACCGATGAAGGCAATGCCGAAGAGTTTCCACACCTTCCACTTCTTGATTTTCAGCCAATAGAGATCGAGCAGGATACCGAGATACATGCCGGGAAGCGCCCACATATATTGCATCTCTTTGGTCAGTTCCTCCAGCCGGAGGACCTCGCTGTAAAGTATCTCTTCCATCGTGTGTTCAGCACCGAAAGCGAGTTCGGTAAAGAAGGTGACGATGAGGATGGGAACAACGTTGCGATATCTAAAAAGACTAAGCTCGATGTAGGGGTAACGGTAGTAGCGCAGGCGGTAGAGCACAATGCCGAAAAGCACAATGGCAGCACCGAACAGAAGACGTATGCGGAGGGTATCGAACCACATGAAATAGTCGCCGTACACCACAATGTACGACACCACGAGCATCAGTCCGCAGATGAGCAATGCTCCCTGAAAGTCGATACCTTTGAGCGACAGACGCTGGGGCATGGGACAAAACGGACGGCAGAAGACGTTCTGCGTGAGCAATACGAACAACATAGTGCCGATGGTAAAGACATGCATCATCTGCCATGTGAAATGATGACCGAACCAAGCGGCAAGCCATCCGCTACCCTCGATGGCGGTGAGCAGGATGATGTGAAGCACGGGGAAGAAAACGGCAAAGTCGCGTCGGGGGGTAATCCAAAGCTGGATGTTGCTCATGCACTCGAACGTGCCCTGTATCTTAGCCATCCCGGCCATGAAGCACACTATCATGAGCACAGGCATCGACTGGCAATGCATCGTCAGCACATTGCATACAGCAAGAACAATAGCAGAACCGCAGAGCAACTGCTTGTTGGTAAAGCGGAACTTCATGCGGAAAAGCATAGGAAAATAGACCGCCATGCCCGCGAGGGTGGCATAAAGCAGAAAGAGCACGTCCTCAATCATGAAGTCGGTGGTGCCACGAATGCCATCCAGCGCACCAAGGTAGATGCTGCCGCCGAACTGGAAGCAAAGAGCGGTCAGCACGTACAGCCACGGCTGTATCCGGCGAGGCACCCACCCCTTCATCATAGGCATGGAAAAGCCCATGCCGGGTGGAGGGCCACCGGCGCTCTTCATAAAGAATTCAGTCAATTGTCCCATTATTCCTCAACGATACATTCCACATTATAACCGCCTTTGAGTCTGGCAACATTAGCATTCTCATCGAGCTTGATACGTACGGTGACGCGCTGTTCGACCTTCACAAAATTACCCGTGGCATTGTCGATGGGAATAAGTGAGAAGGCACTGCCGGTAGCATCAGAGATACGTTCCACCGTACCCGTATATTGTACACCAGGAACGGCATCGGCTGTAATCTCGGCCTTACTGCCCACCTTGATATGAGGCAACTGGCTTTCCTTGTAGTTCGCCTCAACCCAACGTTCACCATCGTCAACGATACTCACCAGCGTCTGGCCCGGATTGACAAGCTGACCTATGTGAATATCCTTCGTACCAACGGTACCGTTACAAGTGGCAATGATGTAGCAATAAGAGAGGTTGAGACGGGCGAGGTCGACGGCACGACGAGCCAGCTCGATGCCCTGCTCCGAAGCGGAAAGGTGATGCCCCTGTTCGGCCACGACAGCCGACTGCATCTGACGTGAACGAACCGCCTGCTCGTAAGCTGCCTTGGCACTAAGATAAACCGTATGTACCTTGTCATACTGTTGTCGGGTAACAGCATCCTGACTGAGGAGCTTCTTGAAACGAGCATCCTCACGCATGGCATTCTCCATCTGCACACGTGCGGATTCGATGCCTGCCTCGGTAACGGTCATACTTGTTTTGGTGGTAACGATACTGCTTGCCGTTCCCTGCGAACCCAGTTCGGCACGGAGAAGATCTGTCTCGGCTTGGGCCAGTCGCAAGCGAAATTCTGCATCCTCGATGATGGCGAGCGTATCACCCTTCTTTACCTGCTGAAAATCCGCGAACCGTACCTCACGGATGAAGCCTTGCACACGGCTGCTCTGAGGCACGATGTTCTGGCGTACACGGGCATTGTCGGTAAATTCTCCACTGCCGAAGTGCATAAACTGGCTCACCACATAAACAGCTCCACCCAAGAGGCAAAACACGATAAGCGCATTGTACAAATAGATGTGTATCTTGTTCTTTTCCATTATTATAAAGTATTTGTTACGTATTTGAGTGTATAGAAATTATAAAGCATGCCGATGCGGGCATTAACCAGCGCCATTTCTGCAGAAAGTTTCATGTTGGAGGCATCGACCATGTCGGTAAGGAGCGCAAGGTCGTTCTGATAACGATTCTGCACCACGGAGTAGTTCTGATTGGCAAGTTCCACCTGCTTCTGCTGTGTCTTCACCTCGGTGTAGGACGTAAGGAGGTTGATGTAGTTTGCCTCTACAGCATTCTCCACACCCTCACGGGCCAAGGCGAGCACTTCCCTCGACTGCCGATGTTCAGTGCGTGCCTTGCGGATGTGGTGTTTGTTCTTCCAAAGACTGCCAAGATTGAACTTTACGCCTATCCCGACAAACCACACATTTACATTGCAATCCTTCGGGATGAGGTCTTGTGTATAAGGTCCAAAGAGATGATTCTCTGCCACAACAGCCACCGAAGGTAATGATTCCGCCTTTGCCTGCTTCACCTTCTGCTCTGCAAGATTTGTGGCAACCGTTGCTTGGCTGATACCAAGATTGTTGTCCGTTGCCATCTGCTGCCATGTGTCTTGAACGGCGATTGCCGAGAGTGCATTTATTTCTGTATTTAGCTCATTCTCATCGGGAACTATAACCGTCTGCTCCGGTAAATGAAGCGTTGTAACTAGTTGATGGTTAATGATGGTAGAAGCATCGGTGAGCCTTGTCAGTGTGAGTTCAAGACTCTGCAACTGATATTCATAGCGAGTGATGTCGTTCTGCAAAACAGTACCCTGCTCACGGCGGGCTTTCATTTGGTCAATCTCCTTCTGCGTAAGTGCGATATTCTGACGCACCACTTCTATCTGATTGCCTAACTTGTAGAGGTCAAGATAGTAACCCGTCAACAAGAAGCGCACCTCCTGGCGGTTTTTCTCCACATCGAGTTCTGCCATCTTTTTGCCCAATTCCGCCATGCGGATGCCCGAACGGATAGCGCCACCGGCATACACAACCTGCGACACCCGAGCCGTGAAACTATTTCCCCAATGGGGGGTGTCCTGCTTGCCGTTTGCCACAGGAATAGCCCCCATACCTGGCACGATGTAGTCTGTCACTCCATCGGTCGAAAAACCTCGCGACAGCATGAAGGCATTGCCCGTATAACTGCCCTGAAGGCTCAAATCCACACTCGGCAGCAAAGCCGACCTGGCTACTGCCACCCCTTCGCTGGCTGCCTGCAAAGCCACTTCACTCACCCTCACTTTCTGACTCTGTTGGTCAGCAAGATTGTAAAGTGCCGTGAGTGTCATCGCCTGCACAGCCTTGTCTTGTGCATATATAGGCATAAGACAAAGCTCTCCGGCCATCAGAGCGACAACCAGAGCTGAATAAACCATAAGTTTGTTCATGAAATAAAAATAAATGTATTGTTGTTCATTATTTTTTCCTCTAACCGTTAACTATAAGCCGTTAACCTCTGTTCATTCCCTCGGAAATACTAATAATGAACCATAAGAGTCCGGACAGCACAACATCTGCCACAATGCGCTACAAACGACCTCATCAGGGAATATAAAAAAGATGAGAACCGAATTTCGAGCACTATTGATTAAGAAATCCGGTGCAAAAGTACAAATAAAAAGTCGAAATAGGGTTCAAAAAAGTCGGTAAGTATCAAAAATTAATGTTTGAAAAGTATGGTATCATCCTTTTTCTTATTGACAATTTTAACTTAAAACAAATCGTAGTCAATAAATCACTGCACATCATATAGTAATAGGGAATAGCCTGCACCACAGCCCATCCCCTATCACCTTAATTCTACTTGTGTGACTTCTCCTCTTACTTCACCACACCGTCCGTCATCGTAAAGCCTTCCAGTGAGCCGGCTTTCACCTGAATACAAACCACACTGATAGCACTATCTGCCGCAGCCGACAATTGGCGTTCTCCTGCCGGAGCCACGCGAAGCCAGTCACCCGCCTGCAGCTCTACAGTTTCTCCGTCAATCACCATGGTGCCATGTCCGGAGAGGACGGCATAAATCTCTTCATTTTGCTTGTGCGAATGCACAAAGGGTACTCCCGCACCAGCCGGCAGATTGCTGATGGATACTTCCGCACCGGTCAAATTCAATGAATCGTGCAGCTCGACACGTGCCTCGCCTGCGGGCACATTTACTTTCTGATAGTTCTTCATAATCACTTCTCCTTAGTATGTTTTGATTTACGATTGCAAAGTTAGGCGACTGCCACATGCCACACAATAAGGCACTTGCAAATCAGTCTGTTACCTCCATGTTACCATTATTGGCAAATAAGGAGTTAGAAAAATAAAATTAACAAAATTTATTTCTATCTTTGCCGAAAAAGCAAATATCGACTAAACTCTATAAAACATGAAGATTCTGAAAAAAATTTCAAAAGTAATAGTCATTGTAGTGGCTGTACTGGCAGTCATTTGGTGTGGTTTGTATGTTTACGCCAACTATTTCTATAATGATAAGCAGATTGATGTAGAAAACTTCTACATTGCAGAACTACCGTTAGCCCCCTCACAGTTTGAAGAAGATTTCAAAGAAATACACCAGACCGTCATGGAGAATTATTCATTATACCAAGCCAAACATCTGAATATGGATTCATTGTATCAAGCTTGTAACGCTCGCGTTCGCCAGGCGCAGACCACCACAGACTACGGACTGATAGTGCAGGAATACATCTCTGCCTTACAATGCGCCCACGCCATTACCTGCTACAAGATGTACACAGCCAATCAACGCGTAGCCTTTATAGAGAATTCCTTGTTCGTTGACAAACCCAATGACTATCTGACAGAATACGGATTCCAGGACAAAGACCGGATTATAGCTATCAACGGATTCCCCTATAAACAATGGATTGAACAGAACGAAAAATATACCGAAGCATCTACCATCCCCTACAGACGGCTCCGTACAGCCTATGATGCGTTCCGGAGTTATGCAGACACCTTAAGAAACTATACATTGCTGAGAGGGAGCGATACCCTGACCGTCACCCTTCCCTTGAAACAAAGGGACTATTTTCCGGATAACGAAGAACAAACTGTGGAGAGCAGGATATTACAAGACAGCATCGGTTACCTTACCATCAAAACCATGATGAACCCCGTCATGGAAGATTTCAAGGCAGTTTATCCCAAAGTCAAGGATTTACCATACCTCATTATAGACGTACGTAGAAACGGAGGAGGAAACAGCATGAATGGAGTAGACATCTGCAAGTACTTCATCCGCGAAGCACAACTACACTGCGTCAGCAAGAACTACATCATGCAACCCGAAACCGACGCCTATAAAGGTAAAATCTACCTGCTGACCGACACTTATACACTCTCTGCTGCCGAAAGCTTCACACTTGACATGAAGGAAAGCGGCCATGTCACCCTCATCGGTGAAGCCACTGGAGGGGATACCGGCAATGAGCCCCGTCCTTTCTGCACTAAACAGCGAACCTATTTCCGTATTCCTACCCGCCAGCCGGATGTCTCTCCCAAAGGTTTCCCTATGGAAGGTATAGGCATACCACCCCATCATCAAGCATCCCAAACCGTAGCAGATTTCATGAAGGATGAAGATACAGTCCTGAATTATGCTGTCGGACTGATAACAGAGAAACAATAATACATTTCCTCAACGAAAAAAAGCCAAGTATCAAAGGTATCTCACCTCACGATACTTGGCTCTTTTATATTGAAAACATTTCTACATTGGCAGTAATATTATGTAACAGTAGTAAATTGTCTGATATCAGAACTAGCGGAAAATTTATGGTATGACGTTCCAAAAAAATGAAATTGTCTCTGCAACAAGTGGATTTATACTTGCCTTATCGTAACGGTGGCATCTACGGACACCCAAACAAGAGATACAGACTTTCCGTTTCATGCGCATATATCTTCCCCCTTCATATTCATGCAATACCGTCTTACAAAAATAACAAGAATAAATCAGAAGAGCAGTACATATACTGCTAATTTATTAAAATATAGAATCCTTGCTTGTGGTCTGGAGATTCCAGTTTCATATCGGCACACATCAGGAAAGCATTGTACGGCCCCCACATGGACATGATGAACCAAAGCTGGTCATCATTGTCTTTCAACGGATGTATGTAAGCGCAATACAAGGCAGGATACCTGTTTGCTTCCGCCAATACTTTCGGCTCACTCCAGTGGACGAAACCCTTCGAAGTACAGTAAAGAATGGCATGCCTTTTGGCCAAAGGAGCCTCATCGTAGTTCGGATTGTAATTTTTTATTCACGACAAAGCCTTCTCCACTGGTATCTCCGAAAAACATGCCCACACGGTTTCCATCCATATGCCACATCAAGCCTAAATCCGTTCCATATACATCAAAGTCAGGTCCGGTATTATTGGGATTCAGTAATATATCTCCCGGCAAGGGATTGCCTGTGACACGAGATATCATGCGTACATTATCAATACACTGTGTTTTTTCACTATCAGCATCCTTACAAGCCATATTGCCCGTCAAACTGCAGGCAAGAAGCCTGAATAGTAAAATTTGTTTATCTCACATTCTTATCAACTCCATATACAAACATACATTTCCCCCATCTATTCCTCTATTCTTTCCAAGATAATCAGTCCCAGTTCAAACTGGTCTCCACCGTTATTATTTCTCACATGGAAAGTGACCGAATTGGTTTGTTCCGTCAAGTTGATGTCTCCTACATATACTCTGTCTTTAGACACTTCTCTGTCCTTCTTAGTAGAAATCCATCCGGACAATTGCTTCTGACGTTGCCAAACCTGGAAGTCAGCACCATTCGGTTTCTCGAAATAGTTTATCAGCACTTTATATTTTCCTTCGGGCACATCGTTCAGCATGATGCGCACTACCCCTCCATGCAGGGTGGTCATACGGATTCCACGCTCATTTACCACTTGGACACCTCCACCAAGACTCAGCTGCATCAGTTGAGGGAAATAAATATGTTCCGTCGGCTGATATACAGTACGCAATTCAGCGGTAGGCTCTTCTCTGCCTTGCAATGGCTGGGCTGCATAAAAGAATCCGACGGATGTATAATCTACCGGGAAATTATTTCTTACTTCACCATGTTCCATTCCATGATAAATTTCTTTCTCATAGGACATCTTGTCGGCCAAGAAGAAGCGGTAACCTCCGGTACGCGCCATCGGAAGCGAATAGTCCAGACAACCATGAAGGGGAAGACTGTTTCCTCTGTCCCAACGGTCCAGGCAAGCATACCAACCGCCGTTATAATAGTCTTCGGAACCGGTACCATGCAGGCGTGCCTTCTTATCTACATAGGTCGTATCGTCTCCCTCAAAGAAGAGGGTCATACCCGGACGCAATCCCTGCGCTTGGTGGATGGTGCCTATATAGTGTCCCTTTCCTTTTTGTGCTGCAAACTTATGGAAGGTGCCGAGCGGAGTCTTCTCCCTGCGCCATGTAGAATAGAATTTACCTTCTTGCTTGGCATTGCGCTTGTTACTGTTATAATACACCTTCACATTTACGGAAACAGGGGATTGCTGAATGTCTTCTCTCTTCTTATAAATTATCTTCATGGAAGCCGATTCATCGAAAGGCATCGGCAGGTAACAGTAGTTGGAAGTACCCTGCTTACCCATCAGAATGCTGCGCATGGCTCCTTTGCCATAAGCGTAGCCAAAGAAGTCGGCAACGGGAGCATAGATAGCCTCCACTTTCTCATTGTCCCACCTGGCAGAAAGAAGCACATCCTTGTACAAGCCTTCGAAAGAGCTACCGCCGTCAATCGTCATACCGACAATACGTCCCGGCTCCTCCATCTCAAAGAAAGAAACTTCTTCGCCCGGATTGATGGTGAATGTCTTCTCCATAGTCTGCGTGACGGCAGACTTTCCGAACGTATAGTTGGTGACGGCGGGAGTCAAATCAGCCCATACCTTGTTCACCTCGGCCAGCAACTCCTTATCCTGCTGTGAGAATTCACCGGTATAGGTTTCCACCTTCTTTCCCGGAAGGTTACGGTATTGTATCTGAATGAATTCCAACTTAGGTCCGTCGAAAACAATCTTGCAGGACTTTTTGTACGTAATGGGCAGATAACAATAAAAGCCACCGATTTCATTGCCGCAGACCGGCTTCGTAAACGGATAAACCTTACCGGAAAACAAGTCCGAGAACTTTATTTTCAAACCGGGTTCTTTCTGTCCGTCAAAATAGAAATAGAGCATGTTGTCCGTCGGTGTGGGTGTCCAGATGCGGTTGATGACTCCGGGACCTTCCATCTCGGCAATCACCAGCCTATCATCTTCCTTGCGGAGGAAAGAATAAGTTCCGGCAAAACCATCGTCGTTGCCCCATGTCCTGTCGTAGCTCGAAAACTGCTCCACATAAGAGCCCGTACGATATTCGGGCAGTTTATCCACTCTTTTCAACAACTCCAGCTCGTCTGTCCATCTGTACGGATTCTGAGCCATTACATACGAGCCTGCCCACAAAACGGCAGACAAGAAAACTGAAACTTTCTTTAGGGTAATCTCCATAGATTATTTGTTATATGTTTATTAAAAAGGCAAGGAGAGAATGCCTGCTTAAACGGTATCTCTCCTCACTGACAGTACTATTTCAATAGAAAGGATTACCTGTGTCCATAAAGCCACATCAATTCTCATCTTCTGAAAATACAATGAAATTTACGCCAAAGAATTTGGCCCATTGCACATTGTTCGGACCTGGTCTCATTTCGATATGAACGACACCTTCGTCATTGGGCTCGATGCCCTTGATCTTTACCATTCTATCGAAATTATCGTCATTGACCAGACAAGCAGTGCCATCGTTCTTTCCGATTACATGATACTCGGTCTCCGTTCCACGGTCACTGATGTGGCCATAGAAGTTGAACGTGTATTTTGTTTCCCGAGAGAGACCTGTCAGCTTGAATCCACTGACCGGAATAGCAATGCCGTCGCTGAAGAACATATCCTCAGAAGCTGTATCCGGAAAGCCCAAGTTGTTACTCAAGCCACGAGCCAATTCTCCGGAAAACGGTTTGTCCACTTCGATGCCAAAGGTAGTAGGACGGCCTCTTTGATCAAGCATGTTCACCAATCCGGGGTCTCTAGGATTCCGATAGTTGTTGAACGGAGCTGGAGAGTCGAAGACACCAAAGTCAATGTAACACGTCTTAGGAGTCTTGATAACAGTCAAGTCGCTAAAGTAGCACAACTTGCCATCGGCCGTCTCTACCTTGATGACCGTTTTTCCGACGGCAACAGGCGTAATGACGGCCACATTGTTTTCTACGCCTTCAATGGTCGCCACATCGGAATCGAGCACACTCCACTTCAACTGATAGGAATCACCCGCCAAGGTGTCAACGGAAGCGGTGACAGTGGCAGTTTCGTCAATCTCCATATAAACCGACGACTGATCGATACGAACAAACTTACGATTGGACAAGTCCACATCATTGTCATCCGAGCAAGACATCAATGTGGCAAACGCTAACGCCATTGTACAAAAAATGAATTTTATTGATTTCATACTTCTTCTCAATTATTTATGCGATTCAGCAGTTGCAACTGATTTCTTTTTTACCGGTTATGAACTAAATGTGATATAGAAACGGGGGCAACTACTGATTCGCATGATTTATTAATACCCGGGAGCTTGTCTCAGTTTAGGATTTATATCCATCTGGGCTTGAGGAACAGGCCACAAATACATTCTCTTATTGAAGGTACGGCTCTTATAATAAGTTCTCTTATAAAAAGCTTTCGGATTGTTCACATCATCACTCTTTTCAGAACCATCATGGTTCATTCCGTACAACTTACCACCCAAATACTTTTCCCCAAGTTTCCAACGACGGATATCATGGAAGCGGATACCTTCGCAATTGAATTCCACACGGCGTTCCTGTTGAATGGCGGCACGCATTTCTTCCTTGCTCAATCCCTCTTTCAAAGCAGGAATCCCGGCTCTTTCTCTTATCAGATTGACATACTTATACACATCGGCCGTAGGAGCTGACGACGATTCGTTCAGTGCTTCCGCATAACCCAGGTAAGCATCGGCCATCCGGTATAAGATACCCGGTTGATATACATACTTGTTTTCCCGGGGGAATACATCCAAAGAGATTCTTTTCCGGACATTATAGCCGTTCTGCGGAGAGTCGAAAGTCATGTCGGTGTCTCTACCTCCCTGCAAAAACTCTACGTGACGGTTATCCACTCCCAACCAAGCACCATTATAAATTACGGAAACATAGAAACGAGGTTCGCGATTACAATACATATTGTAAGTACCCTCTTCGGTCACCGGACTCATGCCGGTCTCTTTGTCAGCCAAGTGTGAAGGTCCTCCTCCGGGCCACTTGGTAGTTCTGAATTCCGTTTCGGTGGAAAATCCCTTCTCCACATATCCCGATTCGGGATTGATAATAGGAGAACCGTCTTCATTATATCCTACGACGGGAACCTCCCCATTCTTCATATAGAACGCATCTACCAATTCTTGGGTAACCCCCATTGCAGCATTTCCACCAATGCCCTTCGGCAAATGATGGTCTTGCCAATAATAGAGGTCTGCATTCTCGGGCCGCCCGAAGACAATCTCCTTATTACCTTCGGAAAAGCGTTTCAATGACATGTTATAATAAGACATGAAAGGGTCAATTGTGCCGTCCGCATTATACTCACAGTATAATTTATATCCGGCGGCCTCGGCAGCCGCTATCAAATCCAGATGGGCGGCTGCCGCTTTCGTCCATTTTTCCGTTTTTTCTTCCGCATCAAACAAATATTCTCCTTCCGAATTTTGCCAATCCTTGAAATCGGGATTTCCGTTGAACAAAGGGCTTGCAGCATAAAGCAATGTCTTCGCCCGGATAGCCAAAGCCATTATAGAAGTCGCCCTGCCCCAATCGGTATTATTCGGATAGACAGCGGGCAAGCTTTTAGATACTTCCAAAAGTTCATTGTCAATCCAAGCTACAATCTCGTCATAAGGCCGTTGAGGCGTCATCAATTCAGATTCGGGAGCATCAACCGGAAAAATTACCCCGGGAGTAAACGGAATAGGCCCGTATAATTCAATCATTAAAGAATAATAGTAGGCTATCAGGAAGCGAACTTCGTATTTCATCTGATGCACATAGGCTTCGGTGAGACCTTTCTCCGGAATAACCTTTGCTTGTTCCAAGAAAATCAGTCCGGCGCGTATCCGCTTGTTAAGTTCTACCCAATAATAGGGATTCCAAGCCGAAATAGGGCTCCAGTTGCCAGTGGTATAGGCATACACATTGCCCCAACCGAAGGGCGACCAGTCCTGAGGAATCGTGATATCATCCCCCATGATATTGTAACCATGGTCTTTAAAATATCCCCACATAGGACTGGGAACAGAAGAATAAACACCGGCCAACCAGTCTTCCGTTCTTATCTTATCGGAAAAAACCATCTCCATGGTCAGCTGATCGTCAGGGGCCTTATCCAGAAAATCGTTGCAACTTGTTGTCAGTGCCATGAAACCCGACAACAAAACGGCTACCAATATAGATTTATATTTTTTCATATATCGTATCTTGTTAGTTATTGAAATTAATGCTGAATCCTATTGACACAGATTTCATCTGAGGATATCTCAATCCATCCGTAGTTTCCAGTTCCGGATCCCAAAGCTTGAAATCGGAGAATGTCAACAGATTGGTTCCCCTTGCAAACAAACGGCAGTCCCGAACCCCAATCTTGCTTGTCCAGCGCCGTGGAAGGGTATACCCCAGTTCAAGATTCTTCAACCGCAAGAAACTCATGTCACGCAACCACCAAGTGGAAGCTCTGGAGTTATTAGCCACGGCCTTGTCACCCATGCGGGGCCAGAATACATCTTGCCTCGGATTTTCCGGTGTCCAGCGGTCGTCTATATTCGAGAAGATATTGCCAGCTCCCAATGAAGAACCCGGCAGCCAAGTTTCTCCTCCCAGCAACTGATAAGTCTTGCCGGTACCCTGGAAGAATATGCCAAAATCGACCGCCTTGTATCTGACCGTTGCTCCAAAGCCATAAACCACCTCAGGAATACGCGTACCGCCAATGGCTGTCTCATCCACTGCCGTCACTTCACCGTCACCATTCAAGTCCTTATATTTAATATCCCCCGGACGCAAATTACTCGCATCGCTGAAGTTCTGCGCAGGAATGCCTTCCTTCAGCCTGCCGTTCTCGTCAAAGTCATCTTCCGTAAAGAGTCTTTCGGCTATCAGACCGAACATTTGTCCTACCGGTTTGCCGGTGCCCGAACGATAAGTACCGAGGATGGCCGCCGGTTCATCTATTTCCAACACTTTATTGTGGGCATACGTATAGTTGGCCATGGCAGACACAGCCCAGTCTTTATTGAACTGGTGGTTGACATTCAACGAGATGTCAAATCCTTTATTCTCCACCTTACCGAAATTGGCCCAGACACTACGGTTAAATCCTGCCGAACCCGGTACATTCTTACGTTGCATGAAGATGTCTTCTCTCTTTTCCTTAAACACATCTACCACAAGGTTCACACTGTTGTTCCAAAGTCCCAAGTCCAGACCGGCATTCATCTTGGTCACAGTCTCCCAAGTCAGATTATTGACCCCGATTTCACCTTCGGAACGCCCCAAACGATAAACATTGGCATCCGTACCCCAAGTATAGGACCCGGTATCTACAATGGTAGAAATATACGCGAAGCGTCTGCCGCCTCCGATATTACTGTTACCGGCTTTTCCCCAAGTGGCTCTCAGTTTGAGGTTAGATACAATATCGGACAACGGCTTCATGAATTTCTCTGACGATACAATCCATCCTAAAGCCACGGCCGGAAAGAATCCGAACCGTTTGCCACGTGCAAAGTTCTCGGAACCGTTGTAACCAAAATTAAATTCACCTATATAACGGCTGTCGTAAGTATACGAGAACCTTCCAGCTATACCCTGACTCCGGTAAGGGAGAGTTTCGCCCTTGTCATAATCCTTCTGATTATACAAGAACATGGCATTCACGTCATGCATACCTCCGAAAACGCGGTTGTAAGAAAGCATTCCTTCCAGGTAGATACTTTGGTCTCCCCATTCGGCTCCTTTGGCATAGCCCAAGAACTCCTGACCGTTTTCCTGTACATCGGTAACAATGTTGCCATCCTCATCGCGCGATGTTGCCGGATTATAGTAATAAGGATTCTTGGAACGCGTCACCGAATTGGCAGAGAACTTATCAAACGAAAAAGTCACTTTCGCCTTCAAACCGGGTGTGATGAATTTCAAATCCTGCTCAAGAGAAGTCAAGGACTCGATTTTATTGTGGTTCATCTTTTCATATCCGCGTTGCGTGGCCCAGGCCCAGGGGTTCTCCTTGAACTTCACACGCGGAATGCGACCATCGGAATAAATAGCCGGATGCACATAGGGCGGAACACGCATCGCCTGATAGAAAATACCGGCATTTGTTTCGTTGCTTCCCGGAGGCGCATTCCTGGTTTGCAGAAAGACTCCTACATTAGCGCGAAACAGCGTGGTCGGAGTCAGATTCACGTCGACGTTGGAACGTACCGTATATCGGTTCACTTTCAATGAAGAGTCCCATTCCTGATTTTTGTCGCGCTCAATAATACCATTCTCATTATAATATCCCACCACCAGCGAATAACGCAGGATATCCGTACCACCATTGACACTGACGTTGGCCTTCGTATTGTCTGCATGGTCCTTCGACACGACATCCCACCAGTTTACATCCGGGTACAGTTCCGGGTCGGTCTGATTCTGATAGTTCAGCAAAGTGGCATCGCTCACGAACGGAGCTCTTCCTTGCTCGGCATACATCTCATTAATCAATTGCAGGTATTTCACACTACCAATATAATCGGGTATCTTGATGGGTTGCGTAAAGGAGTGTTCAAAACGTACATCTACCTGAGGCTTTCCGATTTTACCGCGCTTGGTTTCAATCATCACCACCCCATTAGCACCGCGTACGCCGTAAACGGCACTGGCAGCAGCATCCTTCAAGACAGAGAAAGAAGCTATTTCCTCGGGATCGATATCGTGAAGCGACCTTTCGATACCGTCCACCAACACCAGCGGATTGGTATTTCCTGTAAAACTACTGATACCACGAATCCAGAAATCCGAATTATTAAACCAAGGGTCACCGCTTCTTTGAACTGCAATAACACCAGGTACCATACCTGCCAAATTATTGCTTAAGGAACGGCTGGGAGCCGCAGCAAGCTTGGCAGGCTCAATGTTGGTGATGGAGCCAACCACGGAAGCCTTCTTCTGCGTACCGAAGCCCACTACCACCACTTCGTCAAGGGCCGCCACGTCTTCTTCCAAAGCTACATCAAGCACTCCTTTGGAACCTACCGCTACCACTTTGTCCTTGAAGCCGATATAAGAGAACCTCAATGACGGTTTATTTCCTTTCAACGTAATCGTATACGTACCGTTGATGTCCGTCACCACACCATTGGAGGGGTCTGCCGCCTCCGTCACATTCACACCGATGAGCAACTCACCCTGTGCATCCATCACACGTCCGGTCACCTTCTTAGGCGACTGGGCAAGTGCATAATGCATATTCCCGATAAAGATTAAAAATACCAGGAGACATTTCATCGGTTGCTGCTGAAAAATGTTTTTCATATTAGAAACTATTATTGATGATTTACTAATTGTATAGAAAGCCATACAACCTATTACCGGCACCATAGCAGTGCCATCATGCTGGCACTATTGTGCCAATCTATTGGCAACATTGTGCCAAAGCGATGGCACAGTCTTGCCACTACGTTGGCAAGACTTAAGAAAAACAGCAATACTTAAATACGGCTCTATACGAAAGAAAGAATCCCTCTTATTCGTTCCCCCAAAGCGTAGCTTTATTACCCTTAGCTTTACGCCAGGCGTCACGCCAACGATGTATGTCCATGTGATTGATGAAAGGCTTCGGTGCCCTTTGTGCCTTTGTAGGAGCTTCGGGAAGAGATACTGCCGAATCCTGATACCAATAGGCGACGGTGGCCAAATCCAAGGTCAGGTTATTGTTGGAACCATGCTCTATCGTGCCTTTCACACTCTTCTCAAAGAAGACGGGATCGGCTATGAAGAAGCGGTAGACATGGGTACGTCCCAGCCAGCCTATGTCATTATTAACGCGCGGATACCCGAAATAAGGATGCGAGAACGGCTCTTTAGGGCACCAGGAAGTGTTGAAGAAGTCTTCCGTGCCCGTTCCTATCAACGAAGGCGTTTCCTCTCCGTCAATGAACCACATATCGTCCCCTTCGCCATACCACATAGTAGTAGGGCAGTGCACATAGTAGTTGATGCCCACGAAATGCCCTTTTCCTTGTGTGTCTACGAAAACGTAATTGTCCTTACCGGTAGTATTCGGTTTCTGCTCTCCGGTAAGTCCCCATTCCGTTTCACCTTCGGGAAGGGCCTCCGTGAGGTTATGGTTGTACCATGCATGGAATCTGCCCATATCCTTGGGAAGCTTGTCCATTTCCAAATAATCCACGTAGAAATAGAAGGCATCAATGTTCCGGTCGGTTTGATTCTCGATTTCGATACGTGCGCCCTTCTCAAAAGGCATAGTGAAATAGCACGACATGCCTGTACCGTTTTCGGGACCTGACGAAAGGGGCAATGACGCATAATTATATCTTTCGTCCCATCCTTGCCCGAAGAAAGGCCCGATAGGAGACTCTACCGAAGGGTAGTCGTTTCCATCCCAGTACATACGGATGATGATGTCGTTTCTGCTCAACGTGGGAGGAGGAGGCGCAATGGTCACCCAGATATGGTTGATGGCTCCTGCCCCCTTGATGTCCGCGATAATCCGCTTTTCACCCGGCTTGAAAGGTTCCAGATGGTCTCTGTTGCCTCCCGTGGGATCGGTACTGGAGATTCTTTTGTTTTTTACACCCGACTTCAACTTTGCCAAGTCAAACATTTCGTTCGTCATGTTCGATTGTGCAAAAACAGTAGGAAAGTACAATCCCAGAACAAGGGAGAGTAACAAACTGACTTTCATAATCTTTCTCATTGTCTTTGTTTTATTAGTGAATAAATAATGGTTGTTGATATGTTTCTCCGTTCAATTCCATACCTTGCCCGCTATGTTATAGCGTTTCACGTCAATGTTGCCATAAACCACATTCAACACGGGCTTTCCCTGTTTCCATTCAATGGTTCCGAAACCGGTATCAGTACTGATGAAACTTTTGAAATCACCAATCTTAGAATCGATGTACATGGTTTTGTCAACAGCATCATACCGCACTCCTGTAAGCCCCTGCAACATTCCATAGCTTGCCATGGCACGTGCATACCAGTGGCCGCACTCTATCTCATTGAACGGGTTTCTTACTCTTCCATCATATCTCTTACGGCATTCACGGACAATATCCAAGCCCTTTTCCACCTCACCTTTCATCATCAGATGACTGGCAACCTGATATTCGATACCGGTCCAGACCTCGTTGCTGTATACAAAAGGCAGTGACAGCATACCACCCTTCGGCCATGTGCAAAGCAATAATCCGCCATCCTTACCACAAGCATACACCGGTCTTTGAGGATTGAAATGGTCTATCAAGTCATGTTTCAGATTGTATTTGTGTACGGCCACCAGATGGCTCCTGACCTTTTCATTGTCCAGCACTTCATCCAGTCCGCATACAGAAGCCATCCACATCCCTAAAATTCCATCGGACAGACAACCGGTACCGTATTGGTATTTCGGTCCTTCTTCCTTCAGCAATTTCAGGGCCTCTTCGGAATAACTTCCCCCGAAAGACATTACATCGACCGGATTGGGAGCCTGAAGCCCTTCCCACTGAATTTTCTGTATGAAATATTCTCCATCGAAGAGTGCAGTTTCCATGTATTTCCTGCCCTTTGACAGCAGGGCCGTATATTCCTTGACGGGTTGCTTCAGCTCCTTGCCCATCTCTATAAACGCAGTCAAAGCTCCCAAATAGAAACTTGTACACATGCCGTCCGGTCCCCAGAACTCGATGTCATAAGTATTGTGGTGCGGCTCTTCAAGACAGCCCTTATGTAAGGGGTCCCATGTACGGATGCAATAGTCCAGGCTCTTCTTCACTGCCGGGAAAAGGTCTTTCATCCACTGCGTGTCCCCGCTGATACGCCATTCACGGTAAACTTTCATAATCCCGCCCAACTGTCCGTCGGCAGCAGCATGGAAGTTGTGGGGCGGTGCCGAAATAGGCAAGTTTACTCTAAAATTCTGGTGTCCTTCCGTATTCTGGCTTACCCTGAATTCCGTTTCACGCAAGGTTCTTTCCAAAGACGGGAACAAATGGGGCAAAGCCTGTGCATAATTCCACACATGCGTACAACTTCCGTGACAAGAGCCAAAAGAATCCTGGCATCCTTCCCAAGCCCAAAATCTTCCATCCCATTGGCGCAATACCGTAGGAGATTTCAATATAGTCAAATTAGCAGCGACAGCCTCCAATACTTCTGCCGGCAAAGAGGAACTATAGAATGCATCACTGAACAGCCGGCTGTTCTTTTCCAGCATCGCCCGGTTTGCATCCCAATAGCCGATAACCTCATTCAAACTCTTGAAGCGCTCCGAGTACCAAGGTCTGTAGGTAGCTTCGGCATCTTCTTCATTTGCCAGGAATTGTTTTTCTTCTTCGGAAGAATCCACAACCTGCCAGTCTCCCCAGCCGTTGCTTTCAAAATCGGCAAGTAAGGTGGATGTAGAAGACAAGTTGTAAATATCTTCATTCCTATTGTCTGTCAACACAAACTGGTCGGCCAGAATATGTCCCCACGGGTAAACATCCAAATCAATGACTTTCACAAAAGCCTTCTTTCCTTGATAAGGTTTCAAATCCCATACGGTTTCACTCAGAGTCTCCGTCTGATTTCCGACCGCCGTCTCTACAATCTTTCCGTCTACTACAAGATTTACAGAAGTACGGTCAGCCTGACTGCCTCCACCTACCAGAAACTTCAGATATCTTTTCCCAATATTGAATTCAGGAGACTGAATAATACCCGTCAGTCCATCTCCACCCTTATCGAACGAGTTCAGCAACTGCTTGCCGACAAAGCCGCTCACAGGTTGCTGACCGGAAGCCGTTCCCTTGCAGGGCATCCCCGTAAATGCCTGTCCTACCTTTCTGGCACCACCGATAGAAAGGTTTGAATCGGGCAGATACCAGCAGAAGTTTACCTTGACTGTTTTTGTCTCTCCCGGCTGCAACGTCAGCGGAACATAAACAGACGCTCCCGGAACAACACCCTTAACCGGCTGCTTATCAGCAATCCGCCCATAGCGAATATTATCCCAAACCACAGTCTGCGGATCGAACCAGGCACCACGGAACCAACAATGGTCTACAACAGCAGCAGCATTGTCCACATAAATAGCTAGCCCACTGTTGTTCTGATCGGATTCTAAAACAAACCCGTTCTTTACTCCTCGGATAGTACCCTGACCATCAATGAAATTTTTGGTATTATAAGAAAATACCGTCTCGATAGCCTTACCGGAAGTGTTTGCAAACTGATATTCCAGTACTCCAACCGGCAAGCTGGAATTGTCCGCATCCGTCGGAATAAAAGGACTCCAACCCGTAATCTTTGCCACCAAAGGCATATCCTTGTCTCTTAAATCAATAGTCGCAAAAGGAAAACGTGTCTGGAAAACCGCCTCCTCAAAGCGGGGAAGACCATACGTCTTGTCTCCCCTACCCAGACCACTCTGTGCAGGACCAAACCACTTCCACGTTGGAACCTGCCCTTCCAATACCTTTGCCCCGTTTTCAACACCCTTTACATAAATCGCGGCAAAGGTATACGGCTCATTCATCACGTCTGGATGGTGCCTGAGAGACACATGAGAAATGGCACCGGTTCCTTCCAAACAGAACATTCCGGCACCGATTCCCCCTATAGGAAATGCAATCTTGTCCAGATATTCCTTTTGATACTTACCATTAAACTCCCGTTCTTCACTGTTCCGGGACATCGCTTTACCCGGAAACAGCATAGTCACATTGAATAGGGCCAATAAAGTTAAAGTTGATCTTACCATAGTTGAATTATTAATGTTAACGAATCATTATTCTATTTTTCCAAATTTATCAAGGATGCGGTTGTACGCTTCAGCCGCTGCTCCATTTCCCCAATCATAGATTGTAAACTCACCCATACCTTCACCTACCGGATTTGTACGGCCGCCATGCCCGTAATTTTCCATCATGAATCCATAATCCTCTGAAGCAAAGAACGGATGGACTTTTTCCCATTGCTGTTTGGTTTGAGGATTTTCAGTACAATACATCATTACAAAAGATGCCTTAAGTGCAGCATATCCCCGTTCTATATACTCTGGTTTACCAAGAAGTTTTCCATATTGAATAATGAGTTCGGAAAAAAGACTTTCGCGTGAATCATTCCATTCACCATCGGCATTCAACACACCAAAACCACCCAATACATTTACATACATGTATGGCGGCTGCCACGACGCTTGGGTCATCAGCAATTCATCAAGTGTACGCTGTCCATAATCAAGATATTCTTTATTTGAGGTAAGACGATAGCACTCCAGTAAGGCTTCAGCTGTCCAGAACATTGAAAAATTATTCTGTTTATGCATATTGTTCCGCAAAACTTTTTTACCTACCAAGTTATCCGAACCGTAACGAGAACAAGACCAATAGGTTTCAAAGTCTTCCCACTTCCCAACCGGAATAATTTCATGGATAACTGCATTCATAGCTTTAAACGCTGCCCGTTTATACTCTTCCTTATGTGTAAGCTCATACAGTTTAAGTAAAAAAGTAACTGATAAAGATGTTTCAGGAGAAGCATTCAAACAGTCCATCGGCTGCATTGTCTTTAAGTCAAGCCAGCCAGGGAAAAAACCATTTTCATACTGTATCCCAAGTAAAGCCATCGCATAGTCTTCTGCATAAGCCAAAAGACGGGCATCTTTTTCTAATTCATCATACCACCGAAGCATCAACAATGCTGTCCAACTCATATCAAGAATATGGTACGGAGATTCTTTCGGATTCCAGGTATAAGGATTTCTGTTGGAATTTCCCCAATAATAGGTATTCCATCCCTTGCTCCGATTATACTTTTTACCATCAATCTCTACTTCATGCATTTCCGTACCGATAAGTCCATAGAAAAAACCATTCCTCTGCGGAAATGACAGAGCCAGTTCTTTTGTCAAATTTGCTTTTGCAAGAAGCTCCCTATTACCGGTTCTTCTTGCATATCGATATAACCCACTTGCAGAACGCAATGAACTGAACCATGCCTGATTCCAGATAGAACGAAATTCACGTTCATTAATCTCTCCCGGATAATTGGGACTTTGTGTAACATTCACAATAAATACGGGAGCACCCACTTTTTTCCCATCTAACTCAAATTGCTGCCACACATTTTCTGACCATGAATTAAAAGCCCAATTATAAGTATGTTTCACATACGTTTCTAGGTTCTCCTTCACCGGATTACCTTTCACATATGCAGTATGCCCCCATCGACTCCACATAAATTCTAACGGCTTCTTAAAAGGATTCCGCAATACTTCCTTGCTATCAGAATACATCAAATAAAAGCCTATTTCAATATCGCCTTTTGGGTAAGTAGTTTCTTGATCACGCTCAAACAGAACGTGTTCGGATACATGGTTATTGCACATTCCGAGAATAAGTGTATTAGAGGATGCGTCCATATCCATATACCATCGTACAGGAGTCCCCTTCTGCATAATATCCAAATCGGGAATAAGAATAAGAGTTTGATGATCGTCTGCTACAATAAGGGCAGGAGAACGGAATACATGTTGATCGATGACATTTCTATCAGTAGGAGTAAGATGTGGCGCCCAATGGAATGAAGGTAAAAAATCCGGCTTTACCGCTATACGCCAATCACCTTGTTGAACAGAGTTTTTAAGCGAAAAAGAAAGGTTTATGTACAAAGTGTTATTATCTATCATCTTCACATGGCTTTTTCCTCTCTCAATTCCTAATAAATCATACTGTATAGCATCAATAGCTTTACTAAAATTTTTCGGAAAAACATCCTTATTCAACTCAATTTTCTCTTGTACATCCCAATGCTCTTGAGCACAGATGCCTATGTTGGACATTATCATCCAAACAAAAGTTATAATAAATGTGCGTGTGTTCATGATATTATATTTATCAATATAATTAAAACTCTCCCATATCAGCCAATTCAGCCTTCATCAAAAAAACATTATAAGGCATCCACATTGACATCGTAAAATATAAATTATCACCAGTTACCGACAACGGATGAATGTAAGAACCATACAATTGGGCATACTCTCTACCATTAGCAAGCTCATAGGGTTCACTCCATGGGCCAGTTATGTCTTCTGCCGTACGCATAGTTATATTATATCTATCTGCATTGAAATAAGCAATTATCCATTTCTTATGTGTTTCATTATATATAAAAGAAAGTTCACCAACCTTATCTTCTATTAATACTGTTGCCTCATTTTCATTGCCTTTTATCCATTGATTAGTAGAAGCATTCCAATATTCATAAGCTGTCTTATTCTCAATATCTGTTTCATGAAATCGTGCTAATTTAGCATTGCTATCCCTCCCCGTTTGAGTACCTATCATATAAACATATCCATCTTTCTTAAAGTACCCTACCTGACCAAAAAAACTATAAGATGAGAAGGTTATATCTTTACATTTAGCCCATGTCAAACCATTATCAGCCGACTTATATATTCCCGAATAATTTGTAATCCATCCCGTCCAATTTCTCATATTAAAATAATGCACATAATCTATTCCATTAGCACGAATAGCAGCTGTTGGGATAGAAGTCCAATCACCATTACCAGACGAATCTTTTCCCCCATATACTATCTCACGGGCATACCCTTTATCATCAGTGGCCATATTGCTGAATGACAATCCATCTTCCAAATCATTATCCTCCGAGAAAGCCAGCACATTACTACGCCAACTCCCTCCGTTAGGTCCAGGATTAGCCGGATTCGGTTTAAAGTCATACCCAAAAGTATCACCAAAGAAAATTCCATATTTTCCGGGCTGCATCTCCCAAATAATGCCAAGATCTGTTCCTCCTACATTCCATTTTGTCGCAGTATTATTAGGGCTTGGAAGTTTTTCTCCATCCATTGTCCTCCCGGTAACACGAGCCACACAAGTAACATTACGAACAAAAAAGCCCCAACGGTTATCCACATTCAAAGAGAGCTCTTTCGACATATTACCATCTTTATAAACTGCCGCCAATATCAATCTGAAATTCTGCGGATCCGTCTTCTGAACCACATAATCAAATACATAATCTGAAGTTAACTCATTTCCATCTATTTTCACCGAATAGCTGTCTCCTCCACTTTTTCGAACCACCAGACAATCTATGGCATCCTTATTCTTAAAGTTCAGAATCATTGAAACAACCTTTGTGTCTTTATCCGGAATCAGAAGGGTTTTCGCAGCGACAATCTCATCAATCGGCATGAAAGGTGCGTTCTCCTCTTTGTCCGAACAAGAAAACAACAAGAACATAGAGAACGGAAGAACCATAAATAGGATATTTTTCATAGTGTCTGTTTTTAAGTCGGTCGGCCGTATCCATAGATGCAGTACACGGAAATCACAGGAATACCGGACTGCATCTACGATACAGCAAACTTTAATTATTGAATATCAATTACCTGACCTTTGGAGTATATTCTGCTGGATATTCCGGCTTCTACAACTTCGTCCGTGAGGTTTCCTACCAATTTTACAACGAATCTGTACTTCTTATCCGCCTCGATTACAATGCCTTCGGCACACGTCCCTTCATCGCCAATGGTTATCACATCTCTATAGATGTCATTCTCCACTTTCTGAATGCTTACTTCAAGAGGTCTCAGGAATTCGTCAGGCACATTATCCGGAATTTGCCAAGTCAACTTCACAGTATTCCCTTGTAGTGAATAATCAAGGTTTTCCACTTCAGGCAAAACATAATGTGTTCCTTTACTGTCTACAACATCTCTGTCGTAGCAACCGGTAAACACCAAACAGGTAAATATTACCATGCATATTCTTACTATATCTTTCATAACTATAATTCTAAGAGTTCAATATTAATATCCCGGATTCTGTGTATAATTACCCTTCGCCCACTTCATCTGGGCTTGCGATATGGGGAAGAATTCATCTCTGCCAGCAGTAAAGCGCGCTATATTCATCCAGTCGAATCTATTTCTTTCCACTGCAAAATAAGCATTCATCGTCTTCTCCAGAGTTCCCCAACGCTGCAGGTCGAAGAAACGGCGCCCTTCGCATGCCAGCTCAAGACGGTTTTCCCATTCCATGGCTTTCCATGCAAATTCTTTAGTCCATGTACAGTTGACACCGGGTTTATATAACTCACATTTGTAGTTCAGAATATAGCTGTCATCCGCAGTCTTCAGGTTCCCGATACTATTAGCGGCACGCTGACGAATCTTGTTAATCAAAGGCAAAGCTTCATCCTGCCTATCCAACTGAATAAGGACTTCCGCTTTCCACAATATCACTTCGTCATATCTGATCAACCTCTTGTTCATAGAATTGAACTGCCAACCATCGTACAGCAGACAGTCACAATCAGGATGCGGCAACTCCTTCACAGATTTCAAGTAACCATACTCAGCACCGTTACGAATACCGCGGGCTTCAAAAATCAAATAAGGGTCATACTTCCAAGGCTGCCCCGGTACACATATCGTATGGCTGAAACGAGGGTCGAAAGTGTAACGGTCGAAGAAAGCCTTATTACCGGCATCTACAAGCGCAATATCATCCGAACCATCGGCTCTCTTTATGTAATCACCATAGCAATCATCATTATAGGTATCGAACAATGGCAATCCATCTTCACCGGTCTTGAAAGCATTACCCATTGTATAGCTTACATGATGGAAGCCACAACACTGGAAACCTCCCCAATTCCATGGGTGATTCAACCCTTCACTTCTATTGATTTTACCTCCGGTAGAACTATTATCATTGATGGAATACTGAATCTCCCAAATGGACTCCTTCGTATTGTTATCGGATTCAATCATGAAGTTCTCGCCAAAATTGCTGCATAAGTCCAAAGCTTTGCCTTCTTGCTCCGTCAGCTTGTTCAGGTAAGTCAAAGCTTCATTCAGCCGTTCTTTGTTTACATTAATCACCTGATGCCTTTCATCTTGCTCATAAGCCATAAACATCAATGTCCTTGCAACCATTGCCGTTGCCGCATTCTTAGTGATTCTTCCTTTATCTATCTGTACTTCCGGAAGGTAGGACTCTGCATCCTTGAAATCCTTGAGGATTCTCTCCCACAAATACTGGTCATTCGGATAGTTCTTGTCCCTATTCGGTACAGCTTCAAAATCGGCAGAAGTACCCGTTATGGTTTCATCCATGTAAGGCATATATTTGAAAAACTCCTTCAGTCTGAAATGAGTAAATCCGCGAAGAAACAGCATTTCACCCATTCGACTATTCTTCACTGGAAAATCGTCTTCGGAAATAGGCTGCATTTTTTGGATTGCAGTATTGCATCTCTGGATAACCTGATAAGAAACATACCAAGGGAAATCAATAGGCCAGCCATTAGGAGTCAAATTCACAAAGGTTTCCATATACCCCCATCCGTCGCCGCCGTCCCAGACGCCGCCACCGCCTTTATAAGAGTCGTCAGAACGAAGAGAACCCGACCACCAGGGTGAGAATGGTGAATCCCAAGACGGAATATCTGTCATTCTTGCATAAGCAGCTGTTACAAAACCTTCCATATCACTTGGCTTGACAAGCAGGTTCTCATCCAAAACTTGCTTCGGATTTACTTGTAGGAAGTCCTCACATCCGGTCATACCGAATGTGGCGGTTAAGATTAATAATGATGATATAAACTTTTTCATTGTGTTTTTCTAATTAAAATGTAACATTAAGCCCGAAAGTCATTGTAAACGGGGTCAAATATCCATAGCCGGACATTTCCGGGTCAAAACTTGTAAATTGGTCACCTCCCCAGAATTTCTTCAAGGTAAATACATTTCTTGCAGAAGCGTATATTCTCAGATTCTTCATCATCATCTTATTGGTGACTTTAGCAGGAAAAGTATAACCCAATTCTATATTTCTCAACTTCAAGTAAGAACCGTCTTCTATATAATAAGTAGACATTCTCTGTTCATTATTGGTCATCACATTTGTCATAGCCGGAATATCCGAATCTGGATTGTCGAACGACCAAGCATCCAATAATCTGGTCGGATGATTTTTTCCGACAGGAACGGAACCTGATATATGCCAGAAATCACTCTGACGTTTCCAATCATTACTTACCTGATTGCCAAATACACCTTGGAAGAACATATTCAAATCAAAATTACGATACCTGAAATCGAAAGTGATTCCTCCAAAGAAATCCGGATCAGCTGTACCGATATATGTCCTGTCGGTCAATTCATCCACGCGGCCATCATCATCCAAATCCTTATAACGAATTCGGCCAACAGCTTTTCCGGGTTGTTCGGCATGGTTATCCACTTCTTCTTGTGTCTTGAAAATTCCATCAGCCACAAGACCATAAAACACATTGGGAGACCTACCGATTACGAAATCACGAACGCCATCTCCCGGATATTTATTAATCACGTTTTCAGGAAGTTCCGTCAATTTCGTCTTGTAAGTACCTACATTTGCAGAAATAGTATATTGGAATTCGGCACTTGGGTCACTTCTAAAGCTAACTTCAAATTCAAGACCTCGGTTGTTCATACTTGCACCATTAATCCAAGGTTCTCCCCCTTCTCCCATTACGGCGATATAAGGAGTCTGCACAAGAACATCCTTTGTTTTCTTGAAATAGTAACCTAAAGAGCCCGTAAGACGTTGGTCGAAGAATCCGAAGTCAACAGCCAAATCCGTCTGCGTAGTAGTTTCCCACTTCAAGTCAGGATTACCAAGCCAGGTCCTGCTATAACCGGAATACAAGGGACCGCTCTCATTACCCTGAATGGGATAAGATGTTCCAAAATAATCTGTCGTAAACGGAGTGGTAGTATATCCTCTCGGAAGGCCTTGCACACTTCCGTTCGCTCCCCAACTGGCACGCAACTTAAGGTCGGACAAAAAGTCAAAATCTTCCATAAAAGCTTCATCCTTGATTCTCCAACCGGCGGAGAAAGCGGGAAAAGTAGCATAGCGGTTATTTTCACCAAATAAAGAAGAACCGTCACGGCGAACGGTAGCGGACAGCAGGTACTTTCCGTTATAAACATAATTGGCCTTGCCGAACAAAGAGAAGTAAGTATACTCATCTGCCGAACTACCTAAGTTATATTTCTCTCCGGCAGTTACACCAATATGTGCAAAATCTCTATCTTCCAGATAAATACCTTCCCTTCTTGCAGAAAACCCTTCTTGAACGAATCTGGTTGCTTCAGTACCCAATACAACATCCAAATTGTGTTTACTGGTACTCAATGTATATGACAAAGTGTTAGTCCATACATAGCTCAACGGATGTGATTGATAACTGCCCACATAATTTTCTCCATCACTGTTTCTTCCTCCTGTTTCCGACCAAACGCCATCAACAGCACGATTATAAGCATTGCCATAATCAAGGCCAAACTGGGTTCTTGCCGAAATACCTTTCCAAATATTCAAATCAAGGAAAATATTGCCGATAATCTTCACATAATTATTGATATTATCCTTATTCATTTTCAATAATCGAACGGGATTGGTAAAATCATCAAAACCCGGAGCACCAGCCCATCCTCCATTTTCATCATATACAGGAGAAGCGGGAGGATTAATCATTGCCCACCATGTTTCACTTTGGTCTCTATACTGCAAATAAGACACAGCTAGATTTTCGCCAACTTTCAAACGATTTTTTATCAAACTATATTCTGTATTGGCACGTACCGAATATTGTCTGAAGAATGTATGTATCTGTGTACCTTCATTGTTGAAATAACCCAATGAAAACAAACTTTTGGAGTTCTCAGAACCATTGGAAATAGTCAACTGATGATTATGGGAAACAGCAGTCTGAAAAACTTCTCCCATCCAATCTGTATCACTCCCTCTTACAGTTTGGTCTGCATTAAGGAATTCCGCTACTTTGACTCCGTCCAGCACAGCCATTCCATTATCACCTCTATGCCATGTATAATCATAAGCCGAAGGCAAGGAAATAGAAGTACCATATACTCTTTCATCATAAGCTTGAGCTTGGAATGCCGCTCTACCATATTGTTCGGCATTCATTAAAGTAGGTTTGTTCAATACGGTATTTATGGAAACACTACCGTTATACTCAATGCTTGTCTTACCTGCCTGACCTTTTTTCGTCTGGATCAAAATAACACCACCGGAAGCCCTTGCACCATAAATAGAGGCAGACGCAGCATCTTTCAACACTTGAATAGATTCAATATCACCAGAATTTATATCACGAAGATTCAAATTCTCAGTAGGCATACCGTCCAAAACTATTAAAGGCTTAACTCCTCCCGAAAGAGAAGACAATCCACGAATCTGTACCGTAGCTCCTTCAGCAGGATTACCACCGTTTGTAGTGATATGCACACCGGCCATCTTTCCTTGCAATGACTTCATGGCATTGGCAGAAGCATTCTTCTTTAAATCACTCGCACTTGCCATTGCAACGGAACCTGTCAAATCAGCTTTCTTCTGTGTCATATAACCGGTGTATACCACAACTTCTGACAACATTGTAGCATCACTCTTCATGACAACATTCAAAAGACTCAAGCCTTTAACCGAATATTCTTCTGTTTTTTGACCAATATATGAAAAGACCAATACCGCTTTATCAGAAGGTATTTTTATAGAGTATTTTCCATCAATATCAGTCGTGGTACCGATAGTAGTTCCTTTAACAACGACATTTACTCCAATAAGAGGTTCATTGGTTCCTTCTTCCAAAACCGTTCCTTGTATTATCCTCTCTTGTTGAATCATGTTAGAAGTATCTATGCCATATCCAGATGCTTGAATAAATTCTTTTGTCTCGGATTCGGCTACAGAAAGAGGTAAACTATCTTCTGCATAAGCTGCCAATGATAGCATTGATACCAATGCTACGAAACCATTTCTTTTGAAATATTTCATAATATAAATAAAAAGGTTAATAACTATTTATCTACCGTGCAGTACAATTCATCTTACCAGAAATTGTACTGCACAGCTTCCATATCTTAAACTCTCATTATTACCATCTTGGAATTTCCAAATCGTCCTTGCTCGGCAAAGCCGGGAATTTGGCATGCGGCTCGGCCTGGTACCAGAAAGTGGTCGACGAGATATCCGACTTCTGGTTGTTGTAGCGTCCGTCATGACGCCATCCCAGGTCCTGTATCGTGACCTTCAGGTCCTTGTCGAAGCGTACCGGGTCAAGGATATGCCAGCGGTACAGCCCGAAAGCGGTCACCGCACGGTACAGCCCGTCGGGACGGATTACCTGGTGCATGCCGGCATAGGGGGTGGTGAACTCCTGGTACTGGCGCGTCTTCTGGTTCTCGAAATTGTACGAGCCGCAGAAGTAGTCCTCAGCCCCGGTCCCACAGATAGTCGGGTATTCCTTGTCACCGTCCATGTAGAACTTGATTTCCCCTTCACCCCACCAGCAGTTGTCGTTTACACGCCACGCCAGGTAGGTACCCACATACTGTCCCTTGCCCTTCACACCGTCAATCAGCGTGTGCAGAGACCCCTGGGTCGGGTTGGAACGACGGAACTGCGCGTGGAAGTAGGCCTCGTCCTCGGGGACTTCTGTCAGGGTGTAGTTGATTTGGTAGTACAGGCGCATCTCCTCGGCGGTGTTGATGTTCTCCAGCGTGATACGGGCTTTCTTGCGGAAAGGCATCTTCCAGTAGCAGTTGAAGGCGCTGCCCGGATTCACGCAGACGGCCAGCGAGGAAAGCTGTGCATATTCATTGTATGCGCTGCAGAAGAAGTCACCCACCGGACATTCGACGGAAGGCTCCTTCTCGTCGTCCCAGTACATTCTCAGGATGGAGAAGCGCCAGTTCCCGGTCGGCGTCATCCAGATCTGCTGGATGGCTCCCGGACCCTCGATCTCCGCAATCGTGATTGTCTCTCCCGGTTTCACGATGATGAAGGGGTTTACCTTCCAACCCTTGCCCAGGTCCTTGGCCGCATGGTGGGCGTTGGCCACATTGCGCCGGTCCTTGTCCCTGACCGGGTCTGCCATGCCGCCCTTGCCTTTCTCACCCGTGAAGTTCTCGGGGCTGATGGAACGTGTCTTGGCATCGGACAGTCTTGACAGGTTACCCATGTTCATGTCCAGTCCGTTGAAGGGGTAGTTACTTTGGGCGTAAACACCTACGGTGACCATGCACAAGGCCGCCAGAATTAATGATTTGATTCTCATGTTTTAAATAGATTAATGGTTTGTATACTTAGTTAATGGTTTCAGCAAGTTTTGCCAGTTCAAGATATTTCTTGTACAGTTTTTCGTAGATGAGGGCTCTTTTCTCATCCGGCCGGTATTCAGCCTCGATGTCCGACCCCATGTGCCTTGTCGCCTCGTTGATATCCTTGTACACCCCTGCGGCAACTGCCGCGAACATTGCCGCCCCCAGGGCACAGGTCTGTTCCGAGCGGACCACACGGATAGGCATGTCCAGCACGTCCGCCAGCGTCTGCATCACGAAGGGCGCCTTCTTGCTGATGCCTCCGATGGCATTGACCGAATCAATGCGCAGCCCCTGTCCCTTCATATGCTCCACAATACGGCGGGAACC
>OFGC01000658.1_pt1 | contig 31533 bp, 26 predicted proteins | sample 1521691 | NCBI WGS metagenome assembly OFGC01 (sample SAMEA3504121, study PRJEB24116) | mouse gut metagenome | biome: mouse gut; feature: mouse-associated habitat; material: faeces | place: Denmark | collected 2011
AATTTGATATTTAACGGGCTTGATAGACTTTAACGTAAAAAATGACTTGCTTTTGCAAGTCATTTTTATTTATATTTAGCACCTTTTAGTACAAATCAAATTTATGGCTAACTATCTATTATATACTTACAGTTATATGTAATATATTATTAAAAAGCCATATACAATAATTCTTTAAGCTGGGATTTAAGGCGTTTATGTCCTGCCAAACCATTAAGTGCTTTTTGTAAATCGTCTTTTGTGTTTATTTTTTCAAATTTGTTGTAGACTATGGTTTTTGCAGCATTTTTGTATTGCTATTTACTAAAATCGAAATCGATAGGTTTTTCCGTTTTGCTATCTACCCCCATAGCATCTGCCATATCCTTGTACATAGCCTCATACCCTCTTACACCTCGGGTAGGATGAAGGTTTAGCGTAACTTTTAAATTTCTGGCATGTAAATCTTTTAAAAACTGTTTGTAGTCGGGGAACAGCTTTTCATTCCAAGTATAACCCGTCCCCCCTGTCGACTCCCAAGGATAGGGATTACCTGTCCTGTACTTGTTATCTATGCCGTTAACCAAATGCCAATCCATATCCACAGTTGCTATGGTAAGAGGGATATTTCGTTTTATAAAATTATCCATTACGTCAAGATATTCTTGCTGCGTATATGCCCTATATCTGCTCCACCAATTACCCAAAACATACTTTGGCATTAGCGGAGTAACACCGCTTAATTTATAAAAATCCGCAACCGCTTGACGATACTCATATCCGTATGCAAAAACATAATAGTCCCGATTTTTGAAAGTATTTTCGCACAATTCGCCATCTAAATTGTACAAAAGCGAGTCGCTGTCATCAAGTATTGTCACCCCGTTTTCGGATATAACTCCGTTACCTAACGGCACTGCACCTATAGTTCCGTCAAGCGTCCTACAAGTACCTTTCAAATTACCTTTTCGACAATCATTTATCCTCCTGCCGTCAGCCAAAATTACACAAACGATATTTCCGCTTTTGTCAATATCAAACTGCGTACTTTGCGTTTTTATTGTTATAAATTTGTTGTTATCTTTACAGTCAAATGTAGCTTTTGCAAATGCTCGGTGCCAAACTTTTTGTGTTGGCAAATCGCAAAAATTACTATCTTTGCTAATTTCCACACGAATTAGTTTATCAGTTATAACACTTATACGGATATTGCCAAGTACAACACAGTTATCTGTTTTACTGTCAGATATTTTTACAAGCAAATGACTATGTAAATACTCATATCCCCCCCTAAAAAAACGGTAGCACAAAACATATATTTTATTGCTACCGCTCCTTTAATTTATTTTTATTGCAAGTAAAATGTATTTAAAGCTGCTAAATTAAAATTCGCAAGTTCCTGTAGTTCTTGGGAAAGGAATTACGTCACGAATATTGCTTACGCCTGTTAAATACATTATCAATCTTTCAAAGCCCAAGCCGAATCCGGAGTGTTTAACACCGCCGTATTTTCTTAAATCAAGATACCAAGAATAATCCTCTTCCCTAAGCCCCAACTCATTAATACGTTTTACAAGCAGGTCAAACCTTTCCTCTCTTTGAGAGCCTCCGATAATTTCGCCGACACCCGGCACCAACATATCCACAGCAGCAACAGTTTTGTTGTCGTCATTCATACGCATATAAAATGCTTTAATATCCTTAGGATAATTTGTTACAAAAATAGGGCCGTTAAAAATTTGTTCAGTCAAAAATCTTTCGTGCTCTGTTTGCAAATCCACACCCCACTCAACTTGATATTGGAACTCGGAGTTGTGTTTTTTCAAAATCTCCACTGCTTCCGTATAAGTGACTTCCTTAAACTCGCTGTTTACAAGTTTTGTCAATCTTTCAATCAAACCTTTATCTACAAAGGAATTTAAAAATTCCATTTCTTCCGGACATTTCTCAAGCACGTCGCTTATAACATATTTTATCATACCCTCGGCAACTGCCATATCATCGTGCAAGTCTGCAAATGCAATCTCCGGCTCTATCATCCAAAACTCCGCTGCGTGTCTTGCAGTATAACTTTTTTCCGCACGGAAAGTAGGTCCAAAAGTATATACACTGCCAAATGCCAAGGCATAGCACTCTGCATTCAGCTGTCCGCTTACAGTCAAACTTACGGGTTTGCCGAAAAAGTCTTTTGAATAATCGATTTTACCGTCCGCTGTTTTTGGAAGATTATCTAAATCAAGGGTTGTTACTTTGAACATTTCGCCCGCACCCTCGCAGTCGCTACCTGTGATTAAAGGAGTGTTTACATACACAAAACCTTGCTTTGCAAAAAAGCTATGTATAGCTTGTGCCGCAACCGAACGAATTTTGAATGTGGCAAGCATCAAATTTGTTCTTGGACGCAAATGTCCAATTTCACGCAAAAACTCGATTGAATGTCTTTTCTTTTGCAAAGGATAAGTAGGGGTGCTTGTTGCCTCCACCTCAAAACTTTCTGCCTTTATCTCAAACGGTTGCTTATTCTCGGGTGTCAAAACAACTATTCCTGTTACGCTGATTGCAGCTCCTACATTTAGGCTAACCAATGTTTTGTAATTTTCGATATCGCTATCCGCAATTACTTGGGTTGTTTTAAACCTGCTACCATCATTTAACTCTACAAAAGCAAAGTTTTTGCTGTCACGGATAGTCCTTACCCAACCGCTTATTTGTACTTTTTGTCCACCGAGTTCACTATACTTGTCGCCCAAATCCTTTAAAGTCATTCTTGCCATATATCAATCCTCCACTATTTCCACATTTTTTATAACAATAGGCACAACGGGTACATCGTCAAAATAACCTACCGAATGAGTTCTTACCTTGCTCATATCCAAAATTACTTGCATACTTTCACTATCCGATACCTCTCCGAAAGCGGCATATTCGCCATCCAAAAACGGAGTATCGACCGAGCAAATGAAAAATTGAGAAGTCGCACTATCTTTAAACATTGTCCTTGCCATACTTATTGTACCTGCTTTGTGCTGTCTCATATTTTTGACGCCGTTTGACAAAAACTCACCTTTTATAGGTGTCAATTCGTCTTTTTGTTGCATATCCGCAGTCATTCCTCCGCCTTGACACATAAAATTAGGTATTATTCTATGAAAAATCAAACCGTTATAGTGGTTTGCTTTCGCCAATTTTACAAAGTTTGCTGTTGAAATCGGTGCACAGTCCGCATCCAAATTCAAATTTATCTTTCTGCCGTCTTCCAAATTAATTTTTGCTTTAATCATAATTCAAATTATCCTTTTATTTATGTTATTTTATTGCCGTAAAATTTACTTGTACTAATTGTAATTACACGGCTGATTTTATTTTTTTAATATAGCGTTTACCTAGCTTAAAATTCGTAGTCTACCGAATGAGCTTTTTCCACCAAACTACCGACAAACTCCTTTACAGGAATATGTACGGGATGCGATTGATATGTTTGCATATCCTCCGTTTTTTCAAATACGCACTCCAAACAAACATCGAAACTTCTTGCACTTTTTAATATATCCGAGCCTGCTTGCACGCTTTTTAGCACCTCGATTTTGCCTTGCATGGACATAAATTTATCCACCATTGCTTTGCAATTTTCGGCTGTAGGATTTTTTAGTTTATACATTACTATATGCTTAATCATTGTCGTTCTCCTTGTCGCTGTTTTCTGCTATATCCAATTTATTTAAATTTTCAATTTCGTTCAAACTTGCGGTTTTTATTTGTTCTTGTTCACTTATTTTATCATTTCGGTTTTTATTTGCGATTGCAATAATTAAATCACCCAAAACCTTATCACTATCAGGTATTACAAATTCATTTTGAGCGTATCGCATATCATCCGAAAACTCGCTGTCCGACATAAATTTGGATATGCTTGCTATCAATTCCTCATTATTTCTGCCAAGTAAAGCAAGTTGGTTTGTCGCAAGGTAGTGTGAATTTCTGTTTTCCAAAGCATCTCCGCCGTTGCACAAAATGATATTGCTGTTGTGGTACATTGCCTCGTAAGTGATGGCCGCTGTAGGGGAAATTATCAAAATATCCGCAACGCTATAAAGTTTTGCAAACTTATCAATCTCCTCAACCAAAAACACTTTTTCCTCTATTCCGCGATTTTTAGTGATAAGCTCCGCATATTTGACAAGCCCGTTATTGCCGCCGCTAAGCACAATAATGTTTATATCGTTTTCTAGCTCTGCAAGACTTGTAAACACATTTCTGACTGCCGACTGTCCATATCTGCCACCGACAATGACAATGTTCATTTTGTCATTTGTTATGCCAAGCTCTGCCAAAACCTGTGATTTATCGTAAACTTCCTTACTATCCTTTAAAAGAGGTGTGCCGACAACATCGATTTTTTCGTCCTCTATACCTAATGATACCAAACGTTCTTTAACATCGCTGTTTTGAACAAAATATTTGCTAGCTTTATAGTTCACAAACCTTGCATCTAAGCAATAGTCGGTAACAAGCCCGCATATATCGATATTTTTTAGTTTTGCTTTATCGCAAGCCCTTACAGTATCACGCAAAAGCTTAGGGGTACTGCAAACAACAACCTCGGGATTATATCTTAGAAGCATATTTCTTATTCTTCTGTATTGTTCCGTCCAATTATATGCAAATCCTTTTAATCCGCCTGTCGGCTCGATAAGTTCCTTGCACTCTTTTTTGCTTTTATTTATATTAATCCTATTCCAAATAGTATTTATGCTTAAATGCAAATTATTTATCCAAGCACAACCTCTGCTGAAAAATCTATAAGCATAAAAAGCCCATTTGTACCAATGGAATGGGTACAATTCCTTATCACTGACAGCTACTATGTACGAATCTCCGCAAGACTCTATATAGTCTTTAACAGCCATTACGCTAGAGTCGTACCGCCCTTCGCCGTATAACAATAAAATGCACTTTTTTTCTAACATTTTACCACCTTTTTTCTTAAAATGTCATGTTTTGTAAGTGGATATTCCGTTTTTATAAACAACTTTTGCTGTACAAGCTTGGCGTCCTCAAAAACCTCTCCGTCCGTATTTTCCATAACATCTATTTTTATATTTTTATTCAAAAATCTCTCGTCATTAGACAAAATTTCCAAAGTGTCACCCATACCAAATCTGTTACGTTGTTCAACCCAAATTCCGCCTTTTGTACTATCATATTCTATGACTTCCGCCATAAATTCATACTCGCCTGCAGTTTGGTTATTATCGTAGCTTATGCTGTCACTTTCTCCATAATAAAAGCCCGTTGTATAATCCCTATGTGCGGTTTTGGTAAGTTCCGCAAGCAAATATTGCGGCACATTTTCGCCATTTAAAATGCTATCTATACCCTTCCTGTATGCGTTTACTACCGTTCCGACATAGTATTGCGATTTCATTCTTCCCTCAATCTTAAACGAACATACACCCGCATCCAACAAGTCTTTTAAATTTGCAAGCATATTCAAATCTTTGCTGTTTAGTATGTATGAGCCTCTTTCATCCTCAGATAAAATCAGCTTTTTATTATCGTTTTTAACTTCGTGTATGGTATACTCCCACCTACAGGCTTGTACGCAATCGCCGTGATTGCCGTCTCTCCTCGTCAAAAAATTGCTAAGCAAGCATCTTCCGCTATGAGAGACACACATTGCACCGTGTACAAATGCTTCAAGCTCTACACTTGGAACGAAATCTTTAATCTCCTTAATTTCGGCTACGCTCAATTCTCTTGCAAGCACAACCCTTTTTATACCCATATCCGCCCAAAATTTTACGGCATATTTATTTGTCGTATTAGCTTGTGTGGACAAATGTATTTCGGTATTTTTTAAAATAGCTTTGCAAAAACCAACGATACCCGCATCGGATACTATAACCGCATCTACACCGATACTTTCCAAAAACTCAAGGTATTCGGCAAGTCCGTCAAAATCATTATTATGTGCAACTATATTGCAAGTTACATAAAGTTTTACGCCTTTAGAATGGCAATACTCCACTGCCTGAGACAATCCGTCATTATTAAAATTCTTCGCACCTTTTCTAAGCCCGTAATTGCTACCGCCCACATACACCGCATTTGCGCCGAAATGTATTGCTGTTTTTAGTTTATTAAAATCTCCCGCAGGTGCCAACAATTCTATCATTTTATTACTTCTATAATGGCAATGCCATCTCCTTTTTCTTTTATTTCCGTACGAAAATCGCTATTATTTGCAATATACTTCAAAAAAATTCTAAGGCTTACAACTATTGTCCTATATTTGTGAGGTGGTTTGTTTCCGCTTGCAACCATCCCCCTAAACAATACATTATCACAAAAAACATAACCGCCTTTTTTGATATTGCCCAACACCATATTAAGGTATTCCGTATACTTACTTTTAGGACCGTCGATAAACACTAAGTCGTAAATATTGCCTTTTATAATTTGCGGCAACAATTCATGGGCATCGCCTAAAAAACTATTTACTCGGTCAATCACCCCAAACTTTTTAAAATTCGACAAAGCTTCCTCTCGCCTATCTTCCAAAAGTTCGACTGTGTCAAGTACGCAGTCCTTTGCAATTTCTAGCATAAGTGAGCCGCTGTAGCCTATTGCCGTCCCGATTTCCAAAATTCTTTTGGGTTTAATCTTTGCAACAAGTGCCAAAAGTTCGTCCTTAGAATCGTCCAAAATGACGGGGATGTGTCTTTCCCGAGCGGAATTTTCTATCTCATCAAACATATTAGAATAATCCATTTCAAACTCCGTATCATTTTTTTATGCTGTTTGCCTAAATTAAATTTCCATAATAATAGGCAAAATCATAGGTCTTTGTTTTAGTCTTGCTTTTATGATGTTATTAATAATTCTTCTTACAGATGCCTTTAAACTGCCCCTGTCACTACTTCCGTGATAGGAAAAGTTTTCAAACATTGTGCAAATTGCATCTTTTATTTCGTCCAATATATCTTCGGTAAACTGTAGCCCTCTTGCAATAATATCCGGGGTGGATGCCAAACTGTTGGATTCCATACTTACCCCAAGCAAGCAAACCACAAAGCCGTCCTTGGATAATTGCGTTCTATCCCTCAATACTATGTCGTCCACATCCATAAGTCCGTCAACATACACACTACCCGCAGTGATATTTTCACATGGCGCAAGTTTTGTCTTTCTTATTTCTATTTGACTGCCAATTTCGCATATACTTATGTTTTTTTGAGGAACACCCAAAGCCATTGCAAGCTCCTCATGCTGTTTCAAATGCCTATATTCGCCGTGAACAGGGATAAAAAATTTAGGTCTTATCAATGACAACATGAGTTTAAGTTCCTCTTTACAAGCGTGTCCCGACACGTGCAACTCGTCAAGTGAACCGTAAATAACTTTTGCACCCCTTTGGTACAAGTTGTTTATTGTAGTATAAACATACTTTTCGTTACCCGGGATTGGAGAAGAAGACAATATAATCACATCATTTTTCCCTACGATTATCTTATCTTCGCCGTTTGCCATACGTGTCAAAGCACTCATCGGCTCGCCTTGAGAGCCTGTGGAAATAATACAAATTTTTTTATTCGGATATTTGTTCATTTCCTCAGTTTCGATAACAGTACCTGTTTTGTAAGTAAGTTCCCCAATTTGTTTTGCAAGTTCGCTTACTTTTAGCATACTGCGTCCGTTAAACACAACTTTCCTGCCGAACTTTTCGCAAATGTTGATTATTTGTTGCAATCTATGCACATTGCTTGCAAAGGTTGCAATAATTATTCTGGAATCCAAATTATTTGCAAACAACTTGTCTATAGTCGCTCCGACAGCACTTTCACTCATAGAATAGCCGTTTTTTTCAATATTTGTACTTTCCCCGAGCATCAAAAGCACGCCTTCGTCGCCTAGTTTTGCAAACCTAGACAAATCCGCCCTCTCGCTATCAATAGGCGTATAGTCGATTTTGAAATCCCCTGTATGAAAGATTACACCGATTGGTGTGGATATAGCAAGCGCAAACGCACCCGAAATCGAGTGACTTTGTTTAATGAACTCAACGGAAAAAACACCTATTTTTTCAACACTTCCGCCATCCACACATACACATTTAGGCATTGTGATTTTTGCCTCGTTAAGTTTGTGTTGCAAAAGTGCAAGTGTAAGTTTGGAGCCATACACCTTAACGTCAGGCAATTCCTTTAACAAATAAGGCATTCCGCCTATATGGTCCTCATGACCATGAGTAAGAAGTATAGCCCTTACTTTATCCTTGTTTTTTACTATATAATTAAAATCGGGAATAACAAGGTCGATTCCCGGGGTTTCGTTTGTAGGGAACATCGAGCCGCAATCTATTATAAAAATATTATCGCCATACTCAACAGCGGTCATATTTTTGCCGATTTCGCCAACTCCTCCCAAAAAAGCAATTTTTAATTGTTTTGCCATTACACTCTCCAATATATAATCGATAAATTCTTATCGCAAGTACTCTTAATATTTATCTGAAATTTTAGTTTTTACTAAATAATTGTTAAAAGTTTCCTATTCTATTTTAGCATTTTAATTTATTGTTGTCAATAATAGATTATATATTGATAGTGTCAAGAGTTTTCAGCATATTTTTTTGATTTTTTTTCTTTTGTGTTAAAAATGAGATTTTAATGCTGTAGTGGACCTTAATATTTTAGCTATTCTATCAGATAAGCCATCAATACCAACGACTTTTGCAGGCTTATAGTAACTACTAGACATTGTTTGCATATAGTTGTAATTAGTAGAAAAACATTCATCCATTGAAAAATCTGCACTTTTATCAAATATTTTACTAAAATCGCCACCATTAAAATGGTATGCTCGCAGTTTCGCAATCCGCTCTGCACCATGCAGGCTCCACCCCATTGGCCGTGATGACATTCGAGCAGATAGCACATGAGATACATGTCCTTCTGCTGCACAAGAATATTGCTTTGACAAATCAATTGATTTTAAATTGTTTTGCAAATATAGCCAACTATTGACTATATTCTTTCTTTCAGATTTTTTCTCGTGGGTTTTGTAATGTTCTTTATACAAAAATGCTGCTTTACTAAAATCTTTTTCTTTTAATGCGCTTATAATTTTTGCCTGCCACTTCTTATTACCATAGCATGCATTCGTAATACTTTTATGTATATGAAATTTATCTAAATGATATCTGCACCCTGGGAATACCCCTATTCCATATTTAATCCAGGCAGCACCATCGCCAGATAGATGAATAGTTGTATTTCTTGTTGCATAGTTAGTTTGAATATAATATGCAACATCAGACCAAAACTTATCTACATCATCGCTTGTAGTTACAAAGTATTTTGGGTTTATTAACTCTGTTCTACCAGAGCAAACTTTGCGAGTTCCTTCATGAACATATATCAATTTAACCTCTGCACTTTTTGAATTATTTAGATGAATATGGTCCTCATCAGCTTCAATATATAAATCTTCAATTTGCTTTGTTTTTTGCGATGGCGGAACTTCTAACTCTTTAACATTGACTTTTTTCACTAAATTATGTACTGTTTGCCGTGTAACCTTTCTGTCTATTAATTCACTTGCCTTTCCAAAGCTAGTCAATGTAGCTGCATTTACCAATTTAGATTGCAAGTTTTTATCAATTCTGCTATATTTTTCTAAATGTAGTAATTCATCGACTGCAAAAAAGCACTTTGACAAATTTTTATCAAAGTACAATGTGCGTTGCAATTTTATTTCTCCCAGTTCACTCAAAATACTGCGAGTTTTGCCTTTATTTTTTACGACAACCCTATGTTTGTCTCTTTGTTCATCAAAACCCCTTTCAATTTCTTTACAAGCCAGTTTAACAAGATTTACTCCCAATTTATTTGTTTGTTCTTGTGTTTTTGAAATGATTTGTGAAAAATCGTAGTTTTTTAAGTTTGTAAAAATACTACAAAGCACATTTTCCACAACTTCCTTTACTAAATTTTCTATTTGAAATTTTAATTCCATTAATTTACCTCTATTACTAAAACAGCGTATAAGACAATTCCTTATACGCTGTTTGATTTTATTTTTGTATGCTTGCTTTCCATTCATCAATCGTATTCATTGTTGTTGGATGTAATTTCACATTAATATATTCCGTGATATCAGAATTAAATTTAGTATCTGAACTCAACATTATGCCATCATTATTGATAACGATTTTGCCATCATATTGTTCACACATTACTCCAGCAATCCAAAACGTTTCAGTATTTTTATGCGACAAAAAATCATATTCTTTTGTATCTTTATTATATTTCAAAAACAATGTTTTTGTATATATTCCACTACCATCAGATGTATAGTAAGTATTTGTCAACTTAAAATGATTAATATCCTCACAGTCACAACCTTCATCTTCTGGTTTACAATGCACTATTTGCACAAAATATTTACCATCTTCCGTTAAATAATTACCGATAATTGGGTCCTTCTCATATTTGTTGCCACATGCAACTAAAGTTGTCGCACAAATAATTGATAACACAAGAATACTAATTAAAATTATAAATTTCTTTTTCATAAATTTACCTCATATTTTTTGTATTTTAATTATATCAAGATATTTATGCAAAGTCAAGAATAATCTACCGACTTGTCGGACAAGTCCGACAAGTCATTAGATTTTCTAACATTTACTAATAATTTTTTTATAATTAGCAATCTTTTCGCTATTTTCTTGCACTGCTTTTTTTATTAAAGTGTTTATTAATTCTGCTTGTGTTGTTTTTTGAGCTGCAACCAAAATCAAAAAGTCATCCCAATATTCATTGGAAATTTTAAATGTTCTCTTTTGGACTTGCTCGACTTGTCCAACTTGTTTTTGATGAGGATTACTAAAAAGCCCGTCTATTAATGAATAATTTTTTACTTGATTATTTGCCATATTTCCTCCACAAATTCTGCATAATCTACTGCAGAATTTGATTTCGTTTTGTAATCTTTAACTGACAATCCGCTTGCTTGAGCTGCAGGAACATCTACTGTAAATCGTATTTTAGTCTTTAACAAATCGCAATCTAAATACTTTTTAATCGTTGCATTTAACTTTTGTTCAATAGCACGTGTCAATGTTCTATTTGCTTGATATTTAACAATCAAAACTCCCAAAACTTTCAGTGCAGGATTTAGTGGTTTAATTTGTTCAATTGTTTGTGCTATCATTTCAATACCAGCTGCACTGAAAAATTCTGTTTCAGTTGGAATAAGCACATAGTCAGCAGCAACTAAAGCTGCAGCTGTTAATTGATTGACAGTTGGTGGACAATCGATAACAACATAGTCATACTCTTTTAAATTGACAAGCAAATTTTTAATTCTAATAACAAATGCAGGCATTGAGGCAAACTTCAACATTTCCATGTGCAATCTTTCATCTGCAGGTATTAAATCACCATATTTTGTATTACAAACTACAAAATCTAATTTTAACTTATCTGATAACAACCAATCAACTACACTATACTTACTATACTTAAAGCCACAAAATGATGTTAAATTGCATTGTGCATCTAAATCGATTGCTAAAACTTTTTTATGCCTTAAGGATAGTTCTGACATCATATTAATAACGGTTGATGTTTTACCGACACCGCCCTTTTGATTGAATACAACTATGGTTTTCATTCTTCTTCACCACCTTTTTGTGTTGTTTTTCTATCCATAAACTCTACTTCAGCATTTACTAGTTTAACAGACACATGTGTATCTTCATTTTTCTTGTACAAATCAATTGACAAATCTCCGGATGCTGCAACACTTGACCCTTTTTTTAAGTATGTATTACAATTCTCCGCAGTCTTACCCCAAATTTCCACACGCAATACATCTGGTGTGTCTTTTCCATATCTGTTTGATGCAATGGTGATTATACACACTTTTTTGTCTTTGATTTCCTTTAACTCTGGATTGCTTACTAAATTACCAATAATTGTTGCTTTTATCATATTTTTTATTCTCCTTTGAATTAATTTTTAATTATGTTGTGGGGAACACAAGTTTCCCGATTTAATGAGTTCGTTTGCATTAGGTTTTTCAAAAAGTGTATACACTAAGTCTGATGCAACAACTCTAAAGTTCGTTCTCTCATTCGCCGATGAAATGAGAAAACATTCGCCGTTCCCGGCATTTGCTATTTGATTTTGCTCCGTTTCATTTATATTGCCTGCAGATTTATACAAATCGATTAATATTTGCAAATCCGCAGGAGCTAATGCAAAAATAAATGAATATTGCGTGTTGTTTATAATTGCAGTAGTTTTTTGTACAATAGTAGGATTACCCAATATATCGCTCAAATTTTGTGTTAAAAACATTATTGCACCATTATACTTTCTAATTCTTTTATACCACAAATATACAAAGTCGAGTGCCACTGGGTTGTCTTGGTCAATAAAGTTATATCCCTCATCAATCGCAACAAAAGGGTGAATATTATTTTTGCCATCACGATTAAGTTCACGAATATTGATTATTTGCTGGTCTAAAAAACGCATAATAACAAGCATTTGGGCGTTAGACACAACATTGTTTTGAGAGCCTAGTAAAGATTGAAAATTGAACACCACAAGTTTCTCTTCAGATGTTAATGTGGACGGGCCATTCCAAAGTACGGAATATCTTCCACCAGTCGCAAATTTTGCAACATAAGTTTTGATACGCTCTAAATTCGCCTTTCGGCTTGGCAAATTCTCTTTTTCAAATTCTGTAATAACTGTTTGATACAAATCATCAAAAGTTGGATAATCTTCAGCTTTTAGATTGCTACAATCAGTATTTTCATCAATACCCTTTGCTTTGTAAACTTTCGTAATGATGTTGTTCAGCTCTTCGAGTGCATCCGATGTTATACCAGACAAAACAATTTTGAAAAAGCTTTCTAAAAATTGCAAGTGTGCAGAAAAAACTATCTCTGGTGGTGCTGGTAATCCATCATCTGTTAGTATTTGATAAATATGTAATGGATTTATTCTTCCCTCGATTGCATTACCTACATCAATAAACTTGCCATTCACATTTTTACAAAGCGTTGCGTACTCATTTTCTGGGTCCAAAATATAAATCCTGGAATTATCTGAATAAACCATTGAAAGCAATGTTTTTGTAAAAAAGGACTTGCCACTACCAGACTTACCTAAAACCATCAAATTACTGTTTATATATTTGCTATTTCTTTTCCATAAATCAATTATAAGCGGATAATATTCATAGCCTAATGTATATCCTTGAGGCTCTATAATCGATGTAAACACAAATGGAAACACTGCTGCTAAACTTTCTGAATTAATGCCACGTTCCAGACTTTTTAAGCTTGTTTTTTGAGAAATCGTTGCCGAGGCAAATCCTTGAAATTGTCTGCCACGCAAAAAATTAACTCTAAAGCCACCAGACATCAATTTTCTTCGTAATTCTTTTCTAAACGCACTATTACTTTCTTTTGTGTTATTAAATGCTGTAATGGTCAATGTGCAGTCAAACAACAATTCATTTTCATTTTGAATTGTTTGGGCCAATTGTGCAATTGTTTGCACGTGCGTTTCTTGAGATATTGCCTCACTCAATTTACCTCTATTGTTACGAGTTTCTAATTCAACTACTGCCTTATCTATTCTTTTGACTGCTTTGTCCTTTGACACTGGCTTAATATTTAAAACTACTTTTGTGTTGTCAATATTAAATATATCAGCCCCCCATGCATTGCCAACTAAAAGTGGATAATCAGATATTGCTACCGTGAAAGAATATGTATTGTCATGTGTGCAACTTGTTGACTTGAATTGTATTTTATCTGGCTTAACAAAATTTGCATAATCACTATTTTCTACATTATCTACATCCCTTTCATCAAAGTTCCTTGTATAGCAATATTTAAAAAATACAGCAACTTCTTTTTGATTTAGCATTTTTGTAGACAACTTTGCTTTATCAAAACCAATTCTTGCAATATCCACCTTTTTAAATAGTTCCTCTTTTGTTTTGTCATAAACAACAAAATAATAATAAGGTCTATATTGCTTTTCAAGATTATTAATATTATCTATTTGAGCCAAACGAGATTTTAATATATTGATTTGTGCTTCATCTGGTTTTTCACGCTCAATCTCTTTTTCGAGCTTAGCGAATAGAATAGCTGCTGCCTCATCATAATTTATAGGTCTATCTATTTTTACTAATTGTGCAAATGAATTTTCGCCCAAATTGTTTAGAAGACTTGCAAACGCTGATATTCTTGTGTTTTGCTCGTATAAATCCAATAGTGCAAATTCTGTTGAACCAATTTCTATCACTGCTCCAAAGTAATCGCCATATTCTACAACACCATACTCATCAATTTTTGTAAAAGGTATTAAATTTGCAATATCATTTTTCTTTTTACCACCTTTTTCAAACTTTTTTATTGATGCTAAATATTGCAAAATGTAAATCAATTCATTATATCCTCTTTCGCCCTCATCTGGAAAAAACAACATAATGGATATACTTATAAAAGCAATAAAAATGGCCCACTTAGTTGTTAAATTTGACATTACAATTAAAAAAGCTATTATGCCTAAACAAAATGCCAAAATCAAATCAACCAATGTAAAATTCAACCAAACAGTTGATGATACTTTTGTCTTTTTGGGAATTAATCTCATAGTCAATCTCCTTTTTTGAAAGCACCACTATCACTATTACTTTCATTGTTTTTTGGAATAATATCCTTAATTAACCCTTCATGTGGTTTTGAACTTTGTGTTGCAACATTGTTGCTATCTTGAGGTGTGTATGCTGTATTACTATCATTGCTATCATTATTGTCTACATTATTTGCTACTGCATTGTTGCCTTCTTTTGCTGCATTATTCCCAGACAAAGCATTCATTGTTTGATTAGGTCGGTTAACTTTTCCAAGCCACCCCATAACTTTACCAGTTCTGCTGTTTTCAAATTTTTCGCCGCCAACTTTACTACCAATTTTATATCCTTGCCTAGAACCCCACGGAATAATACCTTCTCGCCTTTTACCATATTTGTTGGTACCACCGAACACAACATTCTTTGCACCTTTTGCAAGTCCACCAGCTGTGGCCATGCCCATCATCAATGCTCTAGCAGAGTGAGCCATTTCTCTTGATTCCTCTGCACTTGTACCCAACAACCTAGCAAATAACAACTGTCCGCCGTTTATTGACAAAGCACCGCCAATAAGCATAAATGCTTTGAATAGATTTTCCAAAAATGCTGACCAGCCAAGACTAGCAAAGTTAATATCATTTAAAAGCGGTGTAATAAGCAAGAACACATTTATTGAAAACACAACACCATAAGCCAATACGACTTTAGATATTACACTATCTCGCCATTGTTTGAACCTTGCTCCATCATCGAGTGGTATCGTTGCAGATACAAGCGGCAGAGCTATGAACAGCAAGACTAAGTCATAAATTCGTTTTACTAATGATAACATCGACCAAATTATAGCAACTAACATAATACACACAACTAAATATGCAACAAACATATTAAACGATTGTAATTCTACCATTGGCTCTTTGCCATCTGAATATCCATAACTTTTATTTTCAAAGACAAATAAATCTTTTTGTCTTACACCAAAAATTTCATCAACATCCAAACTGCTCCATCCTTGTTGTTTAACTTTATCATTCAACAATTTTCGTCCATTATCCTTATCTGTCCAACCAGTTTCATATATTTGGTTACCAGCTTCATCTAAAAGTGGCGGATAATCATAAACAATATTACCATAAGAGTCTCTTAATTCTGTCATTATGGTATTACCATTTTCATCCAAAATCGGGTAACCGTTAGCATCTTTTAATATGCTAGGTCTAGGTGTTCCATTCGCATAATCTATTTTATAAATTTTTCCAACACTAATATCAAATAATGTTGTAGCAATTGTAATCCCCTCTGAAGGACTTGTTGCTTTTGATACCTCTTTTAATAACACATTAGATGCACCTATGCCTAAGAACATCATTAATGCCATCACAAAAGTAATAACTATTGCCCCAAACCCTTGTCCTACAACTGTAGCATGCGATTTACGTTCGCCACCCTTCAAATTCACAATATTTTTTACCACTGCAACACAAATCGATACCGCTGCAACAAATATGCTTAACAACACGAGTATAAAAAATGCTTTTGTAACTGCAGAACTTTGCAAAAATATTTCTATCAAAGAACGTGCTGATTCACCATTTGTGCCTTCAATCCCTTGAACTCCGCTTAAGACTTGAAACATTTCAAATATCGTATCTAGCATTTCATACAGCCAAAATAATAATTTTGCAAATAATTTGCTAAACATAATATCCATAAATTATGTACCTCTACTCATTAATTATATTGTGACATAAATTCTACCAAACTACTAATTAGTAGTGGTGCTGCAAGTGCTACTGCAAATATAACTATAATACCAATTACAAACGATACAAGTGCTGATTTTGCTTGCTTTAACTTGTTTTCATCGCCAGCAGCTCTCCAATATTTAAAGCCCAAATAAACACCCCATATCGCACACAGTGAAACCGCAATTGTAATCAATGGTGTAAACATACTGTCAAACATTTTTGTTAGCACATCGCTAAAACTTTTAAAAACTTGGTCATTCATACTTTTTTTACCTTCCTTAAATTTATTTTTATTAACACAAAACGATAATTACTTAACCTTTTGTTTTAATCTTGAGAATATAATTATTACAGCTATTCCAATTGCTAAGGCAATACCTAAAACTATAACAACTATACCAAAACTATTAATATAGTTTAATGAAAACTCATATTCATTTACATTTCCTAGCTCATCAACTATTCTCAATTGGTAGTCACCTACCGCTTTAATTTCAGAGCCTAAAGTATAATCTATTTTGCTACCATTTTTATACAATTCAATAGTAGTCTTATCTTTGCTTGGATTATTTATTATAATTTTGTCTTTGTGTTTTTCAATATTGACTGTTGGTGGAACTGTATCAACTCTTACCTCAATATCAAACTCGCTATCGGAACTTACAAATTTCATATTATATAAGCCATCTTTGGTCAAAACAGCTTGTCCCTCTATAACAGCATCATAAACTGTACCATCCAAAGTCACTATAACTTTATAACCTAGTGGAATATTTAATTTATACTCTTTTGCAGCAGCTGGCAAAATCACAAAATTAAAAATTTTCATATTACCAACTATATCCGTTAATTTTAATTGATATGTTCCTACATCTTTTATTACACCGCCATTATAACCAATTTCAGTGCCATCTTTTGTTAGCAGTATAGATGACATATTTTCATTCATCTTAAAGGATGTATTTGTTGTTATATACCGATTTTCGGCGGATAAATCAATAGACGGCTCGACCTCCACTTCCTTATCGATTATAAATTCAACTTGTATTTCATTACCAGCTCTATCTAAAGCTATAATTATGTAATAATCGTGGTCCTCGAATTGCATTCCACTTACAAAATCTATCCAATCCTTTGTGGAATTTTTGCGATACTTGGCTGTTTCGCAATCTTGGATTGTGACAGTAACACTGCTATTTGACACATTTTCATTGTTCACGCCATCAAGTTCAACAACTGGCTTTTGGTAGTCAATAACTATCTCAAGCGTGGTTTCATTTCCATTATCATCTTTAAGTAATATAGTATAAATATCTTCTTTATCTATTTTCTCGCCTAAATCGCATATACTACCATTCTCTGACTTTAACAACACAAAAGTTATATTTTCTTTTGCCTCAATTATTACTCCATACCGACTATAAATAACACCGTCAAAAACATTATATTTGCCTTTAATTTCATACTCAACCAAGCCATCTATTACTATCCAAAAGTTTGTTGTATTGCCTATTCTGTCTGATATTTCAAAATAATACTTTCCACCATCTTGCAATAACTCGCCTGTATAAGCTGCAAAATTTTTGTTATCTCGGCAATATTTTATTTTGGATAATTCTTCATTGCAAAATACTAGGAAACTTTTATTTGTTATTGTGTTCTTTTGCAATACATCACCATTTTCAGCATTTATTTGAGCCTCTGGTGGTGTTTTGTCTATCTCAAGCGTTATAATCGTTATATTGCTAGCTAAATCCTCAATAGTAACAATATACACATCTTCGATAGTGATTTTATCGCCTAAAACGAAAGTATTTCCTTTACTAGAAGCTATTTCATAATGTTTAATTTCTTCATTCACACTTAGAACCAATGTGCTTTTTGATAAATACACTTTATCTTCAATCTCAAGATAATTGCCGCTTACAACAAAATCTACACTTTTATCAATAACAATATTAAACACCATTGCATTATTCATTCTATCAATCAGCTTAAAACTATAAATTCCTACTTTCTCAATATAATCACCAGTGTATTTAATATAAACTCCATTGTTATCAGTAACTAAAATTTCAATATTCGCCTCATTACATTCTACTTTGAAAGATTGATTTGTCTTTGTGTTTTGCTCTAGCACATCACCATTTATTGTTGTAATTATTGGCATTGGTGGCAAATTATCAATAATAATAATTACTTCAATCTCATTGTCAAACATATCGACAATGCTAAATATGTAGGTACCATCCACATCGATATACATTCCATTTGCAATATTAATACCATTACTGCTAAAGCATTCAAATTGTTTAATACGTTCTTTAACTGTCAACTTTAGTCTGTTTTTAGATATTAAGCTGCCATCATCTAATCTTTGATAATTACCTTCGATTTCATAATCTACAATATTATCTAGGGTAATTGATTTTTTAGATACGTTGCCAACAGCATCATACGCAGTAAATATATATTCACCATACAAGGTGATAACACTTTCTTTTGTGTATTGCGTTTCACCCATTGAGCCTAAAGGGTCATTCACTCTATAATAATAAACCTTAATATTGTTTTCATTCCAAAACACAAAGAAACTTTTATTTGTCGTAATACCTTGCTCTAAAATATTTCCATCCACTGACTTTAACGATATGATTGGTGGCACACAGTCTATTTCAAACCGATATTCAACAAACAAATTCATGTCATCTAATTTATATAGGAAAATCTTGTAAATTTTACTATTTTCAACACTTGCTGCAATGCTTATCATGTTGAAATATTCTTTTTCAGTTAATATCATCAACTCATCTGCATTTACCCAATTTCCATTTTCAAAAACATATAAATTAATGCCACAATCTTTTTCATATTCAAATGTTACATCTTTATTTGTAGTTGCATTTTCTTTTACGCCCTTAAGCGTTCCGCTTGGCAGTCCTTTCATATAAAAGACAGGTTCAGTTTCCACTGTTCTACCAAATATATCTGTAAAACGTAACACATATTTGCCACCGTTTTTCAAAGTGTATGAATACACATCTGGCGACACCAAATTGTCTAAATCATCTTGCAATAGTTTTATATACTCACCATCATACGTAACCCTAAACAATTCAACATTGGTCAAGCCATTGCCTGTGTCATTATTTACAATACTCAAAACAAATTTTGTTTCATTTGTTGTAGATGTATGATTGATTTTTGGCGGTTCACCAGCAATTCTAATTGTAAATTGCAATATGTTTAGACTTCTATCATAAATCGTAACAGTATAGTTGCCCCAATAACCGTTTTCATAACACAGAACTGGCAGTTCATCACCAACAATATATCTTTGAGATAGTTTTCTTCCCTCGATATAAACAAAAATAAACTCATCAATAGCATCGTAAAAACTCTGCATATCAAAAGATAAGTATAACATTACATCTTGATGACTTTGAACATAATCTATATCATATGTTATTGTTTGTGTTGTTCCATTGCCTAACAATATCTCCGCACTAACTGTAGGATTTCCAGCATCAAGACAAACAATATACTGTTCGCTATTCCCACATTCATCATACTCTGTTACCAAATAATATCCTTGTTTCCAAGCCATTTCACTCTCTAGCACATTTCTTAGTTCTGCATTGTATGGCACGTTGATTTCTTTACCATTTTGGGCCATTATGCCATCTGAAATCCATTTGATTTTTACATAACTTTTATTGCCAGCAACCCCCTCATGTGGTTTTGCAAAAGTAAAGTCGTGTTTAATAAAAAATCTAGGCAAACCAATGTATTTAGACAAATGCTCTGGCAGCTCAACATTTTGTGATATTAGCGCATCAGGTCTTGAAATTCCGTTTTCATCTGTTGGGTTGTCATAGTTACTGCTACCGCCATCAAAAATTTTTCTATCTGAAATATAGCTTTTTGCATATTTCAAAATTGCATTGTCTAATATTGTTTTGTTATCATAAATTTGAGAAACACTTTCATTACCAACGTTGACATAGGACCATTTACCATTTCCGATATTTACTACCCTATATTCCCACTCTTTTTTTATTGCAAAATCTAAAGCATACTCATATTTTGCAAAGCTATAGTTACCTGCGCAATCAAAATAAACTTTTGCTGGCAATTTAACCACATACCAGGTTGGCAAGTTATAGCTATTTTTAATTTGTTCCAAATTTTGAAAGTCTGTTCGTTTATAAAGATTTATTGTTTCCCAATTTGTAGTGTTCCCTGCTGCATCTGTTGCTTTGAATTGCCAACAGCCATAATTTTCAATACTTAAATCTATATGTACTTTCTTTTGTTTCACCTTACGGATTGTTCCGTTATTCAACTTATATTCGATTGTAACATCAAGCATATCAGTTACTTCAAAATCAAACGCCTCATTAGTGTACGATTTATAGCTTTTCACAACTGGCTTTGATTTATCCAAAGTAAATGAATACTTACTGCTTTCGTTACCTACATTATCTTTTGCATAGATATTGTAAAAACCATCTTCACTCAAAGTAACTTTGTTATTTGAATATGATGTATATCCAGAACTATTTTTATTTACCAAAATTTCTTTTAGTCCCGACTTCCCAACATCAGATGCTTCAATAGTCACATCTTTATTCGTAATTTCACCATCTTGTACACCCGATAATTTTATTGTTGGTGCAGCTTTATCATAAGCAGCCATAGTAGTTTCGTTTGATGTATGTACAACTGTTGTGTCAGACCAGTTAGATAAAACTTTTGTTTTAACAGAAAAGTCAGTTACATCTGAATGATTAAATTCCACAGAAAATTCCCAGTCTCTGTCTGCACTATTAACTTTACCTTCGTGTATTATTTCTTGGCCATCAACTAAAACTGAAAATTCCCACCAACCAACACCAGCATTTGCATAGGCCATATAAATGTTCCCTGTAGCCCTATATCTTTTTTCACCAATGCGATAAATCGTTACCCTAGTATATTTAGGTCTCAGCATATTTTTCCAACTAAAATTACTTTTCCAATAATCTTTATCCCACTCTTTATAACCAATATATATTTCTTCAGCATACACATCGTCACATAACACAAAACACATAACTAAAGCAAATAGAATAAAAAATACAAGCATTAATACAATTAAAAATTTTGACTTAACTTTGTTCAATTTTGCCATACTCACTCCTTTACCGCTTTTCTCATTTGCAAGCAATTGTATTGAATAAATTTTTTAATGAATACTAATTCTGCTACCAATAACGAATTATTACTATATAACTCAATCAACTCTTCCAAAATCACTATTTTTCGCTCAAAATCAATATTATCTTTAACTAAATTATCAAATTGTTCGTTAGATATTTTATCTTTCAAGGTCTTAATTTTATTTAAAACCTTTTCGTTTGCAACTTGTTCAGCTTGTCCGACTTGCTGAACTTGTTCTACTTGTTTAACTTGCTCTGTTTGTTCTGAAGCATCATTCTCATCTAGCTCAACATGTTGTTCTTCTGCAATTTTTTTATCATTGGCTAAAAAAGTAGTAATTTTCCTTATGTCATAAAAATTTCTTTTTTCATCAAACGCATTAAAGTCATTTTGCACAAACTCTGACTTTTTCAATTGATATTGTTGTGGGGCTTTAAACAATGGAGTCATTTTGCTTTTAATAGGATAATTTCCTAATGTTGTAACAATCATATTCCCCAATATACCATTATCTGGGTCATTTAATTTTTCAAGCTCGGTCGGATATATTAATGGTACACTTTGTGCAGAAGTAGATACTGACATATCTTTATTTTCGTTATAGCTTACTTGTTTTACTTTTTTCTTTCCGCAATTTTCAGATATTATTCTCCTTGTGTTTTCATCATTAGAGCCAATAAATACTTGAATATTGCAGTTGCTCCTAATTATTGCAGATACTTCTTTACCATATTTATTCTCAAGTTGGTTAAAATCTTGGATTATAGGAACAACATAAATATGTCTGGACCTGCCAACCGTAACAATTTTATCCATATTATGTATTCTTGGTAAATTACCGAACTCATCCATAAAAAAGTAAACGTTTCTTAATAACTCTTGTTTGCTTGTCTTTTTTAATTGCTCATTACGAGTTGCTTTTTCAACCAATGCTTTATACATCTGTATCATAAATAATGTCACCAATGTGTATCTATTTTCTTTTTGGTCTGGAACAATCAAAAACAGTACATTTGGTTCTTCATCAAAATTAGAAAACTCAATTTCATTGCCACTTGTTAATGCTGCAATTCCACCATCAGCAAGCCAGTTCATATATTGGTTGACATCGCCTAAATACGAACTTAATGTTCTATCAGTCGAAACTAGCACTGTATTGCTCAGTCCTTTTGTTCTACTTGTTTCATCACGTGCAGCAAAGTATGCAATTAAGTCCTCACATTCACCTTTTGCGTATTCAGATACATTTCGATACAAGTTATAAAGATTAAACTTTTCTTTTGGCATATAACCATCTCTAAAATCTTCCCAAAATGCAAGGACCAACGCAAATATCAAATCCCTTGCACCTTTTTGCCATGTTGAGTCTTGCTTGTTTTCAACAGGACACATTGTGTACACTAAGTCTTGAATATCAACATAGATTTCATCTTTAAGCTGCACAGCACGTTCTTTGCACACTTTTGTAGCTTCCGCATTAGTCAAATATTCAACTCCAGACACATAATATTTGCCATTTTTTTGAACAACGTTGCTATACTTCATTTCTTCAGTTTTCTTAATGATGTCATTAAACGGATTCCATTTAGTAGAGTGGTATACATCTGATAAGTTTATAACATTGACTTTATAACCTTGTTTTTTAAAAGACTCCGCATGCGTTTGATACAATTCTCCTTTAGGGTCAGTGACAACTATTGATGGTTTGCTTTTAGTTCGCATTAAAATTTCCAAACTAGGACTGACAAAAGCAGCAGACTTACCTGTTCCTGTTGCACCAATTACTAATACATGTATTGGTTTTTTCAAAACTATCTGTATATCATTTTTTTTTAGTTCTGCTACAAGTGGCACACCATCATCGACTTTGTTAAGCTCGCTAAACTTAGTTACCATAAATCCATTATTCTTTTTGATTTCTTCTGGTTCCATCCAATGCGAGTTCTCTAAGTCAACATTAACTTTCAGTACCCTTTTTGAACCTCGTACTCGAATATCAAAAATAACAAACAATATAATTCCTAAAATCAAAATTAGTACTAAGACATATAGCAGTGGATTTTGGAACGCAGCAATAAATGGTTTTTTAGTTATTGATGCAATAAGCCCTGCAATAGAAATTAGCACTATCACGCTACCACTACTAACAACACCTATTCCTATTAATATTTTTTGTTTTTGTTTTTTTTTCATAACAAACCTTTCTTATTTTTCTTCCCAATAATTAAAATCCGTAGACTTAGTTATTTCTATACACTTTTTTTCTTTATTTTTGAAAACAATTTCAAACTTAAAAGTAACATCAATTTTACAATACATTAATTTTACTTTGAGCGAATCCTTAATACATTTAGTTTCTTCTTTTATGTTGCTCCAGTCTACAAGATAGACTGCTTCAACTTCTGCTACATCATAGTTATAAATGTCTAATTTTTCCAAAATATCATCTTTATTTACAACTATGATATTTGTTTCTCTAAAAACCTTATCTTGCAAATTTTCTATTCCAACTTTTATTTCTTCAAATATAAATGCCATTTTTACTCCTTTAATGCTTAATTCACATGTTTTTATTATTTAAATATTAGCTAAAATTACTGCGATTGACATAATAATCAAATATATTGGTGAACCAATTCTAATGGTCCAGAAAGTAATTTTTTCAATTTTGCTTACATATCTATTCCCTTCGAGTTCAACCTCAACACATTCATTTTTCCTTCGCTCAAGATAATGCCAAACTCTTACGATGGTGTCAACTACCAAATAAATTATGTTAACCATAATAAAACTCGTTTTTATTTGTTCACTAACTTTGTCTGGCACAAGAGCAAAAGACACAAATATTGCTATGGCTAAACTCCAGCCAGGCAATGCTCTCCAAATTGTCATTCCGACCTTTTTATCATAAAGATATATTTTTTCTTTTTTGTGATTTTTTTTCATAATCACTCCTTACTTTATTTGCGGCAATATAGCCCTTTTAACGATATTTATAGGTTTAATTCGTTCTTTTTCTATTTCTTTTATATTTAAATATAAAACTAAATTGTTATGCTCTTCAATAATGTCAATTTTACGGTTTTTTCGTTTACGAGCAACAGTCTTTTTTCCTAGCAATGCCATAATATTTCTCCTTTTTTACTGCACATTGGTTTGTATATTTTGTCCTAATGCCTTTTCAATTTCTTGCTCTCTGATTGTTTCTTGTACTGACTTTATAAAGTTTGAATTTTCTTGTTGTTCAACTGCAGTCAAAATCTTTATAGCGTGTTCTATAAATCTATCCTTACGCTTTTGCTTGTTTTGAGCAGCTATTTTTTTTGCTCTATCTTTTTGCCAACCGTTAAAATACTCTTTATTATTCAACCTTTTACACAATCCTAATACTACATTACCAACTCTTGCTTTATAATCATTTTGCAATTTTTCAAAGTATTTTACATTATCTAAATTGACATATTGAATAGGCAATTTTGTAGCATTATCACCTATCAAAGATTTGATATCCTTTTTAGTTAGTCTCTTATTGTTTAAATATGCCAATTTGTTATCAGCAACCAAATCTATAACCTCTTGCTTTGCTTTATCCAACTGCTTTCTCATTTCTTTATCTAACAACAATGCCTCTGGATTAGATGCAATCAATAACGCTGCTACTCTATCAATTTGTGGCCTTAAAGCAGCCATATTCTCTGAATTGTATTGCAAACGACCTTTTACCGGCAATTGTTTTCTCAACTCATCAATAGCCAAATTTGCCTCTTGCTTTCTTATAGGTTGCTTTGTAATCTCACGCAATTTTGCCATAGCTCTATCCCTAGCAGTGTAGTAATCTTCTCTATTTTCAGACAAGTGCATATTTGCTGAAACTAAGTAGTTATCTAACACATTGCTATTGATAGTTCCCTTTTTTGTAAAACACAAATTGCCTTCTTTATCTCTACGCTTTGGCTGTTTTTCGTAAAAAGCAAAATGTATATGATTATGATGTGCTTTATTTGTATGCAAAGAACAATATATCCCAACATTGTCTAAATCAAAATGTGCATCTTTCAAAAAACTTTTAAATGTTTGTTGCATAAAATGTATAGCTTTTTCTTGTGTATCTAGTCCCAATGTTGTTTCCTGGTCAAAAGTTATAAACCCATGCCATATAATACTCTTTGTATTTTTCAATTCTTCTTTCATTTTTTCAATTTGTTTTTCAGACATTTTGCCATTTAAATCAAATAATCCACTGTTCGTACCATTTATTGTAAAATATTCTTCAGCACTTTTGTTTTTTTTGCTTTTTTCATGGCGAAGTATGTATTTTAAAAAGTTCCATTTTGATGTTAGATTGTAAAATTGCCTTTGGGCAATATATTCAGCTCTTTTATCGCCTTTCATATATTTAGGTGCATCTGGCAATGTATATGCAATATTAAACAATGCTTTTGACATATTTTATACTCCTTTTTTATCTCTTTTATTGGCTTCTTGTATTAATTCGTTTTTTACTTCAGCTATATTGTCTGGTAACATAGAATAGTATCCGCTATCTAGCTGTTCTGGTGTAACTTTTTCACCAGCAACGATACTACGAAACGCATTAAATGTAGTTGTATCTAATATTTCGATTATGTTTAACATAACAAAAACTTCATCAATTTTTTTAGTCATTATTCTTGTGTTTTTTATAATTTCTTTCAAATCAAGCGTTACATCATTTATATCATTTCCAACTTTCACATCTAATGCTTTTTTCTTGCCATACACACTATATAGTTGATTAATACCAATTTCCAATGCCTTTGTCATGAGTTCATTCATTGATGAATATCTTCCTGTTCCAAACAATTCAAATATCGATTTCAAAAGTTCATCATCGTAAATACGCACCCAAAATGAATTTTTTACTTTATCTGTTTTTGCCATAAAATTCTCCTAAAAAATGGTTTCCATTTTGTTCAGATTTTAGTGCGACATCTGTCGCATAAAATCCCTCAAGGTGCGACAACTTTAATACATAGTATTAGTTGTAAAAAAATCCATTTTTGTCGCACCGACTTATCCTGCTTAGTTAATTTTGCACCAAAAAAATTGGTTTTAGCTAAAATCAAGTTTTTGCAAAATTAACTAAGGCTATTTCTTAATAGTGTTTTCATTTGGCGATTTTATATCGCCAAAAATTAAGGCTATTACATATTAGTGTTTTCCGTGGCGATTTTATATCGCCACAAAAATGTTGTTACTTTGCATTATTATTTTTCTTACCGCTTGCCTTGCTTCCAAAGTTTCCTGTAGGTCTTAACGCAAGTGTTCCAATTGCCTTGTCAATAGTTCGCTTAAGGTACGCATCATTTTTCTCTGGTCTATACAATCCAGATTGCTTAAATATGCGTTCAATTTGGTCCGCATCACAATCCGTAAAAAATGCTAAAATATTGCACATCTTCATATCATTACGGCTATTATCACCAGTTACATTGCCACCCCGATACAACTCATCAAACTCTTTTCCCTTCCTAGATTTACGAATGCGTTCAATAACTGCACTATCAGAGCGGTCTATTGAATTATTCTGGTATTTCTTTTGCGGTTTAAAATTATTAAGATTTGCAACAATCTTAGTTCCTAATTGTTGTTGTAGCCATTTAGTTGTAGCAATAGGACTTTTTCCCAAACTTATTGTTTTCGAGCTAATATCTCCAGTCATTGAAATAAAACGCTTATTATCATAAACTTCAATTTCGCCCTCTGGCAGTTCCACACGATTTTTATACTTCTCGCCTTCCAAAATGTCATCTTTGACAAAAATGTGCAAGCCATTTCCAGATGTACTTTTTTCTATGTATGTATTCTGCATTTCAGTAGTTAATTTTTCAGCAATACTGCTCATTGTTCCCTCTGGCAAATTAGTCGGTTTATCATTTATCTTGCCATTCTTAACAATTGATTTATCCAAATCAATACAACTAATTCCACTGCCATTCAAAGCAAAAACTAAACCAGCACAATTGTTTTCTTTTGCAAACTGCATTGCCTCATCAAATGTGGACCATGTTTCTGGCTTATCAATTGATGCCCACTGCATTTTTCCATCTGCCGTAATTCCTAACGATGGCGAATATATAGTTTTATCTTTTTTGCCTTTCTGCTCGTTCCATTTAGTCGTATAAACGCACCAGTTCGGTAAATTACGCATGTCCTCTGGGATATTATTACTTATATTAGACAATGTTTGTGCGTTCTCATCGCTAAGTCGCCGCTGTGCCTTCTTGCCTATTTCTTTGCCTTCTAATGCGAGGCACAGTTCCTCGCCAGTCAACTCAACTTGCAAACTTCCCTTCATAAGGTTATATTTATTTGTTGTGTTCACTGACAACTTTACTTCACCAGTCTTTTTATCCTCACTAAGCAATTTTGTCGGGCAGAAAACACAAAAGGAAGAATACTCGCCTTCTGGCAGTGCAATTTTTGTAGCTTTGCCTCTTTCTTCTTGTATCTGACTTTGTTTAATTGCAATTTTTCTCCATTGTCCGACTTGCTCGACTTGTCCGACTTGTTGAACTTGCTCTATTTTTTCTTGTGTTTTTAAGTTGATTTTATCTTTATTTTGTTGTATTTTCTCGGCTTGTTCGACTTGTTCGGCTTGCTCTAAATATTTATCATCTTCAATAACAATGTAAGTATCTAGTATTGCTTTTCTATATTCATATTCCTCTTCGCCTAAACCATTATATTGGTAGTCTTGTTGTAGTTCTTGAACCATTTCATAAAAATCCGACATTGCAACCTCTTTGCGTTCAGCTTGTGCTTTCAGCAAATTTGCTGCTCTTTCTTCTTTTATTTTTTCATACTCTTGTTTATAAATAATATCATCAAAATGACTAGCTCCTTCGTTATCAATTTCTTGATAATTACCATCTTTCTGTGCTATTTCTTCTTTTATCTTATCAAGTTCTATATCTCCATAAAATTTATGATTTCGTGATACACTTCCATCTATTCCTTGATAGTAAAAATCAACATGATATGATGGATTGTTTTTTTCAGTAGATGTTGTTGACCAAATATAATAATATTTGTTATCAACTTGCTTGGCTTGTCCGACTTGTTCGACAAGTTTGTTTTTGCTACTCAAAAACTCCACTCCATTTTCTCTATCTATCATGACATCAAAATTTTCAATCATTTTTTCTATATACTTGTCAATAGCATGATAAGGCACTCCACACATCGGAACACGCTCACCAAGACCTAAATCACGACCAGTTAAAGTTAAATCTAATGCTTCTGCTGCAATCTTAGCATTGTCGCCTAAGACCTCGTAAAAGTCACCTAAACGCTTAAAATATATAGCATTTGGATTTGTATTCTGTACTTCAAGATAATTTTTATAATACGGATTAACTATATTTTTAACTTGTTCGACTTGCTGGGCTTGTTCGACTTGTTTTTCATCCTTTTTTGTGTTTTCAAAATTATTTTCTTCTGAACTATTGACATATGCCTTTGCTTTGCGTATAATAGTATTAGAAGCAAGCTTTGTCATAATGTTGGGGAATTGTACCCCAAGGTTCACTGACAGGGCTTGACTTTTTTCATTATTCCAATAAAGAATAGTATTTTCATCAATATTTCGTTTGATAAATTCTTCAAAATTTTTTCTACCATATGAACTTGATAATATGTTAGCATTAACAAATTGTCCATTTAATTGACCTGTATCATTAAACTTTATCGCTCCAATTACTGGGCGATTTTCTTTATCAGTAGTAGCTGTCAAAACAACCACACTATCATCACGAGTAAGACTATCCATTATCATAACAGGGTCTGCAAGTAACTCTGGCCATTTTTTAATTATTTCTCTATCCAAATCATGACAATGATATCCTGGATATGTTCCTAGCTTAGCATTTGCTTTTTTAATTGTTATAGCTTTAGTTAAAATTGGTAAATTTGGCATGCCTATTTGTCTTAATAAAAAAGGCGTCTCCATTATTTTTAGGTGTGTACTTGTTGTGTCTTTGCCATTTAAAACATCATCTACTTGTTGTGCAAATGAATTATTTGCATTTAATACAACTTGTTCAGCTTGTCCGACTTGTTCTTTGTTGACATAATTCTCAGCTACATAGTTAGTTATTTTTTCAGCATCCTTTACTGCAGCAAAAAATATATTTTTATCTTCTTTAATTGCCTTTAACCAACTTGACAAATATGCACTATGATTTTGTATGTGCTTACCCTCAAGCGTAAAGCCAAATTCCATTTGCATAAAAACACTTGCAAGTTCAGCTCTAAGTTCTTCTACTGCATATTTTTCACTACCAAAGCCACCAGATAAATCTCTGTCTAATCTTGAGCTATGTCCTGTGCTGTGTGCAATTTCGTGTAAAGCTGTAGCGTAATAATCTTGCATAGTCTTAAAATCTTTAATTTTAGGAATATGGATACTATCTTTGCTTGAATTATAGTAAGCATTGTTGCCCCCATCGTAATTTATTGGTGCTGCACTATTTGCTATAATTTCTTCTATTTTTTCATTTTGTTTTGCGTGGTCTTCTTCAGTCATTTTAGACTTAACATACTCTGGCAAACCAGTGCACTGTTCAGCATTAAATACTTGATAGAATTTTTTTATGTAGCTTACATTTTTATCGATATATTCTTTGCGTTCTTCAGCAGGTAAATTCTCCAGACTTTTCTCATCAAACTCTTTTTTCTCTTTATTATCGTATGGACAATAAAAGAATATTGGACTTGATTTTGCTCCACTTTTCACATATCCACCAAGTTCTTTAACTTGATTAAAAGTTAACCAACGAGGGTCATTATATCCTTTAAAACTTTGCAATATAGACAAATACAACGCATTAAATCCTTTGTATTCTTTTTGTGTTTTTGCATTAAAAGGAATTCCACCAACGGTGTACCATCCTTGTTCCCACGCTTGAGGATTTTTTTCAATACTCTCAAGCAAATAATCAACTATTGCCTGTATTTTTTCTTCACTACTGTTTCTATTGTTTATCATACTAATCCTCAAATTTTACTAATATGCGTTCGCATTCTTTATCTTTGATTACATCTTCTTGAATACTTCCAAACATATCAATCATATTATCCACATCTGATTTTTCATACATGGCAATAGGAATATGTCTTTCATTAAGCAACTTTTCTATTTCAATAACATCTTCCTCTTGAAGTTCAATGTTATCTAACTTTACTATTCCTCTAATTTTTAATATTAAATTTTCTTCATTTTGACTTAATTTCATAAAAACTCCTTGAAAAATATTAAATTTAAGTGCCACAGGAAAACACAAGAATAGCTACATCACTCTATGATAGTTAATATAAGCTACAATTTCCTTAACTTGTTCTTCTGTTAAATCAATTAAGTCTTCACCATCAGCACCAGCAACTAATAAATCACCTGCTATAAAGTCAAATGGAATAAATATATTTGGTGCTAATTTTTTAATTTTCCCTATATCATCATAAAATAAAAATACATTTCTCATTCCTGGAAAAGGTATAGCAGAATATAACCCAGATATTACCGTATGTATTCCATCTGTACTATTTTCAATAACTTCTATCGTTGGCGATAAACGCCTTGCTTGTGGGTCTTCAACTCTACTTACTACAACCTTAATTAATTCAGTCATTTTCTTTTCCTTTTATATCTTTCATATTTTGTTCTTTTGTTAAAAACTTTGATTTTAAGCCATCAAATAAAAGAATTGCATATAATTCTTGCCTATATAGTATAAATGGTTTTATTTGTTCTGCAAATTCTCCAGAAAGCGTTACTAAATCACAATTAATCGCTGAACAATACATGATGTTTTGTTGTTCTATAATGCGTACTCTGCCTTTTCTAATAACTTTAATATCTTCAGTATTGTATTCTTTAGACAAAAACATATTTAAA
>OFGC01000668.1_pt1 | contig 31067 bp, 26 predicted proteins | sample 1521691 | NCBI WGS metagenome assembly OFGC01 (sample SAMEA3504121, study PRJEB24116) | mouse gut metagenome | biome: mouse gut; feature: mouse-associated habitat; material: faeces | place: Denmark | collected 2011
TAAGAAGACAATAGATGTTGTGTTTCTTGATATTCAAATGGAAGAAATAGATGGCATGGCGACTGCGAAGGTATTGCGCAATCAGAATTATAGAGGTTTTTTAATATTTATCACAATTTTACATCAATATGTTGATGAAGCTAAGGACAGGTATGAAAAAACAACATCATTTCGTCATGATATAAAAAATCATATCACTGTTATAAAAGGACTTTTAGAACATAATAAGATGGAGCAGGCATTAAACTATATTTATGATATGGATAATAAAAGTATAGAGATGTCTTTTCTATGTCATACCAATAATCCTACACTAGATATTTTAATTGAAAATAAATTGGGAATCGCGAAAAGTGAGGGAATAGAGGTATTATGTTCTTTGGTATTGCCATCTTCTTGTTTTATAAATGATATAGATTTTTGCATTATTTTATCGAATGTATTAGATAATAGTCTTCATGCTTGTAGGAAGATACCTGAAAATAGAAAGAGATATATTGAATTGTCAGGATATATACAAGGGGATTTTATTCTAATGGAGATAAAGAATAGTTTTGATGGAAAGAAAATTAGTAGAATAGGAATAGGGTTATCCAATATAAAAACAGTCGCAGAAAAATATAATGGAACTATGAGTTATGAAATTCAAGATAAGACATTTGTTTTGAGTATTTTACTTGTCATTCCACAGCAGTCAAAAGACATTTCACAGCAAACAAATGAAAGACCGACAATAATGAACCGATAAAAGAAAAGAGTGATAGAGATAAGCTATTATTCTAATAGAAATTTAAAGGAGGGCAAAATGATGTCGGTGAAGATTCATGGTGATTATAACAATTATAAAATGGAGTTTCCTGAAGTGCAAAAGGCAAAAGAGGAAAGGGATATAAATAGTCAAAAGAAAGAAGATATTGCTGTTTCTTATAGTAAAAAGAAGTCAACAGAGGAATCTGATGGACTATATCAACTGACACAGGATAAGAATGGAAAGGCTAAGATTTTATATCATAATCCTAATAAAAAAGATGATATGTCAGAAGAAGATAATAGAGGGCAGCAGAAAGTAAAAGATTCTAGTTCTAATAATGAGTCAGAGGAATGTACAATGAGCACAGATAAAGTTGACCGGGAAATTCAAAAGTTGAAAGAGAAAAAGAAACAATTAGAACAAGAGATAAAGGCAGCTTCTGAAGATGAAGGAAGAATAAAGGAATTAAAAAAGCAACTCGCTCAAGTAGAAAGTGAGCTAAATCAAAAGGATAATGATACCTATAGAAAACAAAATGCTTCTATATTGTGAAGGGAGAATTTTTATAACAGATAATAGTAAAAAAATGAAAGAAAATGATGAAAGAAGGCAGATAGTAGAGAGCTATCTGCCTTTTCGCATTGTGGAAATAAAAATCATTTTAAAAGGCTTTTATTATAATATACACTATATTATAATAATGTAAGCGGATTGTATGTTTTAAAGTATAATGAAAGAGTATAAAGTCCTTTATCTTTTGGTGTGTGATGAGTAGTCTATATAATGATAAGTAGAGTACAAGAAAAACAAAGGTTCGCACAGGGAGGATACTATTCCAGCGAAACCGCGCTTTCGCTCCGTTCCAGACGTAGCAGTACTAAATTCACAGCCCTTAACAGGACTGTTCATTAAGTGCTGACGTCTTCCAAGGGGTTTCTTTTGGAATGGTATCCTCCCTGTGCTAGTTTATATCATGGGCAAGTTTATAAAGCGTGAAAGTTTAACTTTTCTAAGAATGGAAGCTTTTTTGCGTTCTTACCTTGTTCATAAAATAAAAGTACTATTGTAAATGAGGAAGGATTCTCGTTCCTAGAAAAGTCCAGAAAGTAACACGGAAAGGGAGATATTCCCTAGGCAGACCCTTGGAAGACGTCGGCACTTAATGAGCAGTTCCGCAAGAAGCGGAACGGCGAATTTAGTACCGCTACGTCTGGAACGGAGCGAGAGCGCGTCTGACAAGGGAATATCTCCCTTTCCGTGTGAACCACTTGATATCCAACTCCCCAGCAAAAAAGAAACTAATTCTATGAAAGAAGAGGGGTGTTTAAAGATTGCTTTTCCAATCATTATGAAGTATAATGAGGGAGAGATGGAAATAGCATCATGTAGGTAAAGCAGGTGAAAAGATAGTGGAGCACAATGGGTATAAGACAAAACAGCGGGAAGCGATTCTTTCTTATTTAAAAAAGTGTGAAAGCGGTCATGTCACGATTGATGATGTATCCGAATACCTCAAAGAGAGCGGAGAGAAAGTTGGAAGGACTACTGTTTATCGCTATATGGAAAAGCTGACACAACAGGGAGTGTTAAGAAAATATTTCATCGAAGAAGGAGCAGGAGCGTGTTATCAATATATAGATGAGCAGGAAAAATGCTGGGAACATTTTCATTTAAAATGTCTGCAGTGTGGAAAACTTTTACATGTACAATGTGAATATTTAAGCAATATAGAACAGCATATTTTAGAACATCATGACTTTCTAGTGGATAATACTAAAACTGTATTTTATGGTTTATGTGGGGAGTGTCGCCAAAAACAGGGAAAAGATCTATAATCCTCTTGAATGTTTGAAGTAGTTTGTGGTAAAATTATGCTGGGTGAGAGAAGCAAGATATCATTTTATTTGTGGACGGCTCTTTTACAAAAGTGATAGTTATAAAAGTACTCAGAAAGTATCCAGCTTTCATAGACTTAAAAATAGCGTGAAAATGAGAATCAGAAAGGAGAAAAAATGATACAGGCAGTGGAGTTGTATAATCGCAGTGTGGCAGGGACAGTGTCCAATAGTGCTGTAGCGGCAGAAAAGACAGATTTTGCCTCTATGTTAGAAAAGACAAGTAAGACTAGCACATCCACACAGGCAACACCTATGGACGATATTTTTAACCGTGCCTCGGAAAAATATCAAGTTCCAGTGAATTTATTAAAAGCAGTGGCAAAGACAGAATCAAACTTTGACCCAAATGCAGTGTCTCATTGTGGGGCGGTTGGAGTCATGCAGTTGATGCCATCAACTGCAGCAGGCTTGGGAGTGACTGATCCCAAAGATCCAGAGCAGAATATTATGGGAGGAGCGAAATATCTTTCCCAAATGTTAGATCGCTATGATGGAGATATAAAATTGTGTTTGGCTGCTTATAATGCAGGAGCTGGAAATGTGGCAAAGTATGGAGGAGTGCCTCCGTTTAAAGAAACACAGGCATATGTAGAGAGAGTGATGAAGTATATGGGAGAGGATATAGAAACTCCTTCTGTTCCCGTTTCCACTTCCACTTCTAACAGCACAGATACGCAGACAGAAAAAGAACCTTTACGCTTTACCGTCAGAAATTCTGACAGAACTTATACTTATGATGATTATACCAGATTTATACAATTATATCGAGAACAAATCGCATTGAGTCAGTTAGAAGCGATTTATCAAAAGAGGGATAGATGAAATTTTTAGAAAAACTTTTTATCACTATTTCCATACTCAGTTCTTTGGTGCTGGTAGGTCTGCTTTTCGTTGTCGCGTGGCAAAAGAAACAGGGAGTATTTGAAGATTTCCTTGTATCTGCAAAAGAAGAAAACTCTGAGCAAAGGTTTACAGAAGAGATAGAAAGTGATGCTACTTTAGGAGCAGCAGTTTTGCCGATAGAAACAGAAACAGAAACGGAAACTACAACAGCCGATCCATATCCATATTACATAAGAGTTAATCGGACGGGTAATTGTGTGACTATTTATACAAAAGATGAAGAAGGAGAGTATACTGTTCCTTATAAAGCGATGATCTGTTCCACAGGCTATGAAACTCCTTTAGGAAAATTTGATTCTAAGGGGAAGTATAAGATGAAGGGATTGATTCATGATGTTTATGGACAGTATGCGACATGGATAACAGGGAATATTTTATTTCATTCTGTTCCCAGTGCACAGCCGACAAAAGACAGTGTGAGTGTGAGAAATTATAATGAATTAGGAACAATAGCGTCTGCTGGTTGTGTCCGATTGACAGTAGCAGATGCGAAGTGGATCTATGATAATTGTGAGTTAGGGACATGGATTGAGATCTATGATGATGCAGAGAATCCCGGACCATTAGGAAAGCCAGAGGCGATAAAACTTCCAAAAGGGAGCAAGTGGGATCCGACTGATCCTGATCCAGAGAATCCTTGGCATGAAAAAGAACCTACGATAGAAGTTACAAGGGATACAGAATTAAAAGTAGCAAAAGACATCGATTTGTTAGATGGTGTAAAAGCATTTGATACTTGTGGAAATGATATTTCTGATAAAATAAAAGTAGAAGGAAGTATTTATCCTAATATTCCGGGGGAATATTCCATCACCTATCAGGTAGAAGATGCGATTGGAAAGACAGCTCAGACTGTTGTAGTATATAAGATAAAGGAATAAGGAGAAAATAGAAAGGACAAGTGGACTGTCACTTGCCTTTCTTTGTGTTTTCTCCTATTTTTCAGGGGTTGGGAAGGATAGGGGGTAAGTAAAGTATGATAAAAGAATGTTTTGTGGAGAGGAGAAAATATGGAAAATAAATGGAAGAAGTTTATTTCTTATTATAAACCATATAAAAAATAAATCAAGTGTTTCTTAATCTAAACAATAATAAAAAAACATAATTTATATGTTGAAAAATGGAAACAAGTGATTTATAATACTACTAATTTAGTATAATGGGGGAATGTTTGAATGTATCAAATTACTCTTTCTGTTTCAAGCATTGACTGGGCTCAGGTTGCAACAGTTGTTGTTGCAGGTGTTGGTATAGTGCTTGGCGTTCTTATAGTTCTCATAGGTGTGTTCAGCGGTTTCGGAGCTCTTATTTCCAAGCTTGAAGGTACTGCAAAGAAAAGGGCAGCAAGAAAAGCCGCAAAGAAGGCAGACAAACAGGCTGAAAAAAACGGTGCGAAGGAAGAACCTGTTATTGGCGAATCTCCTGCGGCTGCCGAAGCTAAGGCAGCTCCCGCTCCTGTTGCTGAGCAGGGAATAAGCGGTGAGGTTGTTGCAGCCATAACGGCTGCCATTACCGCAAGTGAAGGAACAAATCAGTTTGTTATTCGCTCTGTTAAAAAGAAAAATGTTGGCAGCAGAAACCCTTGGGCAAGAGCTGCTGTTACCGATAACACAAGAGCGTTTTAATTGGAGGATTACAAATGGAGATATTACAGGGCGTTTGGGGCGCTATAGTTGATATTTTTCAAAACAGCGGCTATGCTTATTTCTTTACGGACGGCGGCTATAAAAATCTTATAATGCTTTGCTTTTCATTTTTCTTCTTATGGCTTGGCATAAAAAAAGGTTTTGAACCGCTTCTTATGATACCTATTGCATTCGGCATGCTTCTTGCAAATATTCCGGGTGCAAACCTTGCAGTTCAGTATCATGATTTGCAGGGATTTATAGATCTTGTTGCAGGAAGAATGGTTGATGAAGCAACGGGAGCGGTTTGCACACCCGGTCTTATGGATTTCCTTTACTTCGGCGTTAAAGCGGGTATTTATCCTCCGCTCATCTTCCTCGGTATCGGTTCTATGACGGATTTTACTCCGCTTATTGCAAATCCGAAAAGCTTTATTCTTGGTGCAGCGGCACAGTTCGGTATTTTCTTCACATATGTTGGTGCAACTCTTCTCGGATTTTCACCGAATGAGGCAGGCTCAATTGCAATTATCGGCGGTGCAGACGGCCCAACGGCTATTTTCGTAACATCCATTCTTGCTCCTGCTCTTTTAGGTACAATTGCAGTTGCAGCTTATTCCTATATGGCTCTTGTTCCTGTTATTCAGCCGCCTATTATGCGTGCTTTAACAACAAAGAAGGAGCGTGCTGTAGTTATGGGCAATCTTCGCCCTGTATCCAAGCTTGAAAAGATTTTGTTCCCGATTATGGTAACTGTAATCGTTGCACTTCTTCTTCCTGATGCAGGTGCTCTTGTTGGTATGCTTATGTTTGGTAATCTTCTTAAGGAAAGCGGCAGAACAGAGCGTATTGCAAAAGCTGCTCAGAATGAGCTTATGAATATTGTTACAATTATGCTTGGTGTTTCTGTTGGTGCAACAACAAGTGCACAGACATTCTGGAGATGGCAGACCCTGTTAATTGTAGGTCTTGGATTGGTTGCTTTTGCAATCGGTACTGCCAGCGGTGTTATGTTTGGTAAGCTGATGTATGTATTAACAAAGGGTAAGGTTAATCCGCTTATCGGCTCAGCAGGTGTTTCTGCAGTTCCTATGGCTGCACGTGTAAGCCAGAAAGAGGGGCAGAGGGAAAACCCTTCAAATTTCCTTCTTATGCACGCTATGGGACCGAATGTTTCAGGTGTTATCGGTTCTGCGGTTGCAGCTGGTGTACTTTTAACACTTCTTGGTTAATATCAGAATTTAAAAGGGTGTCTCAGACACCCTTTTTGCCACTTTAGATTATGAATTGAGGTAATACATATGGCATTGAATGAAATGCAGCAGCAGGCTGTGGACTGCACAGAGGGTCCGCTTCTGATTCTTGCAGGTGCAGGCTCGGGAAAAACAACCGTGCTGGTAAACCGTGTGCAGCATATTATTGAGGATGGGCTTGCCCTGCCGTGGCAGGTGCTTGCAATTACGTTTACAAATAAAGCAGCGGGTGAAATAAGAGAGCGTCTTGTAAACGCTATAGGTGAAGAGGCAAGCAGCATATGGGCATTTACCTTTCATTCCTGCTGTGCAAGAATTTTAAGACGCTTCGGCGAAAGACTCGGATACAGCAATCATTTCACAATTTATGATACAGATGATCAGAAGCGTGTTATGAAGCATTGCCAGAAATCACTTGGTTTAACGGATAAAATTATTCATCATAAATCAATACTTAATGAAATCAGTTCGGCTAAGGACAGTCTTATCGACCCTATAGAGTATAAGAAGGTGTCAATGAACGATTTCCGAAAGGCAAAAATTGCAGACTGCTATGAGCTCTATCAGAAAGAACTTTTAAAGTCTGATGCAATGGATTTTGATGATATTATTTTCAATACCGTTAAGCTGCTTCAGGAAAATGATGATGTAAGAGAACTTTATCAAAAGCAATTCAGATATGTAATGGTAGATGAGTATCAGGACACCTCTCATGCACAGTATGTGCTTGTATCACTTCTTGCAGACGGTTATAAAAACATCTGCGTTGTAGGTGATGATGACCAAAGCATTTACCGTTTCCGCGGTGCAACCATTGAAAATATTTTGTCTTTTGAACAGCAGTATAAGAATGCAAGGGTAATCCGTCTTGAGCAGAATTACCGCTCAACACAGAATATTCTTGACGGTGCAAATGCCGTTATTTCAAATAACAAGAACAGAAAGGGCAAAAGCCTCTGGACTGCCGCAGGTGCGGGCAATAAGATTATTCTTAACACTGTTAACAGCGAAGCCGATGAATCCACCTTTATTGCTGATGAAATTCTGAAGAATGTTAATGAAGGCAGAAAAATGAGTGATCATGCCGTCCTTTACAGAATGAATGCACAGTCGCGAAATCTTGAAATTACGCTTACTAAAAGCGGAATTCCGCACAAAATTATCGGCGGAAACCGTTTCTTTGACCGTAAGGAAATCAAGGATATTATTTCGTATTTTGCCGTTATAAATAACCCTGCTGATAATGTAAGGCTTCAGAGGATAATCAATGTTCCCAAGCGCGGAATAGGGGACACTATGTTTGCAAATGTGCTTGAAATTTCAACAGGGCTTGGCATATCTGCCTTTGAGGTATGTGAAAGAAGTGATGAATTTCAGAAAACGCTTCGTTCTGCTCAGAAGCTGCAGGCATTTACTGCAATGATTAAGCATTTTCAGAAGCTGCTTGAGGAAAATATGCCGCTTTCCGATTTGCTTCAGGAAATCATCAGTGAAACAAAATACTTTGATTATCTTGCCGAGGATCCTGAAACAGAAGAGGACAGAAAGAATAACATAAACGAACTTTCATCCATGTTCATCAAATATCAGGAGGAGGAAGAGGATTTTGAATTATCCGATTTCCTTGAGGATGTAGCCCTTGTATCCGATATTGATTCATATAATGCCGATGATGACTGTGTTGTGCTTATGACGCTTCATTCTGCCAAGGGGCTTGAATTTCCCGTTGTGTTCATTCCCGGTATGGAGGAGGGTATTTTCCCCGGAAATCAATCCATATACAGTGAGGATGATTTGGAGGAGGAACGCCGCCTTGCCTATGTGGGAATTACACGTGCAAGAGAAAAGCTTTATCTTATAAATGCACGGCAGAGAATGCTTTACGGCACAACAAACAGAAATATGGCATCGCGCTTTATCCGTGAAATTCCTGTAAGTGTAACAGAAGATATAACCATTGATACATATATTCCGAGAAGCGGCTTTGCTTCAGCAAAAGCAGGCTCATTCAGCGGTAGCAGAGTGGAAATCGGTGCAAACAGGTCAAGCTCCTCTGCTGCACATAAATTCGGTCAGGTCAGTGCTTCTGCAGGTAACACAGGTGTTATATACAATGTCGGTGACACGGTAAGACATAAAACATTCGGAACAGGGCTTATTCTTTCTGTTTCGCCTATGGGCAACGATAATCTGCTTGAGGTTGCTTTTGACAGAGCAGGCACCAAAAAGCTTATGGCAAACTTTGCGAAGCTTGAAAAAATATAAAATGCTTATAAAAAACACATACCTCTCCGTATAGGAGAGGTATTTTTTTTGGTTATCAAGCATTGATGGGTTCGTTGTCATCGTCGTCGGAACCGTTGTTACAGCTGCAGCTGGGCAGAGCACTTTCTCTTTCGGGAGGGAAAAATTCATCAACAGGGAAATCTATTGACTGGAAGGTGTCGCAAGGATTCTGGGTGCTGCAGCAGCATTCTCTTTCAGGAATGCAGTAATCATATGCAGGAATAAGCATCTGAACATCGCGTTCCATCTGCACAATGCTGAACAGACCGAGAGTAACAAGCACTGCTCTTGCCGAGCCTGCACTCGGAATGCTGTCTGATACATTGTTTAAAATAGACTGCGGGAAAGAAGAGCAGATCGGAATGCTGCAGTCGCACGCATCAACAACATCTGTTGAAAGAATTACGGGGTCAACTGCCTGCACCTTTGCTGTAGGGTTGGAATAACGCGGTGCTTCAGGGCAGTCGTGATCTTCACAGACAGGGTTTGAGGTGAAGATTTTTACATTGCCGTCTGAACCGTAAAGTATGCACTTTTTGGTGAACTGTGTAAAGCCTACTGCAACCTCAGGTGTGGTGCACGGTGCTGAATAGGTATCAAAGCACAGGCGGAAATAGAAGGTTATATCCACACTGTAATAGCCTCTGTTAAACGGCACCTCTTCAACATCAATAGATACAGATGTGATTTCGCATTCACGGCATTTAATTGTTACCGCATCATCAATCAAACGCTGACTGCGGCAGAAAAATGTAACTCTTAAATCTTCCAAACAATCTTTTGAAACACAGCTATCATAAATTCGCTTTGTATCTATGCAGACTGCTTCATTTATTTGTCTTTCGCTTGGGTTATCAGCCATTAAAAAAACTCCTTTACAGAATATTTGAAGTTAACTTCATAACATTCTATGAGGGAGTTTTAATATTGTTAATCAAAAACAGGATACATTCTTCTGAAAATTGAATTTATATGCCTGAAATAATTAAAATCAATGTTATTTATTGTTTCCTGTGTGGTGCGGAAGCGCCAGTTTTCATCAGGCACACCGGGCACATTCATTCTTGCGTCAGAGCCGAAGCCGCACATATCCTGAAATGCAATGATTGCAATGTTGGATGCACTTTTCCATACGGCTTCAATTACCCTGCGGCAGCTCTTGCTGTGATAGCCTCCGTCGCCCCAGTTATCACCGTCAAAGCCGATATAATCAAGTGCAAATTTTCTTTCCTCTTCGCTTGCTTCCCAGAGCCATCCCAAAATGGTGTTGTTGTCATGTGTTCCAATATAATTTATGCTGTTGGGAACGGCATTGTGAGGCATATGGCTTGAATCTGAGTTCGGGTCAAAGCCGAACTGTACAACCTTCATTCCGGGGAAGCCTGTATCCTCAAGAAGCTTAACAACATCCTCACCGAAGCAGCCTAAGTCTTCTGCAATAATCGGTGCATCGGGGAACGTTTCAAATACCTTGTTGAACAAATCCATTTTCGGTCCGTTCTTCCATTCGCCTGTTTTTGCGGTTTCGGAATCTGCGGGAACTTCCCAATAGCTTGCAAAGGCACGGAAATGGTCTATTCTCACAACGTCATATGTTTTAAGTGCAGTTGATAGCCTGGAAATCCACCATTTATATCCGTCTTTTTTCATTGCCTTCCAATCGTATATCGGGTTGCCCCACAGCTGACCGTCTTCACTGAAATAATCGGGCGGAACGCCGGCAACCTTTTCAACCTTCAGCGTTTTTTCATCAATCAGAAACAGCGGAAGATTGGACCAAACGTCAACACTGTCCATCGCAACATAAATCGGCATATCTCCTATAACTGCAATACCTTTGCTGTTTGCGTATTCTTTTATTTCAAACCATTGCTTAAAGAAAATATACTGCACAAATTTCCAGAAAGATGCAGTTCCTTCATAGGATGATTTTTCTTTAATACAGGTGGAATAATGGGAATGATTTTTGCTCCACTGCCACCAAGGCTTGTCGTTTTCAAGTTCCTTAACAGCCATAAAAACTGCATAATCCGAAAGCCAGGGATTTTCAGACTCAAAGCATTTGATTTTATCTGAAATACTTTCATTGATGTTTGAATACGCTTTTTTGAGGGCGGCAAGACGTTTTTCGGCAGCAAATTCATAGTTTGCCGTATACGGTGATCCGTTATAGATATTTTCTTTTACGTCAGATTCTTCAATCAGCCCCATATCAAGCAGACCTTCGGGATTTATAAACAGATAATTGCCTGCAAATGCACTTGGTGAGCAGTAAGGACTGTTTGAATTATCAATCGGATTAAACGGAAGCCCCTGCCAGTAGGTAAAGCCCATATCGTGAAGTTTATCTATAAAATCTATTGTGCTGCTGTTGAAAACACCTACACCATATGGTGACGGCATGGAGCTTATATGAAAAAGCACACCTGCTCCTCTTTTTTTCAGCATTGTAACCACCTCGTTTTTGTCTTTAAAGAAAATTTTACCACTTTGTTATTTTAAATGCAACAAAAGCTTTAAATTCCGCTTTTAGTATTAACATTTATTATATTAAATATTTAATATAAATTAATAAATAGATATTGAATAAACACACACGGTTTGATATAATTAAACATATTATGGGTTTTTATGTTCAGAGGTGAAAATGATGGAAGAAAATAAACGCAAAACCGCTGTTGTAAGTGAAAATGAAATAAAAAAGCAGCAGGAGCTTTGCAAAAAGGTTGCTTCTGTTATTTCAAAAAGATATGCAGAAAAGCCTCTTGCCTGTGTTGTAACCTATGGCTGCCAGCAGAATGTGGCAGACAGTGAGCATATTAAGGGTATGCTTAATGAAATGGGTTACGGTTTTACGGAAAACCGAACAGAAGCCAAGCTTATCATATTCAACACCTGTGCCGTTCGTGAGCATGCGGAGGACAGAGTGTTCGGCAATGTAGGAATGCTGAAATCCTATAAGCGTGAAAATTCCGATGTTATTATTGCGTGCTGCGGATGTATGATGCAGCAGAAGCATATTGCGGATAAAATAAAACAAAGTTTTCCGTTTGTTGATTTGGTGTTCGGTACACATGTTGTTTACAGATTGCCCGAACTGCTTTTTAATGCTCTTACAAAAAAGAAAAGAGTATTTGAGCTGCCTGATATGGATGGTGCGATTGCAGAGGGTGTGCCCGTTCTGCGTGATAATGACCGCAAAGCATGGATTCCGATAATGTACGGCTGCAACAATTTCTGTTCCTACTGCATTGTGCCTTATGTAAGAGGCAGAGAAAGAAGCAGGGAAGCAGCAGATGTTATTGCAGAGGCAAAGGAGCTTATAGAAAGCGGCTATAAGGAAATAACTCTGCTTGGGCAGAATGTGAATTCCTACGGCAAGGATTTATCACCAAGCGTAACATTCGCTCAGCTTCTTAAAAGCATAAATGAGCTTGACGGGGATTTCAGAATACGCTTTATGACAAGTCATCCGAGGGACTGCACAAAAGAACTTATAGAAACAATGGCTTCTTGTGATAAGATTGCAAAGCATCTGCATCTGCCTTTCCAAAGCGGAAACAACAGAGTGCTCAAAGCAATGAACCGCCACTATAACAGGGAAAAATATCTTGAGCTCATCAATTATGCAAAAGAGCTTATGGGGGATGCACTTTCAATAACATCAGATATTATAGTTGGTTTTCCGGGTGAAACCTATGAAGAGTTTAAGGATACATTATCTCTTGTTGAAGAAGTTAAATTCACTTCACTTTTCACATTTATTTATTCACCGAGAAAAGGAACACCTGCCGCTGAAATGGAAGACCCCGTTGCGGCATCTGAAAAAGGCAGATGGTTCAGGGAACTGACCGATTTGCAGGAAAAAATTTCTGCTGAAAACATGAAAAAATATGCAGAAAAAACCTTTAAATGCTTTGTTTACGGCAAAGGAAAATTAGGTGATAATTATATTGCTGCCAGAACAGACGGCAATTTGATTATAGAATTTGAGGGTGACGAAAATCTTATCGGCACTTTTCAAAATATTAAAGTAACAAAGCCTTTGACATATGTGTTAAAAGGCGAAATAGAAAGGAATTAAACTTATGAGTTTAGAATCAGCACTTCGCGAGCTTGGAAAAGAAATTCAGAATGATCCTCGCTTCGCAGCACTTCAGGCAGCAGCATCAGCTAATGATGCAGATGAATCACTTCAGCAGCAGATGCAGGAGCTTCAGCTTCTTTCTTTAAAATATCAGCAGGAAGCAGGCAAAGCAGATGAAGCTGATAAGGATAGAATTGCAGAGCTTCAGAAGCAGTATCAGGATCTTTATGAAGAGATTATGAAAAATGAGAATATGATGAAATACTCAACAGCAGCGGCATCAATGGAGGAAATGGCGCAGTATATCAGCAAGATGATTGGTCTTTTCTTTGACGGTCAGGATCCTGCAACCTGTGAAATTCCTGCTGAGGAATGCACACATAATTGCAGTACCTGCGGCGGCTGCCACTAATTCAGAAAAATAAATTTTATTGAGGAGGAGAAACAATGGCGAAAGGGTTGTCGCCTATGATGGCGCAGTATTTTGAAATTAAAAGTCAATATCCGGGAGCACTGTTGTTTTTCCGCCTCGGTGATTTTTATGAGATGTTTTTTGACGATGCAAAAATCGCCTCCGAGGAGCTTGATCTGGTTCTTACAGGTAAGGACTGCGGTCAGGAGGAACGGGCACCTATGTGCGGCGTTCCGTTTCATTCGGCAGACAATTATATTGCAAAGCTTGTTTCAAGAGGCTATAAGGTTGCAATCTGTGAGCAGATTGAAGATCCCAAGCTGGTGAAGGGGCTTGTTAAAAGAGATGTCATAAGAATCATCACACCGGGCACGGTAATTGAAAGCAATATGCTTGATGATACGGTTAATAACTATCTTTGCTCAATCTGCAAAGGGGAAAAGGAAACCGGTCTTTGCTTTGCTGATGTTTCAACCTGTGAATTTCACATAACAGTTGTAAGCGGAGAGGATGTTGAGGAGCAGATTGTGAATCAGCTTTCAACCTATCAGCCGAAGGAAATCATTGTTAATTCAGCCGCACTTGATTTTAATGAGGTTGCAAAATTTACAAGGGCACGTCTTTCGGCAGAGCTTCAGCTTCTTGATGATAATAAATATGATTTTGATGAAGCTGCAAATCTTATTCTGGAAACTCTGAAAAAGGATGAAATAGATTCTCTCAATCTCGGTCACAGCAAAACGGCTGTAAGTGCACTCGGTGCAGTAATTGATTACCTTAAAGAGGTGCAGAAAAAGGATGAGATTGAAGCACCTGCGGATATAGATTTCTTTGATAAAGAGGAATTTATGAAGCTGGATATAAGTGCGAGGCGAAATCTTGAACTTACAAAATCCATGATGAGCGGCGAAAAAAGGCATTCGCTTTTGTGGGTTATTGATAAAACAAAAACCGCAATGGGCAAAAGAATGATAAGAAACTGGCTTGAAAGGCCGCTTATGTCCGTTCAGAAAATAACCAAAAGGCAGAATGCAATAGGCGAGCTTTCGGATAATCCTATGAAAAGGGATAAAATCAGAGTCGCACTTGCAGGGATAAATGATATTGAGCGTCTGATGACGCGAATTGCCTACGGCACTGCAAACGCAAAGGAATTGAAAGCACTGCAGAATACAATCGGCAGATTGCCTGAGATAAAGGCAGAAGTTGCAGCTTCCTCCTCGGCACTTTTAAAGGACATAGAAAGCAATATTGATTTGCTTACGGATGTTGAGGAATTAATTAAAAATGCTATTGAGGACGAGCCCCCGTTTACACTCCGTGAAGGCGGAATGATTAAAAAAGGCTATAACGAAGAGATAGATGAGCTTAAGGCAATTATGGAGGACGGAGCAGGTGTCATTTCTTCCATAGAGGCTAAGGAAAGAGAAGCAACGGGAATTCCGAAGCTTAAGGTTGGTTACAACCGTGTTTTCGGCTACTATATAGAAATTACCAATCCATACAAGGATTTGGTGCCCGAAACCTACATAAGAAAACAGACCTTGACAAACTGTGAAAGATATATAACGCAGGAATTAAAAGAGCTTGAGGGCAAAATTCTCGGTGCGAAAGACAGGTCAATTGCACTTGAATATGAGGTGTTCTGTGCTGTGCGTGAGGCAGTCGGTGCAGAGGTTGAAAGGCTTCACCGTACTGCAAAGGCACTTGCTATGCTTGATGTGCTTGCAAGCCTTGCAGAGGTTGCTGTAAATAACAATTATGTTTGCCCGCAGATTAACACAAACGGTGTTATTGATATTAAGGACGGCAGACACCCTGTTGTTGAAACATTGCTTGACGGTGCACCTTTTGTTCCGAATGATACCGTTCTTGATAAGGATGAAAACCGTTGCGCAATCATTACAGGCCCCAATATGGCAGGTAAATCAACGTACATGCGCCAGATTGCACTTATTGTTCTTCTTGCGCAGATAGGCTCTTTTGTGCCTGCAAAATCAGCGAATATCAGCATAGTTGATGCAATATTTACGAGAGTCGGTGCATCTGATGACCTGGCGACGGGTCAGTCTACCTTTATGGTTGAGATGAACGAGGTATCAACGATTTTAAAAAATGCCACTTCAAACAGTCTTGTAATTCTTGATGAAATCGGCAGAGGCACATCCACGTTTGACGGAATGAGCATTGCACGTGCCGTTCTGGAGTTTGTGTGCAAAAAGAAAACGCTTGGTGCAAAGGCACTTTTTGCAACACACTATCATGAGCTTACCGCTATGGAGGGTATGCTGGACGGTGTTAAAAATTATTCCATAGCCGTTAAAAAGCGCGGGGATGATATTACTTTCCTTCGCAGAATTGTTAAGGGCGGTGCAGATGAGAGCTTCGGTATTGAGGTTGCAAAGCTTGCAGGTGTTCCCGATTCCGTTGTTAAGCGTGCAAAGGTTATTTTAAAAGAGCTTGAGCAGAACAAAATTGATATAAAATTCAAAGCAGAGGATGCCGTTGTTGAGGAAGATGAAGATGATATTCAGTTCAACTTTACGGTAAACGGCAAAAATGAAATCATTGAAATACTAAAAACAATTGATGTTAATACGTTAACACCAATTGAAGCAATGCAGACACTTTATGATTTAAAGAAAAAATCAGAAGAACTATAAAAATTTGAAAAGAGGTGATATAAATGCCAAAAATCAATATTCTGCCAAAAGAGGTTTACAGCCTTATAGCGGCCGGAGAGGTTGTTGAACGACCGATGAGTATTGTTAAGGAAATGATTGAAAATTCCATAGATGCCGGTGCTAAGCATATAACAGTAGAAATAAAAAACGGCGGCACAACCTATATTCGCATAACGGATGATGGTTGCGGAATTGCAAGGGAAGATGTTAAAAAGGTATTTATATCACACGCAACATCTAAAATATCAACAGGTGCAGACCTTGATTCCATAGGCACTCTCGGTTTCAGAGGCGAGGCAATGGCTTCCATTGCCGCTGTTGCAAAGGTTGAACTGCTCACAAAAGCAGACAATGAGGAAATGGGCACAAGGTATGAGATTGCAGGCGGTGAGGAAATTGATTTTTCGGATGCAGGCTGCCCGCAGGGCACAACCGTAGTGGTAAGAGATATTTTCTTTAATGTTCCTGCAAGAATGAAATTTCTTAAAAAGGATGTTACAGAGGGTAATTCAATTCAGGGTATTGTAGACAGAATGGCAATTTCCAATCCGGATATATCCTTCCGCTTTATCCGTGAGGGAAAGCAGATTTTAATAACCTCTGGAAACGGAGATCTGAAAAGCACCATTTATTCCGTGTTCGGTGCAGAGCTTTCGGATACCCTTGTTTCTGTTGATTATTCCTATGAAGGGATGCACATTTCAGGTTACGCAAGCAGACCGCATCAGTCAAGAAAAAGCAGGGCAATGCAGTTTTTCTTTATTAACGGTAGGCTTGTTAAAAGTGCAACGGCAATGGCGGCACTTGAACAGGCATATAAGAATTTAATAATGGTTGGCAGATTTCCTGCCTGTGTTCTTAATATAGAGCTTGATGCAAAGCTTGTTGATGTGAATGTTCATCCGGCCAAAATAGAGGTTCGCTTTGCCAATGAAAAGCCGATATTCAATCTTATTTATTACGGTATTAAAACTGCAATTGAACAGCAGGATACTGTTAAAGAGGGCAAAATTTCTTCGGATGATTCAGCATATACATTGCCGGTAAGAAGGCCTGAAACACATTCGGCAAAAATAAATTTCTTAAAAAAAGAGGAACAGCCGAATCAGCTTAAATTTGCTTCGGTAAAGGAAAATTCATGGAAGCTGGCATCTCCTAAAACTCCGATTAAAAGAAGCGAGGAATACAGCGGAGAAAAAGAAAATACATTTATTAAAACAGAATCAATGAAATCAGATTTATCATATGAAAACAAAGAGCCAAAGGTTTTTGATAAAAAATCGTATGAAAAAATTGATATTCAATATGAGGAAGAGCAGGCACCTGCTCCCGTAATTATTGATGAAAAGGATGATACACCAAACTTCAAGGTGGTAGGAGAGGCATTCAAAACCTACATAATTGTTGAAATTGAGAACGATCTTTATTATATAGACAAGCATGCGGCGCACGAAAGAATGAATTTTGAGAGATTAAAAGCCCAAACGCAGATTAATTCGCAGATGCTGCTTTCACCTGTTGCAGTTAAAATGTCTGCTGAAGAATACAGTGTAATCACTGATAATATACCTCTTCTTGCAAAATGCGGCTTTGAGGTTGAGGATTTCGGAAATACCTCTGTTATAGTACGTGAAACCCCGGCACTGCTTGACGGTGCGGATGTTAAGGATTTGATTCTTGAAATTGCACTTAAGCTAATTGAGCATAAAACAGATATTGAGCCTGATAAAATGGATTGGATTTTTCATTCAACTGCGTGCCGCAGTGCGGTTAAAGGCGGGGATTATACTTCGCCGCAGGAACGTGAAATGTTTGTTGAAAAGCTGCTTTCAATGCCTGATATCCGCTATTGTCCTCATGGCAGACCCGTTATGATAAAAATTTCAAGATATGAGCTTGAAAAGCAGTTTGGAAGAATACAATGATGAAAACGAAGCTTATTGTGGTTGCAGGTCCCACCGCGAGCGGAAAAACAGGTCTTGGAATTGAAATTGCAAAGGCTGTTGGCGGTGAAATAATATCTGCCGATTCTATGCAGGTTTATAAGGGGATGAGCATTGCAACAGCAGCACCCACCGTGCAGGAGCAATCAGAAGTGCCGCATCACCTTGTTGAGATTTTAAACAGAGATGAAAGCTTTTCCGTTTCTGATTTCTGCAGGCTGGCAAAAAATGCAGCAGAAGATATTGCAGGCAGAAATAAGGTGCCTGTTATTGTAGGCGGCACAGGGCTTTTTATCAACAGCTTTGTTGATCATATAAAATTTACTGATGCAGATATTGATCTTGAGCTTCGCGAAAGGCTTATGGCGAAAGATGTTGAGGAACTCTATGATGAGCTTTCCGAAATAGATGCAGAAGCTGCAAGGGACATACATAAAAATAATAAAAAAAGAGTTGTAAGGGCTCTTGAAATATATTACGCAACGGGCAAAACAAAAAGTATGCAGAATGAAGCTTCAAGGCTTGAGGAAACGCCTTATGATGTGCTCTATTTTGTAATCGGTTTTAGAAACAGAGCTACACTTTATGAAAGAATTAACCGCCGTGTAGATATTATGGCAGAAAACGGTCTTGTTGAAGAGGCAAGGCATTGCCTTGATAAAAATGCAAAAACTTCTGCACAGGCAATAGGGCATAAGGAACTGAAGCCGTATTTCAACGGCGAAATCAGCCTTGAGGAAGCACTGGATAATCTGAAAAAAGAAACACGCCATTATGCCAAAAGGCAGATTACGTGGTTTAAAAAAAGAGAAAATGCGGTTTGGCTTTATGCCGATGAAGGAGATATTTTTTCTTCCGCAGTGAATAAAAGTAAGGATTTTTTAATCAATGAATAAAAATAACAAAAATTCTTTAAAAGGATCTAAGCAAGGTATTTTAATAGCGGTAATTGTTTTTGTAATTGTTGCTTTTGTTATAGTTGAATGCTACGGTGTTTTGAATGTAAGACTCCAAACTCAGGAAGCATTGGCATCAACTGTTTATGAAACAATTGATACAAGAGCATTGTTTATCAGAGATGAGCACACGGTCAGTGCCGGCAGCGGAATTACCATTGCTGCTGTTTCGGATGGTGAAAAGGTGAACAGCGGCGGTCAAATATCTATGATGTTTGCATCGGAAGAGAGTGCACAGAGATATTCAAATTATATTGAGCTGGATGAACTGCGCCGTCATTATACAGATATGGAAAACACTGCTGTTGGCAGCGTTTCGGATATTGATGTGCTTGAAAACAGTATTGTATCCGATATAAACAATTATGTACGCTGTGCTGCATATTCGGATATTGAGGGGGCTAAGGATTATTCCCTTGATGTAAATGATAATCTTACAAAACGATCCATTCTTGTAGGAGAGCCGATAGATTTTTCTTCATCATTAACAGAGCTTGAAAATAAAATCAGTGCACTTGATATTTCCACCTGCAAGCCAACAGGGTATGTAACGGCTGATACAGCAGGATATTATTCAAAATATACAGATGGCTGCGAGGGTGCATTTGATTATTCCAAGGTGAAGGATATGGATGTAAACACCTTTAATGAATATCTTATGCAGGCAGTTTCATCAAAGGGAACAACACAAAACGGCGGTAAGATAATCAGCAGCTTTGTATGGTATCTTTGCTGTGTTGTTAACGCTGAGGATGTGGACGGTCTTGAGGATGGCTACAATACTCAGGTTGTAATAAAATCAACAGATCAGGAATTAAAATGTACGGTTATAAAGGGCGCGGAGGTTTCATTAACGGATAATCAGACCCTTCTTGTTTTAGCCTGCAATGAAATGGATAACAGTCTTTCTTCCATGCGCCTTGAGGATATTGAAATCAGAGTAAAATCCCATACGGGTATTATTGTGAATTCCTCGGCAGTTCATGATATTAACGGTGAAAAGGGTGTTTATGCACTGGTGTCAAACATTGCAAAGTGGAGAAAGGCAGATATTTTATATACGGGAGAGGATTATGTTGTTCTCAGCTATGATGATCCCGATGTAAGCAACGGCATTAAACTGTATGACAGAATTATAATTCGCGGAAGGGATGTTTATGACGGAAAAGTTTTTGCTTGATGAAAGCAGGCTGAAATCAGTTGAAGAAAATTATAAAAGAGTACTTAACAGTGTCAGGGAAAGTGCTGTTAAGGCAGGCAGAGATGAAAAGGATGTTCGCCTTATGTGTGTGACCAAAACGGTTGAGCCTGTGTACATAAACAAGGCACTTGAACTTGGTGCTGATCTTATAGGTGAAAACAGGGTTCAGGAATATCTGGGTAAAAGAGATGAACTGAATTTGAACGGAGTTGAACGTCATCTCATTGGTCATCTTCAGACAAATAAGGTTCGGCAGATTGTAGGCGAGGTTGATATGATAGAATCTGTTTCATCATTAAAGCTTGCCAAAGAAATTTCCAAAGTTTCCGTAGCCAAAGGTATTGTTACAAACTGTCTGGCAGAAGTTAATATCGGAAAAGAGGAAAGCAAAAGCGGAATTTTTATTGAAGCACTGGAAGATACGCTTTGCGAAATATCTGAGCTTGACGGTATCAGAATAAGAGGATTGATGACCATTCCGCCGATTTGCGGTGATGAGGATGAGGCACGCCGTTATTTTGCACAAATGAGGCAATATTTCATTGACATTAAAGATAAAAAAATACATAATGTAAATATGGAAATTCTGTCTATGGGAATGAGCGGTGATTTTGAAGCTGCCGTTGCCGAAGGCTCAAATATAGTCAGGGTTGGTTCTGCCATCTTTGGCGAAAGAAAATATTTTTAAGGAGGATATATTATGGGATTCATGGATAAGTTTACTGATATTTTCAAAGAAAGATCCGAAGACGATTTTGATGATTTTTATGAAGATAATTCTTCTGATTTTGAAATGCCGTATGCCCCAAAGACCAGCAGGTCCACACGCAGTGTGAAGGCCCCGAGGGAGGAAAAAACCGAGCGTACTCATCGTTCGCGTACTGCTTCTGATAAGGTTATGAATATCCACACAACAGCACAGGTGCAGGTTGTTTTAGTTAAGCCTGAACAATTCAGTGAAGCACCGAGCATTGCAGATAATTTAAAGGCAAAGCGTACAGTTGTGCTTAATCTTGAATCAACAAACCGTGATATTGCAAGACGATTGCTTGATTTTTTAAGTGGTGTTGCCTATGCAGATGAGGGCTCAATTAAAAGAGTTGCAAACAGTACATATATTATAACTCCTTATAATGTTGATGTGCTTGGTGATGACATTCTTGACGAGCTTGAACACAACGGAATGTTTATGTAATATTTTTGGAGGGGAAGAATATGATTACACCGAATCAGATAAAAGAAAAGGAATTATCAACAGCTGCTCACGGCTATGATATTGATGAAACAAATGCATTTCTTAATGAAATAGCAGATTCATATTCTGCAATTTATGCAGAAAATAAAGAGCTTTACAGGAAAATGGAAATTCTTGCTACAAAGATTGTTGAATACAGGGAGCAGGAGGATTCCATTAAAGAAGTACTCATTACTGCTCAGAAAACTGCAAGTGAGGTTTCAAAGGCTGCTAAAGAAAGTGCTGATAAAATTGTTTCTGAAAGCACGGAAAAGGCAGAAAAAACAGTTTCAGATGCAAAGGCTGAGGCAGAAAAAATTCTTTCGTCAGCACGTGACTATGTGGCAAATCTTACCAAAGAGAAAACTGAGGCAGCAAATGAGATTGCTACTGAAGCGGAGAAAAAGGCAAGCAGTATATTAGGCAATGCGAAAGCAGCTGTTAACGATATGCTTAGTCATACCAAAACTGCTTCACAGGAGCTTATTACAAAGGCTAAGGAAGAAAAGGAATATCACGAAAAGCTTGTGTCCAAACTCAAGGAGGAATCAGATGCGTTTAAAGCAAGTCTTGTTTCTCTTTATGAAGCACAGCTTAATAAGCTTAATGAAATGATGTCTGCACCTGCGGATTCTGCAAAGGCGGCAGCAGAAAAAGAGCTTGAGGCTATTGAAAATGATTTGAGTGATATTGACAAAAAGGCTGAAGCCTTGGAGGCAGAAGCTGATGATATAATTGAAGAACCTGATGCTGCTGAAGAAAATACAGAGGCTGAAACAGAAGAGCATACCGAAGAACAGGAAGAAACTGCTGAATCTGCTGAAAAGGCAGAAGCGGCAGAAGAAACAGAGAATGTTCCGTTAAATGAAGAATCGGCTGCAGAAGAATCCGAAGAGATAGAAGATGCCGATAAAGAAGAAGCTGCACAGCCAACTAAAATTGAGGTTAAAAATGCAGAAAATATTGAAGATATAAAGGAAATTGAACCTGAAGAGAATAAAGCTTCTATGATAGATGTTGACATTAATTCTGCTATAAATGCTTTCAGTAATGATGAAATTACACCTATTGAGGGTCATCACGTAACCGAAATTACGGAAGAGCCTGAAATGGAGCCTGCAAAGGAAGCTGAGCACGGAGAAGAACTGCCGTTTGAAACCTTCTTTAATGTTAAGCAGGAAGGCAGAACAAATGAAAAGATCAGTCTTATTCCTCCCGATGATTATGAAGAGGAAGATGAAGATTTAAAATTCCGCGGTTTTTTCAAAAAGAAAAAAGATAAAAAACACAATTAATTCTATGTCGGAATAAATCCGGCACGAAGGAGATTCTATAATGGACTATAAAGATACTTTAAACATGATGAAAACAGACTTTCCGATGAGGGCCTCTCTGCCTCAGCGTGAGCCTGAAATTCTCAAAAAATGGTATGAGCATGATCAGTATAAGCAGCTTATGGAGCTTAATGAGGGCAAGCCGCTGTTTGTGCTTCATGACGGACCTCCGTATGCAAACGGACCGATTCATATCGGTCACGCTCTGAATAAAACCCTTAAGGATTTTATTGTAAGATATAAGAATATGACCGGTTTTAAATCACCTTATGTTCCCGGTTGGGATACGCACGGTCTGCCGACAGAACTTAAAGCAAGAAAGGCGGCAAATATTTCTGCTGAAACCAATATATCTGATTTGGAACTTCGCAAAATCTGCCGTGAAACAGCACTTGGCTTTGTTGATTTGCAGCGTGAAGGCTTCAAGCGTTTGGGTGCAATAGGTGAATGGGATAATCCTTATATTACGCTTACAAAAGACTTTGAAGAGGAACAGATTAAGGTTTTTGCATCTATGGCATCAAAGGGCTATATCTATAAAGGTTTAAAGCCTGTTTATTGGTGTGCAGATTGTAACACTGCCCTTGCGGAAGCAGAAATTGAATACGGAGAAGATCCATGTCACTCAATTTATGTTAAATTCAATGTTACGGATGATAACGGCAAGCTTTCTGCAATGGGAGCAGACCTTTCAAAAACATATTTTGTTATCTGGACAACAACTACATGGACACTCCCTGCAAATGTTGCTATATGTGTTGGCCCTGATTTTGAATATTCACTTGTTAAAAGCGGTGAAGAGTATTATGTTATGGCAACAGATCTTGTTTCATCTGCTATGGAGGCAAGAGGTGAAGCAGATTACGAAACCTGCGGCATCATCAAGGGCTCAGAGCTTGAATATATGAAATGCCGTCATCCGTTTATTGACCGTACATCTCTTGTTATTGTAGGTGATCACGTAACGCTTGAAAGTGGTACCGGCTGCGTTCACACTGCACCGGGTCACGGTGTGGAAGATTTTGTTGTATGTAAAAACTATCCTGAAATTCCTGTTATTGTTCCTGTTGATGCAACAGGCCATTTAACAGAAGAAGCAGGTCAGTTTGCAGGTCTTTCCACAGAGGATGCAAACAAGCCTATTGCAGAGCATCTTGAAAAAACAGGCAATCTGTTTGCACTGCAGAAAATTATTCACCAGTATCCGCATTGCTGGAGATGTCATAAGCCTGTTATTTTCCGTGCAACATCCCAGTGGTTCTGTTCCGTTGATGATTTCAAGGATGCTGCAGTTAAAGCATCGGAGGATGTTAAGTGGTTCCCCGAATGGGGCAAGGACAGACTTCAGTCCATGATTAAGGAACGTGCCGATTGGTGTATCTCACGTCAGAGAAAATGGGGTGTTCCTATTCCTGTTGTTTACTGCAAGGATTGCGGTAAAGAAATTATTGATAATGATGTAATGATGAAGGTGTCTGAAATTTTCGGTCAGGAGGGCTCAGACGCATGGTATGCACACGATGCCGAATATTTCCTTCCTGAAGGCTTTAAGTGTCCGCACTGCGGTGAAGCTAAGGGCTTTGAAAAAGAAACAGACATTATGGATGTTTGGTTTGATTCAGGCTCAACGCATAAAGCAGTATGCGAAAAGAGAGATTATCTTAAAAAGCCTGCAGATGTTTATCTTGAGGGTGCAGATCAGTACAGAGGCTGGTTCCAATCCTCACTTCTTACCTCAGTTGCCGGAGGCGGTGAAGCACCGTTCAAGCAGATTGTTACGCACGGCTGGACTGTTGACGGAGAGGGCAAGAAAATGTCTAAATCTCTTGGCAACGGTATTGATCCGCAGGATATTATTGATAAATACGGCGCAGATATTCTTCGCCTTTGGGTTGCTTCCTCAGATTATCACGCAGATATTCGTATCAGCCCCGAAATCTTAAAGCAGCTTTCAGATAATTACAGAAAAATCAGAAATACAGCACGTTTCTGCCTTGGTAATCTTTATGATTTCAATCCGGATACAGATATGGTTGAAAACGATAAGCTTGAAGAACTTGATAAATATGCACTGATGAAGCTTGATGAGGTTATCACAACCGCACGCGGCGGTTATGAGGTTTATGAATATCATACAGCAGCACATTCAATCCATAACTTCTGTGTTGTTGATATGAGTAATTTCTATTTTGATGTTCTGAAGGACAGACTTTATACTTCTGTTCCTGCATCTGCAACACGCCGTGCGGCACAGACTGTTCTTTATAAAATACTTGATGCGTTAACACTTCTTTTAACGCCTATTCTTGCATTTACTGCTGATGAAATTTGGCAGTTTATGCCTCACGATAAATCAAAGAATACGGAATCACCGCTGTTCAATGAAATTCCCAATGCAGATTTTATTGAAACAGATGAAGCATTTATGCAAAAATGGGAAAAGATACATTCAGTACGTGTTGATGTTCAAAAGGCACTTGAACTTGCAAGAAATGAAAAGAAAATCGGTAAATCACTTGAAGCTAAGGTTACACTCGGTGCAGGCGGTGAACTTTATGATTTTCTTAAAGCAACAGAAGCAGAACTTCCTGAAATCTTTATTACCTCTGCCGTTGAGGTTGTAAATGAAGCACAGGCTTTTGCAGGCGAGGTTGAAGGTCTTACTGTTTCGGTTTCAAATGCAGACGGTGAAAAGTGTGAACGCTGCTGGAAATTCTCAACAACTGTTGGTGAAAGCAGCGAGCATCCGGAGCTTTGTGCACATTGTGCAGCAGTTATTAATGAAATAGGTGAATAATTTTTTATTCAGTATAAAAACTACAAAGGGGCAGGATTTTTATCTGCCCCTTGTTTGTTAAAATCAGTATCGGAGGGATATTTTTGCATAAAAAAAAGCACATATGGTGCAGTGTGATGATAATACTCATAGTTGTGTTTGACCAGATTACAAAATTTTTTGCACAGAAATATCTTTCTGACGGCAGCACGGTTGTTTTTATTAAGGGTATAGTTCAATTTAATTATGCAGAAAATGAGGGAATGGCATTTTCACTTTTCAGCGGATCAAGGTGGATTTTTGTTGCGCTGACGGTTGCTGCCTGTGCTGTTGCAATGTGGTACATTTTTGCGGATAAATGCAAATCCTTATGGCTTTACTGGAGCATAGGTGTTGTTATTGCAGGCGGAATAGGCAATCTGATTGACCGTGCTTTTTACGGATTTGTTGTTGATTTTATTGAGCCTGTTTTTATGAATTTTGCAATATTCAACATTGCCGATTGTGCTGTTTCGCTTGGGGCTGTATCTTTAGTTTCATATCTTGTTGCTGATATGCTGAAAAAGGAGAAGGGCAATGCGTGACGCATTTATTTTTACTGTTCCAACTGAAAAGGGCGGAACAAGAATTGATAAGTTTATAAGCGAAGAATGTGAACGTTTTTCACGCTCTGCTGCCGCAAAAATAATTGAAGAGGGCGGAGTATGTGTTAACGGCACAGTTATTTCTAAAAATTATAAATGTAAAGAAAATGATAAAATAACAGTTTTGGTGCCTGAGGTTAAACCGCTTGAAACACTGCCGCAGAACATACCGCTTGATATTGTTTATGAGGATAAGGATTTGCTTGTTGTCAACAAGCCGAAAGGAATGGTCGTGCATCCCGCTGTCGGTAATTATGAGGGAACACTGGTTAATGCACTTCTTTACCATTGCGGAGATTCGCTGAGCGGAATTAATGGTGTTATACGACCGGGAATTGTTCATAGAATAGACAAGGATACCTCGGGCTTACTGATTGTGGCAAAGAATGATTTTTCCCATATAGGGCTTGCAAGGCAGATAAAGGAGCATTCCTTTGAACGTGCATACGAGTGTGTTGTTCACGGAAATATCAGGGAGGATAACGGTACCGTTAACCAACCTATAGGCAGGCATCCTAAGGATCGTAAAAAAATGGCTGTTACATACAGAAATTCCAAAAATGCAGTTACCCATTTTGAAGTGTTAAAGCGGTACGGTGATTTCACCCACATAAGATGCCGGCTTGAAACAGGCAGAACGCATCAGATAAGAGTACATATGGCATATATCGGTCATCCTGTTGCAGGTGATGAGGTTTACGGCCCTAAAAAAGTGCAGAAGGGTTTAAACGGTCAGTGTTTGCATGCAAAGCACATAGGATTCATTCATCCGAGAACAGGGCAGTGGCTTGAATTTGAAAGTGAGCTTCCCGAATATTTTATAAATTTATTAAATAAGCTTGACAATAAGATAAAATAATTATACTCTTATATACTAAAAAAGGAGTGGAAATATGGAAAAAACCTTTGAAAACTGGCTTGTAGTTTCAGATATAGACGGCACACTTAATAATAAAATCAGACGTCTGCCGAAAAGAAACTACGAAGCAATTAAAGAATTTACACAGCGCGGCGGAAACTTTACTCTCGCATCAGGCAGAATTACTTCGAGTCTTAAAAGAAATTATAATCGTATAACACCGAATCAGCCTGCAATTGTATTAAATGGCGCAGGTATATATGATTTCAAAAAAGAAGAAATGATCTGGCGTTCAACTATTGGCAAAGAGGGTCAGAATTTTGTTCGTACTGTATTGAATGAATACAGTGAAACCTTTAAAAGCCTTGATATTGGCATCTATTTTGATGATTATGTATACATTGTTAAAAATGGTGTTATCGGAAACGGAACAATGATTATTGATAAAGATCATTACGAGGTTACCAGTATTGATGATGTACCTACAGAGGGCTGGATGAAGGTTATCTTCTGGGGCTTTCCGCCTACAATAAACTCCCTTCGCCGTCTGATTGATCGTTCGGATGTAAGGCACAGTGTAAACTTTATGGCGTCCTCACTCTGGTCAATGGAAATGCTGGCAAGAAAAACGCATAAGGGTATTGGGATTATGCACCTTGCGGATATGCTGGGAATTGAAAAAAGCCATGTTGCGGCTATCGGTGATTATTATAATGATTGGGATATGCTCAAAACAGTAGGGCTTTCTGCCTGTGCAGGTCAGGCACCGAAGCCTATTCATAACTTATGCAAATTTGAAGCATGTCATTGCAATAAAGGTGCAGTTGCCGATTTGCTTGAATACATAATGAGCGGAAGGGCAGAGGCGGATATTCTCAGTTCTGCCGCAGAAGTTAAAGACTAATTAAGGAGTAATAAAATGGTTATAGGGGCGCATTTAAGTGCATCAAAGGGCTTTACTCATATGCTTGATGAAGCGCTTTCGATAGGTGCGAATACTTTTCAGTTTTTTACAAGAAATCCAAGAGGCGGCAAGGCAAAGGATATTGATGAGCAGGATATTAAAACTTTCCTTCAGAAAGCACAGGAGGTTAACTTTGGTACTATTCTTGCTCACGCACCATATACGCTTAACTGCTGCTCTGCTAAGCCTGAGGTTCGCAGGTTTGCACTTGAAACCTTTCAGGATGATTTAACAAGAATGGAATACACTCCGGGTATGCTTTATAATTTTCATCCGGGCTCACATATAGGTCAGGGTGAGGATGTTGGCATACAGCAGATTTGTGAAATCCTCAACGAGGTTCTTTTTGAGAATATGACAACAACGGTGCTGCTTGAAACAATGGCAGGCAAGGGCTCTGAAATCGGAAGAAATTTTGAGGAACTCAGCAGAATTATTGATGGAATAGAGCTCAAGGATAAAATGGGTATATGCCTTGATACCTGCCATGTGCATGAGGGAGGCTATGATATTGTAAACAACCTTGATGGCGTTCTTGAACAGTTTGATAAAATTATAGGAATAGACCGATTAAAGGCACTTCATCTTAATGACAGTAAAAATCCTATTTCTGCCCATAAGGACCGACACGAAAAAATCGGCGAGGGCTATATCGGCATTGATGCCTTTGAAAGAATAGTAAACAATAAGTATTTAAAGAATTTGCCTATGTTTCTTGAAACTCCCAACGAGCTGGACGGCTATGCAAGGGAAATTACACTTTTAAGAGGACTTGTTAAGGAATAATTGTCTGAATTCCACGCTGCGTGGATATTTTCTAAGGGCAGTTCATTGAATCGGAAGTGCTGTGCAGGTTAATATTTGTGTGAGAGGTGACAGTATGGATACAAAGAAAACAGGCAGATTTATTTCTGCACTGCGAAAGGAAAAGGGCTACACGCAGGCAGCGCTTGCAGAAATTCTGAATGTCAGCAACCGCACAATATCAAAATGGGAGAATGGTGACGGTTATCCTGATATTACGATTCTTCCCGATATAGCAGCAGCTTTTGAAATTTCGGTTGATGAGCTTCTTGCCGGTGAAAGAAAGCCCAAGGAAGAAGTGGCTGACATTAAGGTTACGGAAATTGAAAATAAGGATAATCTTTTGAATATCTTTAAAATAGGTTATATTATTTCTCTTTTCTTCGGTGCTTTTGCTGCCCTGCTTGGCACGATAACTGAAACATACTGCATATGGGCATTCCCGATACTGTTTTATACACATTGGGAAATTATGTTTGTTGCCGTTTCGCTTGTAGCCGTTGTTGCAAGCGGGCTTGTGTATGCGGTAGGTGTTACAAGGCTTGGTGTTTCATATAATAAAAATGAAATCATAAGTATTGCAGGCAAAAAAGGTGTATTTCTTTTGGTAGTGCTTGCTGTTTTTCCCCTCTCATTTATAGCAAGAATAATTGATTTTTCAAGATGGGGAGTTTTTACTCCGTATATAATGATTGTATTGATTATTGTTCTTGCAGTGATTGTGAGGAAGGTTTATGAGAAAGTTAGGTAAAGGAAAATCGGTATTGAAATTCGTATTGATAGCTGTTGGCGTTATACTTCTTCTATGGTATATAGCACCGCTTTTTGCAGCAATTTTTAATATAGGCAACGCCTTGGGAATGGCAGGCTCGGTATTATTAATTTTGTTTGGATTATATTTTGATAAAATATCAGGTGGCTGGCGAAACGGTATTTTAATATTTATTGCTGTTGTTCTGGCAGTTATAGTTACACCGCTTTCATTCAATATGGCAAGGTATGCTGATTATAAAACGGAGGCAGGTGCCAAAACCGTTATTGTTCTGGGCTGCAAGGTTAACGGAAGTACACCAAGCAAATATCTGTATGACAGATGTAAGACGGCAGCAGAATATCTGAATGAAAATCCCGATGCCGTGGCTGTACTGTCCGGCGGGCAGGGTTCGGATGAGGATATAAGCGAGGCACAATGTATGGAAAATGTGTTGGTTGAAATGGGAATAGATAAAAGCAGGCTGTATCAGGAGAATAAATCGACCAATACAACTGAAAATATAGTTTTCTCAAAAAGTGTTATTGCCCAAAACAATCTTTCAACGGACGTTCTTATTGTAACAAATGAATTTCACGAATACAGAGCAAAGCTTATCTGTGAAAAGAATGGTCTTAATTTTCATTCCTCCTGCAGTCATTCTTCATTGTTTACCTTTTTAACATATTATACGAGAGAACTTATGGGTATCTCAAAAGAGCTTTTGTTTAAGTGATAAGCAAGAGTTTTTGAATAAAATATGGAGAATATCATATGCCTGAAAATATTGAATGGATATTTTTTGATATTGGTTCAACGCTTGTTGACGAAATGGAATGCTATAAAAAGCGTTATAGTGAAGCAATAGAAAATACGGATATTACGTATGAAGAATTTGCAGCAAAGGTTATTGAATTTTCTAAGCAGAATAAAAAGGGAGATCACGAGGCGGTTCAGTTTTACAATTTAGATTTGCCCGAATGGCATAAAGAGCTTGAAATACTCTATGCAGATACAAAATCCGTTTTGAGCACGCTTTATAATAAGGGCTATAAGCTCGGAATTATTGCAAATCAGTTGTTGGGGACTCAAAGTCGTCTTGAAAAATGGCAGATATTACAGTATTTTGATGTTGTTGTTTCTTCGGCGGAAGAGGGAATTGCAAAGCCTGATTTACAAATATTCAGAACAGCACTGCAAAAAGCGGATTGCAAACCGCATAATGCGGTTATGGTTGGTGACAGACTTGATAACGATATTGTACCTGCAAACAAAGTGGGCTTGAAAACAATATGGGTAAAGCAGGGCTTTGCGGTATATTCCAATCCACAGGATGAATTGGAATATGCTGATTATACAGTTAACAGCTTAACTGAAATTTGTGATATTTTATAAAAGCTTTATTCGTAGGACCGATGATAACATCGGTCTGTTTTTTTGCATAAAATAAAACCCCGATGCAGAATGCATCGGGGTTTATTATGTTTAATTAGTACTTGCTTCTTTCCGTGTATGTTGTATGAAGAATGTGGTGTGCTTTTTTGCTGTTCGGCTTACCGAAGTATTCATCATAAAGCATTTTGATAACAGGTGATTCGTGAGACTTACGAAGCTCCATTGAAGCATCAAGGTCATAAAGTGCCTTGGCACGAAGTCCCTTAATATCAACAGTGTTTCTTGTAGCATCCTTCTGAATCGGCTG
>OFGC01000671.1_pt1 | contig 31053 bp, 29 predicted proteins | sample 1521691 | NCBI WGS metagenome assembly OFGC01 (sample SAMEA3504121, study PRJEB24116) | mouse gut metagenome | biome: mouse gut; feature: mouse-associated habitat; material: faeces | place: Denmark | collected 2011
GTGGTCTCTCCCGGTCAGACGGCCGCCTTTAATTAGGCAGCGTAAGCGTAATTATCGTTGTTCTTTAATTTATAAAGAATGTCCGTTTTAAGGTGGCCGGACGCCACCGCCCGCTATTCCTGCTTCCGCGTCCCCGTCGAAACCGGTACGCCCCCGCGTCGTCGCAAAGCCTAAGTCTGCGCCGCTGTTTCATGGGGAGACTTTATTATACCATAATCTGCGGTCGAATTGTGTTACGATTTGATGACATTTTTCAGGGGCGGCGCGGGGCCGTGCGTCAGGGAAGCGCCTCGAATTTGATCTTGTTCTTCTTGGCGAACTCCTCCGTGTAGCTCCCGGCGGGGGCATGGAGCGTCAGCCCGGCCGCGCAGTCCTTGCCCCGGTATCCTAACATCACCGTGCCATCTAATAAAAATTTATGGGGGTGCTTTCCAAAACGGAGCGCCTTTCCGTCGCTGTAAAAATCGTAGGTCTCTGCACAAATGCCAGAATCGTGCTAAAAGACCGCCCAGACCTTCAGCTCAGCGTTGAGGCCGTCAATGGCCTCCTAAAAACTGCTCATCTTTCTTTTACCCCATATGTATTGTTTTTCAGTATGAAAAAACCCGCCCTGGCACACAGGGCGGGAGGAGAAATCACACAGTTTCCGGTTCGGGGTAATCCACCCCAAAGGTCTCCACGGTGACTTTCGCCATCTTGCGGCGGCTGCCGGAGCCGACAGCCTTGTCCGCCGCCTCCATGCCCTCGGTCACCTTGCCGCGTACAACGCGGAAATAGGTAATCTCGCCGATATGCTGTTCGAGCTGGCTCTTGAATATGAACAGCGCCGTCGGAGCATCGGCCTCGGGATGCAGCTCCTCGCCCTCGGTGGTAAGGAATGCCGGAGCCTTCAACGGACCCGGAGCCACGTTTATGATGAACTCCATAAGACGCTTGGTGCCTATGTCGCGCTTGCCGCTGGTGCAGAAGATCGGCATCACGTCGCGCTTCGACACGCCGAGTTTCAGACCCGAACGTATGTCGTCCTGCGTCAGCGCACCCTTCTCGAAGTAGAGCTCCATAAGTGCGTCGTCGTACACGGCGGCCGCCTCGGCAAGCTCCTGATTGAGCGCTGCGGCGCGCTCCTGCTCCTCGGCCGGTATTTCCAGCTCCTCGCGCGTGCCGTTATCGTCCTTGAAGCGGTACATCTTCATCATCAGCACGTCGATGAACGAGTCGAAGCCCGCACCCTGATTCACGGGATACTGCACGATGACGGGCTTCACGGGCGAATTGGCCGCGATGCCCTCGACGGCAGCCTCGAAGTTGGCCTTGTCGCCGTCGAGCTGGTTTACCACGCCGATAAGCGGTTTGTTGAGTATGCGGGCGTAACGCGACTGCAACTCGCTGCCCACCTCCCAGCCGTTCTGGGCATTGAGCACCATGACGCCCACGTCGCCCACCTTGAAGGCCGAGAAGAGGTTACCGCAGAAATCGTCCGATCCGGGACAGTCTATTATATTGAGTTTGCGCTCCTTGAACTCCGTAAAGAGGATCGTCGAGTAGATCGACCGCTTGTATTCGTGCTCGATGTCGGTGTTGTCCGAAAGAGTATTGTTCGTCTCTATGCTTCCCCTGCGGTCTATTACCTTTCCCTCGAAAGCCATTGCTTCGGCAAGAGTGGTTTTACCGGCGCCGGGGGCACCCACAAGAACGATGTTCTTAATCTCTTTTGCTGAATAATTTTTCATACTATCAGAAGTTTTAAGTTTTTAACTTTCGTGCATGATATACACACCGAACGTCGCATGGCAGAGCGCAATCCGCCCCGACGTTTACGGATTATAAAGTTATGCAAATTTTTTCTATTCGCCAAATATCGAGCCTCAAAATCCGTTGGCGCATCGTTTTTTACTATCTTCGCGACATGGAACGGCGATTTACGACATACGCGCAATATCTGCGCCGCGCGACGGGTCTGGAACGCGTGCAGAAAATATCGGTCGACGCGGGATTCACATGCCCCAACCGCGACGGGGCGATCTCCACCCGCGGATGCGCCTTCTGCCGCAACGACGCCTTCACGCCGCGCTACTGTTCCGGCACGCGGGATATCCTGCGACAGATCGACGAGGGTATAGCATTCCACGCGCGCCGCGGCCGCACGGCCGACGGATACATCGCCTATCTGCAATCATACTCCAACACCTACGCACCCGTCGACGAGCTTGCGCGCATCTACGCCCGCGCGCTGAGCCACCCCTCGGTCGCAGGCCTTATAATCGGCACGCGCCCCGACACGGTAGACGACGAGAAGCTCGATATGATCGCCGACCTCGCCCGGCACCGCTACGTAGCCATAGAGTACGGTATCGAGTCGACATGCGACGCCACGCTCGACGCCTTGGGGCGCGGCCACGACTTCGCCGCCTCGCGCCGTGCCGTCGAGGCCGCGGCATCTCGCGGCATCGCCGTCGGCGGACACTTCATCCTCGGCCTGCCCGGCGAGGACTCCGCATCGATCCTGCACGGCACGGCCGACATAGCCCGCATGCCGCTGTCGAGCATCAAGCTCCACCGCCTGCAAATACTGCGTTCGACGCCGCTCGAAGCGCTGTGGCTCGCCGAGCCGCAGCGCTTCGTCTCGTGGACGGCGGAGCAATATATCGATCTCGTGGCAGACATAATACGCCGCCTGCCCGCAAACATCGCCATAGAGCGCATCATAAGCGAGGTGCCGCCGCACTACCTCGCCAACCGCTGCTGGCACGGTCTGCGCAGCGGTACGCTGTGGGCGATGCTCGACAGACGCATGCGACAGCTCGACGCACATCAGGGCGACATGCTCGGCTGAAAGCGGCCGGCTGCGAATAACATCTGCACAAGATTGCGGATAATTGCCCCATATTATATATATTTGTCGCCGAAAAACCGATAAGTATGGATACACTACGCAACATAAGAAACAATCCGAGCATAGCCCTGTTCCTGAGAATATGGTTCAAGCTCGCAGCCCTCACGCTCGGCGTAGGCACGCTGCTGCGCATCGTTCTGTTGTTCAACCCGCAGACCGTCGACACGGGATTCTCGCTCGGCGGCTGGATGCAGATATTCCTGCTGGGAGCACTCAACGACTTGTGCGTCATAACCATAGCCTACATATTCGTCTGGCTGTTCATGCTTCTGGCCACAGAGGCCAAGTACCGCCGGCCGGCCGGCTACATCATCTTCGGCCATCTGGTCGGACTGTTCTGCTACACGACATTCGCACACAACATCCTGCACGAGTACGGCAGCGTCGCGCCTCTTGCAGGGTCGATCCTTACCGCACTGCTGGCCGCAGTGTTCGGCATCAAGCTATTTTTCAAGCGCGTACGCCGGCCGATGACCCTCTTCGGCTTCGGGCTGCTGCTGTCGATATACGTGTGCGTCATAGTCTTCAACGTCATCAGCGAATATATCTTCTGGGACGAGTTCGGCGTGCGTTACAACTTCATAGCCGTCGACTACCTGATCTACACCAACGAGGTCATAGGCAACATCATGGAGTCGTATCCGATAATACCGCTCGTAGGCATCATGCTCGCCATTACGGCAGCCGTGACATGGGCGCTGTTCCGCCGCGATATACCTCGAACCGACCTTATGGGGGAGGGCTGGCGCTGGAAAGCCGTCGTCTCGCCCGTCTATCTCGTCGCAGCCGCCGCAGCCTTCGGCCTGCTTGTCTTCAACACGCGCTGGCAGCAGACGCCCAACGTCTATCTCAACGAGTTGCAGGCCAACGGAGTGTATAGGTTCTTCGACGCATTCTTCAAGAACCGTATCGATTACAGACAGTTCTACCCCACCCTCGACGATGACCAGGCGCGCCGCCGCATATTCGACGAGTACGGCTCCTCGGAGGGCAACATGCGCCGCATAGCCTCGACGGGCAGCGAGCAGCGCCCCAACATAGTACTTATAACGCTCGAAAGCATGTCGGCGTCGTTCATGGAGCGTTACGGCAACGGCAACGGCCTTACCCCTGCGCTCGACTCTCTGAGCCGCCGCGCGATAGTCTTCGACAACATGTTCGCCACGGGCAACCGCACCGTGCGCGGGCTGGAAGCCGTCACGCTGTCGCTGCCCCCGTGCCCCGGCCAGAGCGTCATCAAGCGCGAGCAGCACGCCGACATGAACTCCACCGGGCGCATGCTCAAACAACAGAAGGGATACTCCGTGACATACTTCTACGGCGGCATGAGCTACTTCGACAACATGAAGTCGTTCTTCGGTTCCAACCACTACGACATCATCGACAAGGAGAGCTACTCGCCCGACGAGATCACGTTCGCCAACATATGGGGCGTATGCGACGAGGATGCCTATGACAAGGTGTTGAAGACCCTGTCGGAGAAGGCCGCCGCCGATTCGCACCCGTTCTTCGCGCATGTGATGAGCGTCAGCAACCACCGTCCCTACACCTACCCCGACGGACGCATCTCGATACCGCCCACAGAGAAGATACGCGAGGGCGGCGTCATGTACAGCGACTATGCCCTCGGGCGCTTCCTCGAAAAGGCGAGCCGCGAGGAGTGGTTCGACAATACGGTATTCGTCATCACGGCCGACCACTGTGCGTCGAGTGCCGGCAAGATCGAAATACCGCTCGAAAAATACCGCATACCGGCCATGATCTACTCCCCGTCGCGCTTCGCGCCGCAGGCCGTGGCAAAGGTCGCATCGCAGATCGACATCATGCCCACGCTGTTCGCACTTCTCGACATGGAATACGACTCGGCTTTCTATGGCCGCGACATCCTCGACGAGGAGTATCCCGAGCGCGCTTTCATCGCCACATATCAGGACTTGGGCTATCTGAAAAACGATACGCTGACCATAATGTCGCCGCGCAGCAGCAGCGCACGCCGCTCGCTCACGGACGGCGTCAAGCAATACGCCGTCGAGAAGATCTCCGACTCGGAGTACGACATGCAGCCCGTCGGCCGTATCGACGAGGATGCCGTTCGCGAAGCCGCCGCATACTACCAGACATCGTATCTCTGGAATTGATTGCGGCACGCCGCCTCTGCGCCCATTTACGCCGCCTCTGCGCTGCCGTCCGGCAGACGGCTCAGGCGCAACGACACACAGCATAGGCAGCCTGCCGGTCATCCACAGCCGGTTTGCGCGCAGGCAAACCGGCCGCAACATCCAAAAACGCATGCGTTGCACAAGGCGCACGCAACGCACGCAACGCACGCAACGCACGACGGGCTGCCGAATTATCGGCAGCCCGTCTTTTCATCGAGCGGATATGTCGTTACGACAGATTGAGCGTATTGGCGTTGTATAGATAACGCTTGATGCTGCGCTTGGGCGTCTTCTCGAACTCCTTGGGATAGATCACGATGTTGGCGATACGTTCGTAAGAGGCCACCTGCGAATTGAGCTGTTTGAGGTTATCCTCCATGATCTTTGGCAGGTCGTCGACATCGACGCCCTCAATATTCGAGAGCTCGTAGTCGGGCACCACCAGAGCCGTCAGCTTGCCGTTGTTCTCCACCACCAGCGACTCCAAAACCATATACATGTTGTTGAGCTTGTCCTCGATCTCCTCGGGATAGATATTCTGCCCCGAGCCCGAGAGTATCATCGTCTTGCAGCGGCCGCGGATGTAGAGCGTGCCGTCGGCGTCCATAGTGCACATGTCGCCCGTATGCAGCCAGCCGTCGGCCGTAAGCACGGCCTTGGTCGCCTTATCGTTCTTGTAATAGCCATTCATCACATGTTCGCCGCGCACGAGCAGCTCGCCCGGACGGTTTTCGGGATCGGGCGAGTCGATTTTGGCTTCGAGATAACCTTTGAGGTACTTGCCGCACGAGCCGGGCTTGAAGTCCTGATGATCGCTGAAACTTATCAAGGGGGCGCACTCGGTCATACCGTAGCCCACCGTCAGCGGGAATTTGATCTTGCGCAGGAACGCCTCGGTCTCCTGATTGAGCGCGGCACCGCCGACGATGAACAGATTGAGACACCCGCCGAACTGCTCCATAAGGCGCGAGCGGATCGTGGAGTATATCGCCGTATTGATAAACGGAATCTTCATGGCGATGCTCATAGGCCCCTTCTCCAACAGCGGCAGAATGCTCTTGCGATATACCTTTTCGAGCACCAGCGGCACGCTGCAAATCACGGTCGGACGCGTTATCTGCATCGCCTCGACCAGAATCTTGGGCGAAGGGATGCGTCCCAGAAGCGTGATATGGGCACCGCAGGCCAGCTGCGTCAGAAAGTCGAACGCACAGCCGTAGGCATGTGCCAGCGGCAGAAACGACAGCGTGCGGCCGCCGCGGTGGAAATACTTGTCTCCCGTGAGGGGATTGTCGACGCTGAGTGCGAAAAGGACGTTGCCCGTCAGGTTATTGACCGTCAGCATGACGCCTTTCGAAGAGCCTGTCGTACCCGAGGTATAGTTCAGCAGGCAGACCGCATCGTTCGGAATATCGGGGTATTTGATATCCTCGCTGCCGAAGCCGCGGGGATAGGCCTCGCGATAGTGGCGCACGATATTCGACACATACTTGGTCAGCGTGTGGCCGTCGCGCTCGTGGATCACATGGTAGTCCGTAAGCGAGAATACGGCATCCACATGCGGAATCTGCTCCTCCTCGATATCGTCCCAGAAGTTGTCGCCCAGAAAGAGCAGCTTGCTCTCCGAGTGGTTGATGATATGTATCACGTCGTTGGGCGCGAAGTCCTGCAATATGGGCACTATAACGGCACCGTAGGTTATCGTGGCAATGTAGGTTATGCACCAGCGCGTATTGTTGCGGCCTATAAGCGCAATCTTGTCGCCGCGCTTTATGTCGGCCTTGCGGAACAGCAGATGCAGTTTGGCGATCTCCTTGGCCATTTCGTAATATGAGAACGATTCGCCCTTGAAGTAGTCGGTCAGAGCCGACATCTCGCGGTTGTCGCGAAAGCTCTGCTCGTAGATTTTTATCAGGTTGCGGTCTAACATAAAAATATTGTTTCCAGTGAATGTCGAGACGGGGATATCTTCGACGAAGCCAAAGATACGAAAAATCTTTGGAAAAGACGAATAAAAAGGGACAAATGCCTTCGTAATGCCTGTCAATAAGGCGTTTACGAAGCCAAATGAGGACAGGCGAGAAACCGGGGTAATGCAAAGGAAAGAGGATTTATGAAGCAGAACGGTCTCCAAATCGTTACCCGCCGGATGGTGATTTTTAACACACCGTGTTGTATCTGGCAGCTTGTGGCATAGGTTGGCATATCAAGGTCTAACTCGTTGAGTAATAACTTTGCAAACAAAAAACGAGTATGGCAAGAAGCACATTCAAGGTGCTGTTCTACGTGAACGGCAGCAAGGAGAAAAACGGTATTGTCCCCATTATGGGACGGGTTACAATCAACGGAACTGTGGCGCAGTTCAGTTGCAAGCAGAGCATCCCGAAATCGCTTTGGGACGTGAAAGGCAACAAGGCGAAAGGCAAGAGCCGCGAGGCACGGGACATCAATCTTGCGTTGGACAACATCAAGGCGCAAATCATCAAACATTACCAGCGCATATCAGACCGTGAGGCATTCGTCACGGCTGAAATGGTACGCAACGCCTATCAGGGAATCGGTAGTGAGTATGAAACCCTGCTCAAGGCTTTTGACCGTGAGAACGAGGTGTTCAAGAAGCGTGTGGGAAAAGATCGTACAATGGCTACCTACCGCTCACGTGTAGTGGCAAGGAACTATGTTGCGGCTTTCATCAAGTCATTTTATAAACGTACCGACATGGCTATGCCGGAACTTACTCCCGATTTCATAAAGGAGTTTGCCGCATATCTTTCAACGGAAGCCGGACTGCATAACGGAACGATATGGGAGAAATGTATGTGGCTGAAAGGCGTGGTGATGCGTGCGCACTTCAACGGACTGATACCACGCAACCCTTTCGCACAGTTCCACATCAGTCCCAATGTAAAGGAACGGGAATATCTGACGGAAGATGAACTGAAAGCGGTCATGACACATGAGTTTGCAGACAGCAAGCTCGCATATATCCGTGACATCTTCGTCTTTGCAAGTTTCACCGCCTTGTCTTTCGTGGACATTCAGGAACTGACGAATGACAACATAGTGGAGGTGAATGGCGAGAAGTGGATATTGTCCAAACGCCACAAGACAAAAGTCCCCTTTCAAGTGAAGCTGCTGGATATACCCTTGCAGATAATAGAACGCTACCGACCGATGCAGAAAGACAACCGCATATTCCCCGGCTTGAACTACTGGTCTGTCTGTAAACCTCTGAAACGGATGATAAAGGAATGTGGTATAACCAAGTCAATTTCATTTCATTGCAGTCGTCATGGCTTCGCAACGTTAGCTTTGAGCAAGGGTATGCCCATCGAGAGCGTGAGCCGTGTATTGGGACATACGAACATCGTCACAACCCAAATCTACGCAAAGATAACCACGCAGAAACTTGACAACGACCTGACCATGTTCGGCAACAAGCTCAACCAGTCGTTTAACAACATATCAATGGGATGAGTATGGAAAGAAGCACCATAACAATGAGTGAATCCGGCAATATTATCATACCGGATAATGTCGCCAGCATTTGGATGAATGAGCCGGAATTGGTGGAATTGTTCGGGGTAATCGTCCCGACACTCCGTGCAGCTATCCGTGCCGTGTATAAAAGCGGCGTACTGAAAGAATACGAGGTACAGAAGTATGTCCGGCTGGAGAACGGGTATCATGCCGATGTGTTCAGCTTTCCGATAATAGTCGCACTTGCTTTCCACATTGACAGCTTCGGTGCGGAACAGGTGCGCAAAGCTATGTTTGAAAGGCTGTACTTGCGAAAAGAGAAAACAACATTCTTCTTTTCGCTGGGTATAAATGGCAGGGATATGTCTAATTATCAGGCATAAATCCTAATGATATGACGACATGAAGTAGTGAGACCTATGCGTATTCACATTGCCGACAATGTATTTATACGAGTATGTGAATAGGTGTATTGCCATTCATACGTACGATTACGACAAACCCGAAGAAGAATCCATTAGAATGGCATTTCTTCGGGCTTTTGTCGTATGCTTTTAAGCCAAATCCAAGAAAATCTTACGTGAGTCACGTGTGAGTTGTCAATCCGTCTTGTTTGTATTGCAGAATTTTGCGCCAGACAAACATCCGACAATCATAAAATCAAGATGCCGATGAAGAAAGAAAATACAGAAAAGGAGGAGTTTATCCGTGTGGGTACTACCCTCTACAAGTTAGTGAACCAGCCCCGTCTGAACGGTGGCTATGTAAGGAAACGCATTGTGTGGAACAACGAGACGTTGCGACAGGACTACGGCAAGGACTATCTCGCCACCGTGCCGAAGTATGACGGCTTCTGTACCGTCCCCGACCATGTGGACTACCGTCCCGTGGTGGACAAGTTCCTGAACCTCTATGAGCCGATAGGACACCGCCCACAGCAAGGCGAGTTTCCCTGTATCTGGTCATTGGTGCGCCACATCTTTGGTGAACAGTATGAGTTGGGCATGGATTACCTGCAATTGCTCTACCTGCAACCTGTTCAAAAACTGCCTATCCTGTTATTGGTATCGGAAGAACGTAACACAGGCAAAAGCACGTTCCTGAACTTTCTGAAAGCCGTGTTTCAGAACAACGTCACGTTCAACACCAACGAGGATTTCCGCAGTCAGTTCAATTCCGACTGGACGGGTAAACTGCTTATCGTGGTGGACGAGGTACTGCTCAACCGCAGGGAGGACAGCGAGCGGTTGAAGAACCTCAGCACCACACTCTCCTATAAGGTGGAAGCCAAGGGCAAAGACCGTGACGAGATAGCCTTTTTCGCCAAGTTCGTGCTGTGTTCCAACAACGAGTATCTGCCTGTCATCATCGATGCGGGCGAAACACGTTATTGGGTACGCAAGATAAACCGCCTGCAATCTGACGATACCAATTTTCTGCAAAAGTTGAAAGCGGAAATCCCGGCTTTCCTGTATCATTTGCAGCACAGGACGATGGCAACGAAAAAGGAAAGCCGGATGTGGTTTGCCCCGTCATTGCTGCATACCGAAGCCTTGCAGAAGATTATTCGCAGCAACCGTAACCGTCTGGAAATCGAAATGTGCGAGCTTATACTCGACATCATGGACAGTACGGGCATGAACACGTTCTCGTTCTGCTATAACGATATTCTTCTTTTGCTGATACACTCGCAGGTAAAGGTAGAAAAGCACCAAGTCCGAAAGGTATTGCAGGAGTGCTGGAAGCTCACACCAACATCCAACGGATTGACCTATACCACCTACCAGTTCAACTATAATCGGGAATGTCGGTATGAGCCGATAAAAAGAGTCGGTCGTTTCTACACCGTCACAAGGAAACAGCTTGAATTCCTGTAATACCATTCTTTTTTTGTTGAATTGATGAATAAGGATATAACCATGCTGATAATAAACAACATACACTCTCAACAAATACTCAACAATCAAAAAGAGACGTTGAGAGAAAACAGTACCCGTTTATTGGTTTCTCTTTTGTCGAGTGGTTTGTTGAGAAGATGTTGAGCGGTTATAATGCTGTATATAAATATGTTGTACCTATCATTCATCAAATCAACGTTTTTACATCCACTATCAAATCTTCTGTAAAATCATGAACATCCAAGAAGCCAAACAAATCAGAATCGCGGACTATCTGCAAAGTCTGGGCTACACGCCCGTAAAGCAACAGGGGAACAGCCTGTGGTACAAATCCCCGTTCCGACAGGAAACGGAAGCCTCGTTCAAGGTAAACACCGACCGTAACCTGTGGTTCGATTACGGACTGGGCAGAGGCGGCAACATCATTACGTTGGCACAGGAACTTTATGCATCCGATTATGTACCTTACCTGCTTGACAGGATAGTTGAACAGGCTCCACACATCCGTCCTGTGTCTTTTTCTTTTCGCCAGCAGGCATCCGAACCGAGTTTCCAACATCTGGAGGTGGGAGAACTCACCCATCCGGCACTGCTCCGTTACTTGCAGGAACGGGGTATAAACACTTCATTGGCAAGATTGGAATGCAGGGAACTGCACTTCATCCATAACGGCAAGCCTTATTTCGCCATCGGTTTCCCGAACGTGGCGGGAGGGTATGAGGTGCGCAACCGTTTCTTCAAGGGCTGTATCGCTCCAAAGGACATCAGCCATATCCGGCAGCAGGGAGAGCCGAGAGAGAAATGCCTCGTGTTCGAAGGCATGACTGACTATCTTTCCTTCCTCACGTTACGGATGAAGAACTGCCCGACCATGCCCAACCTTGACAGGCAGGATTATGTCGTCCTCAATTCCGTTTCCAATGTTTCCAAAGCCATAGATGTGCTGCACGGGTACGGGCGCATTCACTGCCTGCTCGACAATGACGAGGCAGGAAGAAACGCATACCGAGAATTGGAAAGGGAGTTCGCCGGACGCATCCGCGACTTCTCCGACAACTACAAAGGACACAAAGACCTGAACGATTACCTGTGTGGGAAACGGCAAAATTTGACCGTCAATCCACCGCCACGAACCATCGTAAAACCGAAAAAGAAAGGATTGGGATTGTGACATTCCGAATGAGAAAAACGGAAGCTGCCCGAAACTCATTCTTCGAGGATTGGGAGGTAGCAAGTTTGTGTTTCGGGTGTACCGAAACCGCTTGCTGTCCACCATCCAAGTTACAGGAGGTGGCATCCCGTTGGTCTATACAGTATAATCAGTAACAGCATTGAAAGTAGAAAATGGAGCATAAGGAATATAAGAAACGTAACAAGGGCGGTCGCCCGAAAAAGGAAACGGCGGAAAAGCTGAGCTATCGCATTGGCGTGAAAATGGCGGCAGCCGACTACTTCCGCCTGCTGACACGGGCGCATGAGGCAGGCGTATCGCCGAGCGAGTACATGAGGGAATGTTTCCGCAACGGTCATGTGAAGGAACGGTTGTCGGAGGAACACACCGGATACATCCGCCAGCTCTGCGGCATGGCGAACAATCTCAACCAGCTTGCGCATAAGGCTAACGCCGGAGGCTTCCACGACGCGCGGTGGGACTGTAAGGTGGCTGTGGCACGGATTCACGAACTCTTGACCAAGATAGGGATATGATGGCGAAAATTACAAAGGGAAGCGACTTTAAGGGTGTGGTGGACTACATCCTTGATAAAGACAAGGGGACACAGGTGGTGGCATATGACGGCTTGTTCATGGAAAATAAAGATACCATCGCCATAAGTTTCAATGCACAGTCGCAAATGAATGGCAAAGTTTCAAAACCAGTCGGACACATTGCATTGAGTTTTTCCAAAGAGGATGAGCCATGTCTGACGAACCGTGTCATGGCGAACATCGCACTTGAATACATGGAGCGGATGGACATCCGTGATACACAGTTCTTCATTGCCCGTCACTTCGACAAAGAGCATCCGCACGTGCATATCGCGTATAACCGAATCGACAACAACGGCAACACCATTTCAGACAGGAACGAACGGTTGCGCAGTAGCCGTATCTGCAAGGAGCTAACCATGAAGTACGGCTTGCACATGGCTGGCGGTAAGGATAATGTCAAGCGCAACCGCCTGAAAAAGCCGGACAAGACGAAATATGAGCTTTACGACATCCTCAAAGCGGAAGTCGGCAGATGCAGCAACTGGAACGTGCTTGTCGCCAACCTGAAACGGCAGGGAGTGGAAGTTAATTTCAAGCACAAGGGGCAGACCAACGAAATACAGGGCATTGTCTTCACCAAGAACGGCTACCATTTCAACGGCTCCAAAGTGGACAGACGTTTCAGCTATTCCAAGATTGATGCTGCCTTACAGCTCAATAGGTATGGGGAACGCATGAATCTGATACCGAAAGTCTGTACAACAGATACGCCAAACGCAACTTCCGATGCTGCAAGAGGAGAACTTGTCAGCGGTTCATTAGAATTGCTAAACGGTCACGGTTCATCCTGTAACGCCACCGATGCGGAAGCCAATCTGGAAATGGCGGAGATTCTTCGCAGGAAAAAGAAACGCAAACGGGGAATAAGATTGTAATATGAATTTTTCTAAATAGGACTGGTGTGTTGGAACAGGAAATACGGTTCATCTCTGCGGACCGTATTTCTTCTCAAATAAATCTTGATTGATTTCACCCCATTCAATCATAGCGTCAAGGATGGGAAGCAAGGAGCGGCCAAGTTCCGTGATGGAATATTCTGACCGCGGCGGCAGTTCCGGGTAAATGGTTTTAGCCACCAACCCGTCTTCCACCAACTCTTTTAGCTGGAGGTCCAGTACTCGTGGCGCAGCTTCGGGCAAGACCTTGTGAAGTTCACTTGGTCGCATGGAGGTATCACGCAATTCATCCAAGATACATGATTTCCATTTGGAATCTATCAAACTCATTGTCAACCGTAACGGGCAACTTAAATCGACAGGTATTTTTCTTTCGTACATAATTTCTATTCTTTGGAACTCTGCAAAGGTAACTATAATTTATCTGAAACAAAGTATACCGAAAAATTATTCGGTATATGAATATTTTTTCAGTACTTGTGGGAATAAGAACTACCCTGTAACTTTGCAAGCAATTAAGGAACAAAACATTTTATCATGAGAGATTCAATCAAAGAATACGAGGCAGTGCAGGCCGCTGCCATGAAATTTGTGGAGAGTGTGGCAAAAGGCGACAGCCGATATGCCCGCGAGTTGTTTACCGATGATGCCGTGCTGTTCGGCTTCCTTGATGGGATGTTGGAACGCGGTTCCATCGAACAGTTCTACCGCAATGTGGATACCGTCAGCGGCGGCGAGGAATTCAAGGCCCGTGTTGATGTGGTGGCGGTGGAAGAAACGCTTGCTGTAGTCCGTGTACTGGAGGAGGGCTGGGGAGGTCGTATCGACTTTACCGACTATCTGCTTCTGCTAAAAATTGACGGCGAATGGAAGTGCGTGGCAAAAGCCTATAATCAAAACTCGAATACCATTCAAAAGAAATAAGAATCATGGGAAAGAAAATTGTCATATTGAACGGAAGCCCACGACTGAAAGGCAATACGGCTGGGCTGATAGAGGCCTTCAAGCAAGGTGCGAAAGAAGCTGGGCATACGATGGAGGTGTTTAATTTGCAACGGATGGACATCCATCCCTGTCTGGGGTGTCTGGGCGGCGGTAAAGACAGACAAAGCCCTTGTGTACAAAAGGATGATATGGCGAAGATTTATCCGCATTACGAAACGGCAGATGTGTTGGTGCTGGCATCGCCGATGTATTATTGGAGCATCACGGCACAACTAAAAGCTGTCATCGACCGCCTGTTTGCCGTGACGGAAAAAAGTCCCGAATACCACACCCCCATGCAGCACTGCGTACTGCTCATGGCGGCAGAGGGCGACACGCCGGACAATTTCGAGCCGGTCGAGCATTATTACCATGCCTTGCTCCGCCATCTCGGTTGGGAGAACCTTGGTGAAGTCTATGCCGGCGGTGTGATGCAGGTGGGCGACATTGCCGGACATCTTTCGTTGGCAAAAGCATATAATTTAGGTAAGACCATCTGAAAGAAGCGCGTATGAAAGTATTGCTCATCAACGGCAGCCCCAACAAGGAGGGCTGCACCTATACCGCCCTGCATGAAGTTGAAATGGTCTTGTGGCGGCACGGGATTGAAACGGAGTTGCTCTACCTCGGCAAGAAGCCGGTAGCCGGATGTATCGCCTGCATGAAATGCATCGAGACCGGGCATTGCTTCCGCGATGATGCCGTCAAGGAGATTCAAGGTAGGCTTGCGGAGTTCGATGCCATCATTCTCGGTTCGCCCGTCTATTACAGCCAGCCTACGGGGCAGATAACGTCATTCTGCCAGCGGCTTTTCTTCTGCAAGGAGGGCGAAATGGCAGGCAAGTTCGGTGCATCGGTCGTGTCGTGCCGCCGTGGCGGTGCTTCTGCCACGTTCGAGCAGCTCAACCAGTTTTTCACCATCTCCAATATGCCCGTTGTCTCTTCGCAATATTGGAACTCCGTACACGGATTCACCCCGGAAGATGTCCGCAAAGACGAAGAAGGGTTGCAGACGATGCGCTCCCTTGGCGAAAATATGGCTTGGCTGCTGAAGAGCAGGGAAGCAGCCATTAAGCAAGGCATAGAAGCACCTGTTTATGAGCCAAGATTGCGTACACATTTTATTCAGAACAAATAAAAAACGGAAAACATGAAAACGATAACATTATTGGCAGCATGTTGCATGACATTGCTGGCCACCATCCCGGCATCAGCCCAAAACAACGGCGAATCCGATAGAACAGGTTGCTGTAAACTCCAAGAACAATGTTCACCCTCAGCATCTTGTCCAAACCTTGAAATGTCGGGGATAGTCAAAGCTATTGAGTATTATATAGATGGCGGACGAAAAGGAGATAGCCAAATCGCACGCAAGGGATTTGCTGAAAACGCTACCATGTCGTGGTCTGAGAACGGAAAATTAAAAAGCGTCCCTATTCAGGAGCTGTATGAGCTGTATGACCAGCCGCAGAAACCCGATGGTGGTGTTTCGTATAAAATATCATCGTGCAGTGTCGCCGAAGACGTTGCCATAGTGCGTATTGAATCCAAATTCGGATACAATGAGTTTTCCGATATGTTTACACTCGTAAAAGACGGTGACGGTTGGAAGATAATCAGCAAAGTCTATCATAAAAAGTGACGTTATGGAAGAGAGTATCAAGGGAATACTCGAAGCAATCGAATACTATATCGATGGCGCACGCAAAAGCGACCGTAGTATAGTTGCCAAAGCTTTTGCCGATGACGCAACCATGTCGTGGTCAGAAAATGGGGAACTTCGCATTGTACCCATTGAGGCTCTGTATGATTATGGAGACTCGCTCGGCCCGCAGGAGGTGGCGTATAGCCTGACGGAGTGTAGCGCAACGGAAGATACGGCGATTGTCCGTATAGAGTCCGATTTCAGTAAAGCAGGAAAGTTTACTGATATGTTCACGATGGTGAAAATTGGTGACAGATGGAAAATAGTAAGCAAAATCTATCACATAAAAAAGAAAAATGAAGAATAGGCTCAAAACGATATTCGGCATATTTGCTTGTTGTTTGTTTGCCGCTTGCAGCTCTTCTTCCGCAGAAACGGCAAAGAAAGAAGGGCAATCTGCCGAAGGAAAGGAATGGCAGACAATCAAGCCTACGAATGTGAAGAATGCAGTTCAATTGTTCGATAAGGACTGGATGGCTCTTGCAGTTGGGACAAACGGTGACATGAACGCCATGACGATAAGCTGGGGCGGCATGGGCGAACTTTGGGGGCGACCCGTCGTGACGGTATATGTTTCTACCGACCGTTATACACACTCCTTCATGGAACGCAATGATTATTTCACCGTCACCGGTTTTCCGGCAGATAAGAAACAGGCTTTGCAAGTCATAGGGACACGCTCCGGACGTGACGGTGACAAATTGAAGGTTGCAGGGCTGACTCCGGAATTTACAAAATTGGGAAATCCCATATTTAAGGAAGCAAACCTTGCCATTGAGTGCAAGATTATATATAGTGCACCATTCGACATTGACAAGATGTCTCCCGAAGCCAGAAAGATTTATGACCAAGGCATGGGAGTTCATACAATGTATATCGGAGAGATTGTAAATGTATGGTGCAAATAATTATTATACAATGGGATTAGTATTCCAGCCATTCATGCAAGTAGCCCGACTTGAATTTACGAGTTGGGCCACTTATTTTTGAGTGTTGTCCAACCAAGTGGCAACGAATACATGACGAAAATAATCATCTTAGAAGACAATACCACATACAATACTTTCATCAGCAAGTTCTTGGCAAAGGCGGGATTCAAGAGCATACAGGTTCATCGCCTTTTTACTGCCAAAAAACATTTGCTGGAAGCCGGGGATGATGACATCGTATTGGCCGCTCTGCGCTTGTCCGATGGCGAAAGCACGGAGCTTTTAAGGTGGATGAAAGACAACGACCGATTGTTACCGTTCATCATCATGACAAACTATGCCGAGGTACATACGGCTGTGGAATGCATGAGACTCGGCTCGATTGACTACATGCCCAAACTTCTGATTGAGGACAGGCTGTTACCGCTTCTCCATACCATTGTCAAAGAGCAGGAAGAGAAGCGGGAATTTCAGAACCGTATATTTGTCCGTCAAGGTACGGCATATCAGAATATGCTGAAACGCATCCGGTTGGTGGCACCGACCCGTTTGAATGTACTTGTGCTTGGCGAAAGCGGCACAGGCAAAGAGCACATCGCCCGCCAAATCCACCTCCAAAGCAAATTGGCTGCCAAGCCTTTCGTAGCCGTGGACTGCGGCTCGCTTACCCCCTCACTGGCTCCGTCCGCATTTTTCGGGCATGTCAAAGGAGCGTTCACAGGTGCGGATTACAACGTGAACGGTTACTTTCAAGAGGCGAATGGCGGCACGCTGTTCCTTGACGAAATTGGAAACCTGCCTATGGAAACGCAACAGATGTTGTTGCGGGCCATACAGGAAAACTGTTACCGTCCGGTCGGAGCAAAGGAGAACAAAAACACGAACATACGGATTGTATCAGCCACGAACGAGGATTTGCAGCGAGCAATCAAAGAATGGCGTTTCCGACAGGATTTGTTCTATCGTTTGCAAGGTTATGTGATAACCGCCCCTCCGTTGCGTGACTGCCCGGAGGACATCATGCCGTTGGCCGGATTCTTTCGGGAAGTCTCCAATCGGGAACTTGAACGAGCTGTCAAAGGCTTCGACAGTTCCGCACGGGAAGCCCTGCTTCTTTACACATGGCCGGGCAACGTGCGTGAGTTGAAACAGAAAATACAGAGAGCGGTTCTGCAAGCAGAAAGTGACATGATAACCGAAGCGGATTTGGAGCTGGACTATGAAACCATTGCATCTACCCCGGCTGTTTTGCCCTAAGAAGCGATGAGGAGGAAAAGGAGCGTATCATACGGGCATTGGAACATACGAACGGAAACAAGATTCTTGCAGCCAAACTGCTCGGCATAGGCAGGACAACGTTATACACCAAAATGGAGAAATACGAGATAACGATAAAAAAGACCATCCGATAAAAATGTACAGGCGATGTTGCCCTGTTTCCGATTTTTATTACTACTTTTGCATCAAGACGAGTGACATTGACAGCAACTTACAGCAAAGCGCAGAAACAGGCACAGTTGCCAATTCGTTACCTCTATTTTAACCTTTCTCTCAAACCTCTTATAAATAAAGAGGTTATAAAAGTCTTCCAGAATTACAGAAATTTCCACGTTCTGCAACTCCCGCCACGCTTTTTCTTGCATGCTGCCGGCGTTTATGGCTATTGCCGTCTGCATAAGACATACTTATCGAAAGCGGCCGAAAAGCGTGTATCGATATGCCCGCTCTATCCGAAATGCAAAAATCATAACTTTTATCTATACCGCAACAATGCACCGCCGCACCGGACTACACAGCACCCCAATGCACTACCACACCACCCTGCCCCTCCGCACAGCCACACCGCGCCACCCAACTGCACTGCCCCTCCGCGCCACCACCTGCACTGCCGCCCAACTGCACAACTACACTGCACTGCCGCCCCAGGGCAAAATAAAAGTCCCTGCCGAAGATTCGGCAGGGACATAACGTCGATTGCGATTATCGATCGGGAATCTCCGACCGGTTATCGTGCCAGACGGCGGAGAGCCTTGGCCGGGGCGTTGGGATCGTAATCCTCGATATCTACGGCACCCGTCCACTCGCCCTTGATCGTATGGCCTGCATCGTCGGCGAGGTCGAAGACGAACTTGTATCCGTCGCCCTCCTTGGTAATGGTCATCGTACCGCTCTGTACGGGGGCAGCGACCGTGATATTACCGTCGGCAGTAATCTTAGAGGCATCGATATACCATGACCAGTCTACCGAGCTGCCGCCCAGATCGGTCATACCCGGGAAGAGGATGTAACCGTTGCTGAGGTCGAGCGATACGTTGTACGTACCGGTCATGTCGCGACCGGCCGAAACCGGCGAGAGAAATTCGAGGTACATGGCGCTTCCGGTTCTCGGAGCATCGGGTACCATATATACCACCCACGTGTTGTGCGTTTCGGTCAGGAAGTTCTCCATGAAGTAGCCGTAAACATTGATATTGGATGCGAACGAGAGGTCGACATTGCTCTCGACGTCGCTCCACGGACGCGCAGGCATGTTGCCGTTGTCGACCAGATTGCGCACGTTCAGATTACCCTTGTAGCTGCCGGTAATGGCAATGCCGTTATCGGTCTTCAGATCGAGTACAAGCTCTGCGGCGGCACCCGTGCCCTTGACGGTTACGGTACCCTCGTTGACGAATCCGAGTCGGTTCTTCTTAGAGGGGGTATCGCTCAGGTAAGAGATGTAGCATCCGCTGGGATAAAGCTGTCCCCAGAGATCTACATATTCGCCCATAGTGATCGTATAGGGGAGCTGATAGATGTTGGGCATCTTGACGGTCGAAATGTTGTAGACGCCCTCGGGGATCGGCATCGGGTTCGAAGTGATGTCGGCAATCAGAGGCGTATAGATCGGGATATTGATGTAATAGCCCTCGGTCTGGACGCCCGAGTCATCGAACTTGCCCGTGAAGAGCTGGATCGAGCCGTCGCAGCAGAGCGGGCTGAACCAGTTGGCCCAGAAGCGGCCGGTCGAAAATTCGAAGTCGATATTCTGCGCCTCGTCGAAAGGCTCGTAGGTCGACGAGGTGGTCTGTACGAACGTGATAGGACCGCGATACATCACGCTGAGCGCCTCATCGGCACCGATCGGCACGAGGTCTGCACGGATGAGATACTCCGAGCCCTCGTGCGCAACGATCACTTCGCCGGAAATCATCGGTACTGACGACAGCTTGCCAGACTCCTCGACGATATTGACGAACGTCGTACCGGTAGCCCACGTACCTTGATCGTGTTTGTCCGACACGGTATACGTGCCCTCAGGCAATACGGCGTTTACCGGATCGGCATCCAGCGCAGCGAACAGATCGAGCATCAGCATAAGGTTGCCGGGGGTCGAGATATTGCCGTTGGCATCGGGCTCCTCGGTCGAGACGACCAGATAGTAGTTGCCGTTGCCGGCAGCATTAGAGGTGCTGTACTCGGCCTGCACGAGATGGCGGGCGTTGATATAGTCCTCCTCGGCAGCGAGCGTCTTCATTTTAAGCACGTTCGAGGCTGCAAGATCGTCGCCTTTCTTCACAGCTACTACGATCGAGTACTCGGCGGACGGGAGCAGGTTCTCGGCCGTCACATCGGACTTCTTGTCGGCAGCGATCAGCTTACCGGTCTTCATGATATAGTCGGCGGCCGGAATCTTTTCGTCCGCAGCCAGACATACATAAGCGCACGCTTCGGCACCGACAGGCGTAACCGTAAACGACAGCGTGGTCGCTGTCGCCTCGCCGGCCTCGACCGTTACAGATAATTCGGGCGTAGGAACCGGCGCAGGCTCATCCTTCTCACCGCACGCCGCAAGAAAGGCGAACGAAGCCATTACCGTAGCCAGATAAAATAACTTTCTAAGTTTCATATAAATAGTTTTAGAGTTAAATAAAAACCGCTGTTCCGAAGAAATTGCGGCTAACAAATATACAAATTTATATTTTAACAAACAACTGCGGGATGCAATATCCGTGTTTTTCCTGTAACCAGAGCCGGCATAGCAGAATGCCGGCCGACGCAGCCCACAACGGCAAGCAGCAAAGACCGTGCGGGAGGATCGGCAATAGGCCTGGCCGGAAGCGGCAGCTCGGGCACAGCATAAAAAGCGATTGCCCGACATTAATGTCGGGCAATCGAAGCGGATGTATCGGTGTTCGGTTTAGAACGAACCCGCCCAGTGGAACTTGCAGCTCTCGCCGTCCTCGAAGGTCAGCTCGCCGGTAATATCGGTAGAACTGTTCTTGACGACGGTAATCGTACCCGAAGCTATCGTGCGGCGTGCGCCGTTGACTCTTACACCATAGTCGCCCGTGTAGAACGTATTGGCGGCGCGGCTCATAGTAGCGTCGAACGTATATACGCCCTCGACGATATTCTGATCGGTGCCCTTGTCATAGAATATGAACAGATCGATATCTTCGGTGGGATTAAGCATCGAGCCCTTATAGAAACGGAACTTGGTCTTGGTCTGGGCGAACATAGTCTCCTTTTCTGCGGTGCAGTAGTCCATCTCGATCGTTACGATCTGGGGAGCAGGCTTCATGTCTTGAACTTCGCCGGTATAATGGCCCTTGATGATCGCACCCTCGGTATCAACTGCGTCGATCTCGAACGTATAAACATCGCCCTCGACGCTGACAGTTACCGTACCGGATGCGAAATAACGGCTCGCATAGGTCGGACTGTAAGGTGCGGCGTAGCTCTTCTTGGTGGCCGTGCCAGGCTCGGTGCCTTCGCCTACCGTATATACGCCGGCGGGAAGCGTCTCGGCAGATGCCTCGGCATAAAGATCGAGACCTATGCCGTCCATGGTCTTGTAACCGTCGGTCAGCTTGATATAGAACTCGCCAGCATCCTTGTCTTCGTGAATGCGAACAGCCTCCGTTGCGGTAAGATCGATGACCAGAGCAGGCTTCATGTCCTTAACTTCGCCGGTATAATGGCCCTTGATGATCGCACCCTCCGTATCAACTACGTCGATCTCGAACGTGTAAACATCGCCCTCGACGCTGACAGTAACGGTACCGGATGCGAAATAACGGCTCGCATAGGTCGGACTGTAAGGTGCGGCGTAGCTCTTCTTGGTGGCCGTGCCAGGCTCGGTGCCTTCGCCTACCGTATATACGCCGGCGGGAAGCGTCTCGGCAGATGCCTCGGCATAAAGATCGAGACCTATGCCGTCCATGGTCTTGTAACCGTCGGTCAGCTTGATATAGAACTCGCCAGCATCCTTGTCTTCGTGGATGCGAACAGCCTCCGTTGCCGTAAGATCGATAACCAAGCTGGTCGACATGTTAGCGACCTCGCCGGTATACTCGGCCTCGACTACCACGCCGTCGGTCAGCGTGAAGCTCATCTTGAAGGTATAGGTCTCGTCATCGGCGATAGCCACCTCGGCAGTACCCTCCGTAAACTTGATCCACTCGTCGGCAGACTGCTCGGCGAACTGGATTCTCGAATAGTGAGAGCCGATCTGACCGGGCTGGTCCTCGGCCGAGACGGTATACGTTCCGGCAGGCAGATATTTGGCATCGGCAGCGGCGTAGAAGTCCACCTCCATGATATGCTTGTCGTCGGCATCCTTGAACCGGATGAAGAAGTTGCCGTCGCTACCGCTCGTGCGGTCGGCTGAAACCAGCGTCAGCTTGACGGGTTCGGGTTCGGGCTCGGCCAGAGTGGTCATCTTCAACACCTGCGACAGAGCGGTCTTGTCATTATTGGCACCGCCGCGCACGGCAGCCAGAATGGTATACTCGGTCTCGGGAGCGAGACCCTCGACCGTAACGGAAGTAGCCTCGGCAGCCGCAACGGCGGTGCCCTCGGCCAATATCTTCTCGGCATCGAAGCCGTCGATGTTCTCTACGCATACATAACGGCACTCCTTGGCATCAGCGGGAGTCACGGTAAAGGTCAGCTCGGTTACATCGGCCTTACCGGCAGTCACCGCAACGGTCGGCTCCTTTTCGGGAGCGGGGGTGGGTATGGGATCATCATCGCCGCAGGCGGCAAATGTCAACGTCGATGCCAGAGCGGCATAAAGGAGATACTTAAATTTCATATGATAAACAATTAGTGAATAAAAATTTCGATTCGCAAGAGGGATCGCATTATCCCTTTATCAAATGTAAGAAAATTACATCAACAATTCATAGGCAACACTGTTTGGCAGCGCACAGGCGGACGTTCGAAAAGACAAAACTGCTGCTTGTCGCAAGTTCGTAACTACTGTTTCGCTATGCAATATAAGAATTATTTTCAGAAAATCCAACAACCTGACGCCATACAATGTTTTTTTTTACATTTTTATCATTAATGAAGATTTTTTTCGTATATTTGAATTTAGTGACGGCACTGCGCACAAAACAGCAGAGAGGCTTTTTGCTTTTGTTCCGGAGTTTGCGTATATTTGTATCCGAGAGCCGCCCCGTCACGGAGCGCCGGCATAAGATTAAACTTAATACGATTCGACATTATGAAACGATTTTTCCTGTTTTGCATTACTGCGGCGATGATGCTCGCAACCGGCTGCGCCAAAGAGTGCGGAGAGCCAGAGCCCCCCACACCGCCCGAACCGGAGGACAAGAGCCACACACTTATAATATATATGATGGGCGACAACGGTCTTGAAAAATTCATGGACAACAACATCGGCAAGATCATGACCGTCGTCGACAAGATACCCCAGACGGGACGCATAGCGCTGTTCTACGACAGAGGCAACTATACGCGGCTCTCGGAGCTTGTCGTCGAGCAGGGGCGCGCCAAGCAGCGCGTGATCGAGGAGTATGCCACCAGCCAGTCGAGCGTCGACCCCGAGTTCATGAAGAGCGTCATCGAGCGCGTGCGCAAGGAGATGCCGGCCGATACATACGGACTTGTGCTATCGTCGCACGGCGGCGGTTGGGTGCCATCCGACATATTCGACATATACATGCTGGGACGACCCGAGACATCGGGCATCGCACCGCGCTTCTTCGGTCAGGACGGCAACGACTGCATGGAGGTAGAGCAGCTCGCCGGCGTGTTGGGCGACAAGCAGTTCGACTACATACTCTTCGACGCCTGCTTCATGTCGTCGGTCGAGGCGCTGTACGAGCTGCGCAATGCCGCCGATTACATCATAGCCTCGCCTGCCGAGGTGCTGGGCGACGGCTTCCCCTACAAGGAGATCATACCCATGCTCTTCAACCGCGGACACGATCTGGAAAACGTATGCCGCTCGTTCATGAACTTCTATCGCAACAGCTCGGGCACCATAGCTCTGATAGACTGCAAAGAATTACAGCCTCTGGCCGATAACGTAGCCGCCATACTGGCCAAGGCACCAGCAGCGCCCGACACGTCGAACGTGCAGGCATACGAGGGATTCCCGTCGCATCTCTACTTCGATCTGGAACAGTATGTCGAGACGCTGACGACCGATCAGACCGCGCTCGACGGGTTCCGCAAGGCGCTCGGCAAAGCGGTCGTATATACCAACCATACCGAAACGTTCTACACCGACTACGGTCAGCGCGGCGAGGTGGCGCTGCCACGCAGCTGCGGCGTAACGTGCCATATCGAGCGCAGCGACTTTCCCGAGACGCACGCCGCTTTCCTCGAAACATCATGGGCCAAGGCGGTAGGAGCTAAGTAATCCGCACGACATACTCTGTCGGATGCCGATGCGCAGCGACAAACATGCGGCCTCCCATTGCCCGACATCGGCAATGGGAGGTCTTTATATTAATAAATCGCCGGGCTCTGGCTGGGGGGGGGTACGTTCCTCGACGCGCACTGAAATCCCGGCGGAAAGCGTCGGGCAGCATAATCCCGAAGCGCACGGGCGGGGAGGGGAATGGAGAAAGAGGATGTGGCGGCAGGGAGTACCCTATTTCCGACAAACAGTGGATTATACGATATTCTCGTTAAGCCGAACGGGCAAGGGGAAGTCTGAGCCGTGCAATCTTCATTGCGGGCAGCTTTCTCGGATAACTTGGACAACTCGGTCCGATAATACTCGGATTTGACTTTCGGAATGATCCGCCGAGTGTACTTGCGGTGGGGCAGACGGACTGATGCCCGTTGCCGTCGAAATCCCAATTAGACGGCTGCACGGATACGAATGAACTCTTAATCGTCCGTTTGCACTCTTTCGTGATGTGCCACATGAGCGGATGCTCCCCGACGGCGAGGGCATTACATTTCAACCAAATGACTGAATTGGCGGCATCCATAGCCTTTCGATGATTTGCACGGCCTGTGTCAACCATTGAAAAACGGGGACGGAAGTCTTGAATCAATCGACACACAAAAAGCAAAAATCCTTGATACTCAATCGAATATCAAGGATTTCGGTTAGTCGGGATGACAAGATTCGAACTTGCGACAACACGCCCCCCAGACGTGTACTCTAACCGGGCTGAGCTACATCCCGAGCTTTTTTGCGATGCAAAGATATGAAAAATTTCTTTAATTGTCACGCTAAACAGAACTTTTTTTGTAATTTTGTTGTGATGAGAATTATTCGACATATCATATACACCGCAGCAACGCTGTTGCTAACAGCATCTTGCGGAGACAAAACAACGATTTCGACGGACGATTTTACCGAAAAAATTTTTACGCCGCAGCATGCCTCCGGCTTCGAGATACGCGGCGACGGAGAGGGAAACACGCTTATCGCGGTATCGCGTCCGTGGCAGGGCGACGGCGAAATGCCCGAGCAGAAGCTACTCATACTGCGATCGGGCGACGCAAAAGCCGCCGCGGAGTACGACGGTCAGACCATAACGGGAGCGGCACGCCGCGTAGTCTGCATGTCGAGCAGCCATGTGGCGATGCTCGACGCCATAGATTGCGTAGACCGCATAGCGGGCGTATCGGGCAAAAGATACATAACCAACCTCCGTATATCCGGCTCGGACAAGGTATGCGACGTGGGCTACGACCCCAATCTAGACTTCGAGCGCATAGTGTCGCTGCGTCCCGACATAGTGCTGCTGTACGGTGTCGCGGGCGAGAATACGGCCACCACAGCCAAGCTGCGGGAGCTGGGCATACCCTATCTATATATAGGAGACTATGCCGAACAGACCCCGCTGGGCAAGGCGGAGTGGCTCGTGGCGGTATCCGAGATCGTCGGATGCAGAGAGCATGCGACGCAGGTGTTCGATGCGATTGAGGCACGATATACCGCCCTGCGCGACTCGATAGCGCAAGCCTCCCAAAGACGGCCGAGCGTGATGCTGAACACGCCTTATCAGGACGTATGGTACATGCCTTCGGACGACAGCTACATGGTAAGACTTATTGAGGATGCCGGCGGCCGATACATATATTCGGGAGAGAACCCCGCGGGAGGGTCGAAGGCGATAGGTCTCGAAGAGGCCTACATGCTCGTTACCAATGCCGATCTGTGGCTCAACACGGGACAGTGCACCGACATGGAGGAGCTCAGGCAGTCTACGCCGAAGTTCGTCTCGGCCGGGGTCTTCCGCAGCGGCCGCATATACAACAACAACCGCCGTCGCACGGCAGCCGGCGGCAATGACTTCTGGGAGTCGGCCGTCGTACATCCCGACGTGGTGCTGCGCGATCTGGCGACTATCATCGGCGGCGGAGAGGAGCCGCTGTATTACTACCAACGACTGGAATAGACCATGCGCAGCCACCGACACGCAATACTCTTCATCGCATTGTCCGCGGCAGCCGTCGCACTGCTTGTGTGCGATCTGCTGACAGGCACCACACCGATACCTATATCGCAGATATGGGCATCGCTCGCAGGCAGCGGCGCGAGCGACGAATATGCCGTTATCGTGCGCGAGCTGCGGCTGGCGAAGGCCGTAATGGCAATTACGGCAGGCATAGCGCTGTCGGTAAGCGGATTGCAGATGCAGACGCTGTTCAGAAACCCGCTGGCAGGCCCCTACGTACTGGGAATAAGCTCGGGCGCGAGTCTGGGCGTGGCGCTGTTCACGCTCGGCATGCCTCTGTTAGGCATAACAGCCGGATCGGCCGCCTCGGCCATAGGCATAACCGGCATGGCATGGACCGGCTCGGCGGCGATACTGCTGCTGGTCATGGCGCTGTCGCGACGCATAAAGAACATAAACGTAATACTCATCGTCGGCATGATGCTCGGCTCGGCCATAAGCGCCGTCGTAGGCATACTGCAATATGTGGGCACGGAGGAGTCGTTGAAGGCCTTCGTCGTATGGACGATGGGCTCGCTGACCAACGTTACGCATGCCGATCTGCTCTTCGCCGTACCGATAGTTGCTGCGGGCACGGCACTGGGCGTAGCCGTCATAAAGCCGCTCAACATGCTGATGCTCGGCGAAAACTACGCCCGTAGCATGGGGCTCGGGGTAAGACGAGCCCGCACGATGATATTCGTCTCGACCACGCTTCTGGCAGCGACCGTAACGGCATTCTGCGGCCCGATCGGCTTCATAGGTCTTGCCATGCCGCATCTGGCACGCATGACTTTCCGCACGGCCGACCACCGTATACTGATGCCGGCATCGATGCTGTGGGGCGTAGTGGCCATGCTGCTCTGCTGCGTGGTGTGCGACATCGCCTCGCGCATAGGGGTCATGCTGCCGGTCAACACCATAACCTCGCTGCTGGGTATACCTATAATAATAGCGGTCGTAATGCGCAACAGAAACTCGGCATCATGATAGAACTACGCGATATACGGCTGTCGTTCGGGCAGCGGACTCTGATCGACTCGGCCTCGGCCACCCTCAGATGCGGTACGATTACGGCGCTGCTCGGCCGCAACGGTACGGGCAAGAGTACGCTGCTGCGCGCCATGGCTTCGCTGGGCGATGTGCAGCGAGGCGAGATAAGGGTCGACGGCAGGCCGCTCAGGAAGATGAATGCCGCCGAGACGGCACGGCGCATAGCGTTCGTCGACACATCGCGCATACACGCCGAGAACATGAGTGCACGCGAGCTGGTCGCCATAGGACGCTCGCCCTACACCGACTGGCTGGGACGCACCGGCGCCGAAGATATGCGCATCGTCGATGAGGCGATGACCACGGCCGGCGTGGCAGGTCTTGCCGACCGCATGGTCGACACGCTCTCCGACGGCGAGTGTCAGCGCGTGATGATAGCCCGCGCCCTCGCGCAGACCACGCCCGTGATCCTGCTCGACGAGCCTACGGCATTTCTCGACATGCCTAACCGCTACGAGCTGTGCACGCTGCTGCAACGGCTCGCGCACCGGCAGGGAAAGTGCATCGTCTTCTCCACGCACGATCTCGACATCGCTCTGTCGCTGTGCGACGAGATAGCGTTGATCGACTCGCCGCGGCTGCACCATATGCCCACCCGGCAGATCGTCGGCAGCGGATATATCGAGCGACTGTTCAGCAGCCCCTACGTCCGATTCGATGCCGCCACGCAGAGCATAACGCTCACAGAGACGGCGGCGGAGGGGTAATAGGCCTTTTTTCGCACTTTTTTGCCGAAACATTTTGCCGAATAAAAATCTTTTCATATCTTCGCACCGCTAAACCCTTAACAGGGAATAGCGGTAAGGCCCATTCGTCTATCGGTTAGGACGCAAGATTTTCATTCTTGAAAGAGCAGTTCGACTCTGCTATGGGCTACACTTGGCGCGTCGTCCCATGTTTCGGGGCGGTGCGTGCGGTTTAATAGTGAACAGGAGCGGGCGGCAAGCCTATCCGAAACCGGTCAGGGCCGGATGCCGAAGAGGAGGTTATCCAACGACGATCTTCGGGGCGCGAGACGCAAGACACCTCCGACAACACGGAATACGTAAAAGAAAAAATAAAAGAAAGAAACTATGGCAAACCACAAGTCATCGAAGAAGAGAATCCGTCAGACAGCTACCAAGCGTGCGCACAACCGTCTCTATCACAAGACTACGCGTAACGCTGTAAAGGCATTGCGCAACACGTCGGAGCGCAACGCGGCAGAGGCATTGCTGCCGAAGGTAAGCGCCATGCTGGACAAGTTGGCAAAGCACAACATCATCCACAAGAACAAGGCCGCCAACTTGAAGAGCTCGCTGGCTCTGCACGTGAACGCTCTCTAAATCGGGCTTTTCGATCGAGGATGCGGCAGGAGCGCGCAGCATGATCGTATGCGCAGATGCCGGCAGCGGACAGCGCGGCGGACTTTCGCAGTCGTGAATAGTCAAAACGCAGATCTGATGTCTCTAAGAAGAGGGACGAAGGATCCGGATCCGGTCGAAGCCATACATATACAGGAGATTGTCGATTTATTCGGGCAATCTCCTTTTTTATGGCCGTCATCTCCTATCGGATGTTATCGGGATAGCGTACACGTCCCACAGCCGACCACCGAGCGGGCAATATTTCGAATGACCGACTTTATACGCAACGGGCTTTCCGCATGGCAGACATTAGCATATGGACATTCCGTGCAGTCGGACTTTCGTGCGGCTGACCACCGTGTTGGAAATCTCCTCGGGGCAGGCTATACGCATGGCTGACAACCACGCAACCGCTGTTACCACGTTCGGCCGGTGCAGCCGACACTCCGCGCGAGAGACCTTAGTGCGGCCGGCATCCGCATAACAGACCTGACGCGAAGATGACTTTCAGCATGGCTGCCCAGTCCGGAGCCTATGCTACCACCGTCGGCCGGCGCAGAGATCCGGCGACAAGAGACAAGCATCCGGCGACAAGGCGGCGCTATGCAGCGCAGGCTGCCCGGCGGCAACGGCGCAGAACAAAAATCGAACGCACAGCAGATAACTTTGTCAAATACTTTATATCTTTGCATTCTGAATGTCATTAAACAATAAGCTATGCTTACATTAAAGCAATTACGCGACGACAAGCAGGCAGCGATACGCAAGCTGGCCAAGAAACATGTCGATGCCGAGCCTGTCATAAACCGAATAGAGGAGCTGGACGACGAGCGCAAGGCCGTTCAGGCCGAGCTGGACGCATGTCTGGCACAACAGAACACTGCCGCAAAGCAGATAGGCGCCCTCATGGGCAAAGGCCTGCGCGACGAGGCCGAGGCTAAAAAGGCCGAAGTAGCGGCGCTGAAAGAGCGTTCCAACGAGTTGTCGGCACGCTTCAAGCAGGTCGGCGAGCAGTTGCAGGCGGCGATCGTCACGCTGCCCAACTTTCCGGCGGATATCGTCCCCGAGGGCGTCGGCGCCGAAGACAACCTCGTCGTGAAGCTCGTCGAGAACTACACTCAGCTGCCCGAAGACCCGCAGCCCCACTGGGAGCTGGCCAAGAAATACGACATAATAGATTTCGATCTCGGCGTCAAGCTCACCGGTGCCGGATTTCCCGTATACAAAGGCAAGGGCGCCCGTCTGCAACGTGCGTTGATAAACTACTTCCTCGACTGCAACACGGCGGCAGGATATCTCGAAGTGGAGCCGCCAGTGCTGGTAAACGAGGCGTCGGGCTTCGGCACGGGACAGCTGCCCGACAAGGAGGGTCAGATGTACCACGCCACGGCCGACAACTACTATCTCGTGCCCACGGCCGAAGTGCCTGTCACGAACATATACCGCGACGTGATTCTCGACGAGAAGGATTTCCCCGTCAAGATGACCGCTTATACCCCCTGCTTCCGCCGTGAGGCCGGATCATACGGCAAGGATGTACGCGGACTCAACCGTCTGCACCAGTTCGACAAGGTGGAGATCGTGCAGTTGTCGCTGCCCGAAGTGTCTTATCAGGCGCTGGACGGCATGGTGGCGCATGTCGAGAAGATCGTAACGTCGCTGGGACTACCCTACCGCATACTGCGTCTGTGCGGCGGCGACATGTCGTTTACCTCGGCGCTGACATACGACTTCGAGGTATACTCGGAGGCGCAGAAGCGCTGGCTCGAAGTGTCGTCGGTATCGAATTTCGAGTCGTTCCAGGCCAACCGCCTCAAACTGCGCTACAAGGATTCGAACAAGAAGACACAACTGGCGCACACGCTCAACGGTTCGTCGCTGGCACTGCCGCGCATCGTAGCCGCTCTGCTCGAAAACAACCAGACGCCCGAAGGAATACGCATACCCGAGGTACTCGTTCCATATACGGGTTTTGATTATATCAAATAATTTTCTATATTTGCATTAAACTTTTTATAAAACTAAGTATTATGGCTTACAAAATCACAGATTCGTGCGTTGCATGCGGCACATGTATCGACGAATGCCCCGTCGAGGCTATCTCGGCCGGCGATATCTACGTTATCGATCCCGACAAGTGCATCGACTGCGGCACCTGCGCAGGCGTTTGCCCCTCGGAGGCTATCCACGAGGCATAGGATCCGACAACAGACCATGCGGCAGGCAGCACCCTCGGGGTGCT
>OFGC01000682.1_pt1 | contig 30728 bp, 34 predicted proteins | sample 1521691 | NCBI WGS metagenome assembly OFGC01 (sample SAMEA3504121, study PRJEB24116) | mouse gut metagenome | biome: mouse gut; feature: mouse-associated habitat; material: faeces | place: Denmark | collected 2011
AATCACTCGAAGATAAAGCAAAATTATTTGTTCATTAATTCTTCGCAACTACTTACATAAAAAAGTGCCGGGATAACCTGGGTCCAATTGCCCCGGCATCCCGGCAGATATCATGTGATTTTCAGTAATTGTGATTCGGTGTGTGATTTAAGAGAAATTTCTATGGTTCGATTTCTTGAGTGGAAGCTTAAAAAACTTCATTTAATCAGCTGAACCAGTAGAGCTGCGAGAGCGGCAGTGATTTTGCCGGCGGCACATAGGCCAGAACGCCATCGACAGTCACATAGAATGTCTCAGGGTTGACCTCAATCTTAGGCATGGCGGTATTGCGCACCATGTCGGCTTTGCCAATCTGGCGGCAGCGGCTTACAGGATAGATGATGGATTTCAGACCATACTTGCTCTTCACATCTTCATCATATGCAGCCTGCGACACAAATGTCATGCGGGTCTTCTGCAGCGCTTCGCCAAACGCGCCGAACATCGGACGCATAATCTTAGGCTGCGGTGTGGGCAGCGAGGCATTGGGGTCGCCCATGTTGGCCCAGTTGATTACGCCACCTTTGATCACGAGGTTAGGCTTGGTGCCGAAGAATGCCGGCTCCCAGAGCACGAGGTCAGCCATCTTGCCCTTCTCTATTGATCCGAGCACATCGCTGATACCATAGGTGATGGCGGGGTTGAGTGTAATCTGGGCAAGATAACGCAGCACACGGAAGTTGTCGTTCGAATCGGAATCCTCCGGGAGTTTGCCACGCACTGATTTCATGTATGATGCCATCTGGAATGTGCGCATGAATGATTCGCCCACACGTCCCATGGCCTGGGAGTCTGACGACACCATCGAGAGTATGCCGAGGTCATGGAAGATATTCTCGGCCGACTGGGTCTCAGGGCGCACGCGGCTCTCTGCAAAGGCTACATCCGACGGGATGTTGGGGTTCAGGTTATGACACACCATAATCATGTCGAAGAGCTCAGCCTCAGAGTTGATGCCATACGGCAGCGTCGGGTTGGTCGACGACGGAAGCACGTTAGGCATGGATGCCACTTTCAGAAGGTCGGGGGCGTGACCGCCACCTGCACCCTCGGTGTGGTATGTGTGGATTGTGCGGCCATCGATGGCGGCGATTGTATCCTCCACATAACCCGACTCATTGAGTGTATCGGTGTGGATGCAGACCTGCATGTCGAGGTTGTCGGCAGCCTCAAGACATGTGCGGATCACAGCCGGGGTTGCACCCCAGTCCTCATGAATCTTGAAACCCATAGCGCCTGCGGCTGCCTGCACATAGAGTTCCTCCTTGCGTGAGCAGTTGCCCTTGCCGAGCAGACCGATATTGATAGGCAGTCCATCGATTGATTGCATGATGCGCTCCAGATTCCAGGGGCCGGAGGTGATGGTGGTGCCGTTGGTGCCGTCAGTCGGGCCTACGCCGCCACCAATCAGAGTGGTGATACCGTTGGAGAGGCAGTTGTAAGCCTGCTGCGGCGACACGAAATGCACGTGGCCATCGATGCCGGCGGCCGTAAGAATCAGGTGCTCGCCTGAGATGGCGTCGGTCGACGGACCTGTGGCCAGGCCGGGGGTCACACCATCCATGATGTTGGGGTTGCCCGCCTTACCGATTCCGGCAATCTTGCCATCCTTGACGCCTACGTCGGCCTTTACGACACCCAGCACAGGGTCGATGATCGTAACATTCGTTATCACTATGTCGAGCGAACCCTGCTGCGAGGAACATTCATTAGCCAGACCCATGCCGTCGCGAAGGGTCTTGCCACCTCCATACACTACCTCGTCGCCATACGTGCGGAGGTCTTTCTCTATCTCTACATACAGGTCGGTGTTGCCCAGACGAATCTTATCGCCTACGGTCGGGCCGAAGAGCATGTTGTTGTCTTTACGTGATATTACAGCCATGGGAATCAGTCTTTTTTGTTAACTTCATTTTCGTCATACTCTCCGTCGGCCTCAGCCTCACTCACCGATTTGTAGCCATACTCCTTCATGCGGCGCAGCGACTCGGTGTATTTCGGATAGTATGTGGGTGTATCCTCGAGGCCGGTGTAGCCATTCACGAGGTCGTCGAATCCGATGACTCTGTGTTTGCCACCGTAGCTCACGAGCTCTACCTCTTTCTCCTCGCCCGGCTCGAAACGCACGGCAGTGGTGGCCGGGATATTGAGATGGTAGCCGAATGCTTTCGGACGGTCGAACTCCATGTAGCGGTTTACCTCGAAGAAGTGGAAGTGTGAGCCAACCTGCACAGGACGGTCGCCCGTGTTGCGCACCTTAAGCTTCACAGTGCGGCGGTTGACATTATATTCAATCGGTGTATCTTTCAGTATTACGCCTCCTACGGGCACATATTCTGCCGGTTCGAACCCCGGTGTATTCGGATAAGCAATGTCTGGAGCACCTTCATAGACTCCCATCGGCGTCTGATAGCCATCTTTGGCAAAATCAGGTGTGGGAATGTTGGGTATGGGAGGCATTGCATCGGCTCCGCTCTTCTGAGTGGCGCCGGCTTGTTGATTTGTCTGAGCCATAAGTAAATTGGTTTTGATAGTTGTCCGCCGGCAGTATCAGCGGATGGGATTGTGAATAGACACAAGGCGGCTGCCGTCGGTAAACACAGCCTCTACCTGAAGAAGAGTAATCATATCGGCTACTCCCTCCATCACTTGGTCTTTGGTGAGAACCTGTGTGGCGTCGTGCATGACTTCCTCCACAGTCTTGCCCTCTCTGGCTCCCTCAAGGGCGCAGCTGGTGATGTAGGCCACTGACTCAGGATAGTTAAGCTTCAATCCTTTCTTGAGTCGGCGTTCTGCTATCATTCCTACGCAGAGTAGAGTCAGTTTATCCTGCTCTTTGGGTGTAAAATGCATGGCATTCTGGTTTAGGGGTGAAACATACGTTTTTTCATATATTATAACATTTCAACATCGCAACGGTTCACCACTTCGTTTACCCATGCACGGCTCTTTCATTTAAAATTTATTGGCCAGGTTATACTAAGCCCTATTTTATCGGGTCGGTACAGTATTGGCGGCGCCCGCATTTCTTGCAGTGTTCGCCACGCCATACGCTGTCGAACTGCTCCATGGCAGATTCTACGAGATGAGGGTCATTGGTCAGGATGCCGGTCTCGAAATTGCGGTGGTTCGCGCTTTTCATACCCATCCCGGCGCCGGTTAGGTTGGCAGAGCCTATATAGGTCCATTGGCCATCAATGATGATGATTTTGAAATGTACGCGAGGACATAGCATTCGTTCGAGTGAAGTTGAGAGATTTTTATATCGGTCGAAATCTTCACGGAATGCCGGTCCCGGTTCTTTAGCATGGATTAGACGAATCTCCACTCCAGCCTTTAGGAGTCGGGACAATAGCCCAAGAAACGGTTCCGATTCTTTCCCTTTGGCTATGTGCAAATCCTTTATATCCGCAGTCCCTATCCAAAGAATGGATTTTGTACCACGGATTCTCTCAATGACTTTCTCGTAATGCTCTCTGTCTGCTATGTATTCCGTTGTCATAATCAATCTTTGAAGGAATCTTCAATATCATCCATGAGTGGTTTGTTGGCATCGTACATTTCTTTCAGAGCTATTGGCAAACGTTTTCCAAGAAGCATACAACCTATTACTATGCCAATCATTGCCTTGATGAGTCCATGTTGAGGTGGGCCTACAAATGAGGTTATTCCTCCAATACTGCCGATGAATGCGCCGTACTTCATCAACTTAAGTTGGGCTTTGGCTATCCTCGACATCATGGTCTCAACTCCTTTCCGGAGAGGATAGTTGTTAATCGGACTTCATCCAGAGGCATTTTGTTGTCATGGAATACTCCCCATATTGCATTGACTTCTTCAGGAAGGTTTGAAAGAAAATCAGAGATAGCCTTCATCTCGCACATATTTACTTGCGGCTGAATATCGCGGTTGAAAGATATTGAAATTATAAAATTCTCTATGGCATTCATTTCTTTAGGTGGTACGATATTCTTAATTTTGGAAATGGCATCTGCCACCCGTTGTTCGCCACCTTTGCCGGTCGTCTCAACAACTTTGAAGAATCCTGCATCATGTATAGAAGATTGAATGTCATTGAAGTCAAGGGCAATGAGTCCATTATTGAATATCATGTCAAGAATCGCCTTGACAGACTGATACATGGCGTCGGTATCAGCCTCTAATTGCGCATCACAAAATTTGGATTGGCTTTCGAGCCGCTTATGTGAAACTATGAGAGTCAAGACTCCTGCTTGATAGAAACTTTTTGCTGCATCGGTCACCGAATCGTAGCCCTCATCAGTCAATATAATGACCATTCTGTCTTCCTCAGTTGGTGAAGGCAATAGCTCCGGTCTTATGGTCTTAGCCGAAACACCATCATACCCCAAAGCAACGATTTTGTCTATAATCGGTTTGAAACCCTCGCCAATCCCGAATACGTGAAAACTAACAGGAAAAGTGTCGGTGTAGTCGTTTGATAAATCCTTCATATATACGAATTATAGGTTGAACAGGATAACGGCCAACAATGATGTTGACCGCTATCCAAGTGAGTGATTGGGTTAGAGTTTCTCAATGCTGAGATTGTTGCCATTGATGTAGCCATCGGGGAAATCGACGTTATACTTCATCTTCAACTGACGCTTAAACTCAGCCTTTGTTGCTGTGCACCAAGGGAGGGTGCTTGCGTTGTACGATACCTCGGCGGTCATCCCGGCTTCGAGACGTTTGCCATTGCTGACCAACAGCTTTTTAGTAGTTACTTTGAATAGTGCCATATATGATTTATTTAATGGTTATGCAGCAAAGTTATACAACCACGATGCCAACTGCGCAAACACTTGAACTCCGGCCATTGGCCGTTTCAAAGTCTATTGCTAAGTATCTCTCAAAAATATTTTCAAATATAAACTAATTTTTGAGAGATACTTACAAATTCCTGCATCGTCAGTCGTTTTTATAGAGGTCATACATATCTGAAATCCAACCTTTCATAGCCTTGCGCAATGATGACGGTGAAATAACCTCTACCATTCCTCCGACGTGAAGGAGCTGCATGATGAAGTCGTAGGTAGGTGCGAGATAAAGGCTGAAGTCTGCATATTCTCCGTTATCTTCAATCAACTCCTGACTATGGTGCAAAGGCAGAGATTTGAGATATGGTGTATGGTCTTTGTTGGCACGAATCACTATCCGTTCCGGCTTAACTCTGTCATCGGTGACGATGCCGAAATAGTTTGAAAAGTATTCGGCCGCAGAGAAGTCTTTTGGCAATTTATACACCTGATCGGTAACCTCAACAGATTCTATGCGGTCAAGACCATACAGACGGATGGTGTCTTTGCTGAGATTGTGGCCGAGCATATACCAGCGGTTCTCAAACAGTTTCACGCAGTAAGGCTCAACAGGAATTTCAAATGGGCTGGAATACCAGAATGGTTTATATATAATATTCACCACACGGTTTTCTTTCATCGCTTCCAAAATGGTGGTCAGATGGTAACGTCCTGATGGGATTTGGTCAACAAGTATTCGACCTTTCAGAGACAAATTCTCACCAATCAGGTTGCCTACCGCGAACGAGTCGAGCATCCACTTCTTCAGCTCATCTTCGTCAATATCCTCCGGATTCTCGATATAATAGAGGTATCCTCCTACACGCTGGCAGGAAATGATGATTCCGAACTGGGAGAAGATATTGTCCCGCCAGCGGTTGAAGGTGGCTCGATGAAGTGGTTTGCAGTTACTTAGGTCTTTGCAACGTTCCCATTTGTCGGACAAATCCCTATGCGAGATTTTCCCGGCACTTCTGATAGTTTCTATCAGCCAAGTGTATTTCTGTAGTTGTGTCATGGGCTTAAAATACCGATTATCTAATTTCTGATGCAAAGCTAATCAAAACTTGTCAAATTATGCAATACACGTTGGAGCTTATACTGAAAATCCCATACGATTACCGGAAGATTTACTGAGTTTCTCTTCCGAACAGAGTTTTTCTATCTCAGCGATTGAAGGAGTTTTGCCTTCAAGAACCTCCGACATAAGGACTTTCCTGACAATGTTTTCAATTTCACCACCACTGAAATCAAACCGGGCGGCCAAGGAATGAGCCTGTTCTACAGTGAGGACAGGAAGTTTGTCTTTCCAGATGCTGGCTTTTGATTGAACTGACGGCTTATTGAAACGAATCTTGAATAGGAAACGACGCTCAAATGCTTTGTCAAGATTGTCGGCAAGGTTGGTTGTTGCAATCAGGATTCCATCAAGCCGTTCCATTTCTTCAAGGATGATGTTTTGTATTGCGTTCTCAGTCTGGTCGATACTACTGTTGTTGCCGGTTTTACGGGAGGCGAAAATGGCGTCAGCCTCATTAAAAAGAAGTATCGGCTTCAGTTTGGAACGTTTGCACTGACGCTTATACTTTGTGAATATCTCCTTGATGATTTTTTCGGATTCACCATACCACATACTTTTTGAGGCAGAAATATCCACATGGATTATGTCTCGCCCGGTGGAGCGAGCCCATTGCATCACTGACTCGGTCTTGCCAGTGCCTGGCTCACCGTATAGGAGTACGGCTATGCCTTTGGGCAACCCTTTCTCTTCAAGACGGGAGACCATATTATTATAGTTGACATCCTGAAGTGATTTACCTACAATATTCAACTGCGTTTGTTCCTTTTCAGAGAAGAAAAGATGTTTCTCTTTGATGTCTGAAGTGCGGATGAGGTCTTTCTTTTCCGGTTTCTCGATATAGAGCGATGCATCTTCACCGAAATACAATTCTTTTCCCTTATCGGTAAGCTGGAGAACGGTATATTCGCCGAATAGAGACGATTGGGTCACCATTTCCATAAGGTCGAGCCGCTGCAATTTATGCGTCTCCTCCTTGAACTCCATAATATATTTGTTGCGCTCCTTGACAGGATACATTTCACCCATCTCGCGCGAAACACTGAGCGTGTCGCCGTTGGCGCAAGCATCGCAGGCGATGTAAAACAAGGCCCGCAAATCCTCCTCGTTTATTATCTCCTTTATTTTCGGGAGACATTCGAGCGAACGGTTTGATTCCTCGATGATGCAAATCTTCTCTGCAAGTTTTTTCATTGCACCCTGTTTCTCAGCATCGTGATCCTTACTGTGAACGTATTCCTTAATCTGACGTGCGAATGAATACAGATTGAGCCCAGTGTATTGCTGACCAAATGCTCCAAAATCTTCGCCCAAGAAAAGTCTCTGACCATTTGTAGTCAATGTCATACCATCCTTATCGCTTGATAGTTCGATAAGGTCGGATACTATAAGTGGGTTTGTGCCGTCAATCAGCGACTTCCGCACCTTGAATCGTATGCCGTAAGCCGGATACATGTCCCTCAACGTTGATGTCACATTTGATTGTCCGTTTCCATCCTGTTCCACAAAATCGTTGCACATTTCGTAAAACAGTGTTCTGTCGGGCAATGAAGGCAGTATCTCTTTCAGATCCTTAACAAGCGGCATTGAGGCGTAGTCGCGCTCAGTGCTCTCTACAAATTGGAATAGGGCCTCTGTTGTGACGTTGTCGTCCTCGACCTGAGAGCTGACTAATTTGCACAGGTCATACTTGTCAAACTCTTTTTCAAGAATTTTTGCTTTGCAATTGTCTGGCTTCCGGTTTTCAAGAATACAGCCAATCACATAGTTGGTCACCATGAAATTCTGGCGGCCGAGACGACATTCGCTGGTGTCGGTCTGGACAATGAAACCCTTGTTTTCAAGGCTTCGGAGAGCCGGCACATATTCCATCACATCAAGTTGCGATGCTCCGAAATATGAAGCTATATCATCAAGGTCGGAACAGCGGCCGCCACAGCTTCTGTCAAACAGAGCGGAAAAGATGATTGCCTCATCCTTGGATTCTAAGCCAAGAGACAACATTATCCCCCTTAGAGCCTCGGAGACTTCCTTTCCTCCAAGACGTTTGAGTTTGCCGTCTCTTAATTTGCTTGCCGCTGCTTTGATATGCTGTATAGATTTCATTTCCATATCCGTTGGAATTTACATGGTGATTGAATTACATCGGCAAAATTAGAGGTATCCTGTATCATTTGGTGATACATCATCGCGAAATTTTTCCAATTTAGTTCTTTCAAGGATTTATCAATCCAATTTTCACGCACCATCATCCCTGACGGAACATTGGCGCGAAGATGCTCATTGAAAGCGTGAAAATCCACACCGACTATATTGGCAATCACCTTATCCCCAAGGTCACCGGTGAATCCAATGACGCATCCGGCTCTGGCGTGAACGTCGGGCATGATTCTGCGTAGCATCGGCAAAATTAGCCCACACGTGGTGCATTTTACGGTACAGCAAAAAATAGTCCAATAAATTCATTTTATTCCAAAGTTGTCTCGAATATTGAGACACCGATACTTTAATTTTGCAACATAATCATCCGGAAAGCCTATGAAGATAATAACTCCAAGAGGAAACAAGGACTACTATGACTATCTCGTCGGCCTATTTGGTGAGGACGAGAAGGTCGTGTATGACCGCCGACAATACCACGTGTTGTGCGCCAGTGAGTCTATAGCTTTCAATACAAACAAATTGTCACAAGACAAAAAGAAACAGAAGATGATGGTCTATGAGTGGCAGTCACGACATTGCCGCAGGGTAGAACGAATTGTCGGCCGTCGTTTTTGCTGTTTACTGGAAGTGGGAACGGTTCACTACTACCTCTTGTTTGAAAGGTACCTTTCAGATAAAGATGTTGTGATGCTTGACTGGACATTGCTTGAAAAACGAGACAATCAGAATCACTATGGGGCAACCCCAATGTCTTTCTTCGTGGGAGAGGAAGTTGGGTATTACCATAGTCATTCACCACGAGACAGATTCAATTTCAAGAATGCTGATGTGATATCCAACCCAATATTAAAGGGGACTTTTATGGCTTCGTCAATACCGGGCGAAGAAATCTTCAAAGCCCTCTATGCGTACCTGTCCTCACTCAATGACAAAGACATTGTGGATAACCGCACAGATGTTCAAAAGGCTGAATCCGCAGGGTTCGACCGAAAAACCTCATTCCGCAATGTCAAATAACGTTAACAGCGTTTGCAGCTATGACAATGACAACTTAATATCGGTTCAAGGTGATGGTGAACGGCAAATTCGATATGTTATAAAGCATAACAGCCAATACGTTAGCTAAAATTTTGTAAATTTGTAATCTAACAAACGATATCATGGATATTGTCACTCAGAGAGATTCCATGTGGGGAAAGTCGAGCCTCTACAAGTATGGCAAGTATGAGCCCAAAACCCTTCAGCGGGACGGCGACGATTTCCGCATCATCCCGGAATTTGGGAAGTTCCTTGAAGAGCAGGGCTATGTATTGATTGCACGCGCTTCAAAACGATTTGATGACCTTATCGCCAAAATGCCTGGTGAGCCTAAAAAGCTTTATCTGTCATCATGGAAAGGTTGTCTGAATCCGAATAGTGAGGCATACAACCCTGCTTTGGCTGCTTCTTTGAATGATGGATACGAGTATATGCACACGAGCGGTCACTGTGACATGGAAAGTCTGGAGTCACTTATTGAAATGCTCTCTCCGAAAGCGGTTATTCCAATCCACACTGATAGCGCCGAGGCTTTTGCAAAACATTTATCCAACCGCAGGCCTGTTATTCTTCTAAAAGACGGAGAATCCATCAACCCAATTGGTGGGCAAATACACCGATGGTACATACGCTGAAATTATTGCAGTTGACAAACCTACTGATGAATACAAAATAATTTCCAATGATGGAGGCTGCAAATGGTGGTCTCTTGACAATCGCTATGTCGGTTATTTCGGCAAATGGAATGACGCAACGAATATGCTTCAAGCAATTTCCTATGCTCCCACACGACTGCTTGGATATAATATTGAGGTCGAGGAGGACATGTCGCCGTTTTATGTAGTTACATATGACCATAATTTCAAACGGATAACTGAATATGAATGTGAGAGCCACGCACCCGGAGTAGGCAACTTCCAAGAAATGGGCTGGCTGAAACCGGGCGATAAAGTTCTGGCTGTCATCAGAGATTTTGATGCTGTGATTCCATGTGAAATTATTGGGCCCATATCCGAGGAATTTATGAAAGCGGAAAAGGAGGCAGACGAGATGTGTCCGTTTACTTACGAAGAAATCAAGGAGGATATGTGGGACTGGGATTGGGATAAGGTTATTGTCCGACCTCTCGTTAGATTGGCTGATGAATATAAATCAATACCAGAACAAATGCTTGTACAACGAGTTGATATATTCCCATACAGAGAATTTGACTTATGATAATACTTCATCTTTCCGATACCCATGGATGCCATCATCTGCTTCGGAATCTTCCCGAAGCAGATGTGGTGGTGCATTCCGGTGACTTCACCATGACAGGGTCAGAACAGGAAGCACTTGACTTCCTGAACTGGTTCTGCGACCTTCCGTATGCACATAAGATTTTCATCTGCGGTAATCATGATGACTGCCTTTATGGGGCAAACATCGACGGTCTTGACTCAAACGTGCATTATCTATGCAATTCAAGTGTTGAGATTGAAGGAGTGAAATTTTATGGTGTACCAATGTTTATGGGCGACTGCGTCACCGATAGGCAAGCGAAAAATATTGCCAAAATCCCGGGCGATACCGATGTGCTGGTGACTCATTGCCCGGCATACGGTCTCCTCGACCTCGATGACAACATAAACTACGGTGATGAACAACTTCTCTCCAAACTAATGCAAGTCAAGCCTCGCATCCACCTATTTGGACATATCCACTCCCAGCATGGTATCATGACAGAGCACGGTATAACCTTCTCCAACGGAGCGATAATGAATGCCGGTTATACAACTCTCAACTTGCCCAATGTATTGGAAATTTAATTTTTAATCGGCATGAATATTGCTGATGATTGTGGTAGCATTTTATTTTCTCCCGATAATTTTGTAACTTTGAGTTTATGGGAATAAAGCCGTATATAATATGTGGCTATTTATCCATCTATTATGACTGTGATGATTGAAACTGAGAGATTAGTTCTGAGACTGTGGCGCGAGGATGATGCTGCCGACCTATTCCGCTACGCCTCCGATATACGCGTCAGTGCTCCGGCGCTCTGGCCGCGTCATGAATCTATTGAGATGAGCCGGATGGTAATCAGAGATTACTTCATGGCCGCCGATCTCTGTTTGGCCATGAGGCTTAAGGATAGCGGTGAAGTTGTGGGTTGCATCGGGCTTGTGCCTGCAGGCGATGAGCACTATCCTACTCTCCCGGCTGAGAGAGAAGTAGGCTATTGGATAGGCCATCCCTATTGGCATAAAGGTCTGACCACCGAAGCCCTGCAAGCGCTGATTGACTACTGCCGCCGCCAATTGGCTCTACAATCGCTACTTCTCACCACAGCGGAATCCAACATAGGCTCACAACGAGTAGCCGAAAAGTGTGGCTTCACCCTGATTACCCGCTACCGACACGAAGATATCCCCAGCCGCGCCTACCGCCTATCCCTATGCTGTCGTTAATGCCGGTACTCATTCTTTATTTCTTGCGGTCTTCCGTTTCCAATTTCTTCAAATCCCGGTCAAGCTCTTTTCACTCGGTAACCTACCGATATTGCCACATCAAGCCTATGGTAATTTGTGGGATGCTTTGCAAATTCGGAATTTCCGAATTTCTTAACAGTCTGAGCTTCCATAGGTTCTGGCTCTGAGAATACATTTTGGATATTCTCATTTATGGTCGAAAACTCTTTTGCTACAAATTAGACATTTGTTACTGTTAATCCGGATAATCAAAGTTGACAAAAATAGGGGCGCCCTAAAGTGTAGGACGCCCCTGAAGTTGACAAATTTAAACCAATAAAGCTATGAAATTTGTGCTTATTTTCAAATTCGGACGCTTTAGGATCTTTACGATCACTGTGAAGCTATTCTAAACGCGTGGGGATGCTTTACAGCCGCAAGAGGTTTGCCCTGCCCCCCTCTTTATTGGTTTACTTTGCAAAGGTAATTAAAAGTTTGCAAAGTAGCAAATATTACTCCCCTGCACTGTTCCCAGACAGCGACAGCCCGCGCCTGAGCAGGGGAGCCAAATTATTAACAATCAAAAACCTATACAACTATGGCAACAAAAGCTAACAACAAGAGCAACGAAACAAAGGTAACTAACAACGCAGCTGTCATTTCTTGAAAGAGGTTGACTCTGTTATACGTTATATCTGAGTTTAGTTGACCTCGTTTCTGGAAGTGGTTAGCTTCCGAGGGTAGGAATATTCCGGACTTTGGGGGATTTGACGGCCAGCAGAAGACCATCGAGAGAGCCTTCCCAGTCGAATGCCACTTTCTCATACTTCTGACGAAAGTTCATCAGAAAATCGTTGTTCTCCTCACTGAAAGGGGCACTGGGGATGAAGCGCTGTTTCTTGGGATTCCAGTGATGCTTTTTTAAATCTCCCTTAAGAAACTTGGAAATTGTTATGTACTTGATTTCTCCATTCTGATAGAGTCTCAGACGTAGGTGAAACCCGCTCTGACCATAGGTTTGATAGTTGATGGTGATCATGAAATTGAGTTTAATCAGTTGCTTCGAGCTGACGTAAAAAATCATAAACATCGAATACGCTGATTTTGACCAGAACTACTCAATCATGAGCTTTTGGTGTACAGTGTTCCACACTTATCAAGAGTGGTCTAACATCTTGATTATCAAAATAAAACAAAAAATCCATGATTGCCTTTGGTGTACAGGTAATCGTGGACTTTTGCATAGGTGGAGCATACCAGACTCGAACTGGTCACCTCTTGACTGCCAGTCAAACGCTCTAGCCAGATGAGCTAATGCCCCAGAAGGTGAATCGCTTTCGGAAGACTTATGTTGTCGCAATTTCTTGCTCGACCTCTGTCGATTGTCTGTCTCCTTCAACGACGATGCAAAGTTAGAACTTATTTTTGAATTATCAAAATCTTTTTACAAAAAAATGTTGATTGTTGCGTTTCGTTGATTCTGTTTTTGTAGTTGTTTAATATGATGCATCTATCGTATGATGTGACCGTGGGTCGGCTATACCAAATGTGATTAGTACGCCATGCACCTTATAAATTACGCCATGCACCTTATAAATTATGTATAGTCGATTATTGGGTTAGGGTTGATTATGAGGGGTGTTGCGGGCGTCAAGGGTGGGGTGGTTTGCATGGGTGCAATTTTTTTTGTAAATTTGTAACTTGAGAGCAGAAGTGCCTCATCGGGCGTATGTGTGCGCCCCCTCCCATCCCTCGGCCGTCTCCCCCCCCCTTCTCCCCTCGCGTAGAGAATTACAGATATTTGAAATCAAGCCATGACAACTAATTGGAATTATCAGCCCCTTACCCTTCAGCAGCGTCAGCTCGTTGATGATATACTGCCACAGTGCGGCAATAATGCTACTGTGGCTGAAATACTGGTGCGACGCGGTGTGAGCACACCCGTCGAAGCCTCAACTTTTTTTGCCCCATCGATCGATGACCTGCATGATCCGTTTCTGATGCCCGATATGGATAAGGCTGTCAACCGGCTTAATAAGGCAATGGGTGCAAAGGAGAGGATTATGGTGTATGGCGACTATGATGTGGATGGCACCACGGCTGTGGCTCTGGTATATAAATATCTGCAGAACTATTACTCTAATATAGAGTATTACATTCCTACGCGTTATGAAGAGGGTTATGGCATTTCACGCAAAAGCATCGATTATGCGGCTGAGAATGATGTGAAACTTGTCATCGTGCTTGATTGCGGCATTAAGGCGATTGAGGAGATAGCTTATGCTAAGGAGAAGGGTATCGATTTCATTATCTGTGACCATCATGTGCCGGATGACACGCTGCCGGATGCTGTGGCTATTCTTAATCCGAAGATGCCGGGGTCGACTTATCCATGCAGCCATCTGTCGGGTTGCGGTGTGGGCTTCAAGTTTATGCAGGCTTTCGCACGAAGCAATGGCCTGACAAATCATAATGAGCTTGAGTCGCTGCTCGATCTGTGTGCGGTGAGCATCGCGGCCGACATTGTGCCGATTGTAGATGAAAACCGTGTCATGGCCTATCACGGTCTGAAGCGGCTGAACTCGAATCCCAACCTCGGTCTGCGCAGCATCATACGCCTCTGTAAGCTCACAAATAAGGATATCACTATCAGCGATGTCATCTTCAAGATCGGTCCGCGCATCAACGCCTCGGGGCGTATGCAGAGCGGACGTGAGGCAGTGGATCTTCTGGTGAGCCGCGACCTTCATGATGCTTATGAGCGCGGCAAGGATATCGACCAGTATAATAAAGACCGCAAGGAACTCGACAAGCGTATCACCGAAGAGGCAAATGCCCTGCTGGACAATGATATCAGCATCATGCAGGACAAGCGATCAATCGTAATCTACAACAAGAACTGGCATAAGGGCATAATTGGCATTGTGGCCTCGCGCCTGACTGAGCTGTATTATAAGCCTGCGGTGGTGCTGACATTCTCCAACGGTATGGCAACCGGTAGCTCGCGGTCGGTGCAGGGGTTTGATATCTATTCGGCCGTCAACAGCACACGCGATCTGCTTGAGAATTTCGGCGGACATACCTATGCTGTAGGACTGTCGTTGAAGGAGGAGAATATCCCCGAGTTCAGACGCAGATTTGAGAAATATGTGGCTGAGAATATCCAGCCCAATCAGCTTCAGCCTCAGCTTGACATAGATGCCACGATTGAGTTTGCCGATATCACGCCGGAACTTGTGTCGGCTTTGCGCAAGCTGAATCCTTATGGGCCGGGTAATCAGAAGCCTGTGTTCTGCACTCAGAATGTGTTTGATTTCGGCACAAGCAAGCTTGTGGGTAAAAATCTCGAGCATATCAAACTCGAACTTGAAGACAATAGCACAAGTCGGGTGCTGAATGCCATTGCCTTCAATATGGCTCCCTACTTCGAGCATATCCATGCGCATCGTCCGGTGGATATCTGCTATACCATCGAGCCGGGCAAGCATAACAACAGCGGCGAGTCTATTCAGCTGATGATCCGCGACATCCGCCCCTCGCGCCAGCAATGACGCCTGAGCTGCATCTCCTCTGACCGATGACCACTGATATTCATAAAATTCTCAAGCGCTACTGGGGCTACGATTCTTTTCGTCCGCTCCAGGAGGATATAATCCGCTCGGTGCTTGACGGCCACGACACTCTGGGGCTCATGCCTACTGGTGGCGGCAAATCAATCGTGTTTCAGGTTGCAGGGCTGGCTATGGATACTTTGACTCTGGTCATATCGCCGCTGGTCTCGCTGATGAAAGACCAGGTCGACAATCTTGCCCGCCATGGCATCAAGGCTGTGTATCTGCATGGCGGCATGACTCCGGCTGAGAATCGTGTGGCGTGGGAACGCCTTGTCAATGCCCGCGCAAAATTCCTTTATATTGCTCCTGAACGTCTGAAAAATGAGAGGTTCATGACTGAGCTCCGTGCTTTGAAGCCGGGGTTGGTGGTAGTTGATGAGGCTCACTGCATATCGCAGTGGGGCTATGACTTCCGTCCGTCGTTCATGAATATCCGCGAGTTGCGTAAGTTGTTTCCGAAGGTGAGCGTGCTGGCGCTGACTGCCACGGCTACTCCGCAAGTGGCAGCCGACATACGCCGGCAGCTTGAATTCCGGCCAGGCAACAATACCTTCCAGATGAGTTTCGCGCGTAACAATCTGAGCTATGTGGTGAGGGAGTCGCAGGTCAAGATTGCCGATGTGGGCAAGATATTACAGCGCACCCAAGGGTGTGGCATAGTGTATGTGCGCAATCGCAGGCGCACACGCGAAGTGGCTGAGTATCTTGAATCAATCGGCGTGTCGGCTACGTTCTATCACGCCGGACTTGATTTTGACACCAAAGAGGAGCGGCAGAATGCCTGGAAGCAGGGTGAAATCAGAGTCATGGTGGCCACAAATGCCTTCGGCATGGGTATCGACAAGCCGGATGTAAGAATCGTAGTGCATCATGATATGCCTCCGTCGCTCGAGGAGTATTATCAGGAGGCCGGTCGCGCCGGCCGCGATGGCTTGCCATCGTTTGCAGTGCTGCTCTATGCGCGCCATGATAAAGCCACCATGCGGCGCCATCTCACCACTGAATTCCCCGATCGCCGGATGATTCTGAAGGTCTATGAGCGTGTGGCGAATTATCTGGGTGTGGCGCTTGGCGAGGGTTACGACCGTATCTACGAGTTTAATCTCGATATATTCCTCACCACCTTCCGCATGCAGCGCGATATGGTGCTCGCATCGCTGCGCCTGCTCGGGCGGGCAGGATATATGGACTATATCGATGAGCGTGAGAATGCGGCCCGCGTGAAGGTGTTGCCTACACGCGAGGAACTATACCATGTAGGGGGACTGTCGGCTACGGCTGAAAGTGTGCTCTCGATGATGCTGCGTCTATATCCCGGTCTTTTTGCCGATTATGTGTATATAAATGAAATGCGCATAGCGCGTGATCTGAGCATCGATGAGCGCGAGATCTATATGGCGCTTCTTGAGCTGGCGCGGATGAAGGTGATATCGTTTGTGCCAAGGGTGCGCACTCCTTATATATACTTCGCCACATCGCGCGAGGAGACTAAATATGTGCAGATAGGCCGCTCGATTTATGAAGACCGCATGCGCATCCAGGAACAACGCGTGGAGGCTATGATTGATTATGCTTCTGACACAGGCTCATGCCGTGTGGCACGTATGCTGAAGTATTTCGGCGAGCCGAAGGTGTGTGAGTGTGGAAAGTGTGATGTGTGTCGCGAGCGCAATGCGCGACGCCATCGGTTGTCTGACCGTCAGTTTACAGCTCGTCTGCTCGAATATCTCGATGCGCATCCGCGCGGGGTGAGATATGAGGCGCTGATAGCCGACTTCGAACCTGAGACTGAGCGTGTGGCCAAACTTGTGGCGGCTATGACCTCCGAGGGGTTGCTACGTATTGACGGGGCTTTTGTAGAGCGTGTGAAAAAGTAAAGTGCGTGAAAAAAAGTAAAGCGTATGCCAAAGCGAGGCGCGTGAAAATGAACTGATTTAAACTTTTTTCAAGGTCAAGCTTTATTAAGATTTTGAGCAGATTTTGACTCTCGAAGAGGGAGCGATGCGGGCATCGCGACCGATGAAGAGGGTCGAAAGATGCCAAAATATTAATGAAGATTGGCCTTGAAGAAAACATTTTTAAATACATTTTTAGTTTTCGTAAAAAGTTTAAATCAGTTCAATGTAAGGTATAACTGTCTGACGATATGATTGGTCTTGCCGATTGCAATAATTTCTTCGTGTCCTGCGAGCGCAGCGTCAACCGTGAGCTCGAAGGGAAGCCGGTGGTGGTGCTCAGCAACAACGACGGGTGTGTCGTTGCGCGCAGCAATGAGTCAAAGCGCATGGGGGTGCGCATGGGTCAGCCGGCTTTTGAATTGCGTGATGCCATCCAGTCGGGACGTCTGATAGCTCTGTCGGGCAATCACCTGCTCTATCGTGAGATTAGTCTGAGGGTGCATGATATATTCCGCAGCTTTGTGCCTGCCACGATTGATTATTCGGTGGATGAGGCGTTTCTGGATGTGAAAGGTATACCGGTGGCGCACCTGGCGGCCATCGGCGAGGGTATCTATGTAGCCTGCTGGAAGCGTGAGCATATACCGGTCACCATAGGCTTCGCACCGTCCAAGACCCTGGCCAAAGTGGCCACCGAACTTGCTAAAAAACGCGGCCACAGGGTCTCGGTGATTAGAGATGAGGCGGAGGCTTTATCGATAATAGATAAGTTGCCGATATCCGATCTCTGGGGTATCGGTCGACGATTGACGCGCCGACTCTATCAGATGGGCATCTATACGATGGGGGATTTTGCCCGCCGTCCGCAGGCCTGGGTGCGCAAGACGCTGGGCATCAATGGTGAGCGGTCATGGCTTGAGCTGCACTGCCAGCCTTGCATAGAGTTGGCACATGTAGACCGTGAGTTGCAGGATTCAATCAGCGAGAGCCGCACATTCCCGGAGGATGTGGATGACTACGACTATATCAGGGCGCGCGTGGTGATATATGCCTCTGACTGCGCCAAGAAATTGCGGGCCATGCATGGAGAGTGCCGCAGTGTGGGGGTCTTTCTGCGCACAAATCCGTTTCATCCTGAGCGGGCTTGCTGCCGTCCGGAAGGTGTGGTGCAGCTCTCAAGGTATGTGTCTGACACCACCTCCATCACTTCGGCCGCACTCCAGATTCTTGACTCGATCTTTGTTGAAGATGTCCCCTTCAAGCGTGCAGGCGTGTGGATTTCTGACATTATCCCATCTGCAGCGCATACCCCCTCATTGTTTGACCTTGATGATCCAAAGCATGAGGCTTTGGATAAGTTTATGCGCGCCGTCGACAAAATCAATGGCGACGTTGGACATGGCTCGCTCTCGCTTGCCTCGCAGATCGTAAAAGTTCATCGCGGACACAATGATGGCTATTCCTCATCATTCCAGGCTCCTAAGCGCGGCAAAAATTAATTTATCTTGAGGTTCTCTATGCCTATCAGCTGTGATTTTTTACGGTAGGTATGCAGATTTTGAGGAATTTTCGCAAATTTTTGTTAACTTTGAATCTCAAACGCAATCATCATCGTCCGGACAGGGAATGAGTGAGTGATTCTGAATCGCATTGCGGACAGCTCCCCCATATCTGGTCGATGGGCGTATGATATAAATCCTGACATATGAAAAAACGTTATATGACCGCTGCTGTGGCAGCCGCATTGATTTGCTCGATTTCATTCTCAAGCTGCATTGGCAGCTTCAGACTCACCAACTCTGTGCTGAAATGGAATAACCAGGTTGGCTCGAAATTCCTCAATGAGGTGGTGTTTTTCGCCTTCTGGGTTCTGCCGGTATATGAGGTGACATCGGTGGCCGACCTGCTTGTGCTTAACTCAATAGAGTTCTGGAGCGGGCGCAATCCGCTTAGCGCCTCTACAAAGGTCGTGGACACTCACGATGCAAGCTATCTCATAGCATCCGACGATAATGGATACACAGTGACCAACCGCGCAACAGGCGCATCTTTCCGCCTCGATTATCTTAAGGATTCCGCTACGTGGGCCCTCAATGTAGATGGTGAGGTTCATCCGTTCCTGACATTTGTGGATGACACCCATGTGGCAGTGCCGGGCATCGATGGCGATTTCCGCACAGTTGAGCTCACAGAGGCTGCAGTGGCTGAATATAAGGCCGAGATGCTGCAACTGAATCCTGAAATGGCTTCTGATGCGATTTTTTACGCTTCGCGGTGAACTTTAGCCCGATAAAATGCGTTACATGAATGAGAGCCTTCTGTGTGGGCGGTCAGCAACATGACGCCTCGCCTTAAGCTCCAGACTCAGGTGATGGCCACACAACGCTCCTATGCAGTGATGGCGCATCAAGGGTTGACCCAAGCAGCCAGCCATATTCACCTGAGAATAAAGTTTTAAACCAATAAATCTATTAATATCAATCGTATTATGAAACCACTTCATGTAATATGCGCAGTAATCGGTGGTGCCATCGCAGGTGCCGCAGTAGGTCTTCTTCTTGCTCCCGAAAAGGGTGAGGATACCCGCAAGCAGATCGCCAAGATTCTCAAAGACAAGGGAATCTGTCTGAAAAAAAGCCAGATGGAGGAACTCGTGGATGAGATTGAGGACCAGATTGAGCAGCATATCTGATTCGTCTCGTGAACGCCGGCCTTATCTGATTGCGGCCTAATGGCGGCGGTTGTCATGATAATATGCCCGGTTATGTAATCCTGCCGAACTACGGGATTCAATCCCCTTCCGGTGCGGCTAAATTATTAACATCGAAAAATCAATAAAATATATGAAATCACTCACATTGCTTTCAGCATTCCTCGGAGGTGCTATCGTAGGCGCTGCAGGCGCTCTTCTCTTCGCTCCCGAAAAGGGTGAGGAGCTGCGCAGCCGCATCGTGAAGATTCTTCGCAAGAAGGGCATCAAGATCAGCGACGATGAGGTGGATGCTCTCGTAGCCGAACTCACAGGCGCCGAGGCTTAAATCTCCTTGAATAAAATATTTTCAGGAGGGCATGGATAACGCTAATGTGACACATTAACGCACCCCGTGCCCTCCTTCCGTATTATCTGCCAAGCTTATGAAAGAAACAATACCCGATCAAATAAAAGGCCTCTACGAAAATGGGCGGCAGTGGATCAGGCTTCAGATTGAATATGCCAAACTCACAGCCACCGAGAAACTGACGGTCCTACTCTCGACGCTCATAATCGGTGCGGTGTGTATGCTGCTGGGAATGGTGATACTTATCCTGTTGTCATTCTCGCTCGTAGATCTCTTCAAGACATTCATGGCGCCGGCGCTGGCTTGTCTTTCGGTCAGCGGCATACTTATTCTGCTTATTTTGCTGATTCTGTTGCTGCGGCGTCCGCTGCTTGAGAATCCTATTGCAAGACTGCTGAGCAAACTGATTCTTGATATTAAGTCAAACGAAAATGATTGAGCCTATGTCTACCTCTACCATATCACCCGAGTCAAATGAAAATATCCAGCAGGTGGCTCAGAACCAACCCGAAAAGAAAGCACGTGGCAAAGGGATGACAATTCGTGAAATCCGCTATCAGCGTGCTTTGGTGAGCCTGCAGAAGGAGTTCTGCCGCGAAAAAATGGCTTATGGAGTCATCAAGCTCAAGAATTCATCTCCCTTCAGCAAAAATTATAAACCCTCTGGAGGCGGCAGCAAGTCTTTCGCCCGTGCTTCAGGAATATTGAGCAAAATCGCTGGTGGCATGAACTACCTGGATTATGCCGTAATCGGATTCTCGATATTCTCGAATGTCAGAAAGGTTGCCAAAATCTTTAAGAAGCATAAATAAGCTGATGAGCCCGCCTCTATGAAGTTGTTTAAACAACTTCTAAGTGCAGGCTCATCTCTCGAATAATGAACTTCTATAAACGACTTCGTCTCTAACCAATTGAAATGAACGATTACATCTCACTTCGTATCGATGTCGATCCATGTTCGGAAGATGCCTGCGACTTGCTCGCCGCCTTCCTGGCCGACATGGGTTATGAATCTTTTGTATCTGACCACACCGGACTGACGGCATATATAAAGGCCGAAGACTTCTCACAGCCCGAAATCGAGGCTATGATTGCCGACTTCCCTTTTGAGGCGTGTTTGAAAGCAAGTCATGAGGTGGTCGAGGGTAAGGACTGGAATGAAGAGTGGGAGAAAAATTATTTTCAGCCCATAGTGATCGATGACCAGTGTGTGGTGCACAGTACATTCCACCACGATTTTCCGGCTGCCCGCTATGAGATAGTGATTGACCCTAAGATGGCCTTCGGCACCGGACATCATGCCACAACCTCCATGATGCTGCGACATCTGCTCAGCATGGACCTCCAGGGCAGGGATGTCATCGATATGGGCACAGGTACCGGTATTCTTGCCATTCTTGCATCGAAGCGCGGAGCTCATAGGGTCACCGGCATCGAGATAGATCCCGGTGCGCATGAGAATGCCCTTGAAAATGTAGGCTTGAATAATGTGGATGTGACGATGTTGCTGGGTGACTCAGCGCGACTCTCTGACGCGGGTAAAGCGCAGATATTCATCGCCAACATCAACCGCAACGTCATTCTTGCCGACCTGCGACTGTATGCCGAAGCATTGCAGCCTGATGGAGTGATGATACTCAGTGGCTTTTACGAAGAGGATATCCCTCTTATAGAGCGGGCAGCCGCGCTCTACGGATTGCAGCGCGAAGCCACTATGACCATGCAGGATCCGAATCTTACGTCTGATGATCCTGCCCTGAGTCATGGTCCTTGGGCCTCGGTGAGATTGCGCAAAGCCCGAGAATCCTAATTTCCCCGAAATACTCTTCACAGGATGTGTTTTTAACAAATTTTATGTGCTTCCAAACACAATAAATTTGGAAAAGCCTGATATTTTTTATATCTTTGCATTCCAATGAGGGGGTCTATACCCTCCCATTGGAATATTTTTATTAACCCTAAGCATCTCTCATAAATTAGCTATGCATTATTTTTGAGAGATACGTATAAAACCCAGTTGCCTATAGATACTCTTCTACTCTAACTTTAACACCACAGAATAGATGGCAAATTATCTTAGCATGGCCGATGAGCAATTAGTCAAAGCTTATGCGAGTGGCAATAACGATGCTTTCGATGCGCTGCTTAAGCGTCATCAGGACCGCGTCTTCAACTATATCCTTAGAATAATCAAAAATGAGGATATTGCCAATGATATCTTTCAGGAGACCTTCGTGAAAGCAATCCTGACCATCAAGCAGGGACGATACACCGAAAATGGTAAGTTCCCGGCATGGATATCCAGAATCGCGCATAATCTTATCATCGACTACTATCGCCAGGAGAAATCTGAAAATCTCCAGTCGGCCGACATTGAGGATGTCGATATCCTCAATCGTAAGGACTTGTGTGAGGCTACGGTAGAAGACAATATTATTGCCACGCAGATTCTCGACGATGTCAAATATCTCATTCAGGAACTTCCGGAATTGCAGAAGGAGGTGCTCAATATGAGATATTATCAGAATCTATCGTTCAAGGAGATCGCGGAGAAAACCGGAGTCAGCATCAATACGGCCCTTGGCAGAATGCGATACGCAATCATCAACCTGCGACGCATAGCCGCCGAAAAGGATATCATTCTCACCCTCTGACAAGATGGTGGGAATGATTTTTTTAGTGAAGTCACCTCTATTTTATTTATAACGACAGGCGAATCGTGGCTAAAGACATAAAAAGCGTCATTTTAAACTTTTTCGTAAAAAGTTTAAACGACTTCATAAAATATACGTTCCCGGAGGGCGTTATTATTGATGAAGGCCCACGTAAAGGGGCGACTGCAATCATAGGTGGTCGATGAGTTATCTCCACCCCTCCCCCTCCCAGCTCTCTCCTGCCAAGGTCGTGGTTCTTCAAAAGTAATTTTTAATTAATCCTTTAACCTCGCTGAGTCTATGAGTGGGTTTGACAATATCCTGGTTGATGTGCTGCATCTTACTTGTCAGACTCTTCCTATCCTCTCACTATCATCACCGATTGCCTATGACTGAAGATTCTACTGCAAACTATTCAATCCAAGAAATTCATCCATCAATGAAAAGTCCAAGAATTTCTTCAATCAATTTCATCCGCCAATTCTCAAGAGCCTATGTAGCTGTGGCTGGCGTAGCGCTCAATGGCATGATTTGCAATTGATTGATTTCAACTGATGCCTTGAAGCGGCGTCTTCCCTCTTCCTTCCTCCTCTCCTTCCATGGCTCTCCATGCGTAGCTCTCTTTCGCTCGGCTATGGGGTCACGTTATCTGACTCCTTTCAATAATCAAGGCTCCGTCTCATCTCTTATCATTCTGAGATTTGACGGAGCCTTGATTATATATGAAGCGTGTGGCGCTTACACTGTTTAGCTGAGGTATAGTGAAGAGGGTGTTTCTCTTCTGTAGCAGACTGAGTAGCTTAAGGTATCATGATTTTCCTGGCTTGATTCCCAATCTTTACAATATAGAGTCCGCCGGCAAGCATCACATCTTTATCGCCGTAGACTATGCCGCAGTCGCTGCATCGGCCATCAAGTGTTGATACCACTACCCTCTCGCCCGCTGCCGCGATGCTGATGCCACCCTCGATTAATCTGATGGCTATCCCGGAGTCGGCCACATTGTCCACACTCAGCGGGAACTTGTCGGTGGCGGCTATATTCGCAAATCGGTTCCAATAGGCAGCCATGCTGTAGCGCTCCACTGCATCCTCTTTCACAAACAATTCCGCTTCAAGTTCAGTAGTGCTGTCAAACGTATTGACTGTAATCTTGGCCGGCCAATCTGCATGTGCGTAAACCTTTGAAAGTTTCGGGCAATTGCTGAACGCGCGGCTGCCAATCTCTTCCACACCATCCTCTATCTCAATCCATTCAAGCGATGTGCAATTGGCAAAGCTGCTGTCGCCAATCTCTGAGATGCCCATGATAAACGCATATGGCAGCGAGCTCAGATTCTCGAATGCACCGTCGCCAATGCTTAAAGCTGACGTATTGAACTCAAGTCGCTTCACACTGTTGCACCCTGAAAAGCCGCGCTCTTCAATAAGCTTTACGCTGGCCGGAATCTGAATCTCTTCCAATCCGATGCATCCCGAAAAGGCATGATGCCCTATGCTGTTGAGCAAAGCTGGAAGTGTAAGCGTACTCAAGCTCTGACAATCAGAAAATGTGTATGCCGGAATCTCCGTCATGTCGTCATTAAGTTTGAGAGTCGAGAGACCTGAGCAATTGCTGAAGACACGCTCACCAAGCAGCCCGGTGTAGGCCGAAAGATCCAGTTCGGCAATTGAGGTGCAATATGCAAACGCTCCATCGCCAAGCATCCCCCCAAGTGGCATTGATGCCAGTTCGGTCAGGCTTGAGCAGTAAGCAAAGGCGCTTTCGCCGATTGATGTCAGGCTGGCCGGAAAATCTACACTCTCAAGCGCTCTGCAATGCGCGAATGCGCGGTCGCCAATGCTCTCAAGTGAGACCGGTAGTGTGATTTGGCGCAAGCCATCGCAACCATAACAGGCATAGTCGGCTATGCTCTGCAACCCCGAAGGAAACTCTATGCTCTCGACATCGCTGCAATTCGCAAAGGCATGAGAGCCGACTGATATGACCTTGAACTGGCGTCCGGCATAATCTACCAATGAGGGAATCACCACATTGCCCGAATATGCGGCAGCGCTGCTTTCAGGCGCCACGACTTCCACCATGCCGGTGTCAAGTGTATCATATGAAATGCCGCCTACGCTGAAGATTATGGCCTGGCTGCTTAGCCATAGCGTCAGTGCGCCTGCGGTCAGGATGGTTCGCTTCATAACATGATTTTCAAGTGTACTCGATTTGCAAAGATAGTGAAATTTTATTAAAAATCCTCATCCGCTTATTATATTTTCAAAACTATCGAAGTTTTTGACCCATCTCTACCGTAAACTGATGTTTTTTAGCTATCTTTGCAATCAGGTAGGCAAAGGGCTGATGGCGCCCATGGCAGGTGAAATCGGCTGACATTGCCGGATGCTCTAAGAGTGCGGTTGTATTCTACCCCACTCTAAGTTTTGGCACATGCGTGGCCTGCCTGTATTACCGGCTCTTCACGAGGGTGCGTCGCTGGCATGGCCACTGATGAAGGAACGGAAATGCTTACAATGGCAAGTAGTTAGTATTCAATATACTACATAAAATATTTAAATACAGTGGCGGTTTGATTCAGACAGCCACTCAAAATTTTTAAGATCTACTTATGAGCGAGATATTGGATGAGGCCGTAGTGAATGAAAGCGGTCTTAACTTTATTGAACAGGAGATTCAGCAGGACCTTGCTGATGGCAAAAACGGCGGCCGTCTTAATACCCGCTTCCCGCCTGAACCCAACGGATACCTCCACATAGGTCATGCCAAGGCCTTTATCATGGATTTCGGAGCTGCCGAGAAATTCGGTGGCACATGCAATCTGCGCTTCGACGACACTAATCCTCAGAAGGAGGACAACGAATATGTAGAGGCAATCAAGCGCGACATCCATTGGCTCGGCTATGACTGGGAAGACCGTCTCTATTATGCAAGCGACTATTTTCCGAAACTCTATGATCTTGCCATCCGCATGATCCGCGAGGGTAAGGCTTATGTAGATGAGCAGACCTCTGAGCAGATCGCAGCCCAGAAGGGCACCCCCACTCAGCCGGGCCAGAACTCACCATTCCGTGACCGCCCGATTGAGGAAAATCTCGACCTCTTCGAGCGCATGAACCGCGGTGAATTCCCCGATGGCGCTATGGTGCTCCGTGCTAAAATCGACATGGCAAGCGACAACATGCACTTCCGCGACCCCATCATGTATCGCATCATCCATACACCCCACTGGCGCACCGGCGACACCTGGAAGGTCTATCCCATGTATGACTTCGCACATGGCCAAAGCGACTACTTCGAGGGTGTCACCCACTCTATCTGCACACTCGAATTTGTGCCTCACCGCCCGCTCTACGAATGGTTCGTAAAAGAACTGGCCGATGAGTCATATTGTCCGCGTCAGATTGAATTCAACCGCCTCAATCTCACTTACACCGTGATGAGCAAGCGCAAGCTGCTGCAGCTTGTAAAGGAGGGACTGGTCAATGGCTGGGATGATCCGCGAATGCCCACAATCTGTGGCCTGCGCCGACGCGGCTATACACCATCATCTATCAAGAACTTCGTCAGCCGTATCGGCTAAACCCGCTATGAGGCTCTCAATCATATCGAACTCCTCGAGCACTCTATCCGCGAAGACCTCAATCAGACGGCTACGCGTGTAAGTGTGGTCAAGAACCCCGTCAAACTCGTCATTACCAATTATCCAGCCGATCTCACCGAAGAGATGTATATGGATAACAATCCCGAGAATCCCGCCGAGGGACAGCACGCTATGCCCTTCACTCGCGAACTCTGGATCGAACGTGATGACTTCATGGAGAATCCCCCCAAGAAGTTCTTCCGCCTCTCGCCCGATAAAGAGGTGCGTCTTAAAGGCGCCTACATCATCAAATGCACAGGTCTCAAAAAGAACGACAATGGCGAAATTGAGGAAATCTACGCCGAGTATGACCCCGACACGCTCAGCGGACGCCCCGGAGCCGACCGAAAGGTGAAGGGTACGCTGCATTGGGTGTCTGTGCCTAACGCAGTGCGCGCCGAGGTGCGCGACTACGACCGACTCTTTGCCGTAGAGAATCCTTCGGCCGAAGAGGGTGACTTCCGCGAACTCCTGAATCCCGACTCGCTCAAGGTGCTCGACAATGTCATGATGGAACCCTGGCTCGCAGAACGTGCCAAAGCCGGCGACCACTATCAGTTCCAGCGACTCGGATACTACACCGTTGACCCAGACACTACCCCGGACCACATCGTCTTCAATCAGACAATCGGCCTGAAAGACACCTGGGCAAAGATTCAGAAGAAATAAGACAGGTTAGCTTAAACTTTTTGCAAAAAAAGTTCAAGCTGACTTCCATATCTTCACATTTAAAAACCAAGCGTAGCTTAAGGATTATTAATGTAATCCTTAAGCTATTTTAATTTATACACATGATCACTCATGATAACTTCTTAAAAATTTGCATAATGGTCAAGAATTGACTAAATTTGCAAATCAAGCACAAGAGAGTGCTCACTTCTACATGGGGATGACTGGCTTTGACAGCATGTAGAGGCGGTAGGTAAGCATGCAGAGTTTTGGTGTTGAAACTCTATAATCGCAACAGCATCGACCTATAATTGGCGAAAATAACAACTACGCTCTCGCTGCGTAAGCCGAAGTATAGTAAGCTTCCTTAATTTGCCTCCAAAGGATGAGGCAAACGAGACATCAGCCCATTGCCCCGTTCCGAGACGTTTGGATCAGCTGGTGCTAAGAAATTCGGAAATAGGAGACGTCGAGCCTCGAGGCTTCTCCGAAATTCAGAGGATAAGGATATGATTGGTAGTCGTGAGCCTGTCATATCTCGAAAACCAAGTCAATGACTAAGCATGTAGAAAGCTTATTGACTCCATGTTTGGACGAGGGTTCGACCCCCTCCATCTCCACTTGCGATACCCGACCAAAATCGGAAAGTATCAGACAAACCTCAGACTGTCAAGCAGTTCTGAGGTTTTTTAATGTCTAATCCTTTCCGGTTCAGGACGGAAATAAGACCGAAATCAGACCTCTCCAGACATAGTTCAGGCACTAAACAGGCACTAAGAATTCAGAGTATCGTTTTAGTGCCTAAATAGTGCCTAAATTGCTTCCAATATTCTATTACCCAAAAAGTTACTGCGACGCAACTCGGACGCAACTCGGAAAATAAGCGACATTTTAAGACTCCGTAAATAGTGTGTTAAAGTAGATGTCCGACACTGTTCCCGAATTTATGACCTAAACAGCCGAAATAATGGTTTGATAAAGGTTGTCCGGTTTACGTCCGCCATGTTAAAAATCCGCTAAGTCGTTGATTTGTCTATAGTTTGACTTCATTTCGTCCAATCCATCTTTAAGCTAAACTCGTTATCATTGCAGCCACGAGCAAAGCGGCTCGATGGTAACACTAAATCCAACGTAAAGATGAAAAAGAACACATTTAAGGTATTGTTCTTAATTCGTCGAAATCAGGTGAACAAAGAAGGCAAGTGTGCCATAATGATTCGCATAACTGTGGACGGCGAATATGAACGTATCAACTCCACTCTTACAATAGAGCCGGAGTTATGGGATTCAGCTGCATCAAAGGCAATCGGCAGATCGTCCAAAATAGCTGAATTTAACAAGCGGATTGAAGACATTAGGCATGTCATCAAAGAACACTACTATGACATTCTCAATCGTCACGGTTATGTGACAGCCGAGATGGTTAAGAACGCCTTTACAGGTGTCACAGCCAAAGAAGAGTCGCTCGTACCGTTGTATCTCCAGCATCTGGAAGATACCAAGAAACTCATCGGGTTGAGCAAAGCAGATCCCACCTATAAAAAATACGAGCGAATGTATCGCCGTGTGGTGGACTTCATGAAGAAGAAATACAACATCACTGACATTCCTCTCCGTGAGATCAAGCTCAGTTTCATTACTGACCTTGAATTCTTCCTCCGCACAGAGTACAAATACTCTCAAAACACTACCTACAAGTGTATGAAATTCTTCAAGCAGGTAATCAATAAAGGTATTCGTGCCGGGCTGATATTCGTTGACCCCTTCAACGGATACAAGATAAGCTGTGAGAGAGTTGACCGAGGTTTTCTGTCTGAAGATGAACTTGCCAAGATGATGGCAAAGACATTCGGGTCTAAAAGACTTGAACAAGTACGCGACATCTTCATATTTGCTTGCTTCACGGGATTGGCATACATTGATCTTGCCAATCTTCGTGTTGACAACATCCAAAAGATGTTTGATGGTCGTCTATGGATAGTCACACATCGGCAGAAAACAAACACAAAGGTCACAGTGCCCTTGCTTCCACCGGCACTCAAAATCCTCAACAAGTATGAAGGCCAGTTCCTTGATGGGCAGTTATTGCCCATCATAACCAACCAGAAACTCAACTGCTATCTCAAAGAGATTGCGGAAATATGTGAGATAAATAAGAACCTCACATTTCATCTGGCGCGGCACACTTTCGCAACGACGATGACACTCGGTAAGGGTGTGCCTATCGAGTCGGTCAGCAAGATGTTGGGCCATACCAATATCCAGACGACCCAAATCTACGCCAGAATCACAAACGACAAAATCAGCAAGGACATGGAAAACCTCGCACAAAATCTCGGTTCTCTCAATTTTTAGTTGATATACCGCTAATTCACTGATAAAGTGTCGGCTATATATCAATGGCCGGCACTTTGTCTTTTATTGAAATGCTTAACGAAAGTTAAAATATCAGGGTAGTACCTCGGGAACTACCTTATGCACCTTTTGCTGATTTCCGAACTTTGCCAGCGTAACACTAAATCCAAGAAACAATTTATGGAAACAATTACACTGGAAACCCTCTACCAAAGAACGGTCACGCTTGAAGAAACGCTGACCCTGATTCTGGAGCTTCTCACAAAAGAGGAACGAAAGAAAAAAGAGTTGAAGAACGAGTGTGATGAAATATCATCCATTCCGCCTATCCCAAACTCTATCGCCGCAAGACTATTGAAGATGTCAACCAGACAACTGCAACGTGTCCGCCGCAAATACCGGCTCACATGGGAGGAACGCGGACGCGAGGTTTACTATCATCTTGCGCCGATTCTCAAAGCAATAGCCCGTCTTCAATTAAAGTGGAGCGAGGCGGTGCTGGAAGAAATCAAGAAGTCCAACCGTAAAATCCCGACAGTACGATGAACTCCGTAGAATACCGCCAGCTATGCCAGCTGATAAAGTCGATGGAAACTTCATTGTCGGGAAAGATTGACCGCTTTGCGAAAAATATGTTTGACGCTCTCAAAGGGCTCGGCATCATAGACCCGGACAAAGATACCATGTCAACCGCCGAGGTTTGCAGACATTATGGCATTTCCGAAAGGCAACTATATGAGTATCGGGCCAGCGGAGAATTACCGTTTATCAAGACCGGCAACGCCAAAAATTCCAAAATCAAGTACCGCATCATAGATGTGATTGAGTTTTTCGCATTGCGCAACGCATAGACAATCCATACACACAATAATAATTATCGCGTCGGAAACGGCGCAAGTTTCTAACCCAAAATTCTTTTAATTATGGCAAAAGACCAGAATGAAGAAGTGCTGATTGCCCGAAACAACGAAACCGGGCAGGTAGGCGCAGTGACCGGACTCAACGAGGACGGCACACCCAAAATCTCCAATCCGATGTTCGTCACACTGGAGGATCTCGTAAAATTTAAGAAAGGACAAAATCCGCTCGAAGCGTTCTTGTCAAATTTTGTCAGACAATGCAAGAACCCTACTATGTTTGGTTTCTTCAAAGTTCCTGCTGACCGTTACGATAGTGTTGGCATGGCTATGTGTGACTTTATCAAGGATCCCGAAACAAACGCTGAAATTCTCAAAGACTTCAAGGTCG